>Ga0307515_10003796_pt1 | contig 31621 bp, 19 predicted proteins | sample 17_EM_MG_FD_194513 | JGI IMG/M metagenome (GOLD analysis project Ga0307515, IMG submission 194513) | Populus trichocarpa ectomycorrhiza microbial communities from riparian zone in the Pacific Northwest, United States - 17_EM | ecosystem: Host-associated > Plants > Roots > Unclassified | place...
CTAAACCTGCGCCAACTGCACCAAGTTTTTCCAGGCTAACAACACCTGTTGCAGCAGCTTGAGCAATTGTTCCAATCATTCCACTCATTGTTTGATAATTTAAAACGTGTATATTAATTATTATTAATTCAGATTAATGGTGATGCTCTTCAACAGCCATGCCTATAAACAGGGATGTAAGCATCGTAAAAATAAACGCCTGTAAAAATGCCACAAGCAATTCTATCATATCCATAAACACCACAAACGGAACAGAAACTGTCGACATCCACGCGGTTTTAAAGATAAAGATCAATGATATTAAGCTTAATACGATAATGTGGCCCGCAGTAATGTTTGCAAACAAACGGATCATTAACGCGAAAGGCTTTGATATAATACCAATAATTTCAACTGGTACCATGATTGGGTATAACCACAAAGGGATATCAGGAGTAAAAATGTGTTTCCAGTAGTATTTGTTACCGCTGAAGTTAATAACGATAAGCACAATTACCGATAACACCATGGTTACCGCTATGTTACCCGTTAAGTTAAAGCCTCCCGGAAAAAAAGGAACCAGGCCCAGCAGGTTATTGATTAATATAAAGAAGAATATAGTAAGCAATAAAGGCATATACCTACCATGCTTAATACCGATATTAGGAATAGCTACGTCATCGCGTACAAAAAGAATAACCGGCTCCAATAATGCCTGGATACCTTTTGGCGCTTTGCCAACACGCTTTTTATAACCTGATGTAACAGCGAAGAACACGATTAACAAAACAATCATGCCCATCCACATACTGGCTACGTTGCGGGTGATTGAAAAATCGTAAACTTTGGCAGCTTTATCTACCTCGCCGGCTTCGTTTACAGCAACTATTTTGTTGCCTTCAAGCCTATAGCTATAGTGCGTGCCTTTGTAAACCGGACCCTCTTCTTTACCTTCTTCCTTCAATAAAGGCCCCGACAGGAAAATTTCCAATCCTTTATCGGTATACAGTATTACAGGTAACGAAATAAAGTGCTCGTGCATCAACGGAAATGATACTGGCCAGAAGTGCGAATCGCCGATATGTTCAAATACTACCTCTTTCGGATCGAAAGGCTTTGACTCTTCTTTTTTAGCATTTTCTTGCGAGAATGATAGTGTAGGCATTACACCTAACATCAAAAAAAGCGCGGAAATCAGGAATGGTTTAAATATTTTTGAGTTCAAAATCGAGCTGTTATACATCTAAATGAAGTTTTCTACCTTATTTTTTGGTTGCGCAAGTTACGCAACAAACCATAAATTTCAAAGGCCATATTTAGAAAATATACGTAAAAAAAATCGCCGGCAAAAACATACCGGTTTACGGTGTTTTTCTTCAAAAAAATGAGCACAAAAAACAAGCAGGCCAATATCTTAACCGTAGTAGCCGCCAAAAAGGCCTGTGCATACATTTCTTTGTTAATTTGGCCTACAAATACAATGGCCATTACGGTAAAAAAGGTAAGCCCTCCCACGAAAAAAAACAGCAGCCAAAACTTTTCTATAAGTAAACCGGCGTAACCGCCATAGCCCGAAAGCAACGGAGGTAACGATATAATAACAATAAATACAAGAAAAGATAATGCGGTAGGAAGTAGTTTCAACTTTTTACGGATCTGATAACAATGTACAATGAAATAAATACGCCAACAAGCGATAAAGCGGCCGTGGCCCATTTGGTTTGATGGTTACCGGCCTGGTCTATTTTATAACCGGCAAAGGCAAATACGCCAATAACGGCTATCATCTGGAAAGCCACACCACTAAATTTGGCGTAACCGTTTATCTCTTTGCCGGCATTATCCTTATCATCACCTTTTTCATTTGGGGCCATGCGCAAATTTATTAAACCTATTGTATAATCTTTAGTATTTTAGCAATGCTTTTATAACCAGATCATATTTTGAGGCGAGTGAGCATATTTTCCCTTTCTAAAACACGTAAATTATTATTGTCCGCGCTATTATTCATCATAGCAGGCTGCTCGCTCGAAAAGGAAAGCGGCTTTAACCGCCAGATGCAAAACCTTACCGCGCATTACAATATCCTGTTTAACGCAAACGAGATATTACGCATCAAGCAGGAAAGCTATGCAGTAGGTTTTATTGATTCCTATAACGAGTTGCTGAATGTTTACCCCGATACCGTATCTCAAAGCAGTACACCTGATAAAGATCTGGAACTGGCTTTCAGCAAAGCCAATAAAATCATCAACATTAAAGAGCAAAGCCATTATTTAGGCGATGCTTACCTGGTTATGGGCAAAGCGCGCTTCCTGGAAGGGAATTACTTTGATGCCGTTGAATATTTTAACTATGTAATTGCATCATACGGCAAGCAGGCTAATCTTAAACAGGAAGCATTGATATGGAAGGGCCGGGCGCTCCTGTACCTCAACAACCCGGCCGAAGCCAAAGTGGCAATAGATACGGCTATTCGAAATATCAACCCAAAAAAAAGCGTTCCGGCAGGTATTTATGCCACACAGCTGCAATACTACATCAATACTGAAGATTATCCCGCCGCCGAAGAAAGCGCTAAAGCAGCGCTTAAGCTTTGTCGCGACAGCGAACTCAAACTCCGCTGGACGTTTATTTTGTCCCAGCTACAGGAGCTTAATCAAAAAACCGATGAGGCTATAATTAACTATGCCGGCATTGCCAAAAGCAATGCAGCGTTTGAGATGGCCTTTAATGCCAACTTAAACCGCATCCGCCTGCAAGACCAGGAAAACGGCATCAAACAAAACAAAATTGAACGCCTGCGCAAGCTTCTTAAAAATCAAAACAACAAGGAATTTACCGATCAAATTTATTACCAGGTGGCACAGCAACTTTATGCCGCCGGCGATATTGATGGCGCTATAAAAAACTATAAGCTATCGGTACGCAGCAGCCTTACAAACCAAAATCAAAAAGGCCTGTCGTACCTGCGTATTGCCGATATCGATTTTAAAAACAAGGCTGATTATGCCGGTGCCAAGCTTTATTATGATAGCACCCTTACCTACCTGGCGCCAAGCTATCCGGGTTACCAAATCATCCGCAAAAAGGCCAATAACCTGCAAATACTAACAGGCCTGTTGCAAACCATCAGCCGCGAGGATACCCTGCAAATGCTGGCCGCGCTTGACGAGCAAACACGGGCTGCGCGCATTGATGCCATGGTTAGCCATAAAATACTACAGGATAAGGTGGCGTCTGTAACCCCGGCCAGCAACAACGGCCAGTTTGAAAATAGCCGCGGCAGCAATAACCTTAATAACCAGCAGGCAAACAAAAGTGGCGGCAGCACATTTTATTTTTATAACCCGGCAGCCATAAGCCTTGGTGTAAATGATTTCAAAAGGCAGTGGGGCAACCGCAAACTGGAAGATAACTGGCGCCGCAGTAAACGCTCGGCCACAAATATAGCTGCTAATAGTGCAGCTGTGATGTCGTCGCCTGTGGAAGACCCTTTTGCACCAACAACCCAGGACGCTGCTACAAAAACCAATGGCGATGTGGGCAGCTACCGGCAGGATTTGATTAAAAACCTGCCATTAACACCCGATTTGCTTAACAGGTCAAACATTCGCGTTTACAACGCCTACATGGATATGGCCAATTTTTACCGCGATTTATTGGGCGATAAAAAAGAAGCTATTGCAACATACGAAGCCATACTAATACGCTTCCCTAAAAGCAACGATAAAGCGGCTGTTTATTATAACCTGTACCGCCTTTATGCCGATGTGGATGCAACCAAATCCGAGGCTTATAAGAATATGATCTTAAAAGAATTCAGTCAAAGTGTTTTTGCCAAAATCATCCTCGATCCTGAATATAGTAAACACCTCGACGATGCCGATGCCGGGTTTACCGCTTTGTACAACGGAGTTTATGACCTGTATGTGCAAAGAAAATATACTGAAGTGATTACCCGGGCAAACGATTTGCTGACCAAATATCCCGACAACCGTTTTGCGGCCCAGCTATTTTATTTGCGCACCATAGCAGCCGGCCACCAGGAAAAACTGGCCCCATTTATGACCGACCTGCAGCAGATAGTAGCCAGGTACCCCGATGATAAACTGGTAACCCCATTAGCCACCCAACATTTAACTTATATCGACTCAAATAAGGTAGAGATGGAAACGCGCACGGTGGTATTAACCGGCAATGATGTTAACGATATACCTTTTACCCCGCCGGTGGCTTACCAAAAACAAACTGAGTACCGCGCAGAGTACCATCCTTCGGCCGCGGTTGCGTTGATACCCGAGGTACGGAAACCGATAACACCGCCGGTAGCCGTTACAAAACCAACTCCGCCGGCCGAAAAGCCTAAAACAACAGAACCTGTTAAGCCGCCGGTTAGCGCTGTGGTTGTGTCCCGTAAGGATTCTGTTAAAACATCGGTAAGTACCGTAGTTATTTCGCGCAAAGATTCGATTAAAACAATTGTCCAACTGCCCAAACAACAGGTTACCGCCAACACAACACCAAGCGTTGATTCGGTAAGGAAATTACTTGATCAATTTGCCGCCGCCAAACAAGCCCAACAGCAACCTCCGCCTGCAAATACCCCGCCGGTAATAGCTGCGGTACCCGTAACATATATATTTAGCTTGCGCGATAGCACAAATTACTATTTTGTTGTAAATGTAAGTACCGGTACAACTAACCTGGCATCGTCACGTTTTGGTATAGGGCAGTTTAACCGGACCCGTTTTTCGGGCAGTACTATTAAACACGATCTGAAAGCGGTGGGTAACGATAATCAGCTGATATTTGTGGGGCGTTTTTACAGCCTGGAAGAAGTTAAAAATTACGCCCGTTCTGTTATACCGCTAATGCCCGATATCATGAAGGTGCCAAAGGATAAATACAGTTTTTTTATCATTACCCGGGAAAATCTGGATAAATTAGCCAACCAAAAAACTTTAGATAGTTATATTGATTACTATCAAAAATATTATTGAAAAAAAATGAAAATCTACAATAAAAAGCCAGCTCTTAGTCCGCAGGAAATACGACACTACAACTGGTATATATGGCGCGCCGTAATAGCCCTGTTTGTTTTTGTTGGGCTGATGATAACGCTCACTGTTTTTGATGTTTTTGGGCAGCTGCCTCCTTTTTACCGCCTGGAAAACCCGAAAAGCAACCTTGCATCTGAAGTAATATCATCTGATAAGCAGGTTTTAGGCACCTACTATGTTCAAAACCGATCAAACGTTACCTATAAAGAGCTATCGCCCAACGTTATTAATGCATTAGTCGCTACCGAAGACAAACGCTTTTACGAACATTCGGGGATTGATTTCGGCCGCAGCTTTACGATATTCCTGCACCTGCTTGTCGGCCAAAAACAGGGCGGCAGTACTATAACCCAACAACTGGCAAAAAATTTATTTACCGAAAAATCAAACAACCCATTTGTACGGATAACCCAAAAACTGCAGGAATGGATAACTGCGGTTAAGTTAGAACGCCATTATACCAAGGAAGAAATACTAACCATGTACTTAAACACCGTTGATTTTGGTGCTTACAATACATATGGAATAAAATCGGCCGCCCACACCTACTTTAATACCACGCCAGATAAGTTGACGCCAGATCAGGCTGCCTTATTAATCGGGATGGTTAATGGCCCTGGCATTTACTCTCCTATCCGGCACCCGAAAAATGCTATCAACCGGCGCAACCTTGTACTTAACCGTATGCAGGAACAAGGCTTTTTAAGTGATGGCCAGGTTGCCGAATTTAAACAAAAACCACTTGGGTTAGATTTTCACCAGAATAATCATTTTGATGGCCCGGCGCCCTACTTCAGGTCGGTATTAAAAAAAGAGGTTCAAAAAATTTTTAAGGAACAAAACATAAACCGCTCCGATGGCACGCCCTATGATTTTGACCGCGATGGCCTGAAAATATATACCACCATTGATGCCACCATGCAGCAATACGCCGAAGAGGCGCAACAGGAGTACATGAAAAACCTGCAGATGCAGTTTAATGATCATTGGCGCGGGAAAAACCTGGCAAAAAGCATCCACAATTTTAAATTCCTGGTTAACCAGGGAATGCTGAAAAGCGACAGGTACAAGCAATTGAAAATGCAGGGCCTGAGCGATGAGGAAATCAACACAAACTTTAATACCAAAGATACCCTAAACCTGTTTACATGGCATGGCAATATCGATACTGTAATGAGACCTACCGACTCTATTATATACTGTAAAATGCTTTTGCGCAACGCTCTCATGAGCATGGATCCTACCACCGGCTATGTTAAAGCCTGGGTGGGCGGCACCAACTTTGAGCATTTTAAGTACGATCAGGTTAAAAACGGTACCCGCCAGGTAGGTTCAACAGCTAAACCGTTTACTTATGCTGTGGCTATTGATAATGGTTACTCGCCATGTTTAAAAATTAATAACGTACCTGATACCATTCGTGGTTACGGCGCGCCCTGGTGCCCGCGCTCATCGCCTTCGGAAACCTTGCCGGGCTTTATAACCCTGCGCCAGGCGCTGGCACACTCCCAAAACTGGGTAACCGCCCACGTAATGAGCGAGGTAAAGCCCGAACCTGTGGTAGAACTGATTAAAAAGATGGGGATAACCAGCGCAGTACCTGCCTACCCATCTATCTGCCTGGGCACATTTGATGCATCGGTATTTGAAATGACCGCAGCCTACTCCGTATTCGCTAATCATGGCCTATGGACAGAACCTACTTATATATTGCGTATCGAAGATAAAAACGGCAACGTTTTATATAGCCACACACCCAAAGTAGTACAGGCCATGAACCCGCAAACTGCCTACGTAATGACCTATATGTTAAAAGGCGTAATTGAAGATGGCACAGGATCAAGGCTGGCTTATAAATATGGCCTGCGTAACCCCATAGGCGGCAAAACCGGTACAACCAACGGCAACTCCGATGGCTGGTTCATAGGTATAACCCCACAATTGGTAACCGGCCTGTGGACAGGTTGCGAAGACAGGGACATTGCCTTTCAATCAACCCGCCTGGGCGAAGGTGCCAATAGCGCGTTGCCTATATTTGCATTATATATGAAAAAGGTATATGCCAACCCGGCCCTTGGCATTAAAAAAACAGTTGATTTTGATGCTCCAAAAACCGGCGTAAGCATTGTGTTAGATTGCGGCCAATACAACCAGCAACAGCAGGGAACCAATGAGGTGGATAAGAAATTAGATTTTTAAAGATCATTGTCATCTCAAAACGACAATTTAAATATGTCATTGCAAGGAACGAAGCAATCGCGAACTTTGCGAATCAAGCGGAGAAAGACTTACGAAGTTTTGAAAACTTCGTAAGTCTGGAATTCATCAATGCTGTAGTTATACACCATGCAATTCCATTATTTCCTGCAATGTTATATCCGGCATAACTTGGCCAAACAATCAGTGACGATTGAAATATGAGTGAGAAATTCGATTACCGGGAAGCATTAAAAAACATCCCCCATAAACCGGGAGTTTACCAATATTGGGATGAGGAGAAAGAACTGATATATATCGGCAAGGCTAAAGACCTGCGTAACCGGGTTGGGTCTTATTTTAATAAAGACATTAACATTAATGCCAAAACACGGGTTTTGGTATCCAAAATCCGCAATATAACTTTTACCATTGTTGATACCGAGGTGGATGCCTGGCTGCTGGAAAACAGCATGATCAAAAAGCATCAGCCAAGGTATAATGTATTGCTTAAAGACGATAAAACCTATCCATGGGTGATTATCAAAAACGAGAATTTCCCCCGTATTTTCTGGACCAGGCGTATTGTTAAAGATGGATCAAAATATTTAGGCCCATACGCGTCAATAAGCATGATGCATAATATCTTAGGGTTGATAAAAGAAACTTATCCCCTGCGTACCTGCAACCTGGCGCTTACGCGCGAAAATATTGACAAAGGCAAATTCAAGGTTTGCCTGGAGTACCAGTTGGGCAACTGCAAAGGGCCTTGCCAAAACTACCAGACAGAAGAGGACTATAACAACAGTATTGCCGATATCACCGATATCCTGAATGGCAAAATAGGCGCCATACTGCGTCGCCTTAAAGGCGAAATGGAGGCCGCGGTGGCAGAATATAACTACGAGCTTGCCCATCGTTTGAAACGCAAGTTCGACCTGCTGGAGAATTACCAAAGCAAATCAACCATCGTTAACTCGTCTATTACCGATGTGGATGTGTTCAACATCGCGTCAGAAGAGAAACTGGCCTTTGTAAACTATTTAAAGGTAATGAACGGCACTATCATTCAAACGCAGACTATCGAGCTTAAAAAGCGCCTGGACGAAAGCGACGAGGAGCTGCTTACACTGGCCATCATCGAATTCAGGAGCAGGTATAACAGCACGTCAAAAGAAGTGATTGTACCGTTTGATATTGATGTGGAGGACCACCCCGGCATTAAATTTACAGTGCCCAAATTAGGGGAAAAGCGTAAGTTGCTGGACCTCTCGCAAAAGAATGTGCAGTTTTTTAAAAAGGAGAAGATAGACCAATACGAAAAACTGAACCCCGAGATCCGCACAGAGCGTTTGCTAACGCAGATGATGAAGGATTTACGGATGAACCAGTTGCCGCGCCATATTGAATGTTTTGATAACTCCAACTTCCAGGGTAAATATCCTGTTTCGGCCATCGTAGTTTTCAGGGACGGCAAGCCATCAAAAAAAGATTACCGCCACTTCCATGTAAAAACGGTTGAAGGACCGAATGACTTTGCCACGATGGAAGAAGCCGTACACCGCCGCTACCGCCGAATGCTGGACGAAGGCACCGAATTACCACAGCTTATTATCATTGATGGCGGCAAGGGGCAGCTATCAAGTGCGATGCATAGTTTAAAACTTTTAGGTATAGATAAAAAGGTGACAGTAATTGGTATTGCCAAGCGCCTCGAAGAGCTGTATTACCCTAATGATCAGTACCCGATGTACCTGGATAAAAAGTCTGAAACACTTAAAGTGATCCAGCATCTGCGGGATGAAGCGCACCGTTTTGGTATCACCTTCCACCGCAAAATCCGGGATAAAGGCACCCTGGCTACCGAACTTGAACTGATAGAAGGTATAGGTAAAACCACGGCCGAAAAGCTGCTGAAGTATTTTAAATCCGTAAAAAAGATCCGCGAAGCAAATGAGGAATTATTGCTTGAAGTAGTTAATCTAAAACAGGCAAAGGCGATATTGGGATACTTTGATCAAAGTCAAAATTAAAAAGTAAAAAGTCAAAAAAAACTGCCTTATGGTTATTGCGGGAGCCATATCGGGTTAATATGAAAGGGAATGACAATTGTCTGAAGGATATAAAAGTAAAAAGTCAAAACCAGAATAGTTTTGACTTTTTACTTTTGAATTTTGACTTACCAATTAGTATTGCCAAAGGTTAAGCTCCCAATCCATTAAAGTTTTTTTAATCCTTTCCGATTCGTAAAGTTTGTCTATCCCTTGCGCGTAATCTTTTACACGTTCATCTTTATCATTGCTTTGCTTCACAATATAACTGGCGAAAATACGCTTCATGAAAACATCGTCGAAACTTAAACCTGTTGCGTCGCTGGCGCGGCTAACAACTTCTTTGGTTGCAAGTATCTGGCGGGCTTCGGGAAAATAAATCCAAAAAGCCGGCTGATAATCCACATCTGCGGCACCTACACCCTTTGGCTTAACAAGCGGCGCTATCCCGATGATGCGCGGCTCAAAAATAGAGCGCTGGCGATCAAACACCCAATCTTCTTTTATACGATATTTTAGTACGCTATCGGGGTTAAATTCACTGGCTACCATTGTTGACCCAATCTCATTACCGTTGGCATCAAATTTCTTAACCACGCTGCTATCTGCGCCGGATAAACGGCCCTTTGCCTGTGCACCATTTAGCGGCGTACTAAAGCTATCGCCATTAATATCGTCCTTTTTACCAGGTGTTGGGTCATATGCTGTTAATTCGCCTGCAGTAATAGCATCCAGCAAAACATCAATTAAACGACGCTTTGGCGATGCAAGGTACGTGTTCATTTTATCGCGTACATCAATTTCGCGCCACACCCTTTTTGCAAATGCAACATCGCTTTCGCGCAGGTTAGGGTACGGGGTTACTTTCGCGCTTAAAATACTACTCTTTTTGTAATAACCATCAAGTGGCCTTTCAAAAGGCTTCATTGGCTTTTTGGTTGTGTCCATAGGCACAGCCTGGCTTGTCACTGTATTTGAAGGCTGTGGCGGCGGCGGTGTAGTCCTACGTCCTGCTGCTGCAGCGTTATTTGTTTTCCTGGTCGATTTCTTCGGTTGCTTTTTTTGCGCATAAGCGCCAACGCAGGCAACACAAAGTAAAACAATTAAAATTCTCTTTTTCATACGCGTTTAATTTGCGGATAATACAATTGCGTCCAGTCCGCGTGGCGTGCCGTCAGGCCCAACAGCAACAATTTCTTTAAATACAACTGTAGTACCTGGTGTAACAGTATTTAATGCCGATTTCATTGCGCCGGTAAGTTCACCGCTTGAACCCGAATATATAATAGCATCCTGGCGTGGCTTTATAATTAATATCGTAAAACGTGTAACATTAAATTTAGCATCAAAATCAAAGTTATCCAGTTTCGCAAAAAGCCTGTCTTGCGCCCGGATGTTGGCAGCGCTGGTTGTACCGCCGCTTTTGCCGCCAAACTGTGCTTTAGGATCGGGGATCCGTTTTACACGGAAATCAGATGCGCCTAAAACCATGCCCTTTTCGCCGGTAACCGTAATTTTTGCAACGCCAACACTACTTACCCTAACAGTATAATGTCCTGCGGACCCGCTGATAGAACCACCGCTCATGCTTACATTTAAGCTTGAAGTAGGTACGCCCGGCGCCGATACCGTAACCGGATTAGGAACACCTATATACAATACGTTCATTTTATCGGGCGATACCACAGCCGATGGCCTCGCAACCATGTAATCCAACGAAAAGGTATAAGGTTTGTCTGGTCCGCCATCAACAGATTTAACAAGTAATTGTCCGCTTATAGTATGCTTACCTTCGCCACTTGCGGTAGTTGTATATGTACCGATACCATCTTTGGTAGGGACAGCTGATCCGCCTACAGTAATTGTTGGGTTAGTGTGCGAATCGTAAGCAGTTAAATAAATATCCGCCTTATATTGCTGGCCAGACAAAACATAGCTGCTTGGTGCAACGGCAACTGCCCTGAATGCATTCAATGTAACTTCCGCCTTGTCAACGTTGGCATATAATTTCTTAATAACCTCATTCTCGGCATTTTTAGCATCTGCCTGTATCTTGGCCAAAGTAGTTATAGTTGCTCCCAAAGGGATCCCTTCACCAAAATAAGCCTCCTGCCAGGTTTTTTGTTGCATTCCCTTGTTGGCCTTTGGAGCATCGGCATTTAAAGAAAAATTCACACCGGCAGCGTCCTTGCCCAACGATTGCAGTAGTTTGGCCCGGGTAGATTCTATCTTTTCTTTTAAAACATCGGCTTTTTTGCCATTTATCATCACTTCTGATGATATATCTAAATTGTCCCTTGCGTTAATATCGTCAATTTCAGGATTGATACCCCCACCCCTTTGTGTCAGTTCAACTTTCAAATCTTCAATGTACTTAGTAAGGTCATCGGTCATTTTAGTTGCCTCTTTTGCCGCATTAAGATATTTAGCTTTATCGGGCTGAGCTTTTATTTTTGTCTCAAAGGCATTATAAGTTGCCTGTAAGCTGGAATTCACATTCTTGGTAGATGCATCCAAACTTTTGGTAATATTTTTAAAAGCATCTAACAGGTTCTCTGGTACGTTTAGCGCAATTAAGCCTAAAAGCACCAGGTATAAGATACCTATCATTCGCTGTCTTGGGGTTTCCTTACCTCCGGCCATCTATATAAATCTTAGCTTTTAAAAAATTCTGTTTTATAATTAACTAACACGCGGCTGGTTCATTGCAGTAAGCATGTTGCCGTAAATAGCATTCAATGATCCCAGGTTTTTAGCTAAACGGCCAACCTCTTCTTTAAACTGTTTTGAGTCATCTAACGATTCGTTAAAATTGTTCATGGTTAAGGCCATATTTTGGTAAAACTTGCTCATTGATTTTAAATGCGCGTTTGAATCCTGTAATTCCAGTTCATAAACCGCATTTAACGAACCAAGGTTTTTGGCCAGTTTGTTTACCTGCTCATGGTAAGCCTTTGAATCTACATTGGTATCAGCCATTTCAGTTAAATTGGCAGATGCCTTTTCAAATGCGGCACTCAGGTTATCATAACTTGCGGTTGCTGTTTTAACTTTAGCAGTAAAAGCAATAGTAGCTTCGCCGGCATCGGTTACCCTTGATATTGCTGCAACCTTATCGCCAAAGGTTCTTAAACCATCGCCTAAGCTGCGAACCAGGTCGGGGCCTATCTTGGCATCCTCAAGCATTTTATCCAGGGCCGCAGTGGTGTTTGTTGCTCCTATAGCAACCGGATGCGATGATGATTTTGGCAATTCGCCCTGAAAATCCTCATTTAGCTCCGGGTATACGCGTACCCAGTCAACCTCTTTATCTTCGCGTTGTAAACCCAAAATAAAGAAAAGTATAGCCTCGGTGCCTAAGCCCGCGGTGATAAATTCGGAAGCGAACCTCCAGTGTTGGATTTTAAATAACAAACCAATGATAACTACTGTTGCACCGATTGAAATAATGTTTCCTATTCCAAATGGTTTTTTCTTTCCAGTTCCAGCCATAATAATCAGAAATAACTTTGTTTAGATGATTTTACGTTTATTGTTTTGTTTATCGTTTGTCTTTGATGTCCCGGCCCAGGTAACTTGTAACGCAGCGGAAACCGATGTATGATTTTGCGGTATCCTGGTACTCGTAGGTGCGGGTAGAATTTTGAAGGAAATAACCGATATCTTTCCAAGATCCGCCCCGTACAACTTTACGTTTTAATACTTCGGGATCAGAAGACTTTGCCTCAACGGCAAAGGTTGGTGCAAGGTCATGTACAAATGTTGAAGCCGATTCGTCAAAAGCAGATGACGTCCATTCTGCCACGTTGCCGGCCATATTATATAAGCCGTAATCATTAGGAAAATAGGAACGCACGTTTACGGTGTAAGCGCCGCCATCATCAGTATAGTTACCACGGCCTGGTTTAAAGTTGGCCAGTAAACAACCTTTGGCATTTTTGATGTAAGGACCGCCCCATGGGTAATCGGTACCTAACCTGCCACCACGGGCGGCATATTCAAATTCGCCTTCGGTAGGTAAGCGGTAATCGGCACGCGGAGGTAAATGTCTTGAATTTTTATAGGCCTCGTTGTAGCGGGTACGCCAAACGGTAAACGCCCTTGCCTGCCGCCAGGTAACACCTACTACAGGATAGTTACGGAAAGCGGGGTGCGAGAAATAAGCCTCAACCATTGGCTCATTGGCAGCGTACGAAAAATCGCTAAGCCATACCAATGTATCGGGATATACAGTAACGGTATCGCGCAGAATGAAATCCGAACGCCTTGATTTTGGATCATTACGGTGGTTTGCAGCATCACGCAGTACCATTAGCGCGTAATTGTATTTTAGCAGGCGTACGTCAAGTTCATCGCGGTCAAAAACACGGTCTTCATTCTGGTAAAACATCCCCTGAAGTTTCGATCTGTTGCTTGCGGCGCCTTTTTTACTGCTCCAAACCGGGTTCTTTTTTACATAAGCCCAGTTGATATATTTTTTACCGCTTGTATTGGCCGCACGGCCGCCTTTTGGCTGAAGGTAATATTTATTATCATTTACGTAATTGGTAATAGCGATAGAATCGCGTACCCAAAATACAAATTTCTTGTATTGGCTGTTGGTAATTTCGGTTTGGTCCATAAAAAACGGGGCCTCGGTTACCTGTTTGGGCTGTGCTGTTTGCGCAAAGGTTACGTCCTGATCGGTTTGGCCCATCATGAATGACCCGCCTGGTATATAAACCATTCCGTAAGGTACCTCGGCTTTAAAGGAACGCTGCGGCACACCGGTCAGTTCCCCTCTGTCGCCGCCGCCGCCGCAACCACTTAATAAACCACCAGCTACAACAACTATTAAAAAGTATATCTGCTTCATTTTAAAATCAAAAATCAGTTATAAAAATATAACATTATAAGACCCCCGAATATATCAAATTTGGTTTACCGTGCCAAAAAACATTTGAATTAAGCAATAAAAAGCCCTTTTAAATGCCAACAGCATTGTTTTATCAATAAATTACAGTGTAAAAAACAATGAACTAACTAACTACCTAAGTGTAAATTAGATGTCACTAATACGCTATTATCGACAAAAATGTTTCAAATTGATAAATAAATTTCCTTTTTTTTATTTATTTACCAATTTACAGTATTGTTCGATAGCCATTGTCATGGAAGGGGCAGCCGGTGTTGGGGCCGGGATATCGAGGATTAAACCTGCCTCGAGTACCGCTTTATGGGTAGTTGCGCCAAAGGCTGCTATGCGTGTGTTGTTCTGCTTAAAATCGGGGAAATTTTTATAGAGCGATTGAATACTTGACGGGCTGAAGAAAGCGATAACGTCATAAAACACTTCGGCCAGGTCTGAAAGGTCGCTGCAAACAGTGCGGAAAAGCACTGCAGGGGTAAAGTTATAACCATTCTCTAACAAAAAGCGCTGGGTTTCTTCGGCGGCCACATCCGAACATGGGTAAAGGAATTTTTCGGCAGAATGCTTCTTTAATACCTCGGCCAAATCGGCGGCTGTTTGTTTACCAAAAAAGATTTTGCGTTTGCGGTACTGGATATATTTTTGCAGGTAAAGCGCGATGGTTTCTGACAAACAAAAGTATTTCATTTCTACCGGCACCTCAAAGCGCATCTCTTCGCAAATGCGGAAGAAATGGTCGGCAGAGTTGCGGCTGGTAAAAATAACCGCGGTAAAATCACCCAGGTTAATTTTTTCCTTCCTGAAATCCTTTGCCGGTACGCCCTCAACATGAATAAATGATCTGAAATCAATCTTCAGGTTCAGCTTTTTTGCCAGCTCGGCGTACGGATTTTTGTCGTTTTCGGGTTTTGATAAAGTAACTAATATACTTTTAACCTTTTTCTTTCTGTCTTCCAAGTCAATTCTTTTAACTACCTAAATCCTAATGTTTAATGCCTTTATCAAAATTAAAATAGGGCAAATTTCGAGGGCACAAAGATACGTAAATAAATAAAATTTGTGAAATCTAAAAGTAGAAATTATACTTACACTGCTCCTGAGGTACTGCCATAAAAAAATTACAACAACTATGATGATTGTAAGGGTGAGCAATACATGGATATATTGCATACCCAGCAGACTAAAACATATTACTACCGGTAAAAACACAAATGCTATATTAAAATAAGTAAGGTGTAATATGTTCAGGTACTCATTTACCAGTTTATTGATATCAAATACAAAGCCCAGCAGCTTAAGCACTACAAATTTAAGGGCAAATAAAGCGATAACACCAATGGTAAGCAGCACAAACAGCCTGCTGCCGCTTACTGTATAATAAACACCTTTGTAACCGGCCAGCTGGTACAAAAACAGGCTAAATGTTAAACAGAAAAGCAAAAACAGCCCCAAAAAGGCCCACAGGCTTACCACTCCCTCCTCTTTGCCGGCCTGCGATAAAACGCGCTTGCTATAAAAAGAGTGCCATACAAAACTCACATCGCTATGGAGGGTGATATTTAGCATTGCTGTATATAACAACAAGCAAATGATAACGGCAACAACCCAGGGATCGCGCTGCGGGCGGCCCAGGCCATCCCTTACCTTGCCCTTTGTTTTTAAGTGAATATCCAAAAACCCATATCCTTTGTATTGGGTGCGGGCAAGTATACTATCAGTAAATTCGCTGGTAGTGCTTGAATCAGGCACCCGGATGAAGCGCATAGCTATGGAATCGGCCACAAAAAGTTTCCGGGCCTGCATGGCGTTAGCCACGGAATCAAGCAGGGAATTACCGCGGATTGGGACACGCCTGGCTGATGGAGCTTTTTGGCCGGCTATTGTATCCTGCGGAGTAAAAGCTGCAGAAACAACAGACAACATCAACAAAAAACCGAAGGCAATTAAACGCATCTAAAAAACCGATCCTTTAAAATTCGCTGCAAAATTACGGTAATAATTGATTGTTTTGCAATGCGCTGTAATTAAACATCGTGTTAATTAATTACACCGGCTGCTGCCCAAAAGGTCAGGAATCATATCGCCGAACTAATTATTTAGGCAGTTTTTTTAACAACTCTTTTGCAGGAACAGCTTTAAAACCCTCTTTATCGTCGCCAACAATGAGGCTTCTGTCATTTAAAGCGGCGTTTTCAACTAATTTACGGTTAGCCCTTTTCAAACCCTCCATAACCTTTGAAGCTAAATCATCAATACTCATATCAGTATTTGCAGTCGTTATCATAGCTTTGTTTTAAAATAGTATCCCAAATATCGGCTTTTATTATATTGGTTTTTATCGGCATTAACAAACTCGTAACAGTTAAGCAGTTCGGGTAAAACAGTGTAACTGGCTGTTGTTTTACCTGCGCCATTGCAGCCCGCTATAATATATAAATTTTGCATTCGGCTTTAAAATAATAAAGATAGTCTAAAAAAACACAATTGCTTTGTTAATAACGTTATCACTATAATTGCCCAAATTACCTGCAGCATTAAAACAATTTGGTTACCGGCAATATTTCAACCACAGCTATTACGTATTATTATAAATGCAAAACCTATTTAAAACCATCTGTTTATTTTTGATTGCCGCCCTGGCATTTAACCAGGAATGCCCTGCCCAGGTAAAAAAAAAGAAGGGCCACCTATCGGTACGGGATTCGTTGAGGCAGAAGGTTTTGAAAAGGGACTCTGTGATCCGATCATTCAAGAATGTAGATGGCTCGGTAAATATGCTGCTTGGCAAAATTGAGGATTATACATCTTCATACGTGGAAACCAATTCCGACCTGGCGCGTGGGTTTGATACTTTAGAGATTAGCGAGGAACTGCCAACTTTAGAAAAACGGATGGCCTTAATGCGCAACGCCATTGACCGTTCATCCACATTAGGCAACCTGGTTACTATAAGGGATATTATCGACCACCTTAAAAACCAGATGGATTCATGGGAAGACCAGGTAACCATTTACAATAACCAGCTTGATGCCATCCGTGGGAAGATAGCCGATTTTAAAGCGGATACCGTTTTGCGAAATGCCCCCTCCGATAGCAGCCTCAGGGTTAAAACAATTGCCCAGGTGCAGGACCTGGATGCAAAATGGCAAACTTTAGATAGCAATGCCAAAAAATCAATGATCAGGATTGGCCTGCTCGAAAACAGGATATCGGCCTTATCTATTTTACTCATCGACCTTGACGACAGGATAGATTTAAAAATTCACGACTTTACCGTTAAAGCGCTTACAAACGAATATGGCTTTATCTGGAACCCCCATAAAAGTAAAACCCCGAATGACCTGGGCACCGCTTTTACAAAAACCAGCCGCCTGGTTTCCCTGCTGTACGTTTACTTTATAACCAACAAATCCAACTACGTGGGGCATATGGTAAACCTGTTGATATTGGCTGCTTTTTTTGCGTGGATATATAACAGCCGCAAGAAAATTGCCAATGTAAACGGCGGGCACAACGGCATTTTTGAGCAAACAAATTATATTGTAAAACATCCTTACCTATCAACATTAACCGTTTTTGCCATCATATCTCCTTACCTGTATGATCATGCTACGCTGGCTTTTGCGCATACCATGTTTTTAATTATGATGGCAAGCATTGGCATTTTAATTAAAAACAATTGGCCAAAGCCGCTATATAAATTTTATATAGTATTATTTGTAGCTGCCCTATTTTTGTGCGCAAGCAGTTTAATGGTGCTTATTACTTATCCCGACAGGATTGTGCTGCTGATTGTATCGTCACTGCTTATTTATTATTCGTTACAATTTTTGAAGGAGACAAAAAAAGATAACCAAGGGTACCCGCCATATACGTTCCTGATTATAAAGGCATTTATCGGCTTACATGTTTTTTCGATACTGTTAAACATTGCCGGGCGGTTTAGCCTGGCCAAATTGGTGGCTGTAACGGCCACTCTAAATTTGTGCCTGGCCATGGGTTTTTATTTGCTGTTTCAAATATTGATGGAAAGCTTTTTTTTACAGCTGGAGGCCAATAAAAAAACCGAAAACAGCCTCACCTCTTTTCTTGATTTTAAAGAGCTGCAGAAAAAATCAAAAGGCTTTTTGATTAAAATAACCGGGATATTATGGCTTGTGGCTTTAGCTAAAAACCTAACTATAGATGATTATATATACGACCAGGTTAATGATTTTTTAAACTCGCCACACCAGGTAAGCAGTACGGCGTTCACCTTTCGCAGCATACTGGTGTTTGTAATTGTAATCTGGATTTCGGGGCTGATAGCCCGGGTAATAAGCTACTTTTATGATTTTGCCGGCCAGCAAACCAAACTAACACCGCAGGCTAAAAAAACCAGGTCGTCTATATTGCTCATCAGGTTAACCATTTTTGTTGTGGGCTTTTTTGTGGCGATAACCGCAGCCGGCATCCCCATGGATAGGGTAACCATTATTATTGGCGCTTTGGGCGTTGGTATAGGCTTTGGTTTGCAAAACATAGTAAATAACCTGGTATCGGGTGTAATACTTGCTTTTGAAAAGCCGGTTCAGGTGGGCGATATTATTGAAGTAAGCGGCAAATCGGGCACAATTAAAGAAATTGGTATCCGATCGAGCAAAATTGAATGTGGCGATGGATCTGAGCTTATTGTTCCTAATGGCGACCTTATTTCCCAACACGTGGTAAACTGGACTTTGAGCAACAATAACCGCCGTGTCGAGTTAAACATCCGGGTTGCTTACGGAACAGACGTGATAAAGGCCGAGCAAATACTTAAAACCATTATTGAGGGCAATGACGACATTATGAAAACCCCGGCGCCTTCTGTTTTCCTTTATAATTTCAGCGATACAGCTATCGAATTCCGGGCTTGGTTCTGGGCTGCCGAAATATCAAAATGGCTCAACTTAAAAAGCAGCGTAATGCGCGCAATTTATATTGAATTTGACAAAGAGGGAATAGAAATACCAAAGGGCCAAAAAGACATCCAGGTTAATTTTCCGGGCGGCTTTGGCAACCAGGCCCCGCCAAGCCAGGCAGGCGGCGCTGCTGTTCTGCCGGGAGATCATTAAAAATTGTGCTTACCGTACACCTGCACTTTTTTTTGCTGTCGCATTTATTTATTTTATAAAACCTCCTAAAAAAACATGGCCTATATTATTACGGCATTCTGAGGCTTAATTTTCGTTGCTACTAATAATATTACCGTATTCGCCTGCACATTTACCTTTGCGTTGTAAATAAATTACGGCGAATAAGCACGCTACTATAACCAGTAAAAACACCCAGGTATCAAGCGGGCAGGCTATATCATAGGGGTCCTGGCCGCCACAACCTTCGTCGGCTTGCCCCATGCTGATGAGTGGGCTTGCTAACAGAAATAAAAATATTAATGTTCTTTTTAAGCTACCTGAGCTAAACCTTCCTCTTTCCATTTTCATTTATAAATTTTATTTCTTCACAAACTTTGATTTGCCTAACGAATTGCCGCCGGCATCTTTTAATTCAACAATGTAAACGCCAGGTATAAACTTCGACACGTTTTCGCTCCAGCTATCCTTAGCAGATGTTTTTTGTACTACAAGCGCGCCGGTTATATCGTAGATGTTTAATTTATAGCTTGACGCCGCCGTTGTAATTTTGCCGTTGGTAACATTTACATTTAAAGTTTCGGCTGTAGGGTTTGGATAAACACTAAACATACCCGAGTTTCCACTTTTATCAAAATAGATACTTACCGGACTTGAGTAGGAAACATTACCAAATAAATCAACCTGTTTTAACCGGTAAACGTTATTGCCAGTGTTAGGTAACTTATCGGTGTATTTATAAATGGTGCCGCCATTGCTTTGTACCTGGTAAACAGGAGCATAACCGCTACCATCGGCTTCCTGTTTTTCTAACGTGAAAAAATAATTGCTGTCTTCATTATATGTTCGCCAGGTAACCAAAACACCATCGTTAGCTTTTTGGGCGGTGAAGGTTACCAGCTTATATTTTGATGCCGGTTGCTGCTGAACGGATAGCTCAAAGCGGTTGGCCCCAAAAGTAGCCGTATCTGCGGTTACGATATTAAAAGCGTATGATTTGTACCTCCCGATATCAAGCGAGTCTTTCTTAAAATGATCTATCAAATAAAATTTATACCTGGCCGTGTCGGCATTAATGTCAACCAGGTTAAGGTTATAAAGGCCGCTTGCAGTCGCTTTTACAAACAGTTTAATCTTTTTCCCGGTCTCCTTATAATCAGCAAGCTGGTTTATCGATGTCCTTACACCATCTGCAGAATAGCTGGAGAGGTATACTTTGGGCGAAGCTCCATCTAAATCAAGGGCATCTTCGATATTATGATACTTATCGTCCCACTCTTTGGCAAAGTATATACCACATTGTGTATTTATGATGCTGTCTTTCATAAGCTGTAAATGCATGCCGGTGGGGATGATTTCCTGTACCGGGGCGCTAAAAGATTTTTTCAGCATCCTGATATCATTTTTGGTGCTCATGAGTAAGGCCGGAGTGGTTGATTTAGTTATAGCCGGATAACTCACCTTTTGGTCTTCCTTAAAAGTTACCGTTTGCCCGGTTGCAGTGGCATCAATGATAAAGCCCTGCCCGCTTACAATGTATTTGCCGGCCTTGGTGCTTGAGGTGGTTTTAGTTACTGCATTATAGGAAATATAAGTTTGCGCGGGCTGGCTCATTTCCCAAAAAATAGGGCTGATGGCGTTGGTAAAAGCATTATAATTATCGGTATAAAGCACATCAAGGCTAATGGTGCTTGCATATGGGTTGCCCACCTGGTTGTAGCCCGGCAATATGGCGCCGGTGCCGGTATGGTAGGGTATTGATGTGCTGTTGGTATTCCAGAATTTTACCGGTACATCCCCCTGGTTTAAATAACCTATTGCCGTAATGGTTGTATTCTCGGGCGTGCGCGCTGCTGATGCGGTTACGGTACTGCTGTTATCACCTATAAAAAAGAATAAAAAGCTGTTGCCTACGGGTATGGTTACCCCTGTGGTTTGTACAGCCGGATAACCCGAAGTAGTTGTTACCCCGGTTGCTGTAATATCATATACACCCACGTTTTTGCCCGAAACATAGGAGTTAGAATTATTGGTAATTAAGGCTTCATTATAAAGATATAATGAAGGGTTGCCATTGAAAACAAAAAAACCAGTGCCCTGCCCGCCTGTTAAAGCGCCCCGGTAAGTAACACCGCCAAAAGTTTGCGAGGTACTGATATAACTGAGGCCAATATTGCCCGCGCCCAAAATATTTGAGCTGATATTAACGGGCGGCGACATGAGGCGGTAGCCCCTGAACCCGGCGCCACCTGTAAGATAGCGTTGCGCGTTTACATTACCCGTAATAACAGCCCCGGTAGGTATCTGCGCCACGGTAGCTGTCGAGGATGCATCCGACAATAAAGTTAACGCGCCGCCGGCATCAAGCTTTGTGGTGGCATTGGCCATGGTAAGCGTGCCCGTACTTGCTACAGCAAACCCGCCCGAACCAGACATGGTTTTGGCATTGGATAACGATGTTCCGTTAAAATTCACGTTGCTAAAAACGGTGCCGGTGGTGCTTAGATCGCTTAGCGATTGCGCGGCCGAACCGTTGAAATAAGTTGTACCTGTACCTTGTGTGTAAACACCACCCGAATTATTGGTATAATTGCCCGCGATACTCAGATCGCCCGAGCCTAAGCCAAGTGTGGCCCCGCTGTTGTTGGTAACATTCCCGGTAACGGCTATCGGCCCGCTGCCTTGTGTTACAACTGTTGAATTGTTCCAGTTACCTGCAATATTTATTGTGGGGTTGTTGGTGTATAAATCAACCGCGGCACTTGTTGTTGTTAGGTCGCCACTGATTGTCAGCGTGCTTCCGAGTACCGTTTTAACGCCGGTACCAGATGTTTTTAAGTTATAGTAGGAAACTCCACCCGGCAGCCCGAGGATGGCGGCACCGGTATAAATAGTTTGATTGGCGCCGGCATACTCAACCGTTGCACCCGCATTATTAAATGACATTACGTTTGATCCTAATGTGGATAACGCGCTTATTGGCGACGACCCGATTAGCTTCAATGTACCTGTACCGCTTACGCTGACCGTTGATACATTATCGACCTGGGTTCCGTTACCCGCATTTTGATTAGATGATGCAATACCGGCCGTACTTACAATACCGCTTATGATACTTATTTTAGCATCAAAGTTTCTTTGGCCATTGTCTAAGGTTGAAATCAGGTTAATATTACCCGTTATATTCATCTGGGGTATAGACGTTATGAATGAAAAAGGGGTATTATTGGCTTTCGGTATGCTGTATTCGCCAATATTCAATGCACCTGTTACCGTTACTGTGCCCGTTCCGGATAACGTTAATGAATAGGTGCTGCCATTGGTGCTGTTAACACCAAGTGATGCGGTTACTGTAACATCGCCGTTAACGGTAAAGGGTGTATTTACGGTAAGAGTTGTGTATTGCGAGTTATCTGTCCCGATAATTATGCTTCCTACAGCGGTTGTGGGTGATGAGACTGTTGGGTAAAATTTACTCCCTGATAATCCTACAACACCAATGCGTGCAATATCTATTGACGTCGGTACAATACCTGAACTCCAGTTAGCAGTATTATTCCAGGCTGTACTTGTACTACCCGTCCAGTCATATGTTTTGACTATCCCAACCGTAGCGCCCGTTGTCGATGCGCCATTATACGGAAAAAAACCGCTGGTATAAAAACTTTGAAAATTATCTGCGGCTGCCGTACTTACAGAGTAGGCTATTGTGGTGGATGCCGATGAGGTAAAAGTACTTAACGCCTGTGCAACAAGAAAGTAATTTATTACATTTACCGTAGTACCATCGGTGTTACCTGCCGAATAATAATATTCGGACGTGGGCAATGTCATTTGTGAGGTGTTAGTGCTATTCATGGTTACGCCGGTTACCAACGATGTTCCCGTTGCGGCAGAAAGCACACTATTGGTAGTCTTATAAAGCGTACCCCCCGAAAATATGGCCTGTCCGTTTGTTGTTGAATTAAAACGCAGCATCCCAAAATTGATATCCCCCCTGATGTTCGCGTTTACGCCATAAGGTATTACATTGACCTGCCCTGGCGAAACAGAGGAAGAAATGCCGTTAGCCGTGCTTGTAATGGGGATGTACTCCACTTTTTGCTGGTAAAAATTAAAGTTGTCCCACTGGAAGCGGTTGGCGGCTGCTGAAGTGGCTTCAAGATAGGAAAAATTATAGGTATTAAGCGCAATGGTATTCGTGTTACCAACATTATACGGGCCGTTTACCGTAGTAGTTGAAGTTGATCTGTTTAACACATAAATGTAGTAATAGCCGATAACTGACTTTACTATCCTGATTTGATAGTTGGTTGTATTGGCAGGAAGTGAGATGGCTACACCATTTTCTGTATATTGATTTCCAGATGTGCCATATTTAGTAATTAGTTTTAGGGTTGAGCCAGATACCGTTACATAAAGCCCCAATGTGTTGTTCCCGTTATAAGTATTGGCAATTAGCCAGTACCTCCAGGCATCGGTACCTCCAGTCATACCACCAGAGGTTCCTGAACTTATGCTTGCATTCGCATCATTTGGGGCAACACCCGTAACATTTTTATAGTCAAATTCCCATTCATACGTTCTGGAAGTTAAACCCAGGCCTGCAGCTGATCCCGAACTACTCATGAAATTCCATTTCAGGTATCCTACAGATGATAGCGCCAGCGTAGAGAAACTTTTGCTCCCGTTTAATGCCGAATTTGAAACCAGGTCGATGGTTGCAAAGCCGCTACGCGTAGAGCCTGCTGCCGGTAAAAACGTTGACGGCGTACCGGCAGTTGCAGACTCTAAGCTATTATAATAATATTGCCTCGGGGTATTAGTTCCATCGTAGTATTCTTGCGCAACAGCCATATTGGCAATGAAAACAAAACAGCCAATCCACAACGATTTAAGTAAAATTGCTTTCATATAAGTTTAATTAATAACGTCATTGTGAAATCATGGGTGTTGCAAGCTTTTTAAAGTACTAACAACAACATTGATACGTAAAACATTGGTAATAAGGTTTCTTTTGGAGCGATATTTTCATTTAAAATTATCATAAAAAATTGTTTTTCCCTGATTTTAAGGAAGAAAATATTTTCTTTACGAGAAACCGATATAGATAAAGCAGGATTGGGTGAGGATAAATGCCTAAGGGTTAAAAAAACGTCCTCATTCAATAGTTTTCTATTTAAAATTTATTATTTTGAATCGAAAACTTGGGAACAGCAATTTAATATGGGTAACAACATATTTGATAATTTATGACAAAAAGATCGATATAATTGCCGGTAACGCTGCCTGCACAACGTATCGTTATGAAAGACGAGCCGCAAAAAGATCAAGGATTTAACAATACGGCATATTTCTGCATTAATACCAGGCAGCAATTTCTATCCCAAAACAAAATAAATTAATAACCAACAGTTTTATGGCTTGTAAACCAAATTCTTCAGGAGAGGTCAATAAGCGCATTTACTTTTTCCCCGGTTTGCATTGGCCCTTTATTTACTTCAGCAACCTGGTTGACCATAGCATTTTTGAAGCTCTTTCTGAATTTTTTAATGTATTCAGAAGGTTTTAAGTCGAACACTTTTTTAAACTGCTCCCTAAAATATTTGATATCTTTTATTCCAACGGCATAAGCGGTTTCCAATATATTTAAATCGCTATGTACAAATAGCTGTGCCGCTTTTCGCAGCCTGATCGACCTTATAAAGCTATTTGCGGGTTGCCCGGAAATCGTTTTGATTTTTTTATAGATGCCGGAATAGGACATATTTAATTCGGAGGCTAAGGATTGAAGGTTAAAATCGGGGTCTGTTATATGCTCCTCAACAATCCGGATGCAGGAATCCAGAAATCGTTTGTACTCTATCGAAATGCTATGCGGGTTATTGTTCAGCGTAATTTCGTTATAAAAATATTGCTGGAGGGTATTCCTGCTTTTAAGCAGCCCATTAACCCTTGCTTTCAGGATATCTTTGTCAAAAGGTTTCCCGATATAATCATCAGCGCCACCTTCAATACCTTTAAGCTTGATCTCATTTGATGCACTGGCCGTTAAAAGAATCACGGGAACATGTGAGGTTGTCATATTCCCCTTAATGGCCGCACAAACTTCTATGCCTGTAATACCCTGCATCATTACATCGCATATAACAATATCCGGCCATTGTTCATTAATTATTTTTATTCCGTCTTCGCCGTTTGCCGCTACAAGAACATTATATTCAAGTTTAAATATCTGGCGGAGGTATTCTCTCATATCCTCGTGGTCATCAATAATTAATAGCGTTTTAAGATCAGACAATGATTGTTCTTCGCCTGGGTCTGCTGCTAAAACGATATCATTGGCGGTAGTTTCAGCATCTATCAGCTCCTTTAAAAACTCCGAAGTAGTTGCTGGCTGCCCTGATATAACCTGGTCTTTAAAGTGCGATCTGCCTTTTTTAAAAGCGATGGTAAAGGATGTACCTTTTCCAATCTGACTGCGATATTCAACTGTTCCGGCCTGGCGCTCTACAAAATTTTTGACGAGATATAGTCCCAGACCAAATCCTCCGGTTGATGTACTGACCAAATCAGATACCTGGTAAAAACGGGTAAAAAGTTTGTCGCCAACTTCGGGCGGGATTCCACACCCCGTATCCTCAACAATTATTGATACCGCTTGTTCAGCTTCCTGTGCACAAATGCGGATATTTCCATGCTTAGGCGTAAACTTTATAGCATTTGAGAGCAGGTTAAATAACACTATTTCTGTTTTTTCTCTGTCAACATAGATATTCAAACAATCAACTGTTGATATAAACTCAAGATGAATTTGTTTCCTTTTGGCTTCATGTACAAAACATAAATAAACCTCCTTACATAAATCAATTATATTAACAGTGCTTATTCTCAGTTGGTCAGACTCTGATTCTGATTTTTTGAAAAGAAGCAATTGATCTACCAGGCCCAATAGGCGGCGCGCGTTTCTGTAAACGATGGTTAAATTGGAGGCATTAATAGCCATCTTTTCGTTATATAACAGTTCTTTGATGGGGTTAATGATCAATGTCAATGGCGTCCTGAACTCATGAGAAATATTAGTAAAAAAAGCAAGCTTTCGTTCACTTAGCTCCTTCTCCTTTTCACTTTCGTAGTGTGCAATCTGAATTTCGTATTTTAATTTAGCCTGATGGTCCCTATATAAAAGATACAGGTAAACCAACCCGCCAAAAAGTATGGTATAAATTGTATACGCCCACCAGGTTTGGTACCATGGTGGAGAAATAATTATGATTAACGATTTCGGCGTTCTGTTCCACACGCCGTCATTGTTACTTGCAATTACCTTAAATGTATAAGTTCCCGGATTAAGGTTGGTATAAGTAACCTTTCGCTGGCTGCTATTAAAATTCCATTTTTCGTCAAAGCCTTCTAACTTATACCGATAGCCATTTTTCTCTGAATGGGTATAATTGAGTGAAACAAATTCAATTGAAAATACATTTTGGTCGTAATTAAGCAATGCAGTATCGGCTATGCTAACCGGCTTTTTCAATGGCGAATTTTTACCCGGCCTTACCGACTTATTAAACACCTGGAAATCGGAAAGGTAAACCTGGGGGATTTTATTATTCAATTTGATTTTTGATGGATCGAAAACAACTACACCGGAATTTCCGCCCAGGTATATCTCACCATCTGCAGACTTGTAAATAAGCGAGTGGGAAAACACGCCGTCACCTTCATCGAAATTGGTAACTGTTAATGTTTGGGGCGTAAATTTTGATATTCCCGTCGCGGAGTTAATCCAAAGATTCCCAAAACCATCTTCAACAAGGTTATTGAAAACATTACTTGCAAATCCATTTTTACGCGAGTAAACGATAAAAGAATCACTTTCCGAAACATATTTATTCAGGCCGTCGGCCGTGCAGATCCAGATATTTTTTTTACTATCCTCAAATAAGCAATGCACGATATTGTTACTGAGGCTACCGGCATTTTTGTCATTATAAGCATAATGATGAAAAATGCCTGTTTTCTGATCAAAACGATCAACCCCGTTTCCATTTGTTCCAATCCACACGTTGCCTTTTTTATCTTTTAAAAGATCATAAATGTGGTTGCTGGCAATTGAATTAGGGTTTCTGTCGTCGTTATAATAATGTTTGAATTGCTGTTTTTCTTCATTGTATATCTTAAGGCCCGCGTCTGTAGCAAGCCAGTATTCATGGGGCCTTACTTCAAGAATATCCCTGAAAACGTCTTCATTAAAAAAATTGCTCAGGGCCGAATGATGAAAGTGGTGTATAAATCTGTTCTTCTTAACATCAAACTTGTCAAATCCATTTTCGGTAGTGGCCCATAACACACCATCATTATCTAAATATATTTTGCCAACCTGATTGCTGCTGATGCTTGAAGGATCATTTGTGTGATTAAATAGCTTTGTGGTTTTTTTTATTAAATCAAACTGATAAAGCCCGTTGTTTGTTGCCAGCCACAACATGTTCCCTTGTAGCAACATGCTTTTTACCTCGCGCGGGTTGATTGATAACGGAATGAAATGGAATTTATATTGTGTAAAATCCACTTTTGTTAAAGCATCTTTACCGCATAGCCACATGATCCCGGCATTATCATTGTAAACGTAGCCGTCTGCAGTACTATTAACATCGCCAATTTTTCGCCATTGGCCATTGCCTTTATTTATAAAATAAAACCCGGCGTTACTTCCAACAACTAAGGTGGAGTCATTGGCATTATCAATGCTAAAAGCACCTATGTTAAGATTATCATGACTTGGGAATGCGGTATATTGTTGAATTTTAGGATCAAAGCAGAAAAGTCCGCTCCAATAGGTACCTACCCAAATACAACCACTTTTTTCATCGTACAAAAGGCTCCAAATATCATTAGGGCTTTTTTTATGCAGAGATTCGGTTTGCGGATAATTGGTAAAACGCTTGCCAACCTTATCGAATTTGTTCAACCCACCATTCCAGTTCCCCAACCATAGGTTTTTCTCATTATCTTCAACAATGGCATTTACCGACTTTCCTTTTATTGAAAACTTGTTTTGTGAATTGGGTTTATAAGTAATAAATGATTGGCGGCTTGCCACATATTGATCAAAACCATCGTCTGTTCCTATCCAGATAGTTCCTTCGCTATCACATAAGATCGAAAAAATCTTGTTGTTGCTTATCGACTGTTTGATTTTATCGCTATGATAAAACCGTTCAAATTTTTCAGTATTGGGGTCTAAAACATTTAAACCGTCCATTGTTCCCACCCATATTTTACCCTTTCTGTCTTCGGCAAGCGCGTTAATATAATTTGAACTTATGCTTGCCGTGTTACCAGGAATGTTCACAAAATTTTCAAAGGAGTAGCCATCAAACTTACAAAGGCCATTGTCTGTACCTATCCACATGTATCCGCGCCTGTCTTTAAGTGCTACGGTTACATTTTCTGATGGCAGTCCGTCATGGGTATTGTATGATTTTAACGCAAAATTCCTGGTGTCGTTGGTTGGGAAGCTCGTCGGGATTTGTGCATTTAGGGTAGTTACGCACACGAAATTAATCAGGAAGAACAAGACAGCTTTATACATAAATCCGTTGTCAATTTTAGGTTAAATATTACACCACATTATCACCGGTAATTTGTACCAGTATAAAATAAGCTTCACAACCATTTTTGGCCAGTCAATAAATAAAAATATTGTACTTAATACACTAATTTTCTGGATAACACAATTTCAACGGAGCGAGGAACGCGGCCTGTTGGCCATACTACAAATGCAGACAAATAATCTTTTTATTGAGGTATAAATCTTGGTTTATTACACCTCTTCCTTTCGGAACAACGGCAATTAAACTTCATTTAACCCGAATTGAATAATTCATTAGTCGTTTTTAATATTAGTAGAACCTCTGGTCTGACGTTGAAATATTAAGTTTATAAGGCACTCAAATTTATATAATATTAATTGTATTTATAACAATAATTCCAAATGCTTAAATATAGAAAGCAGCACCAATATGCGCTATTAAGGCAATGACCGGTTAAAAAAGTGGGTGATTACCTAAAAAACCCGTTGAAATGACACTTTATCCCCGCAATATTGAGGCTTTGCCCCCTTTTTAATTTCTGCTTTTTAAAAGAGATTTATGTCAACCATATAAACACAGATTTCCCATTATTGCTTACAGTCATTTTTCAATGGCTAATCAAATTGCTGACCGTAACATCCGGCAGTGATTAAGAGTAATTGCTGGCCGGGAAACCTGGATGTTTTAATACATCTGCCATGAGAATATTTAAATTGTTACTGCATAAACATTCGGTTGTTTTGCAGTTAATCGATGTCATTACTTGCTTCGTGCCAATGCCGGGAAGATCTCCGCCATATTTAAAAGTCAAAACCAACTGATTATAAAGAACTAATTATCTATTATTTTAACATAACACTTATGAGAAAAAATTTAACCACCCAGGCACTATGCTGCCTGTTAGCCTTTATGATGGGCTGTTCTAAAAATCCAATTCAAAAGAGTCCTGATATCTCGGGCTTGTCGACAAAACAAAACCTTGCACTTTCAACTACCAACACCAATGGCTTTCGTGGTATAAACTGGGCCGACCCTAACGGTAACGAGGGCGACGGAAGGGTTGTATTGCCAAGCGGTATGACAACCTCGCTCACCGCGACCCAGGCTGCCGCTTTAGCCACCAGTATTTCAAGCGCCGTTAAAACAAGCGGCGGAACTACTATCAGGATGCCCATAAACCCATGGACGGCTTCAAGCTCCACCTATTGGCCTGTGTACCAGGCTGCAATTAATGCCATTGTATCAAATGGCTGTAAAGTAATACTTTGCTATTGGCCGGTAGGCGTGCATCATGTACCGGATGTTACGCAGTGGACCACCATGTGGACAACTGTAAATAATGTTTATAAAAACAACACGTCAGTTTTATATGAGCCTATTAACGAGCCGGTTGATTATTCAGGTACCGATTTAAATAATTTATATGCCGGTTTCCTGACCACATTTAGTACGGCCGATGGGAAATGCATCCTGGACGGCACTGGTTATGCCGCTGACGTAACTTCAGTTGGCGCCGATTCAAGATTAGTTAACCAATACCTTGGCCTGCACTGCTACTGGTGGTTCTGGGGCTCGCATGATGTTTGGTCGGGCTATTACAGCGACATGTCAAGCAGGACCGGATCTTACGCGGCCCGTACGGTGGTTACCGAAATTGGTATCGAAACATTCAGGAACATGAGCTTCTGGTGGCAGTGGGATACCGGTGTATATGTTGATCAGGCATTTTTAACCGGGACGCTTTCCTATGCCAGGGATAACTCTATGGGCACTATAGCATGGTCGGGCGTTAATGATATTGATACCTACCGCTGGTATAAGGCAAATAATAACCTGGTAGAGGTTAGCCCCGGCGCCGCGAACATGTTCAGGTGGTCATGGAAACTTACCGCATCTCCTGTGTGGCTGGGCGCAATTGCCGACGGGCGTTATAAGCTGCAAAACAGGGCCTCGGGCCTCATGCTTGATAACTTGGGCAGTACAACCGATGGCGCTACCGTAGCTCAATGGGCATCGGGAACAAGCGCTAACCAAAAATGGAACATAAGCTATACCGATGGTTATTATACGCTAAGCTGTGTAACCGGAAAAGAGTGCCTGGATACCGGTGGCAATACCACCGATGGATCATCAGTTAAACAATACACAGTAGGCACCAGTACTAACCAGCGCTGGTCAATAGTTTCGGCCGGAAGCGGTTACTACAAGATAATTAATCTTGCTACAGGAAAGTGCCTGGACACAGGAGGTTTGACAACCAATGGATCTGTTATGCAACAGTGGACAAGCGGCTCAAGCTACAACCAGCAATGGACGCTTATTGCGCAATAAAAAAGCCTACAGTGCAAAGTAAGTCTAAAGTTGATTTTTTCTTTTTTGACTTAGAACTTAGGACTTTGGGCTAACGAATATCCGTCAATTTATCGATGACATTATACTACATCGCGAGGCTGCCTTAAACGGGCAGCCTTTTTATTTTCGCCAAAAGGTAACTTTACCTTTATCTAAGTCTAAAACGAGCTCGTGAAGATATTATAATCAAAAAAGCCCGTCAAGTGTACCACCCCGTACCAGGGTGTTTCAGGGTGACTTGTCCTGAAAAAGGTTGACAGTGATTATTTGTAGTTTATAAAGGTAATCCTAAAAGGATTACCAATCCAATTTATTGTTATTGTTTGTCGTGTTAGGATGTGGGTAACGCGATAGCGTT
>Ga0307515_10003797_pt1 | contig 31613 bp, 27 predicted proteins | sample 17_EM_MG_FD_194513 | JGI IMG/M metagenome (GOLD analysis project Ga0307515, IMG submission 194513) | Populus trichocarpa ectomycorrhiza microbial communities from riparian zone in the Pacific Northwest, United States - 17_EM | ecosystem: Host-associated > Plants > Roots > Unclassified | place...
CTCCATAATATCTATATCTATATTAACCATAATTTAACAAGGATGATAATATTTAGAGAGTGCCAGAAGGAAGACTTCTAATATTACCAGCTTCTTACTAATAGAGGAATTCGGTGGAATTTAACTGAGGCTATAATTTCTCGTGGTATGTTCTGTTTCTTTTATTTATATAACGGTACTAGAGTATATTACCTGCCACATTACCGCCATATCGCCGCAATATGCCGCACATTGCCATTATATCGCATATTGCTATTATGTCGCACATTGCTATTATATTGCATATTGCTATTCTTAGTTACTACTAGGGGTATTATACTACACGCTATTTCTAGGCTCTTTACAATCGTAATAAGTTACTATAAGTTGCCAGCTGGCAACTTATACCGCATATTCCTATAGCAGCACCTGTAGTAAACTATATAACTTAGGCATACTGCATAATAAGCCTTGGCGGTTAGCTGTATATATTTATTTACATCGGTCCTAGCAACCCCTTCTTCTTCTCCTTAATTTGGTATTATAAAGATAGCAATTATTTAAGGCTCTGTTTAGAGCCATTTGTCTAAGTTATTATAATTTATATTAGCTATTATACTAATAAATGCTAGCAATTAAACTACGTGCTGCTATTACCCTTTACCAAACCTACTGGAAACTTCCAAACTAGTAGGGTGCCTATAACCTTTAACAAGACTTTTTACAAGAGGCTAATTAGGAGGACCTAATTAGGTGGTAAAAAATACTAGTTCCCTTTTGGGAGCTTTATAAATAAGAGGAAGGTTAAGTATAGAGAGTTAGTTAAGAGGGACAATATGGCGCACTATAGAGAGTTCTCTATGGTATAAACTTTATATATAATATTCTTAAGAAAGCGTAGAAGGAGATTAATAAGTTTAATGCCGATTTTGAACGAACTAAGCACTATAACACTAGTATTAACACAGCCTGGCTAAAGCTTAAGAAATACTTTAAGCTAATAGATTTCTTACCTCTTTACGTTATAGCTATTGTCCTTTACCCTATATAGCGATTTAAGTACTTTAAGGATAAGTAGGAAGAGCATCTAAGTTAGGTTAAGACCGCAAGGAAGGCATTTAAAGACCTTTTCCTAAGTTATTGTAAAAAGGTTCCTAATATTAATTCCGCCTTTAACTTTAAGAATCAGCCAAATAATACAAAATCTTCCTACCTTGCATACGACGAATTCTTAGTTAATTACCTATTACAGAAGTATTATAAGCAGAAAAAGAAGGATATAGATAGTCTGAAGCTTAACACCTATTTAAGGTCTTTTAATTACCGGCTTCTATTAATCCAGGACCTACTTATATAGTGGAAGAAGCATTAAACTGACTTTCCTATTCTTACACGTATAGCATTTAATATATTCTCAATACTAGCAATAAGTAGTAAGGTAGAACGCGTGTTCTTAGCGGCCAAAAGGCTTATTACGGATGAGCAAAATTGCTTAGGAGCAGAGGTTATAGAGGCTAGTAAGTGCTAGAGGCACTAGCTAAAGGCAGATCTTATAGATTAAAGCGAATTCCTGCGAATTCTTACAATTGATAAACTCAATATCTTACCTTTCGTTCTTTCTGCCACTATATCGCGGCACGTTGCTAGGACAACCTCCTAGCCAAATATCTGATTGGAAGTTCAATTAAATCGGCCGTTAATTAGGCTAGCTTCAATCAAATACGGCCCGTGCGTCAGTCAATCAAATATCCTGGCAATTAGTCCGGATATTTGACTGTTGGCAGCACTGGTCGTCACTTGAATAGATTAAGCCACACTCGCAATCAAGTAAGCTCATTCTATACACACTTCATCAACCCAATATCTCTAGCCGAGATTTGTTTTCAGAATTTCAAAACCACGAATCTTCGTCTCTGTAAAGAATAGCGCAGCAGTATACTTTTATTCATAGCGTAACAAAAAGAGCGCCTGAAGCTGTAGTATTAAAGGCTAATAGCTTGCAGAAGGACCCAGAAGCTGAAGGACGGTGGAAATCTACAAGGGCTTTAGCGACGTGCAACCATTATACATCATTGTTCCTCCTGTTGTCTTCTTACTACATAGCCTCTTCACTTCGAGTGTAAGACCTCTGCTATTGGTAGAAGAATCTCGGGTCTGGAGAGGTGGATTTTCTATTGTGCTTCAAATCTCGAGCATCATGGTTATGAGATGAGCAGCAGAGGGACAGAGTTTTGGACGTATTAGCGACGTGCGGAACATATGGGGGAGTATCAAGATGGCCGACAGAATAGGCAGGTTTTGTTGGCTGGAATAATCGCGGATCAACTCCAATCAAGCTCGTGAAAGTTGAGTCTCTACTATAGGCAATTAACTTTTGTGAATATTGAATGGTATATCCAGCTGTTACGCGAGCAACATACTTCATCCATCCAATGTCAAAGCAAAATTAACCTTCCATCTGCTTCCACACTCTTTGCGTTGACAGAGCGTAGAAAAGTTCAAACTTTCGACCTTTCTTAAAAATGACCATGATCTTGAATCAAGTCTCCCACGCAGTCTTCAGTTGGTCTAGTATCATTCCAGCATATTTTCCATCATACAACTTGTCAACGATATATGGCGCGCAAAATCCAACTAGCGGTTGACTGCCTTCCTAACAACTGCATGTCTAGCTATATCGACAGGGCATGGGCTTGGTCAAGAGGATGGGTATGGCTTCCAGAATTTGATTGTGAGCGATGGTGGCCAGAATGTGAGTATCAGCTTCCATTATTTCATCTAAGCAGGCATAATTGTAGCGCAGCCACTACCATCCTGAATGAAATAACCAAAACTTCCGGTGTATCTACAGTCTCCGTCTCGACTAGCGATTCTACCCTCGGCCTTCCTTCTCCTTTCTATTCGGAGAAAGCGTGTATCTCGGTCGCGGTAAAGGTACTACTCGTTTCGTTTCTGAGCGGCCTCGATGGCCTTCACACAAGAAGTGGAAAAGCTTTCAGCTTTCAGAACTTCTTCGGGCAACTATCTACAATTAGAAAGGGTCTAGCAGTGGATCAAATTGGGGGATCAAACTAAGCGTCCTAAAGCTCTGGTCTATCTAGGGAACCCATGTGATCAACTCAAAAAGAGGTGGTGGAACTTAGACCAGCATCTTGGGAGTGATTGAGGTCGAGTATGGGGCTAGTAATATAACAGGAGAAAAGAGCATGTCCAAAGACAATACGATGAAGTTCTTGAGGGACAAATGCCGTGGTTCTAGGGTAGGAGGTAGATGCTTCCTTTGTGGTCAATCAGGAGCCAGCCCGTATTGCGATACCCCCCCGATATGGAGTCAAAGTCTATAAGCCCTGTGATTTCACGAACTCCCTCGACAAAGGCAGCAAGAAAAACATCCAAAAGATCCCCAAGTGGATAGAGGAAATGAGCACATACCGGAGAAACTCGGGGAACCCATTCCAAGAATTATTGCAGAACGCATCACAGCTAGATTCGCCCCTGCACCAAGCCCTAGAGTATCCAAAAAGTGAGGCTAGAAAGGAGTTCTTCAGTGATGTTGCCGATCAGCTAACTAAACGCTTTGGGGAGGGGCCATTAACTCCAAACAGGGAAGAGATACAGAAACTTGGGGAGGCGTGCACAGACACAGCCAAGGCCATTAATGAGGCTGGAGGTCTTGCTACTATGGAATCCTTTATCCTGCGAGGAGAACTTCCAGCCCTCTGTATCTCCTCACGGTCCGATCGACGCGGCGGATCGAGCGACCACTGATGAAGCCGGGGGCACGGGCACTCCTAGCGGCCTTGCATCGGTAAATTGCGGAGACTGCACTAATCTCCTATCTATCAGTTCGACAGGCAGCATTGCCTAATTTGATGGATCTCTCATTGATAGGCTTCAGGGCATTGAAAGACCGGTCTCGCCGTTCAGATGGCCGCAGCATGGTGGAAATCCAGCGAAGCCAGCAGCTTCAAGCTCACCGCTTCTACCCGCTGAAGCAACGCCGCCGCAGCCCCACAGTCTCCGCCTCACCGTCGAAGAAACATTGCGCCCATTTCCGTGCTTGAGGCCTCAGAAAAGAACTCCTCATCTTAGTTGGTCAGATTCTAGCGCGTCTCATATCTCATTCAGGGGTGAAAGCGATTCCTTAGCCCTGCAAAATGCCTCCTATGGTGTTGATCATCTTTCGGCTGAATTGAAGAAGCCAATGTCCAAACGTATGCGATGCGAGGCGACCTGGGCGAGTCTGTATGACAAAGGTGGGCCTAAAGAATCATCCGCCAAAGATTTGCTATGAGAAAGGGAATGGTGAATGGGCGCAGGGAAAATTCTTAGTTTACGAGGCGGAGTTCAATGAGGCCGAGAAAGAATCCAGGCGGTCGCGCTATGCAACTTCAGAAGGTAGCATGCAAGCACATGAAAGATAACTACGAGGTTAGGGATTGTGGTGAAGGCCCTGATATTAAGCACGAATAGTGTTGTGAGCTGTATATATTGGGGGGACAGGTGATGGAAACCGGCTACAGTAGAGTCTGAAGCTTTTTAATGTTTCTGGCTACCTGGCTTCCGCCTATAGGTTTCGGTCTGATCTGACGGAGCGAGTAGTCGTCCTAAACTGTTTCAATCTCTTTGATAATCCTATAATTCATGAGCATCTCTTTAAAGAAGCCACCGAATAACGAAAGATCCAAAAGCCAAACATAATCAAGGCTCCTTTTACTTGAGGAGATTTGCAGAATTAAACCGGGTATGTATACAGGCAGATCCTGGATAATAACAAGGTTACACTAGAGCAAAATTTAGATTATCTTGCACGTGATGTCTTGTATTTACCACGTTTCCATTACATCATAATTAGTCTCCATCAGTCCTAACGAAGTTTAGTTATGGCTACATCGCGCACAACCGGTTACCGAGAGAAGTTTATGGTATTTAAGGCGAGGATGCGAATTGGAGAACCTCGGAAGTCTCTGACCCTGATACTTCACGTGATTCTGTCAGCATCTAGTATTTAGAAGATCTTCGGAGAACGTGTAAGAAAATTCAGTTTATATGTATGTAAGTTCTAGAACGTGAATGCTAGTACTGTAAATATATTTGCTAACATAGCTACACTAGCAACTATCTTTGTTCGCGTGATCAGTAGCAAATTTCTATACAAGCGAGGAGATCTTCGATTCCGTGTAACGCTACCGCTATAGTGTGTACGAGCTTCTCCCCGTGTGTGTGCGCGGTACACACCTAATCTCGCTACACCTGCAGCTAAATTAATATATACATGTAGAGCTAGCAGGAGAGGCCCCGATCTCGCCCAACTCGAATGTGCCCCTTGCCCAACAAAGTTGTGATATCTGTGCTGTTCCAAAGCTTCTTCCTCTTATTAGTATAGCTCTAAATATTGGTAATTGATAGTACGCCTTTATTAAGATCCTTTTTACAGCTAGCGTAACTAAACGTTAATGCCCCCGTTAAGCCGACTACTCTCCTAGAATTGATTTAATGAAGGTAATACTAGTGATAATCAAAATCGTTGAGTTGGTAGGCAGCTGGGGGGACTGCCTATCCTACGAGAGTTGGACCGTGCGCGAACACCGGAATTGAAAGTACGCGTATGGTCACGGAGCCTTGATCCTATTGATTCTATTGGCTAGCTCTTATCGATAACCGTAGGACGAATTCCACCGTTGCAAGGCAGCAGCAGGAGGTTTTAGGCCTTTGGCGGGACATAGACCGCCTAAAATCATGTTGTTTAGGCGATAGAGCCCCCTTGGCGACCTTATTGTGGGTATCCACTAGTCCCAAAGAGGAAAGAGAAATACATTTTTGCGCCGTCCTCCGTATCGTGCAGTCGTTCAGCCGCCACATGAGCTACCGACGGTGTCCGAAGATGCATCGTGTGAAAATTTCATCTCCTCACGACACCAACTCGCTAAAAATCAGGTCCGATCCGTTATCTTCGACATTTAATACAACCCAGGCTTGCACTAGTTGTTGACCGCTAGCTTGCACCAAAAAGACCGGTCCTATTGGCAGCGCCAATTAGGAGTCGACCCTAGCATACCCTACCCTCTCATCCAATCGGTCTAAATATCTCAAAAGATCCTCATAGGATGATACCACTTCATCCCGAAATCGAAGACGATGAGTTTATAGGGAATCTCTTAGATAATCACGAGGGTCAATCCGCAGAGCGGACTTCGGTAGACGTTCTCGAGGTGAGAGGGGACGATATCCGTATGTCTCATTCCTGGAGTATTCATGAATTGGGCCTCTAAAATCTCCTCGTTCTCTAGAATGGTATTTAAACCATAGAGCTTTGGGAAAATGTCTTCATTAAGCGTCCTAATGCTAGAGCGCAATTGCATAAGAAGTACCCATTGATAAGAATGTCAAGACGCAGTCACTCTCGCCGGATGCAGCTTCAACAGCGCAAGCAACACAATTGGCACTCCATGTATTGTATGCAATTATTCTATTCACTTTTCTACCATTGATTCAATTTTTTTCCACCCGTGTTGCTTAACCTTGTAACCATGGCAGCTTCTTCGATATTACCCCCTATCGCAGGGCCCTACGGGGTCCCAAGATTATCCCCGATAAAGACATGATCCAGACGCTTCAAGTTGCTGGATTTTCCAGCATTATTCTCTCAGAAATTTACTCGCCAGAGACAAACTAGGCAAAGATGAGAGACACCTGCTTCCTAGGCAGAGATGAAAACCAGAAACTATCCTCTTTCGGTACGAGAACCTACAAGGCTAACCGGTATATATTTGTAGTCAGACATAAATGAAGATGCTAATGCCATCGTACTAGAAATTTGTTACCGCTACAGTTGTGGCTGGAATGTTGACACATCATATATCCAGCTTACGCGTACTCGGGACCTTTGCACCTACTTCTGCGTTAATTACCCTCCAAGCGCTGGTAGGCGGCTCAAAAAATACCTCCAGAAAAGTCCCTCGCTTGCACATCGCGAATTCTTTCTTGGCGCACTAGCCGCAGATGAATCTGTGAAGGCATGGCAGACGGTGATTGTAGACAGAAGATGCAAGCTAATAAATTTTGTAAGAGATCAAATATACTCACGGAGCCTGAGACCTGGGAGAATACTCACTAATTGGGCTTGGATTTAGGAACGACGCTAACCATCAGTCAGCATGGACACAGCAACCAAAGACCTTCATATCCTCTCTTGTGACTGGCACATCCTTCATCAAGACATATCCGACCTCTCTGTACAACTCCGATTCCTTAAAAATTCCTACCGCAAATATATAAAGACTCTCGAGGACAACGATACCCGTTAGCCGATAGATGCGAAGTCAAACACGGATGAGCCTTTTGAAGTGCTCGAATCCGGGTTTAACATCTACCGCCGCTGGATCACAAATTACCGCGATAGGACTAATATCCAGATCAACCTAGTAAGCATGTCTCCTGAAAGCGGAAGAAGTAAAACTAATCCACCCAGCTCTTCCACCTAGTCAACCAAGCCGAATCCCGCACGAACACGCAAATCGCCGCTAACACGGCCAAACTCGCCAAGCAAATGTAGCGCGACTCCACCTCCATGATCACCATTGCGGTCGTCACTATGTTCTTGCCCGGCACGTTCGTATCAGCGATCTCCTTCTTCGAGCACTAGCATAACGGCCTCAGTGCCTCAACCAAATGGTGGATCCTTCCTGTTGCAACGCTGCCGCTTATGGTTGTGATTTTTGGTCTCTGGCCAGGTTGGCAACGTATCCGGATCAAGGACGAGGAGGATTCAGGATGGAGAGGTCGAGGAGGCTTTCTGAGTCAATTTGGACTTGGTGCGAGGAGAGCTAGAGATGTAAGCAGCGAGGGGAATGAGAAGGGAAGCGGTCTAGCTGTGGAGGTGAGAGAGGGTGTTCGCACCAGGTAGCGAAGGCCGAACTTCGGGTGGTCGTAATGGTAGGAGAGCTGTTGAATCGTATGAACGTGGCTGATGGCTATAGTTTGGATGAAATGATCGCCTGGAGATCCTGCACACTTGGATGAACCGTATTAGTGCAGATACACGTCATAGATCTCGCATACTGACTGCCGCTCTGCATTTTTGGATTCTTGCATACTCTAGAATAGCCACGACAGTGATGATCCAATTTTAAGATCCCTGAAAACTGCTTTGAACAAGGGGCTCATGTGTTGTCTAATCAAAACACATCACTGAGCTCAAGATGGCCCCGATGCTGAAAATAGACGACACAAAATATACGTTTCAGTGATGTAAAGCAACACTAACTTTCACGATCAATCGGCTAATGGTTAAGAGACATCTGTGAGCTTTGGAACGGATCCGGTGGTTCTAATCCCGTAAGTTTTGAGTTATTTTCTTGCCAAGATGAAGGGACAGATTCCGCAGCGGACGGAGTCTTTTGTGCAAAATCAATTTTCCACGAAGGGAGTTACTACTCTTATGAGTATCAACTACATCATAAAGTTGGCGCTTCTACTTCCATCTAATGTGATTCGTAAAGCAGTGTGGTTGTGCTTATGGGTGTGGAAAGACCACTAGAATTATCTTGGATCATCGTCGGACGATTTCTCACGTAAAAGGAGCATGGACTTTGATTGCATATTATGATACTTAGGAATTCGTTCTCCTTTAGCGATTGCATCAAAATACTATAGTTTTGGAAAACAGACTTGAGCTTCGAAGCTCGAACTGTAGGAGGATATTTTGTACATAGTTTCGTTCTGAAGACATCTATAAACTCATCAGCCTACTGGGGAGGGTTCTGAATATAGAGGAATATTAATAACACTGCTGAACCGGTAGTATTCGAAAGTTTTTTGCCCAGAAATATCGCTCCTAAGGTCTTAAAATTCGTAGGAAGGCAGCCTCGAGTCGGGAAAAGACAAAACTAGTAAGTACGACTACAGTGTGCTGTCTGACCACTACGGTCCCCTCCTGTTTTGAGTTGGTGATACATGTAATACAGGGCAACTCTGCTCTCCTACCCAGCCGGCGACCATCTATCAGACAGTCAACAAGTAAGCCGTGCTTACCCATGCCCCCAGTTCCATCATTTTCCCATGCAATCGAGAGGTATAAGTTCGAGAAGGTGGTTAGATTCGGTTGCCCTACAGTTTTACAGCCCCGGTCAGTAAAAATTGAAGGCCTTGATTGGAAGGTGTCTCGCTCGGATCGAAGCCTCACCTTAACACCACGCTAGGGCCGTCCATCTATCCCTTGGGCCGATGGTATCAAGGCTGATAGGAGGTGAGTCGCATCATCTCGCCTTGCCTACACTCATAGTATGGTTTCACTAATGCTAGCGGGTCGACGAGCCGTCTATTATGGGGTCTTAGAATTAGAGTGGCAAGAGTAAGCCGAAACATTTGAGCATGGAATAAAGCTCAAGGCGAGTGAGTAGGATTCTGAGCGTGATTCTTGAACATGCAACTACCGTCCACGAGGGCTCTCGAATTTTCATTTGGGAGCGTTCGTGCGCTCATATGCGATACATCGTCACCTTGAGGATACAGGAGACAGCCAAATGTCTCTTTAGACCAGCGCAAGGGATCTTCAATTATCAACGTCAAGATAGAAATGCTAACGTGGCCAAGGCATGACATAGTCGGTGTGAGTTTAATGCCAGCTCATCCCTCCTAATAGCCTAGGCGTTTGCTGACGGAGCCGGTGGAAGATCTTGGGGTAATAATGATGGATGAAAACATACAGCCGCGGACATTGGCAATACAGAATCGCATCCACGTTTCACCTCGAGAGAAGTGCGGGGTTGCTTTTTCTAGCCACTTCTCAGCTGCATAAACCAGCGGACACATTGCAATGGGGACCAGGAGGCAGCCCAAGCTATCCTCAACCTCTGACCTAAAGATGAGGCGAAACGAATAAGGGTAAGATGAACACGATAAGGATGTTTTCAATTGAAGGAGTCGTTGCGAAGAGCTCCGGCCAGACTGGGTAGCGCGATGTTAAAGGGCTAAGATTAACTAGGCAATTAATTAGATCCTAGGGCATCGTTGCCCCTCCTATTCCATAGATTAGGACGTTTTAGTAAAGCTCCTTAACCTGGGCTATCCCTTGCGGAAGCGCGGGATCGTCAAGGAAATACCAAATCGAGCGGTAGGAAGCCTCGTAGAAAAAGAACTGGCCGAACCGTTTTGTGGCTTAAAATTAGGTCAAGTTCGATATAGAGTTCGTTGCCACTTCCACGAAGCTCATGGTTGTTTTGCCGCGTGTTGCGATGAATAGCGACGTGTCCGCTGGAATAATGTGGACGCGGTGATCGACGAAGTTCCCCAAAGATCTGGGCGGCCTGCTTCGTATGAGGTAGAAGTCATAGGGTGAATTTATCCCCTAACACGGCTTTTCGAGATATGCGAAGGGGCCTAATCAAACCAAGGTTCAAAGAACACGTTTTTGACATACGCAGAGTAAAGTCATTGCTGTTCTTGGACGTTTGGAGTTGCTGCTGGAAATAAATGCAAAGCTGCCCTGTGGCCAAAATCCGTAATCAGCTGCGATATGCGAATGCAGGATGTTCCTCGTGTGGATAGTTTGTCGAAGCCCCCTAAGCATATCACCTCGACGTGGTCGAGAGGAAAATGGCCGCGCCCAGTGCTAGGAATGGATTCAGGATTTTGGGAAGGGGGACCGCTGCTGGCCGGGTGACGCGATCGGCAAAGCACCAATCCCACACAGGTTTTCAATAGAATTATCCAAGCCAAGACTCATCTCCACCAAGCTGCTTCTTCAAAAGCAGACTGCACAAAGAGTCCATAAGAAGGCCAAAAAAAGACAACAAGCATAAAGAAGAAGGAATTGAGGGAATTGAGATATGTAGATTGTGGCGAAAACTGATAGCTATATAAAAGTTTTACTGCGAGGTCGTGTGTGTGGCGCCAGCAGACCCAATGCGCTGTAACAGCCACTTCACGGAAGTCGGTGAAGAGATGAGGCATCTGAGGCTCGGAAATTTCGAAACAAACCTGTCCCTGCGCATAAGCTGCAAGACATCAACCATAGCAGCAGCTTGGCCCGGGGCAACTTGCTGGCATTCGGGCGCAAATGCGTGATGGTTGGGCCACAACAGCAGGGCGAGAAGTGAGGCGCGCCCAACTGAAGCAACGACCCACGAGCAGGATCTGCAAAGTCTCTTGGGCTGACTGAAGTACTCCTCGGCTCATAGCCGGCTGTAATACTCAATTCTTAGCTGGGTAGCGAGCCTTTATTATTTAAGGTGGCCCATTGTTGGGCCGTGAAGTGGGCTTCACACCAACCACGAACTCGACGTCTACAGGCTGGAACTGTAACCTCATCTTAATACTGCCCTCAAGTGTAATAGATTAGAAGTCATACGTTTTCCTTGCTTCCTTACCATACGTTGTCCGCCATGGCTCAAAACAGCTACTTTGTACCCGGATTCGGCATCTCCAGAACGGTGATCCAAAATGAAATACGTTATCATTGCGGCCCAGATGCAATAGTTAGACCGTATACCCATCAGGTAAGATGCGTGAACATCACCCTTAGAGATCGACAATTCACAAACAGGGCTGACTTCGTATGCAGGGGCGAGATGGTTTTCTTGTGACGACATCAGGTCAAGCTTTGACCAAAGTACATCTCTCGATGCAATTTCAATGGTTTTGGACACCCGGCTAACCCTTGCAGGCGCAAATACAGGACCTCAAAGATGCCTCTCGAGAGTATGAAGAGAGGCAAGCTCAGAGAGGTGACGATACCACGGAATTGTTTGTCAACAAGCCAGTGCCCGTTGGACAAAAGATTAGACGAAGTGGGTGATACGTGGCACTGGGACTTCGAAAATAGACCAGACAGAAAAGAAATAGTTGATGAATTGGTTTGGTTTTCGGGTCTGTTGGAGTTGTTGGCATGCATTCCCAGTTTCTCATCTCACCCATTGGGCGGCGCGCTTCGAAACTGCAATATCGGCGTCGGTATTAATATACCCATCTCAGAAGTTTTCAAACGCAGCGAAATCGATATTCTTTTTGAATCATTCGAGGCTGTGATTGCTTCTAATGTCCTTGGTTGCAGCCGGGATGGGATAGTCGGGCTTTATTTGGGGTCACGCCCTTAAATCGGCGCAATCCTCTAGGACTTCCTTGGTCAGTCTTTACAGAGTTTTTCAAGCCAATGATCAAGATACAGTTCAAAGTGAATTATCGAAGTAGTGTTGTCTTTGTATTGAATGCTATCCAGAAGGCTGCGTGAACCGCTGACTTCAGGTTGAATTTCGGCTCTTTTTACCACCAATCAATTCTTTCCCCATCTCCCCTTGTCCACTTATAGTTACTCTTTTCAATTGACTACTGACGAACGTTCACCAGCTCACTTGATCTAAAGTCCTTCAATCCCCTTTATGTTAATTATGCTATATTTTATGCCTGTAGTATCAAACTTCATTAAAGCAGGTCAATACCACTAACAAAACCCGGCTGACAGACGTTCCGAATCGTCCTACTTGAATAATACGAGGTTTTTTAGGATCGAGGTTTAGAACATCCCTTTGGACGGCATAAAATCCTCACAGGTGCATCAGTATTCTCTTTAGCATTATCGGTAAATTTTCCACAAGAACGGCTGATTGCTAACGCAGTGATTTCCTCTGCTTGATGCCCAAGCCATGCGAATCCAATTCGAAGGTCATGCTTTAACATCATTCAATAAGATTAAAATTTCGCAGAATGATGACTTTTTCTATCATCAATACCTCCGCAAAATCATTAAATCCAAAAAAGGTCCCCGCTCCAATAATGCACAATCATCCATATCGCTTTTCCGGGGTTCCATTCGCTGAGCATCCTTCAATTTGTATATCACTCAGACATTAAGTATCAAAACCTCACTCGTAGCCTCCTCGCCTCTTGATCTACGTTCTACGCCCAGTTGCGCAAACACTGGTTGTCTCTCGCAAGTCTCTCATTGTCTAAACGGAGGCGTTCTTTATCCCTAGATAGCCCTGCGATACTTGTCATGTGTCGTTCTAGACGGTTTTTGTATCGAGAGTACCAAGTAGTAATCCTGCGGCTGAGTTCCTGATTCCCTTTGTCCAAAAGCTTGTTTTCATTCACCAATGCGTCCAGTTGAGGTTTGAGCCGCTGGATTATGCGGCGATGGTTCCTTCAAGTTTCTCACAACACTTTCTGATGTTACGCTCTCTATCAATTGCTGGGAAGATTTTGATCCGGAGGTTAAAGGGGTTCCGATTACGGTTTCTGGCATCGGCTGGAGGCGAAGTCATCTTTGTAATCAGATGTGCGCGGGAGGGCAATAAAGTTACTATTGTTTCAGGTAGGTCAAGAGGGTGCGTCCCAACTAAGCTTTTGTGATTTCAGTTCTGCCGCCACGAGGTAAAAGCTTAAATATGTTCTGTGGGAAGCAACATAATGTACCTTTTAGGCCTAGAAAATTCCTGTCGTGTTTTTTTCCCCGAAATGCTATGCTTGCTATCTAGCATGCGATCCGCTTTCATCATCTTCAGGTGGGCTCCAAAATGTGTGCAGTAATACGGAAAACCACAAACTAGAAGAATAACTTAGAGGCAAACAGCGCCTGCGCATGTTCAAAGCACTTTTAGCATGTTGAATAAAAATACCTGAGATAGACCAAAACGAGATCCAAAATATCAAAACTTAGAACCATGCTATGACTCGTTTGAAGGGTTTCCACCCCGACACAAAGTCATCATTACGAAGTCGGCAATGGGCTCATTTCAGTCTCTTTCAGAAGGACCTACTATGGCACAAAGAGGACATACACGCTAGCAGCCCGTGCACTTCGGCCACCTAAACCGCCACTCTCAGCAAGCTACCTCTTCTTGAGGAAGAAAAACTCTGTAGAATGCTGAGAATTTCCCAGCGTATCCTAGGGTTTGGCTATGAAAGCTAGAACGTTTTGTCATACCGCATATTCGAGTCAGGAATCAATACTCAACGCCGGCAGGTTATACCTGGGCCACTTGCAAAAGTCCCAGATTTTTCTTGCAACTCCGGATCCGTGGCTCAGACGGTGAAATTTCACAAGAGATACTTCGTCTTGGTGAATTGGAAGAAGCTCCCGCTTTCTTCCTATAGATGTCGAAAGACTATGACGCCCGCACTATCTGTCGATTATCTGAACTGTTCTGAAGACGCCGTATTGAAGACCCTTGGAATCCACTGATATTCCAGTACCGATTAACATAATACAATTCAATCCTCCGATTTACCCATCCAGCATTTTCAGCCAAAAAAGAGTGGGGGTATAGCTACTCGTTTACGACAAAAATTCTTAAGAAGTCCTATGGACCAATTATTTCCCTCGTCATCTCTTACTACTCTCAAAGATTAGACCTCCTCTGCAAATACATCCGCACGCTTACGGCGACTATGACAATAATCAGTATCGCATACCCTGAAAAACCAGAATATTCAGCACAAGACTCACCAAGCAGTACGGCTAACCACCTGCCAACCCCCTTACCTTTGCTTCCAGCCCCTAGTCCCAAAATCGACCAGGTCCAACCGATCTCCTTTCCGTTCCGATCAAAGTTTGGCTTTATCTCATTCATGCCCGCAAACTTCTTCTGCTTAGCTGGCGTGTACGGGGGGTAGCGTATATCGAGCATCCCTTCGATCCAGGCCGGTGTGGTGGTAATGGAGCGTCGGTGAGTGAATACGTCGAAAGAGGCTCGGCCGCGGTAAGCACCCTGACCGGACGACCCTACACCACCAAAGGGCATTGTTGGGATGGAGGCGTGAAAAAAGCCATCATTTATGGAGGCTCCGCCACTGCGGGTCTGCGAGAGAACTGCGAGGGTGGTTAGAATTGACTATTATGTCACGTGAAAGGGGTGGGACGACAAGGCTGAGCGATAAGGCTGAGAACGGGGAAGGGACGGGGAAGGAATGGAGTGATTTCTGCAGGGCGTTCGGCACAGAGAAGCCGATTACACGCACCTTTCTCAGTCTCTTGCTTATTCCCGAATGGATAGATACCTAAGGGCGTATCCTGCACCTCATTCGCGATCTTAATAGCCTCGTCCAAATTGCTCACCGGTAACACGGGAATTAGTGGGCCAAAACTCTCCTCAGCTACGAGACTGTCCGTCGGACTATCCACCTGCACGACTGTGGGCTCCAAAAACAAATCCTTCTCATCCATTGTTCCGCCCAACAGGATCTTGCCGGAACTTTCATCCAGCATCTTCTTCAGCCGCTGGAACTGTCTTGCGTTCACAATACGTCCGTAATCTGGCGATTTCTGTGCACCTTCGGGGAAGAACTCGCCCAGCGCAACCTTCAGCTCTTTCAAGAATGCCGGCAGGATCTCCTTGTCGACCAGAACATAGTTCTGTGACACACACACCTGTCCCGCATTCAGCACTTTGGCCCACAGCAATCTCCTCGCCGCAAGCCTCGCATCCGCATGCTTCGTAATAATCGCCGGATTCTTGCCACCTAATTCCAGCGTCACGGGCGTCAGCGTCTCCGCTGCCTTCTTCGCGATAATCGTTCCGACGGTTGCCGAACCGGTGTAGAATATCTTGTCCCACTTCTGATCCAGCAGAGCGGTGGTTTCGGGGACCGCGCCCTGCACGACTGTATATGCGGAGGGGTCGAGTGACTCGGCGATAATTTTCTGCATTACGGCCGCAGCGGCGGGGGCAGATTCAGAAGGCTTAAGGATCGCGGTGCAGCCGGCGGAGATGGCGCCGATGAAGGGGCCGAGGGAGAGTTGGATGGGGAAGTTATAGGCTCTAGAGGCAGTGCAATTGTGTTAGCATTATTTTCTCCGTACTTCCGCTTGAACTATAGACCACAAAATGGGATTTGAGGCTGTAGTGGAATCACCCAGGCAAGGAAAAATATACCCAATGATCAAAACCGTTCCCAATGGATCCTTCCTAATCTTAGGTCCAAAGAGCTTGTTCGTGAATGCCATATCCAGTGGCGACTCGTCTTGCGCGAATTTGGCCAGGTTGTTGCTCATGAAAACGATGTCGTTCATGCACCATCCGACTTCTGTGAGGTAGGTTTCGAAGTTGGATTTACCTAAGTCGCGCTTGCAGGCCTCAAGGATAAGGGCTTGGTTATCTTTCAAGCTGCGCAACGTGGAGTGGAATTAGAATTGGGAGGGTTGTGAGTAGAGGGTAAAGGAGGGCTTACCCCCAATATAGCTTCCTCAACTGCTGGACTCTGTACTCAAGCGGCCTGCTCTTATGCGAAAGGAAAGCTTGACGGACCCCACTGGCAATAGCAGGAATACTCTCAAGCTTTGTGTACTCTAAAGGGGGGATTTCAGCCATGATGAGAAAGTCTTTCAATGTGGAGCTTTTAAGCTTTGAATTCGATGAAGCTTGTCAAGGGGTAAGGAGGAGCTTCCGAAGCTTTCAATGGCGACGCGAAGCTTTAAGAAGGCAGGGGAAATATGGATTAAGGAATAGACAAGGAGACGGACAGTTTCGCCGCCTATATAGATTGTCTCCCGCAAACTTCACGGGTATTCTCAAATCAAGGAGGCCTCGGTTTGCACTACGTAAGGCAAGCCCCGCAACATTCCTATTTGAGGCAAGCGTGGCTTGCCGGATCTCGGCCGCTCAACACCAGAACAGCTAGCTATCATGATTGCCTTAGAGTAAATCGTTGATATGCTGGCCTCGAAGAACGAATTCCGCAGCTGAAACTTCATGACACAATCATTTCCTATTACTGTCTGATTACATAGCGATAATCTAACTTTGTTCTCAAATAAATGACCAGGTGTATGCGCCCTTCTCGCTTTGGACTGATATCGCGAGTGTTGCATAGCTTGGCGATGAATGCACAGCACGTAAGCACTAGATACTATAAGTACCAACGCCGATGCTTAGAAATTAAACGTATTTCAAAGTTGAACATACTGCATTATTCAGCTCCGAGTTGAAGGCTTCACGTTAAAGTGAAGTAATACAATAGGTTAATAGGCACGATACGTCCGTTGGCCTAAATGTGCTCCCCAGCACCTAACTTTGGATAAGTTTTTCAGACTATTGCTACCCAGCATTTGAATTTTGCGCCTACCTAAGGAGATGAATGTGTCAAGTCTTGTACGGGATATGCTTTTCAAGCATGGCTCTCAATATCGCAAACTTTAGGTTTCAGTTTTATAGGATCTTGGTTTTATATTCAAGAAAAAATAACCGCTAGAGTAATCTAAGTCCTTAAGCGCAGTGAATATGAGTTGCCGTCCTTAAAGTCTCTCCAAGAGCCTGAGTAATCAACTTCTATGTAATCGTTTTGCTGATGAGATTAGTGCTTGTCTTCTTGGATTCGCGAATACTTAATGCAATATGCTGAACTATCCTTCGCGAAGTTTCCATTAAGGCTTCCGGGTATCCAAGATATCTAGGAAGAATATCTAATAACCGCGGGATTCATGGGAGACCAATCGCCCATAGTCGAAAGCTGGGAAGGTGACGTTTTTGCTAAACATCTTCATTTCCAACCGAGAGTTGTCGGCGATGCCCGCTTTTCTGAGTTCGATGAACCTGCCGAAAGACACTATGCAATTCCAGATCCTCTTGAGCAATTCGCCCGCCACTGAGTTCACTACATGTCGACCAGGATCGGATTTGCTTACCCTGCTTCTGTTGCCTACCACCTTCCTTTGCTGCCTGCACCTACCTTATGTATACAAAGAGCTTCTAGAGCCAGCATGAATCGACAGAGTTCTCATTTTGAATTGTCCGGTCAACACTACAACACCAACGCCTTTACCTCCTGTCAGTCTCATAATACCATGCTCAAATGAAGGATCTCGGGAGGGGAAGATCTTGCTCCCTGGGATGCCAAATGTTTATATAAGAAACCCTTTCTCTTCCGGTGTGCCTACGGCTGCAATGATAGGGGCACCAATGCGCTTGCAGACATTGATCAAGGCCTGCCATACCTCCAGCTGCAGCGTGGATGAGGACTACGTAATCCTTCTGAACATGTGCGAACTTGACACGGAACTGAGTAGTAGCCTAGATAGCCAGCTGGGAGGTAATAGCACTAATACCTCCCTGTATGTGTAACTCCGCCCTCGTGTAGATTAAGGTAGACTTAGCACGTCCGCCAGTATAGCATGCAGTTATGGCGTGTCCGAATTCGTGGAGGGTAATGACGAGTATCTATGGAGAAGATTTAGTAAGGGCGTCAAAATATTCATGGTGGTATTAGGGGCTCACTTTGAAAGGCTATAATGACCAGCGAACATATGGAAGGTTCTAAAGAAGCGTAATGGGTACGGCGAAAGCTACAATAATCCCTAAAGTTACTTTCTGGGTGTTATTCACGGCTAGACTGCGACGAGAAAGTAGATGGTAGGCGATATGGGTGTGTATGATTGATTTGGTCAACCGTGCGGTGAATCTGTAGAAGTGCAGTTGTGGAGTTATCGGCAAGGCTTTGCGCACGTGCCAAGATGAGGGTTTGGCGGCCCCAGGAGAAAACAATTCTCTGCTGGTTCTAAACTCCGAATTCTCAACCAGTGATGGCAATAACTATATAACCATAATCAGGCCCATGATTCCGATTATTATATAACCAAAGAAAGTGATTCTAATTTGGTTATGTAATTATATTGATTACGTCCTTTAGGCAAGTGTGTTATCTACACGTGATAACTCACGTGTAGATAACATCACGTGGAGGCCCGTGCCTCAGAGCTTTTCCAGAGCTCCCCCTTAAAGCTCTACCTCTCCCTCTTTTTATTTCCGCTATTTCCGCAGTTGATTATATAGTTATATCTACGTAACATAATCAGCAGGTGCGATTATGATTAGGTTGGTTATGTTCCTATATAATACAACATAATCGTAACTAACTAACTAATTATTGCCAGCACTATTCTCAACCATTTCCTATTCAATTATAACGGGTACTTCCTTTCTAATCTCCTCTCCTAGCTTTATCGCCTCGCTTCTCCCCTTAGCTAACACCCAAAGTAGACTGCAAATGCGAGTGCGCCTGTGCCTTTCGCGCGGATCCAGCACTTGCATGCCCTTCTTAAAACAATAATAGCTAAAGGCCACCCTCGGGTGCGCAGTTTGTTGCACAAAGGTACCGCCATGAATGCCAGGAATGAATACGAGATTTAGTGGATGCTACTTCTTAACGCTACGGCAAATGGGTGGAAAATACTTGCAGATGTTTCACGCTTGACAGACACGAGGGAGGGAGGGCTAATAGTAAATGAAGCGCGGAATAATCAATGCCGCTAGCGAGGAGCGTAGGCCAGATGGCAGCAGTTCCAGGCGCACGCGCATTGACCTCGACGAGAAATGTGCTTGGGTGTGTGCTTGGATGTGGAGTATGGGAAGTAGGATGCTGGCCGAGGTTGAGTTCTGGAACAGGTGTATATTGCACGGAGAGTTCGTCACACGAGCCTCGAGGTGGAATATGCCTGCCCGAAAACCAAGAGCAAGGAGTTGTGCGGGAGAGTCTTACGAATGAGGTCATGCTCATAGAGCGAAACTGTAGGTGGGCATAGCATGCCGGTCTCGAGAAAATTAGTCCCGGGATTGAACGAAGCTGCACAGAGTGGTGCTACATCCACGGCCCTGGGAAAGTCGTCGACAAGGGCAAAGTTACCGTCTACCTCGGGGTTAGAGACGTATGTCTCAGGAATGTCATTTGGATTCTCTGTATCTGCCCTGGGTTCTGGATTGCGTTGCGAAGCTCTAATCCTGAGGTAGCTTTAAGCACTCCGTTAGAGTTTCACCCACGGCACGGTTTGAATACCACGGGATACGCAACTCAGGCAAGTGCTATCCTAGGTCATCCATACTAGTGATGCAAAATACTTGAAAATCCTTCGGGAATCCATTACGCGTGTCAAGTGCTTATCGCATCCTCTGGATTAGACTCGCTTCAAGAAGTACTTCTGGAGACGCACCGGAGGCCCCATCTAGTAGAACACCATTCAAAGCGTATCGCACTGATGCTTCCAATACAGCTGGTGAGTCGGGAAAAGACTGGTACGGAACTGTTCGCTGATCGGTAGTAAGAAATCCCGTAACCAACTTCACAGAACCGCAGCCCACAGACGCTGTTCCATAATGTCTGGCCGCGCTAGCTAGTCCTCAGATTGAGCTAGCATGAGATTCGTGGCTGACGGTCTGGCCGCCTTTCTACGTCGATAATCCAGTTTGAAATTTATGTTGCTTCGCTAAAAAGGTTAGAAGCAGCAGCGCACCCGCACACGCAAACATTAACCACCAGCCGTTGCGCATACTGATCGCATATGCGTTTACGATTTGGGTTCGTGATTCGGGTGAATAGGAATGCCTGATTGACTGCACGTCTTGCAGAATCTCTTCGATCTGTGCGGATGAGAGTGCCAGGCCTGATAGGGATGAACGCAACTTGTTGATGTAGACTGCAGCGAAGAGTGCGACTCCGAAAATATCTCCAACCGCCTGCGCGAAGATGGCAAGTCCTGTTACGATGCCGACGAGATCCGGCGTTGTGGCTACTTGCGCGGTGAGCAGCAGTCCGGACATAGCTGCACCCTGACCCATGCCGAGAATAACGAGGAGAACAATAGCTTCAGCACGGCTGGTGTGGGCATTCCAACGTGCCATAAGGCCACTTGCAAGCACTTGCAAAGCAGCACCAACCTGGGCGTTGGTAAGGCTGACTTCGTACTTTGATGTGATAAAGGCGGCAATGGGGTTTCCAATACCCAGGCCGATCATCATGGGCAAAAGGCCGACGCCAGATAGGGTGGCCGTGTCGTCAAATACAAGCTGGAAGAACTGTGGGACATAATACATGAGACCGATGAGGTTAGCGCCGTAAAAAAATTCCGCAGCCGTGATAGCAAGGACAGTGTGGTTGCGAAACAGCGATGGATCGATGACGGGGTCTTTTACGCGGTGCTCGATAAGAATAAAAAGCCCGAGTAGGACGAAACCTCCGACAAGGCAGCCAGCTACGTGGCTGTCACTCCAAGCAAAGGCATTGCCGCCCCACGAGACACCTAGCAAGATGCAAACAGTGCCACCGACTAGCACAAGAATGCCGATATAGTCAAGCTGCAGAAACTTTTCCTTCAACATGCTCCGTGGCAGCATAGGCAGCTTCAAGGCAAAGATGCTTATAATTAAACTAATAGGCGAGATACAGAGGTTGATATAGAAGCACCATCGCCAGGTGACATATCTGAAGCAAAGGTTAGGGGATTCAAATCAGGTGGAGATAGAACATAATTACTGAGAAAAGGCGCCTCCAAGAAGAGGTCCAGCGACATCGGCCAATACCCAAATCAGACTGGTGGTAGAGAGGTACTTCCCCACGTCTTTCAAAGGCACAAGGTCAGTGACAATAACCTGTTGTATGGTTAGTCAAAATGCCACGTAAATAAGAGCAATGATTCCTTCCTCACGTTAACTAGACCATAGATGCCACTTCCACCAATTCCTTGGATGGCACGTGACACGATCAGCATATTCATACTTTCGGAACCGCCGCAGAGGCCACTCCCAAGTATGAATATGACGGTTCCAACATTGAACATAGCACCGTTGCCGAAGATAGCGCCCAATTTAGAGTAGATAGGCAGTGCCAGAGCAAAAGAGACAAGGAAACCGGTCCCAAGCCATGCTGATTGCCTATACTCTTGAAATTCGGATGAGATGGTGGGCAAAGCGGTAGCGATAATGTTGAAGTCAAGCGCAACAAGAAGCATGCCAATATTGAGCCTCCAGAAAGGTTAGATGATTCAATAGTAGCGAGGAGCGTTTTACCCGAGGAGCACGATCCAAAATTGCTTCTTGCCCTGGCCGACTTTGGCGCCAGACAGGTAGCCTTCAAAAGCATGATCAACACTGTTGGCGTGAGGAATATCAACAGTCGCACATTTTTCTGCGTCACTGGCCTGTCCATCTGCCGTAGCATTCACTACAGTGGTGTCCATTTTGGGGCAATCGGCATAGGCGAGGTAGAGTGACGAATAGAATAAGGACTTGTAATAGGTGGAAGAAGAGGTGCCTCACGATTTTATATGGGGGGTGATGTTGATGTTGATTTAGAGGTGGCAAGCTATTTCTACCTTCCACGATGCAGTGGAAGCCGGTCAGGCCTTCAATCTACTTATAAAGGGAATACAAAGGTTTAGAGAACCCTTGTTCCGACTGATACCGGTACGCGCGATATTCTGGGACCTTTTTACCTCATTCCGGAACGAGTCGACCTTGTTCTAGAATGAGTCGTGTATCGCTTCAATCGGCTTTAATTCGGATTAATCGACTTATTTTAGAATAAGGTAGTACTTTAAAAGTAATATGTATAGGTTACCAGGGTTATATTAAGCTTAAAATTGCCTCTAGTATTGCTTTACTATAGCTCTGTAATTATAAAGTCTTTTATAAAATATAGAGATAGATCTTATAATAGAGTTCTTAACTTATAAGGCGACTTAGCTCTCTCTGATTACCCTGATTTAGCTTAGCTTAGGGGCGCCTTATAATTAATAAAATTTAGCTATAATTTACTCAAGTAAATTTTAAGCCTTTGATTTATCGTTTAACATAGATTCTTCTTTAATTATCTTTGGATCCAAAGGATTCTAGCATTTTAAAATTTCCTAAACCTCCTAGAGATTTTCTAGATCTCTTGGCATGGCTTGCGGTATTGAAGACCCTTAGTCGAGAAAGTTATACAAATTTATTTGCAAATCACGTTGTGGAGCCCTTCAAGAGCTCATCTGGTACGCTCCCTGTGAAAAATGGATCGCGCTTCAAAGAGCACAGCTTCGAGCGACAACATAGTGGTCAACGGAAAGGTAGAATACTTGCAGAAATGAAATGAGCATCAAATAACGAAAGGAGAGGAGCAGAAATTAAAGGACGGTGAGTTTTGTTGCTCACATCAGTTAAGAGATCTCGTGCTGTCACGCTCCATTCGGATTGTGTGAAAATTGTTGGTAAGGGGGGGGGTACGTGGACATCCACAGGAGCTTCCTGAGATCACGTGATTGCTTCGCCTGTTGTATATATTCTCATCCTTCGTGACTGCTCCACCTTATGGAGTCCTCACACACCATACACCTGCATCCCCACGTGACAAAAATCAATTTACAGGAAGTCATATATGTCAGATAAAGGGGAGTTGGGAATCAAGAACATGGGCGAATACATTCTAGGGGGAAAGAGAAATGGAATAACAGACGGTGTGGTCCAGTCATTTATGCACAAGGCCACATCCGAGATGCGTGACGCTGCATCTGGCGATAGCTTACCGTTGACGCGGCAGGGAACCCGTGTAACCTACTTAAAACAGCATACAGATGGGTCTAGTTCGTAGCGTTATCTTTGTCGTAGAATTCTCACACAAATTTGCAAAAGACGAGTACAGATGGGAGGCTGACACGTAGCGACAATCTCCTAGAGAAAGTAAGCAGGAATGTGCGAGATGAGATTGGGCCCACTAAGAGTAGCAGGATTGGGTCAGAGCCTCGATCGGGGTGGTGGGGAATCTTGCCGGAGCGCCCCCGCAATTGCCCGCGCGCAGTTCGCCGACGAAGCTTTTCAGCCTGCGAACTCTTTTTTTGTTCGCAGCATCAAACATCGGTCGCACGTTGTAGCATAACAAAAGACACACAGGTCGGTGGTGGCACGCCATGCTGGTCGCTGTCAATGCAAGTCGGAGCTGTCAGTCATCCAGTGAAGGTAATCGCTGTCCAGATCGGGAATGGCACCCTAGTCCGATTTCATTTGGGCTCTATTTAAGAAGCAAAGGGTCTTGCCAACGACTGTGAGAAGCCATCATCCTTCGCCGTAATCAAAAGTCTCCTAAGGATGATGGCCGTTGGAGATGAATGAAAGACATGCCGCAGACCAAAATGCCGATGGAGAGTGGTTTCAGAGTGTGGCCGTTGATCCTGTCATGGACGTTTCAAGCAGCCACGGAAAGCCTTAGCGGAAGTTCTTCCAAAGGCTTGTTTCGGCGGATTGGCCAATGGACCGGGGTGATGAGCGTTGGTCCAGTGGCGTGTCCTTATCGCAGTCATAGCGGCAGTCATGGTCGCAGTCTCTGACGGAAGCTAGGCCAGTTCGGTGCATGGTGTGTGCATGGTGTATGCATGGGTGGGTGCATTTTCTTGATATTTGCCGCAACACTTGGTTGGATGCAGCCACTATGGAACTCTTTTGGCTGCTTCGGGCCAACGATTCATGGCGCAACTTTCCAAGCTGAGGACGCGTGGTTGACCAACTTCCTCAATACTGAAAATTGGTTCTTTTTCCCTCTCCTCTTCCCTCGTTACCTGCCCTGAGCTCTTACCCTCCCTCGCTTCAATTGATAGTTGATCCCCCATCCTCGATCCTTTCGAGGCAGGAGCTGTATCCCAGCTTGCAGAGTCGCTCGTTCAACTCCGTCGCTACAATTGTTTGTCATTGCTTCACTGACTGTGAGCTTCTCGCCCATCTACCTCCCACGCTCCCGCTCTGCCATCTCCCCAGCTGGTCTCGACGTAACGCTCCATAATTGATAGCTTACGCTGGATATTCACCATGCGTTCTGCTATTCTCTCTTGCTTGCTTGCAGGCCTGGCTACCGTCAGTGCCATTCCAACAATTTCGGTCAAGGGCTCCAAATTCTTCACCAGCGATGGCGACCAATTCTTCATCAAAGGTTCGCACTCCTCTCAAACCCAGTTGTTCCCTGCTAATACCGTTGGTCTGCAGGAATTGCCTATCAACTACTCCCAGATGACCCTCTTATCGACAACACCCAATGTAAGCTCGATGCTGCCCTGATGCAGAAGCTCGGTGCCAACACGATACGCGTCTACCATGTCGACGGCGCTCAGAACCACACGGACTGCATGTCTACATTTGCTGATGCTGGGATATACTTGTTTGTGGATCTGGACACTTTCACTACACAGATTGAGCAGGTATGGACGATCCAACGAAAGTGCAAGTCGGTAAAGGCATACTGACGCGATTGGCATGGATAGGATGCTCCCCACTGGAACGAAACTCAATTGTCTGCCTTTGAGCAGGTCATGGATGAATTCCAGAAGTATAATAACACCGCCGGCTTCTTCGTAGGAAACGAAGTCCTCACTACTGGTAAGTCCCAGCCAATGAATGCACATCGGAGAGAATCCTCATATCTAATCATATATTCCACAGGTGACGGCTCTGTCGCAGCCCCATACGTTAAAGCAGCAGCCCGAGATGTCAAAGCTTATCGCAACTCTAAAAACTACCGTAATATCCCGGTTGGCTACTCTGCCGGTAAGCTTCTGTCTCACATCCCTCTTACCTTTTCTTTTTATGCTAACCCTCCCCCAGCCGACATCTCCAGTCTCCGGCCCATGCTCCAAAACTACCTCGCCTGCGGCACCAACAGCAGCGAATCTCTCGATTTCTTCTCGCTCAATGCCTACGAATGGTGCGGCACCGCCTCCTCATACACAATCTCCGGCTACTCAGAGCTCACCGCCAATGTCACCACCTACAACATCCCGATCTTCCTCTCCGAAACCGGCTGCATCAAGCCGCGTCCGCGCACCTTCGGGGACCAAGCCGCCATCTTCGGCGACAAGATGACGCCCTACTGGTCCGGCGCGATCATCTACGAGTGGATTGAGGAGTCTAACGACTACGGCTTGGTCTCCTACGGCAAGAAGGTCGACCCCACGGTCTCTGACGCCCCACCAGACGGATACACGCGCTCCGGAACCCCGACGCCTATCTCGCCAGACTTCACGTATCTCAGCAACCAGTGGAAGACGCTCACCCCGTCCGGTGTCAAGGAGAGTGACTACACGCCGACGCTTACCCCGCCGCCGTGCCCTGCGTATACGAGTGGTGTGTGGGAGGTTAATGGCGGTGTCGTACTCCCTTCGTTGGGCCAAACGTTTGATGCGGCGATTCAGAGCTCTATCACCAAGGGCACGGCAGCCGGTGGGACTGGAGCAGCGGCGACGCCAACGAAGACGGGTGCGGCGAGCGTGGGCAAAGAAGTGAAGGGGATGAGCGTGGGACTGGTGACCGTGATGCTTACGTTCTTCTGGTGGATGTAAGGAGATGAGAGGACGAGCTTAAGTATGACATTACGTTTGAAGTCAAGGGTAAAAAATCCGTAGAGCGATTGCCGCACGCCGCGCTCATGATGCAGGCGGGCGGTTTGTATGTCTTCCCTTCTTGTCTATTTTTGCTTCTCCCCGCGCAAGCCAGGCTGCCGGGATTTTCTCTATCTATGCCACGTTCGTGGCGCTTAATTTTTCTTTCTTCGCTAACGATGAGCTCGGGGTGCCGGGAGCTGGGAGCTGGATTTTCTTTTCCGAGGAACGGGTTCCGGAGTAGATATATGAGCTTAGGCTTGGTAATTGGGGACGAGTTTAGGCGCTTTCTTAGACGTTTGCATATCTTATGATAGCGTGGCGTTAAGGGCGCTTTTTTTTATCTGATGATATAACGGTTTGGATTGGAAGGGGTTTAGATTAATGGTTGAGTAGATGGATTGAAATGGGACAAAATATATACGTGTACCTGTATCTTTATGTGTGATAGGTTGAGTGGAGAGGTGCGACTGTGATGGGAGGATAGGTAAGAGCGTTTACGAAATTAATTGTATCTTCGGGAATTCTACATCAGTTTTATTCCTAGGTACCTAGGTTAGGTATCTATCTGAAGACCCGGCTCCAGGTTCAGATATATACCCGAAGACTTTAGTTAAAGCAAGTCCTTTACAATACAATCTGTGCTCAAGGCCCCCCGGCTGATCGCCGGGGCAATTTGTGTCGTATTATTGCGCTGGCCCAATTTTCACACCCACCTGCTCCCTTCCTTCCCCCCTTCCCGCTGCAATGCCCAGCTCGTTTCAGGGCATCGGCGCGCCGTGCGTGTGCCACCAGTTTCTATCCCTTAACCCGCTGGTGTCCAGAGCTTATCGATAAATATTTGGACCGTGCGCGGGCACCGGAGAACGGAGGCTACGCAGGACTCAATTTGGCTGCAGCGTATGTAAAATACCGTTCTGCAGAAAGGGTGAATGCTGGCAGCCTTATATCGATCAACTTAACTCCCTAGATTAAATATACATACACGTTTTCTATAGTAATTATCGAATATCACTAGCTTCAAATATCTAAGCACCGGTAATTGATCCTAGCCACCTGATTGGCTAGTCCTTATCGATAACTTCTGGACGCAAGCCAGCGGGTTAAGGGATACTTTGTGTCACTTGGGTCCGCCCCACTTGGCTTTGGCGAACTTAGTGCGTGTCGGTCATTGTATTACTATGGCCGACCACTCGTTCCCGAGCAACACTGTGAGAAACAGAATGAGGTCAAAAGCCAGCTCACGCCCGTCTAAACCCTTTGCAACCCCTAGCCCACAATACGTAACAATTTCGCTGACTGGGTTTCCATTGTGGAGCTTTCATACTTAGGCTTCTCTTAATAACTGAGTTGCCCTCAGCCTCGCCCCAATATCGTACACTATACTGTCGAAGGAGGAGCTTAACGATGATTGAGAGTGGCCTTGCCAGTTCCAACGGCACACAGCTTACAACGAAGTCGCCGCGATTACGAAAACAAGCCTTTCCTTCTCATTCCGGCATCAAAGCTTCAGAACAACATAACTACACTACGACACCGTTCCTGCACTATGCCCTTAGCCTCTCTACCGAATGAAGACTATACAGTGGGATGGATCTGCGCCTTGCCCTTAGAGGCGGCTGCAGCGACATCCATGCTAGATGAAATTCATGAGGAACCACGAAAGCGGCTTCCAAATGACCATAATGTGTACACTCTGGGTCATATCGGTGAACATAACGTCGTTATCGCCTGCCTTCCAGCTGGAGTATACGGCACCAACTCTGCAGCTACGGTTGCAACGCAGATGCTGTCAAGCTTTGAGTCGATAAGGATTGGCCTAATGGTGGGCATCGGAGGTGGAGTACCTAGTGTGGAAAGAGATATTCGACTCGGCGACGTCGTGGTCAGCAAGCCCGGAGGGACGTTCGGGGGAGTGGTGCAATATGATAGGGGGAAAACAACCGAAGGCAAATTTGAACGCACTGGGTCACTGAATAAACCACCCCAGGTATTACTGTCTGCGATCTCCGCGTTGGAAATGAAGCATATGATGGGAAAAAATAATATCTCCGAATTCCTTGGAGATATGCTAAGAAAATATCCAAAGATGGGAGAAAATTTTTCGTACCAGAGTACGCAACCTGAATCGTGGCATGCAACAGATGGTCACCGTTTAGACGATGATAGCACAACCAAATCGCGCCCCGCTAAAAGGCTAAAGTATCGAGGCCCAAATGATCCAGTCGTTCATTATGGTCTCATTGCATCTGGAAATCAAGTGATAAAGGATACTGCAACCAGGGATCAATTGAAGAAAGAGCTTGGCGGCGATGTGCTCTGCTTTGAGATGGAGGCAGCCGGCCTGATGGACACTTTCCCCTGTGTAGTCATACGAGGGATCTGTGACTATGCGGATTATCTCAAGAACGATCTATGGCAAGGTTATGCGGCGGCCATAGCAGCGGCATGCGCCAAAGAGCTTCTCTGCATCGTGCCAAGAAATAGAGTTACCGTTACGCTTACTACAGCTGACCGAATATCTCCATCGCAGACAGTATGCTTCGCGGTGCCATTTGAAAGGGATTCAAAGTTCATTGGCAGACAAGATGTTATTGCAGAGATTAGCAGACAATTCGAAGTGCAAAGGCGTGTTACATTGGCTGGCATTGGTGGAGTGGGGTGGGTTTGCCCGGTAATAAGGGTTAACATCCACTGACATGCCCAACAGGAAATCCCAGGTCGCGATCGAATACTGCTATAGATTCCGAGATCAACATCCTGAGAGCCATGTCTTTTGGATACATGCAAGCACTGTCTCCAGGATGGATCAAGCGTACAAAGACATTGCAAGGAAGCTCTGCCTGCTTGGCCTGGACAAACCAAACGTTGACACATTCAAACTTGTCTCAGAATGGCTCAGCGATGATGCGCATGGGTCCTGGTTGTTAGTATTGGACAATGCCGATAATATGGAAATCTTCAGAACCAAGTCAAACCTATCATCAGCGGGTAGCGAACAGACAGCTCCGCTAGTCAATTACCTTCCTCGTAGCTCAAACGGCTCGATATTAATCACAACAAGGGATAAACGGGTCGGAGAAGCACTGGTAAATGGAGAGAAAGCAATCATGGTTTTGCTAATGGCTGAGCCAGAAGCGGAAAAACTATTATGGTCGAAAGTAGCGCAGGAAAAGAGTTTGGACAAGACCAAATCCAGCGAACTTCTCGAAGTTCTGGGGTACCTGCCTCTCGCAATTACTCAAGCGGCTGCCTATATCAGGCATAACAGCATTACGATTGAACAATATCTTAAATTTATCCGCACAGATGACTCTGAGATGCAAGATCTCTTGAGTGAGGACCTACCGGATCTTAGGCGAGACTTCGAGAGTCAAAATTCTGTCATTCGATCATGGAAAGTGTCTTTTGACCAGATCAGAAAACAAAAGCCACGTGCAGCTGAGATATTGTCTCTTATGGCTGTTTTAGATCGACAAGGGATTCCAAAGGCGCTTCTACTTAGAGATGGTGAGCGGGGAACCGAGTTCACAACCGCTCTTGGAATGTTACAAGCCTTCTCTTTGGTCACCCCTGAGAAGGGAGGTATGAGCTTTGAGATTCATCGACTTGTGCAGGTGTCGACTCAAAGATGGCTTGGACTTCAAGGTGAAACGGCTAGGTGGCAAGAAGAGGCGCTGAAAATATTAACAGCAGCGTTTCCATCTGGTGATTACGGAACATGGATGACATGCGAAGCATTGTTTCCACATGTACAAGCTGTGGCTCGATACACCTTCATATCCGACCCAAATTTGCTGCAGCGTGCAAGGCTTCTTCATAACATGTCTTCCTACGATACAACACAAGGGCGGTATAATCTTGCTTGTGAAAGGGTCTTGGATGCTCTTTCCACACGAGAGAATATACTGGGCCTCGAGCATCCGGACACATTGACAAGTATGAACAACCTCGTAATGGTACTTAGGTATCAGGGCAAGTATGGGACCGCCGAGGAGAAGCTCCAGAGGGCGCTGGAGCTGAGAAAGAAGGTGCTGGGTCCCGAGCACCCAGACACGCTGATGGGCATGAGCAACCTCGCACTAGTGCTTAGGAGTCAGGGCAAGTACGAGGAGGCCGAGGAGACGCATCGGCTGACGCTGGAGCTGAGGGAGAAGGTGCTGGGTCCCGAGCACCCGGACACGCTGGCAAGCATGAACAACCTCGCGCTAGTGCTTAATGGTCAGGGCAAGCAAGAGGCTGCCGAGATACACCGGCGGGTACTGGAACTGAAGGAGAAGGTACTGGGCCCCGAGCACCCGTCCACGCTGACAAGCATGAACAACCTCGCACTGATGCTCAAGGGTCAAGGCAAGTACGAGGCTGCCGAAAGGATGCATCGACGGACGCTGGAGCTGAGTGAGAAGGTGCTGGGCCCCGAGCACCCGGACACGCTGACAAGCATTAACAACCTCGCACTGGTGTTTAAGAGTCGGGGCAAATACGAGGAGGCCGAGGAGACGCATCGGCTGACGCTGGAGCTGAGGGACAAGGTGCTTGGCCGCGAGCACCCGTCCACGCTATCAAGCATGAACAACCTCACATTAGTGCTCGGTAGCCAGGGCAAATACGAGGCGGCCGAAAAGATGCACCGGAGGGCGCTGGAGCTGAGTGAGAAGGTGCTGGGCCGCGAGCACCCGTCCACGCTGGCAAGCATGAACATCCTCACGGTGCTGCTTAAGGTTCAAGGCAAGCACGAGGCTGCCGAGGAGATGCACCGGCAGGCGTTGGAACTGCACGAGAAGGTGCTGGGACCCGAGCACCCGGACACACTGATGAGCATGAGCAATTTCGCGGGGATGCTCGGCAGTAGTCAGAGGATCAGCTATCCGCCCCGCCCACCACCGTGATGTTTCACGGCTTTATATAATTGTCTACTAACATTCCGTCACTTCGGCCGTTTTGGCAACGGATGTTCGAGTAAACGGTACCGGAATATCATTGCAGCCCTGGCAGCTCTGAACGGCGATTGAAGATGATAGCGTTATTCCGGTTGAGATTGGGTAAGAGTGGTCGACCCTTATGCACAGCGAATTCTCGACGCAAAACGTAATAAACAGCGAAAGAGCCTGGTATCTTCGGCCTTAGGTAATGCCGTCGAAGTTTACAAATCTTTAATGAAATGGGATGTTACGGGTTAGACTCTTGGGATATAGCTGGCTGCCTGAGGCCGGCCAAGATCCGGACAGTAACACTTGGCAGTAACTTTACTGTCCGAATCTTTTGATCAGCGGCGGCTCAGCAGGCGGTAAAAGAAGTCAAGACACTACTCGGGGCCTATTTTAGCTTTCTCGTTATCTATTTTTACTCTTTCTTATACTTTACGCGCTTTCCCCTACGTGTCTCCCTTTTTCTATAAGAGAGGTACGGGCGAGACATGGGCAGTAGAGAGTAGAGCCACGAGTAGAGCCACGAGCAGAGGTATAGAGGTGCGGGGCTAGAGGTAGGAAGGGGTGTCTAGAAAGGGAATGTTAAAGCTAAGCCTGTATATACCCCCGTA
>Ga0307515_10003798_pt1 | contig 31598 bp, 31 predicted proteins | sample 17_EM_MG_FD_194513 | JGI IMG/M metagenome (GOLD analysis project Ga0307515, IMG submission 194513) | Populus trichocarpa ectomycorrhiza microbial communities from riparian zone in the Pacific Northwest, United States - 17_EM | ecosystem: Host-associated > Plants > Roots > Unclassified | place...
AGACATGGAAAAATACTGATTCCAAAATTATCAATATTTTAATCTGCAAAACATGCAAAAAGTGATTATTGGATGTTGAAAATGCGATTTTGATAACATACTATTATTATAAAGCAAAAAACAAGAGTATTATATGAATCTACAGATGGACCTGCTGGACAACCCACTGACAACCGGCCCAATTAAGACAGGTTGTGAGATGTCCATCGAACCGTACCCGAACTCATGTTCCGGGTGTATTGACGACCCGGACCCCCAATTGGGAAATGGGTCGGTTCTGACCCGTACCCGGACCCGAAGCGCCGGTCCGGAACCGTTTCTAACACTATGCTCAGCAAGAGTGTGTGAAGAACCACACAAATTGCGTGGATCTATGAAAGCTCGGCAGGTTATGGACAAAGTACTGCGTAAGATTGACAGTGTGTATCTCGTATAGTGGGATGATGTCTATATACTCCCCAGTATGTCCCTACGCCCCCTGCTCATCGCTCAGTGCGTCACCATTATCCCTGTATTGCCATATGCCTCCCGCCCCCGGTCTCCCCCTCCCAAACTGAATGGCGGTCGTGGTGGTGAGAAACAGATTTTCTCGCCACGATGGCCTCCAAGTGCATCTCTAAGTCCTCTCAATCCGAGTCTCCAGGTGCGCCGCAGACTACGCTCGAGTACAGTCCGCAGCCAGATTGACCGTATATATATATACAGAGAGACTTAGATATATAACACATGCCATATTATGATGTAGCGAAGCTTGTGACTGTAACAAAGACCAATATGAGAGACGAAATGCGTTGTGGTTATGGAACCCTAAGAACCGCTGCTGTGAATATATGGCACCAAGTCTCCCGCAGACCTGCGCAGAGCTCTCAGCTGCTCCAAAATTTGACTATCCTATGAGTCAAATATCGGAGCATCCTGAATGCACCTCCATAACTGCAGGTGCCTTCAGCAGCACCTGAGAATGCTCTTGCAGAGTCTGAGAGCAGTTTGCTTAGCTCCAGGGGGGCCTGGGAGCATCAGGAATTATTTAGAAGCACTGGTGAGGTTGACTGGAGTGTCTGGGAGGTTTGCGTGTGGCATCCGGACCAATTTACATTTTGCTGATGCACTACGCTCACAGTGCAATGGTGTTGTATGCCATTGGCACCCCTCCGAATGGAAGAGGAGATGTTGGGTGGCAACATAGCGAACCGAGGAAGGTCAAGCGCACTGCATACGCCTGGGATACAGAATGCCAGCATGCCTTCGACACACTTAAATAAGCACTCTGCAATTCTCCATTCCTGGCTCTACCGGACCCCGGAGCCAAATATTGCCTGCACGTCAATGCTAGCCAGTATGTATTGGGAGCGATGATTTCTCAGGTGCAAGACAAGGCTAAGGAGTTACTAGGTTACTCCAGCCGGAAATTACATAATGCGGAGAGGTGATACCATTCATATGACAGAGATTTAATGGGCATCCAAGAGGCAATATTATACTGGAAGTTCAATCTACACGGAGCTGAGCAACCATTTGTGGTACCAAGGGACCATGCGACCTTGCGTCGGCTCCTCACACAACCACACCTCACTTTACGACAGATGGATATCCTGATAGTCCTCCAAAATTTTGACTGGGAGGTCAAGCGCATCCTGGGTGTAAAGAATCAGGTCGCAATCGTGTTATCTCGCTGTCCCAATTTCCGACAGGAGCAATGCAATGCGATGGCACTAGCAGTTACTCCGGCCAGAGAATGGATTGAGTATACTAAGCAGGGCATAATTGATGACGAATGGTTTGGGCCTATTGCACATTCCTTGGCCAACTGAAGTCCCCGCCCCCTGCCATCCACCGCATCCACAAAAGAACGCAAATTATGGGTGTCAGCACAACAATTCTATTGGGAAGAGAATGGCCTACTGTGGTCACCTGGCGATTTAGAAAACAACCAGGGGGAGCAAGATGCAAGGGCAAAGAAGGAGGACAACGAGGAAGTGGAGATAACGGGAAGGACAAAAGAGAAGGAGGAAGACGGAAAGGCAGAGCAGGAGGAAGAAGGAAAGGCAGAGAAGAGACGATGGTTGTGTATTCCAAAGACGATGCAGCATCGAATCCTCCATGAGGACCACAACACTCTAGGAGTGGGACACATCGGTGCGGACCGAATGCACTGAGGCATGAAAGAACGATATTTCCGGAAGCAAATGTGGCACGATACCCAGCATTACATAGTGGGCTGCAACTGATGCCATCGAACCAACTACCAGAGCGGGAAACCCATGGGCCTCCTACAGCTCCTTCCTATAGCCAAACACCGCTGGCAAAGAATCGGCATCGACTTTATAACCGACCTGACGGGCTCGGGAAGTGGCTACGACTGAATGGTAACATGTGTTGATCAAATGACAAAGAGAGCACATTGGCGAGCCTGCAGAAGGACAATCGACACCACGGCCTTTGCGCGCATATTCATCGAGGATATTATCCATCTACGCAGAGTACCTCAAGAGGATGTATCAGACCACAATGTACTCTTCACAGCAGACAATTGGAGAGACGTTGCGAGGATTCTGCAGACGAAGCTGCTCATGTCCACGGTGTTCCATCCCGAAACGGCTGGCCTCCCTGATACCTCGAACAAGACGATTGTACGCTACCTGCGTGGCTTCGCCACAAACAATCGAGCCAATTGGGACGACTAACTCCCATTAGCGGATTATGCTTACAATTGCTCAGTACACAGCTCGATGAAGCAGACGCCTTTTGAACTCGATCCTAGCTATGAGCCGCCTTTGCCACTAGACTTGATTGCAGATCTCCAGCAGCCGCAATCGAATGAATCAGTGACGACGGTACAAGGCTGCGCATTTGTCGAATGATTGCGGTGGATTTTGGGAGTCGCCAGGAATGAGTTGCGAGACGCTCAGGTAAAACAGACAGCAGAGGCTGATGAGGCACAACGTGCAATTGACCACGCAATCACCGCCGGTATGAAGGTATTTTTAGATCCGAAGGATCTGTCAATCACATACGCCAACGTCAATCCTGCACAAAGCAAACTGGTACATCATTGCATTGGCCCATATGAAATTCTCCGAATATGAGGGAACGCCATCGAACTAGACCTCCCACATGTCATGGCGATTTACGACACAGTTAGCACCGGCAGGCTCACAGTTGATCGCACGGACAATTCTAGGGTCACCTGGCGGCCGCTGCCTCCGCCAGTATGGACAAGCCACGTGGGTGCGAGATATGTCGTCCAGTCAATCACAAATCACCATCCAAGCTCTCAGGGAACCGGTTGGGAATACTAACTGAAATGGGAAGGCTGGGACGAAAAGGATAACACATGGCAGCCAGACAAGAATATGGCATAAGCAAAGAAATGGTGGAGCAGTATTGAAGGGAAATAGGCGGGCGGCCAAAGGCGAAGAGAAAAATGACATGGAAGAAGGTGTGAGGAGCAGGCTTCTTTAGGATGGTTGAGAGACATCACGGAGGCAGGTTTCTGTTTGGGATCAGAGTGTTTTGTTTCTTCGAGAGGTTTCTCGAAGATAATTGGAGAAGGTTGTGATGTAGGTGAACGGTTTTGGTCATGTTAAGGTGTGGCTCTATTGCATTTGTGCGGCTCTATTCTGTTAGTGCGGCTCTGCGGGAGGCTCGCGTAGTAGTTAGTTCAACCGAGATGTCAGTTCGATCATCAATAACAGTCACCTCTACCCGTATGGACAGGCTGTTTGCCCATGGAGACTGGCTAGGAGCAGGAGACAGTGGATCTTCGGAGAATGTAGTACTCGGCGTATGTAGTACTCGGTGTATGTAGTACTCGGTGTATGTAGTACTCGGTGTATGTAATACTAGGTGTATGTAGTATTTGGTGTATGTAGTACTCGGTGTATGTAGTACTCGGTGTATGCAGCACTCAGTGTATGCAGTCCTTCATGTATACTGTACTCAGTGTATGCTGTACATTTGGTGTTAACTCATGATCATGGCATGGAGAAATAGAGTGGGATGACTTAACTTTGTGTTCTTAGGTGATGTTAGAGTTGAGGACAAGACAGAGAGAGATGAGAGGAGATGCGGGAAATCAACATGAGAAACTGGAACATACAAGAATTTCATGTGTGAGTTGATTTATGATCTACAATACAGCAGGTATGAGTCCTGATCCGGCGAGAAATACCTTCGATATGAGGGCTTCTAAACCCAATCAACTCAGTCATTCCCCTGGTTTCTGATATCCACTCACACCATGCTTATTATTCCTATCTTCAATCCCCTCCTCACTTTCTCGGCTACAACTCTACCATCATCGCAGAACACAAAGTCAAGTTATCCCTCTCCATCTCTCCATGCCATAATCTTACGTTAACACTGAGTACAGCATCCACCTAAGATTGTCTGTCTTCCCTTCAATCTCAAGATGACAAGTTGACCCCGGATGTGTAAGTTCAGCTTCTGGCATACCTCCCGACAAGATCGACCGCTACCAGCCAGCTCTCCATGAGAGCTCAAAGGTAAAGTTACATTGTCACATTACTGCAGTTGCAAGTTAACTAACTGATAAATAGAGTCTCACCACCCAGGAAGCCTCCCATCGAATGCCACTACATCAGCAGAATGTAAATGGGTCTGGAAGCCACACACAAATCTCCCAGATACTCCGGTAGCCCTCACCAGTGCTTCTAAGTACTTCCAGATGCTCCCAGGCCCCCCTGGAGCTTTGCAATGTGCTCTCAGACTCTGCAAGAGCATTTTCAGGATGCTACAAGATTGATTATCAGGATAGTCAAATTTTGGAGGTGCTGAGACCTCTGCGCAGGTCTGCGGGAGACTTTGAGAAGAGCTGAGACCTCTGCACACACTCCGCAGGAGACTTGGTGCCATATTCTCACAGCAGTGGTTCTTAGTGTTCCACAACCACAAGGCATTTCGTTTATCATACTCGTCTTTGTTACAGTCACAAGATTCACCACATCATAATATGGCATGTATTATCTAAGTATCTATATATATATACATACGGAGATACAGGGGTAACAGAGATAGACTGAGCGACAGGGGGTATATATCAGGGTGACCCCAGGGTCAATAGCCATTACATCATCTCATCTCATATCATCTTATCATAAAATGAATTACACACTCTATCTTTCCCAACTTTTGATCTCACTTCCTCTTTCCAAGATTGTGTGGATCCACGCAAATGTGTGGATCCTCACGGCCGGGAAGTATCAGATCTTCTCACCTGCTTCCTATGCTCCTCAAGCCAGAACCCCTGTTTCTCAAGCATTCCCTTCAGATGCCATGCGAGGTGCGGTGGAATGTTGATGATGGGCTGTCTGCCTTCCAGCTCCACCATTTCACCTCATCATGATCAAGTGAATTGGGAGATGCACTCCGAGGCTGTGATCGAGCGGGTTCGGATATGCACTTGGAGGCCGTGATCATTCAAACTTGCAAGCCATGATCATGAGAGTTTGGAGATAAACTTCGAGGCCATAATCGTGTGAGTTTAGAGTTACACTTGGAGGCTGTGAGCGAGCGAGTTTGGAGATGCACTCAAAGGCGGTGATCGAGCAAGTTTGGTGATGCACTTGGAGGCCATGATTCTGCAAACTTGCAGGCCGTAATCGAGCGAGTCTGGATATACACTTGGAGGCCATATTCGTGCGAGGTTAGAGATCCACTTGGAGGCTGTGATCGAGCAAGTCTGGAGATGCACTCAAAGGCCGTGATTGAGCGAGTTGGGAGATGCACTTGGAGGCCATGATTGTGCGAACTTGCAGGCCGTAATCGAGCGAGTCTGGAGATACACTTGGAGGCCGTATTTGTGCGAGTTTGGAGATACACTTGGAGGCTGTGTTCGAGCGAGTCTGGAGCTGCACTTCAAGGCTGTGATCGAGCAAGTTGAGATATTCACTTGGAAGGCATGATCAAGCGAGATTGGAGGAGTACTCGGAGGCGGTCAATCTGGAGGCGGTAGTTGTGGAGGGAGGCGCGACGGGAGCTGAAACTCTATACATTTGTTAACTAGTCATTGTAGGAATGTAGAGAATTGAGCACAACATGGTCTGTCGAGAGATGAGAGACTGGCTGAGAGCGGGAGACAGTCGATGATGGGATAATGCAGTATGCAGTATATGGAGTACTCAGCTTATGCTGTACTTGGTGTATGCTGTACTCAGTGTTACCTCTTGATCATGGCATGGAGAGATTATGAGGGATGACCTAACTTGGTGTTCTTAGGTGATGGTAGAGTTGAGGACGAGAAAGCGAGAGATGAGAGGACATGGGACATATCATCATCAGAAACTGGGACTTAAGAGAATTTGGGGTGCGAGTCAATTTACCATCGGCGATACGGCACGTACAAGTCCCGATCCGGCGTGTAATAACACCGATACATCAGCATGATGTAGTTTAGTCACTGGGAGCCTCCAGGAGTGTGTGTGAGAGGAGGCAGAGTGTAATCTTAGAAGAGTCAATTTCAGGAGAGAACTGGACCCTGGGAGGGCATTCCGGCCGGCCATCAGAGTAACTGGGATCTCTGATACCTGATACAGGAGCACCATGGGAGCCGCCGTGAAGAATTTGGAGGGCCTTGGACTGTTGCTCAACACATGCGGGAATCCCAAACTGACTGTGAGAGATGCCGGGTTCTTATGGATATTCATTCGCAGAACTGCAGGCGTCATCTGATATTCTCCAAATATACACGAGCAATAAGAATACCCTCCACGTATGATGCATTGATTATTGTTCATACTCAACTTCTAAAATATACTATAGTACCCAGCATCTCATCAACATTCTATTGTTTGCATCACTTCATTAAGGATAGCCAAAGAAAATGGCGAGTAATTCAAAATTGAAAGTAGGTAAAACTAAAACAATAACCCAGCTAAGCAATCGAATGATATCAATTGAATGTAGTCTCAATGTCATCCACTTAATCTCCCATCTCATCAGGGCCGACAAACGCAGGATCACACAATTCATCAATGGTGCAAAGATGCTTGAGGCGCTGCTTGAATTTCCAAATGATTCGGCACTGGAGAGTGGGTGAAATTGAATTCCACTGTCGTATGGCTCGATTCGTGATATCTAAAAGGTTTGGAATTGAGGTTAGCTTATGGTGAATCAAAATGAAGTTTCAAAGGCAAAATGATAAATTCGGGGTAAAACGAGTTGCCCCCATAGGAAAGGAGGAGTGCCTGATGTGATGTGCGAGGTGGGCAAGAGGAGTGCTGATGGTGATGGTGGAGTGCAGAATGGAATTGAGCGGTGCAAATCCAGGCCAAAGAGCACTGATGGGGATTGAGGAGCGCCTATCTAGCGGAGCAGCCCATCCAGGCTGAGCAGCGCCAAAATGGCAGGAAGGTAAGGAGTCTGGAATGGAATAGAGGCGCTCCTAATTGAGATTGAGGAGGGGATTGAGGCGCGCCCATCCTCGAGGAGGGGCACAGAGTAAACTGGCAGTATGGAGCCCTGAATGGAATATCGAAGAACCAATCCCGACTGAGGAGCTTGTATCATAGCTGAGGAGCACCATTCCGGGGGGGGTATGAGGCAGCCCCACCATGTGCAATTGATGAGTGCCATGGCCTCTGCAGTAGCACAATCTGTCACTGTGGAAGGGCAAAATTTACCTCGATATTCATCTTGAGAAAACATAACTGTAACCTTCTTTCCAGTGGCATACTCAGACATCGCACAATGAATAGCTGCAGCCACAAACGCTAATGTCTGCGGTGTTCGAGGTTGAAAGAACTGCGATGTGGTTCGTTGTCACCCGAAGCTATTGGTGGTGAAGAAAAACAGATGGTAGATTCAGTCAAGCACTTCCATCCATGTGAACCATGATTTCTTATCATTGATGGCCTTCGAGAGATAAGCTTCATCAACCAGGAGCTCCTTGACCAGGATTCGAAGGTCAGTCACTGATCCACGATCCAATCGGTTACTACGGACAATCGTTCAACGAGCTCCATCTTCCAAACACCCTCGAATGGTCCTAATCTTTAGTTTTCACAATGTAATTTTGGGCGTTTAGTATCATCATAAGTCCAATCAAGGAGCAGAAAACGAAATATACACTTGCAGCTTCTCCGGTTTGCCGATCAATTCAATAGATGGACCGCCGGGTAATTGACACAGATGGTGTACCTACAGGACCACCTGCTACTGCCCACTGACGATCCTGGGCTTCAATGGCTAGTTTCCAAGCTTTGTCAACCAACCAGTACTTCTCATCGGAAATGATTGGCCAGGGAGTCTTTGTGAATACGATTGCCTCCAGAAAAGGTTTTGCTACCTCAAAAGTAACCATATGGTGTTGAGGAGCGTTGTGATCTCAACCGGCCTTTGGTTGAGCATCATTCTAGTCTCCACCGGCCTTGGGAAGCAGGAGCGCCTGTAAAATGTCAGACTCGCGTGATTTGTTGATTGTTGACTTTTGGCGTTTGAGCAATCATGGTGCTATGGCCCGGACTGGATGTTGTAGATTTGGAAGTGGAGTGCTGGCAATGTCAGTATCGGCACGTCTCCGTTCCTTTGGCAGTGGAACCCTTGCGGTTCATAGTTTCTTATCGCGGCGTGCCTGGTCTAGGTGTAGGACCCCCTGCCAGATGTCCACATCGTCCACTTCGATGTTGGATGACATGGTGGACTCTCCAGGGTCTGCACTTTCGTCATTGCTGGTCTCCCGATCAGTATCATCATCATCCCGCTTCATCAGAATTATCGCACGGACATTAGCTATCTCCAACACTACACTCGGAAGCTAGGTCAGAAGTTCAAACATTCGATCAGCAATGAAGAATGGCTGTCATCTGCACTGCATGTGCAAGGGCGCTCTCAAGGTGTGCTTCTTAATTCCTCTGTGAATAGTGATTCCTCACCTGGCTGGCTGTAGGTTCCATGTTTGATGAAGTGATTTTGGGAGTGTAGAGAGAAGTATATAAGGGTAAATATAGTACGAAGTTTAATAGAGTGACAGGAAAACAGGGCAATGAAGTAACACGCGGTCAAGCAGGATGCAATTCGAGGCGTGCCTGGAAAAAGTCCGGAAGACATGTCGGCAGTTCATATTTATATTGTTGATAGTAGTCCTTTGTTTTAGATTTAGGAAGCATCAGGTGCACCGGATTAGATGGATTCTTTATGCCCCCAATACCTGAATGTTAGCCCTCGTATCCAAGTACGCTATTGATGCAAGAATTGGAGGTTGGTTGAAGGCAACATACCTAGAATTGAACTGGACACACCTGAAGAACTCGAGACATTAACATGGTAGTATCGCTAACTAACTCTCAGGACAGGACTTGGAAACTGAGAAATGGGTTGATCATAATCACCCCTGCATAACTCTGCCAAAGGTAGTTCATAATCCTCTTGTTCGTGCATATGAGTGGTGACCGCATGGCACAGCATCGTTGGTGTGTTGAAGAATCTTGCAGAACTTGGACGGATGATAGAGTTGGGACCTTGGTGAGGTGCAACAGTTGAAGTTACATGGGTTCAAACTGAGTTTGTTGCTGATACTGGATAAATATTAATCTCCGAATGCGGCATACTAGTCAGATGGACACCATATTGTCTTGATATCCTGTGGTTTTAGTATTCTGCCGTGAAGTTAGTGGTCGATTAGGCGATGTCGTGTGCAGAACTTCACTTCCAGCTGTCCGAGTCTGCTGAATCACAATTTGTATGCAGTCAGTGTAAGAGAAGACAGAGGATTTGGGTTTCCAAAGGAGAGATTCAACATAGAGGAAGAACAGTAAAGGTTTGATGAAGAGTCAGGGGTAATCTAATCGATTCCAGTAGTCATCAGTGCCAAGATTGCTAGCAAATGGGTCATAAATAGTCACTCACATTATAATGTTGGGCATAATATCTTGTAAGAACGATATGAATGAGTCATGAGGTGTTATCCGACAGCAGAAAGACCAATAACAGCATGCAGTTCCGGCCAACTGACGTGCAGTGAGCATTGAATCGGCATGCAGGATTCAATTCAATGTAATGGCTGGGATTGTTGGCTCACCTTACTTTGACAGTTACTTGTACTCTCAGAAACTGCCTTTTCTTAACTCGAGCTTTCATAACGATTTGTTTTTCATGCACTCTTGGGATCGGACGTTGGCGGAAATCAGATATTGTCTGTTTGTGATTTGTCACAAACTTCAGGCGATCTAGATATGCGGTGGGTGGGAGTTTGCCAGCCAGCAATTAAGCCACTGAGCAGAGACTGGCATTCAGATGATTTCTCTTCGACCTCTCTTGACGGAGACTGATTCATAATCTATTTCGAGATACAGTTTTTGGCGGCTGAAACCTACAGGTTAGTCAAAACGTAGTTAAGTCTGCATTAGAAGCGTTGTGAATTCAAGTCGTTTCGAGGAAGTGTGGCATACAAGTTAGCGGGATTTGCCGGTCATCTGCAGAATCGCTGAGCAGGAACTGTCCATTGGGGTTCACTCTCTCAAGCTGCAGCTCGATTATGGAGCCCGAATGACAGAAGCTATGTCAGGATTTTAGAAATGTAAGGTCCGAACATACTTCTTATTCAAAATCCAGTGAAGTGTGGTAACTTATCGCCCAGGGCGGTGCATCTGCGGTAAGAGTGTGGTGGACACCGTCCTCTACAGGATAGGTTGACACGGAGTGTGACAGTTATGGCATTTAAGCGGCAGCCTTCACATACCAATCGAGCATAGATTCAGATATGAGATGAGGCCCGGCGGAATGAGCCCCACCTGCACTTCAAAGTTTCGAGTCTGAAAGATGACACTCTGTGTGTGCTGGCAGCAACAGATTTAAAGCATTCAGAAAGGAAGGAAATATGCTTGGAATGGAGCAAAATGAACCGTTCAAGGGCGATGTGCGTAGAGTGGGATCATATGATAATAATGAGTGGCGGCCTGTCAAAAATGGCCGGTGAATTGAATATGTATGCAGTGTCAAATCTGAGACCATCAACCTCAACAGCAGAGTGGATTTGAGGTGTGCCTGAACTTGATTCCTGAGCCAGGAAATAATCAGCTGTATTCTTCAGGTAAGACTGGAATCAGCCAGCCATGTTTCAGGATATGATACATCAACCCGATCTCGCTTAGACAGTCTGTCTATCCCTGGATGATGAGAGATATACTGTACTGGATCTGTCTCAGGAGAGTCGGGAAGTTGACAGTGATTTTGTCGTGCAATCAACTGTAAATTTTTCAACAATGTTGATTCAGTGAAGTCCCGAATTCTTTCATGACTCTAGTTTCCAGTGCCCCTGACATTGACAAGCAACAAATAATTGGAATCAATCTTGGAAGTTCAGGTTCACCTGAAAACACACATCTTGTTTGCAGATTTCGGAATCACAATTCCACACAGACAATACAGAATGAAGATGAGCAGTGACTGCAGCGTCGACAGATTCTCACAAGAGAATATACGGCACCGCTGAATTTCACTTAGTCCACCATTAAACTGGTGCACCTGCTTTTCATCATATATTGGTTCATCCAAATGAGGCTATGATTCCGTTTACCAGTTATCTGTTTACCATTGACATCATGCCATATTGATCAGAATAAACATCTAACACGAAATGGAATCAAACTCTAACCAATACGCCTCGACTCCTCAACTGCACCTTATTCTCCATACCATTTGCCTATTTTGCATCAGTTGGTGAGATTGTGTTGGTTGAATGTTTAAACAGGCGTAGCTTGATTTCACTGCTCTCATCATTATTGTTCATCCTCACCATCTGACGGCACAAAGTCTCCATGCTCCGTAAGCCACTTCGTATGGTCCAGACAACACTCCAGCATCCGGTATGTCATACATCAGCAACAACCCTAGTTTCCGACAGAAACACCTGGGTGTTCCGGATGGCTCTGACGGCTCTGACGGAACCTTGTACCCTCTGATGGAGAATTACACGCTACACGTCGCCCAGGCGACGGGTCGCGTTGCACACATACCTCCTGTACTTTTGGGTGACGTATACGCACCATCAGAATGACATGTGTGTTACACTCTTCGCAGTGGCTGCAGTTATGCTGAAGCCGTTTACACAACGCCTGGCTTCTTTGGGAATGCTGCTGGTGTGCCTGGAAATCATAGCTACTACTTATCGTTCAACGATTTTCAAAACTTATGCATTCGGTTTGTATTCTCCTCTATGTATCTATGTATCTATATAACTACCTATCTACACACGGTATATCTGGACTGCCAGCACGCGGTGATTGTCAGCAATTCGAGGTGCGCCTGAGGATGACGATCGAGTGAACGTCCACCTCAGTTACCCCTGTATGTCCGTACACCCGCCGTCATCCATTAACAATTTACTTGGAGGCCGTGATCGAGCGAGTTGAGAGATGCACTTGAAGGCCGTAATTGAGCTAGTTTGGAGATACACTTGGAGCCTGTGATCGAGCGAGTTTGGAGATGCACTTGGAGGCCGTGACCGAGCGAGTTTGGAGATGCACTTGGAGGCCGTGATTGAGTGAGATTGGAAGAGTACTTGGAGGCGATCGATGGACGGCGCGCCCAGTGCTGAGACTCTAGTCATCAGTTAGTTAACTCGCAACCGTGGGAATGTGACAAAGTGACTTCACTTTTCGGCTCTCATAGAGAGCTGGCTGATGGCGGTTGATTGTGTAGTGAGGCATGCCAGAAGCTGAAGCGATGTTCAGGGGTCAACTCGTAATCATGAGAATGAAGGGAAGACAAACAATCTTGGGTGGATGCTGTACTTGGTGTCAACTCATGATCATGCGATGGAGAGATAGAGAGGGATGACATAACTTTGTGTTCTGCGATGATGGTTGAGATGTGGATGAGAAAGAGAGAGATGGGGGATGAAGATGAGAACAATGTGGAGGATACGAGCGGATATGAGAAATCAGGGGTATGACTTGCCTGATTGGGTTGGGAAGACCTCGTATCGGTGATATTACACGCCGGATTGGGACTCGTAACTGCCGTATCCGGGATGGTAAATTGACTGGCACACGAAATTCTCTCAAGTCCCAGCTTCTCATGATGATTTGTCCCATCTCCTCTACCATCACCTAAGAACACGAAGTTAAGTCATCCCTCTCTGTCTCTCCATGCCATGATCAAGAGTCCACCTGGCTCAAGGAGCGTAGGATGAGGGTGAGAAGATATGATACTATCCGGCCGCAAGGATCCACGCAATTGCGTAGATCCACGAAATCGTAGAAAGCGCGAGTGAGATCAAAAGATGCGAAAGATAGAGTGTGCATTTCGTATAGACCGACAGAGCGAGAAGAAACGGCATAACAGCGATCAGAGGGCGATATGCAACGCGACGCGTGGTATTGACGCCGGGCGCGGAGTAATCTGCCACCGTGGTGTCTCTGATGGCTCTGACGGAGCATGTCCACTCTGACTGAGCCATTCCGCCCGGACGGAAATGTTTTTTGCTGATGTAGTGGTCGTGATGTTCCGTCGGTTCATCAGACCATGCACGAATCCCATTTGAGCCACTCCAGGAAGCTGGTGGAGATCACTCGCTCTGTTATCAGAACCATTGGGTCCAGTGTTCAGTAGCCATGTGTGTGGAACACTGTTTTGCCCCAGTGGGACAACCCATGCAAATGCCTGCCACTGCTCATCCAATACCCAGAACTTCTGAGTTATTACCGCATGGTTTGCTGCTGTCAGATTGAGGCCTGTCCCACCCACTGTGGGTGTAGTTACAAATACAGAGGGATTTGGCGAATCTTCGAATTTGAGCCGCATTTCTGTGCGCTCATTGTCGCCCATTTCTGCGTACGTGTAGACAATATCCAAATGATCCACAAAAAACATTGTGAGCCACCACTTCAAATGACAAACTTGGCCTGGCAGAGGACAAAATAGCATGGCCTTTTGAGTAGGAGGTGCATGAGGCAAGGTGCTTTTATGGCGTTCAGGTTTGTGCAGGAGTGCCTCATTTGATGCTTCGTCTTCTTCAGGTTTGGGATACTCGGCTGATTTGTTGACAAGCCTTTGCAGAAATGTCTCTCTCAGCAATCAGAAATTCGAAGAATCCACCCAAGTATCAAGTGGCCATTCATTGTGCCGTTGTACAGAAACATCATTCAGATCCTCGGTGCCTCCCAATACCAATGAGAAACATGCCAGCCACCATCTATGTACCCTCCACGCTCCTGAAGCACCCCGTGAATTGTATCTCCCCACAAGGTTCCTTAGTTTAGCTTGCTCGTCCTCAGTCCATTCAAGATCAACATAGTGTGCATTCTCCTTCAGTATCCGAACAAGCTGTTTCCCATTCATGAGTTCCGATTGTGACCACCTCCTGATTGTCCAGGGCTTTGTTATTTGGATCATCCGGAGTGCCGCATCCTGTTGGGCGTCGAGATGTTCAGTCCGGATGGCATTCATCAAACTATTCACCGCGGAATACAGTGCATCGGTGCCGTGCTTTCCCATCTCAGTCTCATCCTCTGGATCATGAGGCGCACCTGAAAACAGCCACATCGTCTGATAACACCAGTCATCGAGTGAATGGAATCCCGGCAACACAGTGAGTTGAGGTTTGAATCCAATTCTGGCATTCGTTGCATTTCTACAGCCCACGGTATTTTTCGTCTTGTACCGAGGAGACTCATCATAAATCCCACAACTCCCTGAACAGTATGAGAGCCAGCCACTGCTTGATGGTTTCGCTCTGCAGGATAAGGTATCATACGACACAAGGTGGATGTTCCATCGGTTTTCCGGCTTGTCAATACTGGTGTTCAGATGCTCGTTAGTGAGATTCACATTTTCGGCGTGCAACAAGTGAACGAGTTTGAAATTGGTTCCACGTATTTTCTCGTCAATGACAGTCTTGAAGGTCTCTGCCACTCCGGGCATTGTGACCACTAAGATTGGTGCATGAGCCCATATAAGTGCTGGATGCCCGTGAGATAGCGTTAGCAATGGGTCTAAATTCCCAGGTCGGTTCCAATTCCAGTTCCACCCAAAACCGGACCGTGGCAATGGGTCTGACCTGACGAAAAACCTGGCATTTGAACATCACAACTTTGCCTGCAATTAAGAATTTGAGTGCTGATTGTATCGTGACATGATCAGTAGGTAGATTGTGCACTCCTAGCCGCTCTTTCACCTCCCGATTTCAGATTTGCAATCCAACCAACATTTGTTGAGTCGCTATCGAAAACGTGCTAATTTCGTTTACAATTTGCCCTTATTTCACAGTCACTCAACGAATATCCGTCTGATCGCAAATCGGAATGCCGAAGGTGAAAGAGCTCATAATACTGCAAAATCTGCGCATTCATCATGTTATGATACGATCAGAACTCAAATGTGGATTTGCAGCCAAATCTGTAGAAACCGTGAAGTTGGAACTGCGGTCCAGTTCCAAACCAGCCAAACACCCATGGTTCAATGTCCAGTCCGAGTAACAAAGCTGCCAAGACCAACTGGGTCGGGTCTTTGGTCAGGTCTAAGCCCAAACCGAACAGTGTATCCAGTCAAAACCCGAACTGCGGGCAGGTTACCTGGATCCGTTGCCAACACTACCGTGAGGTGGTGTTGTCTGTATCTCCAACAGCTGGCGGGGCGCAGAATTTAATCTCTGGAGCGGATACCACTCCCAGTCTTCACCGACAATGCTGGGAAAGTTATTGTGCGCCAAAATCACTCACTCTTCAAGGGTATTCCCTCATAAAATGGACAGTGGCAACCCCATTACAACTTTCTCAGTCACCCATTTGCAAAGCATTGCCGCTGCAACTGAGGTGAAAGTCTTGCCAAGACCCATTTCATCCGCCACCAGTGCTCCTGGAATATCAGCATCCCAAACCCATCTCCTCACGATGAACCATATGGCCTAAACCTGGTGCGCCAGAAACCTAGTTCCGGGCAGGCCTGGAATTGAATACTTGTGGCCTGGAAGACGGTCATCTGTTGATTGGCAAATAAGATGGACATTCAGCATCCTGACTGCGTCATCAAGACACTCATGTTCAAATTTGTTGTTGATTGTGTTGAGAACCGTGCTCAATATTGAGCTGGTATTATGTGGATCGAGGACCTCATCGCCATCCACTTGCTCCTGAACCGCTCTTGCACCTTGGGCGGTCTTCTTTTTGTCCTCAATGATCTCTTGTGGTTACCCCGAAGTAGGTTGTGGAGATGGGCTCATACTCCTGCACTCCTGAAATTCATCGTAATGTTAGATATTTCACAGACATACATTTGGACCCAGTAATATGGGGAATGTAATCAATTCTATTCACCCAATCGGAACTTACATTAAGACTACTGTCAGTCTCTTTCCCACCTGCCTCCTTGTCCACCACTCTTTTGTTTTAATCGGATCCTTCCAAAGTCTAAGTATACTGATTAGCAGTGGGCATAACTAAACGTGACATGGCTAGCGGGGATTACCTTAGCCGGTCTCATTACATGCTCCGCAATATCCTTCCCTGTCACTGCCTTCATTTCTACCAATAATAGTTTCACATTGTGTCCCAGTTTCTACTTGAAGGCATTTGAAAGGGAACTGTTGTACAAAATCTGACCATGTAGAGGGTCATTCATCATTTGCCCGGGTGTGTATAATCCCATATACTCTTCGCCCAATTCTTCTTGCGTCAAATTGCATTTGTATATCGCAGTCAGACAGTATGGTTCTTTTGGGCAACAATTTTTTTAGATGAAGTCAATCAGCTCCTCCCAGTGCCTCCCATCTGTGTACAAAGCTTGGAGTTCAATGCTGGGTGTCTGGTCATGGTTGCCGTTTGGCACTCAATGGATCACAACCTCAAAAGTTGTATTTGGCAACTCCGGGACGTTACCTCTTGCTATTTTGCCCGCACTCTCTTCCTCATCCATTGCTGGTCGCTTGTTCCCTTGCCTTCCCTTGTTCCTCACCTCCCAAACCTCACTTGAACATTTCTTCAAAAACATCCCAACCCACTGTCACTGAATCCATTTGGCATTTTCAAAATTTTCCAAAGGCAGCCAGGTCTCCACAGTCTCCAAGAAATTTTATACTGCCGTCTCCCGGTGCAGGTGTCCATCGTGCAGCTGTTTCAAATGCTTCTGTCCCAGGATAAGGGACCGATGCTTCTTCCCCAGAAACCCAGCCACCCATACTATCTTCCACTTGTTGAAAGTACTGAAGTTTGGGCTGGCCCATCCGTTTGGCAAATTGCTTCAAGGAAAATTCCATTTGTTTCAAGCTGATTGGGGCTTTGCCATTGGCCCCACCCAAGTCCGACAAATCATCGCTCGCATACTCTGCATCATATTCGTCATACCGAATCTCTGGCAATGGGGGCAAATCCCCAATCCTGGCGACATCTGTCCTGCGCGATTCCACAACCGGCTGAAATGGTATCGTTGGGAGACTGATGGGGGGTCTCCCAGCTGCGCCGGGAATTTGTCCATATGGAGTAGAGGCAGAAGTTGTCGGGAAAATGACTGGAATGTTTCCAGGGGGTGCTGGAGGCACACAAGGTGCACCTGGAGATGACAGCCCCTGTCCTGTGAAATGCTGAGGGGGGAACATTCGAGGTCCACCATAACCTCCACGGGGAAGTTGTAACCTTGCCACGATGGCCCATAACTCAGATATTCTTGGGTTGCTCCAGAGCTTAGTTGCAAGCTTTGTGTCATGATTGATGCGGCAGGGTGGTAGAATTGCGGAGCTCCTCGAAATGGTGGCTGTGAATGTGGGTATCTATACCCTGGTGGAGGATGAATTTGAATTGGGGGTTGCCCAAAATGAGTGACTTTGCTTGGTGTATTTCCGGCATTATTATCTGATGCTCCTACATTGTTTTCTCAGTGTGGTTGTGAGCCAAACAGCCCACCTGTTGGAGACATATTGGTTGGCTTCAGTGGAGATCCGTTTGTCAACATCATATGTGAACAAAAGATGGTGGTAAAATGATTATCAATTCAATTTGTGCTTTCAAATGAAGCAGAGTATAGTTGAGAATATTGAACGTAGCAGTGACCTTCGGCGGAATGAAGGCCTCTTATATGCATCGTATTTGTCACGAATGGTGGTGTTTCACTGCACCCTTGATCCCATGAAACCCGGCTGAGAAAAAGATATCATAATCACACACATCCTGCCTTTCTTTGCTATACGCTCGACTGTGTATACTAGGAACTTGGGCAGAAGCTCACGTTTGTTCAGTTCATAACTGTAAAGGTCATAGAAGGGATTCGACATGATATCTCCAGGAAACCAACAAGAACTATATCCAGTTGGATGGTTAGCATGAGTAGGCATTTTACACTCAACATGGGTGTGTACGACCTACTACTTCATTCAATATCAGGCCTGTTAGTCGAGCAGCAACAGTGATTGCTTCCTTTTGAGCTCCTTGACCAAACTTTGTTGTCTCCTCAGGATCCCCCTACCTGTCAAGAATTGTTACAGACGAATGCATCCTACCAGCCTATCAGTTCTTGATGATCATTGAGCGGGCATACAGCCAACTAGGAAATTTGCCTATTCATTGTAATAGGCTGATGTTATCCACTGCTCGAGGCTTGAGTGTAGACATAATCTGCACAATGCTGCAATTACATAGTATACGATAAGGCCGAGCGTAGTAACACCTTGATGATCAGTATTAAAAGTTGATCGCAGCGATGACAAAAGACACTTTCTCTGCTAACGATTTTCAGTAGATAATGTGCAGCATCATTGTGCGGGATTTCATAGATATTATCCCACTTTGTGAAGAAAACTGATCATGAGGTTACTTTGTTTTACCCCTCTACATTTGGTGGGGTGTGATGCATCTTTGAAAGTGATAGGCTAACCTGAGTAAGCTCGCTTTCAAACAAATATCCTTGAGGCTCTAATCCCACAACAAACCAAACCCCATAAAGTATCATCGAGATTCGTCAGAACACTGAGCGTTTCCCAAATATGGTTAACACTCGCCAGAAACATGTTGGGTGCTGTATCTGCAAAAAGACATTATGCAGCAAGAACCGACTGGAAGCTCACTATGAACAACATCACCCAATATCGATGAATGATGGGCTATTACCCAATGGGATTCTACCACCTGCCGGCTTCTCTCACCCTGAGCCATCATGGTTTGACTACAGTAGGTGCACTTGAATGGCCATTGACAAGCTATCAATTATTGATCTACTCATAGACAACGCACCAGGTGCACCACCACCTGAAGATACATCCAACAAAGAACCTATAGACCCTCAGCAGCCTGATCTCACCTGTACCCCTGATCCAACAAAGACAAAGGCTCATAGTAGGCAGGTAGTTGGAGTAGAAAATGTGGGGGGGAAAGCGTATGGCAAAGCAACTGGATAGTACAACAAGCATCAAAAGTACTCAGAACAATGGAATCCATGGCATCCATTTCAGTCCGCTCATGACTTTCAGCAGGCTCAGTCGTTTAGCCACAAAATGAAAACCTGGATTGAACAACATCTCCGGCATGGACTGAACAACTTCAAAATCAAATCATTCCAACCAGCAGATGCTCTACAAAAGCTCCTCTCTGAACTTGATTTCGGGCTCGGCGATAATAGTTGGAGAGAAGATGACTCACATATCTTCAGAACATTGTCCTACAGCGATATTTCCAAATTTATCCAGTTCCTTTTGGCACATCTCCCATTTCAGGCGCACCTCTATTTTGAACCGGGGCGCCTCGCTGGCTCTGATGGGCCTGAAATCTACCACTAGGAGAACAAGAGCGATTGGTGGTGGGATACACAGGATCAACTTCCTACCTGACCAACGATTGTACCAGTGATATGTGCACCCAGCAAGACTCACTAGCCCAATTTTTCGGGCGACCAGCATGCCTGGCTGCTTTATCTCACAATTGGTAATATTTGAAAAGCTATCCACCGCACACCTAAAGCACTCCTGGCTTCTTGTCCGGCTGATCCCATGTCACCTGAAGGTGCCAAAAACATTGATGAAGCTTTGCATTCCGCGGTTGGAACTGTGCTGTCTCAACTCAGGCATCTTGACATCACTGGCCCTGGCTTGAAATGGAATTGTGCAGATCGATTCCAGTGACAATGTTACCCTCTTTTCGCTGCCTGGGTCGGGGAATATCCGGAACATGTCATGGTTGCTCAAGTTTCATATTGCTCATGCCTGCTGTGTGGAATTCCTAAAGCTGCGCCAATGGGGCATTCATCTTTTCGACCACTCGACAACTCAAGAGACCACCATAGTTACTCGGAGCTGCTGGAGCACAATAATATTGTTACTCCTCACACTCTAAGTGTCCACCCAATCCACAACCAGTCCTGGCAATACCCTCTCTGCAATGTCTATCGGCTTTTGAAGCCTGATGAATTGCATCAGCTGCTCCTGGGTTTAGTTAAAGACTTATTCCACTGGCTGTTCAAGTACCTGAAAGCAAGAAATGTTAAGGATCAATTTGACAATCGATTCACATCGGTGCAACGATATCCCGGCCTCCAGCACTTCCCTATACCATTCGATTCATTGAAATGCGGCACCTTGCGAGGTAAAGAGATCTGTGGAATGATCAGACCACTAGCAGTGAATTGCGCTCCAATTCTTGAGTACTCCAATGATGACGGGAAAACTGGGGTGCAAAACACCTCTGATGAAATGGAATTAAGAGCAGTGTGGGCATTATCTGAATTCTCTCTACTTGTGAGCCCACAAAATCACTCGGATCTATCCCTCAAAGCACTAGACAATGTGCTCAAGCGATTTTACCAGAAGAAGAATATGTTTCGAGAAAAGGAAATGGTGAAGTCTGCAAATGCCAAAGTGGATGACCTGTTGGCAACAGAATCCCATCAGTTACACAAATGAAAGATTTATAAGATCTGTGCTGCAATGGAAGCTCTTGTGTATGGGGCTGAAAAGGTTTCCACAACAAAACTTAGGCAGTTTCAGGTGCACCTGAACAGAGCCCGACAAGCGGCAACCACCTGGTCAGATGCTGATTGTCAGAATGCAATTGAGCGATTGCAGCACGAAATTCATCAGGTGACAGCTGCTAAATGCAACCTTTTCGATAAATTATTCCAACGTCATGAGCGACAACTATTGCCGGAAGTCGGGACTAGGGCAACCTGTCACAGAAGCAAATTTACCAAAGCACTTGGCAAAATGAAAGCTGCTGCCGAAGTCGAGGCTCACAGTGTGGCAAACATGACCGCCGACAAGTGACTGCAATTTCCGATCCACCTATCCGGTGCTGAGACAGAAGCTATGAGCTGGAGCTTGGCTGATACGGAGCGGGTCACTAAACAGCTGCACAGAGAGATTTAGAGCATCATCTCAAATGAACAGAAGCAGTTCAAGAAGGAATTCTCCATCCATTTGATCGAGTTTGAAGCCTGGTGGGAGACAATCGGCATTCAGGCGCTCTAGACAACCATTGAACGATGGGTAATACATTTCAGATATCCAAAGATGCATGTTGTGAGCCATATATCAGAGTCAATTCGGCGAATGGGTTCCAGTGACAATTTTACCACTGATATTTCTGAACAGCTACATATTGCCAACGTGTAAGAGCCTTATCGATCTAGCAACAATGTCAATTCCATTTGATTGATGCTCAAGCACAATGACCGGTGTACCGGTCTTGACTATATCAAGGAGACACTGTAATATATTGCACTCCAAGGCTGGTACGATATTGACTCTGCATAAGTTTTCAACCTACTGTCTGCTACTGATAAATGGTGAAGTACATGCAGAGCCCATCTGTTACGTCTCCAAACAATTGAGGACGAGCCCTCTATCTGCCCTGTCTCACAGAAGGTATATCATTTGAGAGAAACTCTTGTCCGCGGAGTGTGCAGAAGTATTAAATTAACCTCACTCAGTGATGCATCAGAAGATTTCGGAATTCCCAACTTTGGACAGCTATTCCCCTCGCACAGTCAAGAGAACTACGGACACAAAGTTTGTCGACTCGTGCTTGGATATGATCAGAATGTACTCATTGACAGTATATGTATTAAACTCCAGAATGGGCTGTTGAATTACCGTCAACCATTTCACAACCCTACTTCTGTTGAGCGTCTGGGACTTGATTGCAAGGTACAATATACCAATGCCAACCAAGGGATCATGCCTGAAGCTCATAACATCTGGGTCTAGTAAATGCAAAGTGAAGAGAATGACCTCGATAACACCTTCCAAGAACGAATTCCATTTTTCCCTGTATTATACTTCACCTGGACTCCACCAAATCAGATCCTCCAATTTCAGGAGGGCCTGCCAGCCAGGAAAGTATTATCAACCATTTCTAGGAGGTGCAACAAGACTCATCACTGGGTATTACGTCCTCAAGCTCACGAATACACTGTGGTGATTCCAACAAAGTACAAGGATCTTCATGGTTGGGCTGATTGTGTTGACGGGTTCACCCAGGCTGTCAAACAAACAAATAAGATGTATATTGTACCCATTGGAGCAATATTTGGACTGGCGCATTTGGTGAGGGAGAATGCTGCATCGGGTGGCATCAATAGCGTATGGCTTGTAAATAATCATGTTGATTTAGATACCTTCTGGACTGTATATTCATTAGATAAGAATGCCTGATTCAGGTGTATAGCTGTGAGATAGTTTATCGAATTTTACTATTCGATATATATTATCACTCCCGGAGAGTCTTGCTGCAGGTGCACTGGAATGGTCTTGGAGATGAGTGTCATAGTCCCAGCAGCTCCAAAATTTTACCAACATAATGGCTTGATTCCATAGCATTCTGAAGATGACTTCATACTCTTTAGAATATTCTTGTATTCGGTTCCGCTACTTCAGAAGCATTGAGGACCACCTGAAAGTTCTCTCAGAGTACCTGGGAAGCACATCGTATTGCATTCAGCCAGTTTGGCAGCTTCTGGGAGCTTCTGGAAGGATCGGTGTGGCTGTTTAGAAAAGCTGAGTTGTTGAGTTATGAATTCCGAACCATTTTACATTTTGCTGATGTATGTCCTCAAGCTCACGATTATTCGGTGGAGCTTCCAATATGCATAAAGATCTATATGGTTGGGCTAATTGTGGTGACAGTTTCATCTGGGTTGTAAAACAGATTAACAAAATGCATCTGGTACCCATTGCAGCAATAGTTGGACCAGCACATTTGGTGAGAGAGAATGCTGTATTTGATAAAATCAATAGCATATGGCTTGTAAAGAACAATGTTGATATAGATACCTACTGGACTGTATAATAATTACAATACCTGATTGAAGGTATGCAGGAGTAGGGGTAAGATAGTTTATTGAATTGTACCAGTTGGTTTAGACACTACGAAAATCAATCCTGAAAAGTATTGCTCCAGGTTCGAGGTGTACCAGAATACTTCCTGGCACCTGGCAACTTCTTCCGGCTGCGCTGAACTTTGAACAACCAAATGGCTTGATTTTATAGAATTCTGAAGACTGCTATAGACTCTATAGGATATTCTTGGATTCTGTTCCACAACTTCAAAACCATTGAGTATCTGAAAGGAATCTTGGAGCACCTGAGAGCACTTTGATGTGTGTTTGCCCAGTCTGGGAGCATCTGGGAGCATCTGGAATGATTGGTGTTGTTGTTCAGAGTTGTTGAGTTATCTAATAATGATTTCCAAACTGTTTTACATTTTGTTGATCTGGAGTAGGGTTTTCATCAGATACTAGAGATTTCTCTCAATGGATATCTGGTATAATGTTTGACACAATATTAATGTAGTTTATATTCTTCCTCTACAGAGCATGGCAATCGGGGGAAGTATTACTATTTAATATGAAAGGAATTGCTGATATACTGAGATTGCTAAATTGACTCACAGGCTTCAGACTCTCAGTTATAGACTCATTCATGAGTTTTCACTTGCCACCATCACTGGTATTTGGAATCATGAGCTTCCATAGACTTCCATGGAGTTCCAGACCTTCATATATGTAAAGACAGAGTTTCTCCCTTAGATAGTAGAATAGACTTCGTCCGCTTTACATTCGTAACACCTTGCAATCAAACCCCATCGAGTGACTCCAAAACCCGTGCCAAATTCACCGGCTAGATATTTCGATGTCGGGACGGTATCTTGGAATTTTGCATAATATCACCTGCGCGCCCAAAATGGTAGCACAGCGACGATTCCATGAAGCCAGAGGAGAAACTTTTGAAACTCCGATGCCTACTTAATTCTAAGATATTGACGATGGATACTATTTGTAACGTCTGAGTACGGGAACCGTAAATTCATGACTTACCAAAGAATAGTCTATTTACATTGACACTGGTATTCATCGAGTAACTTCTACTAGGGAAGTACCATCTAAAAGGACATCAAACCAAACATTTGTTCGTCGTTCGCATCCACACTTGGAGGTTATTTTGATACCAATCAACCTTGTGAGCTGTTTGTTCTAGAAGGGTCAGCTTGGTGTTACCCAATCGTATACGGCAGGTACTGCCAATCAAAGTCAGCAACGAATGAAAGCTGTTACTGAATAAGAGAATCTAAAATGCTTGTCTAAATGCTTGGCGTAAGTATGGAATCGTGATGGATCACGAGCAATTACATACCAGTACTACGCTGGGCATTCCTTTTGATGGAGCTCGGAATTCCCAATTGTTCTAGAATTTTCAAGGCTCGAGGCGGGGTCGTAGTGAATATCGACGAAGGGTGGAGCTGATGTCACTACCGATTCCAAGCGAACGGAAAGGATAGACCAGTAGTTGTGCAGATGGATGGATGTGCCTTCCGGTCTCTTCGGGACTCTTCGGGACACTTTGTAATTGGGTCATGTTTCGTGGGTATGTGAACGGACGGCGTTGGAACACGTTTGATAAACATGCAATTCCCAATCAGTCAGTTCTCGAAGGTTGTTGTTGTTCCAACACATGCATGAGCCAAAAACTACTGCGGTGTCAGGGTTTGAACCCACTGGACTGCACGCATTTGATGGACCGCAGGCCGAGCTTAGAATACTCGCACAAACATCCGTAGATTTCTAGAAGTCACATAACATTCCTATGAAGTATCTTCGTATTCTACGATGAACCATACCCAAGTTGGAAACAGTTGCCTTGACAGCACTTCTTCCCTGATGACGATCAAACGACAGCTGAATCTATCCCATGGATCTGATTGGGGGTCCTACGCAGGTTTCAGTAGTCAAGATGTTATCAACATGCATCGGTCGCAAGAAGCTCCGACAGCCATAAGTTCATGGAGGTGTTCTAGAGTAACTCTTAACTCTGCGGCATATACTGAGTATTGTTAATTCAGAATGAAGCAGCGATATCCAGAGTACAGTATAATTGCTGGAAAAATATGCAACTCTGTCAAGAGGCTAGAGACTACATAAGTGCCTACAAGGCCTCAGCCTGTAGAGCACAAAAAAGGGTTAATCCTGGTCGTATATTCACTTGATGCTAGGTCCAACGCAGAGTGATTTTGCGCGCAGACTAAAGGCTCATCTAGATATGTACAACTAGAGTGTACAACTGCCGGTCAGAGGTAGCATAGCATGCAAGTGCGATATATAGTCGCCCATCCATAGTTTTTGGCCTTACTGGACCAGAAAGTCGTGAGCCAGCATACGAGGAGTGTAGAGACACTAGGCATACAGAAGTAAAGTACCCCATGTTGTATCCGCCCGTGATCACGGCTTTCATGCCTACCAAGCTTTTGGTCAACGCTGTGTTCTCCGACGTAGGCAGAATACTTGGCTGGGAGAACGTTGTACTGCATATGCATAGGAAGAAGTTGACACGAACTCTGAAAATCTTGCCAAGCTCTGGGAAGTATCGCTACACTCTGGACTCGGTATGCGGCTGCAGTGAGCCGCTGGTGATCCGTGCATGCAGATGGTGCACCGTGAATGCACTGCACACAAACAACCCCGGCGAAAAGCGCTCGCCGGTTGACGACAATTATGTGATGCCTAATTGCAGTTTTCTTCTCAAGAATTGGCACTGGAATGTTTGAATTTTGCTTCCCCCTACCGCACTTCGTTTATTTAGGAGGTGATTGCTCGGGTGGAGCGCTCTAAACAGATCTGATCAGCGATGTGTCGTGCAACCTTCCCGTTTCGAGAAGAAAATGAGTCTTCTATAGAATTCCCTAGTCGAGAAGGATCAATTGCTGACGCCTTGCACTGCGTTTATTCCAATGTAAACGTTATTTTGCTGCACAAACATCCATGGCCATTTTTCTTCCCATTGGTCGGAGCTTGCATGCGAAGTTTTTTGGTGTACTCTACTTGGTCAAATATTTAAGTGCTTGAAAGTCAAATCCCCTATCCCTGGCGAGAGGTATGCCAAGTGCCATTTTAAGCGCCCACGCTAACCGTTATTAGTAATAATAAGGGTGGGTTAGGGGTTTCAAACCAGGTACTCGTTGTGCAGATAACGTAGAACTACTTCAGTACTTGCATTTAACTTCTAAGTATTCTTTGTACAGCTATACGCTGCATTCACCTTCGCCGCTATCTCCTAAACCCGCCCGCCAAGCTTCGCGTTACTCCACACTATATTAGTGAGTGACCCCCAGCTGTTTCGCCTGCATACCTACTTTAATGCCTTGCGAAAGTTGCTCACCGCGAAAGCATCGACTGACGATATCTTACCAACGAATCAGGCCAATTTGAACCATACCGGCAGAAGCCAAACGCTCCATTCACGATGTTTTCCTGTTTCTCATAGTAGGAAGATGTCGTTAAACTGGCACGAGCGGAGTCGTGGCGTTGTCGCATGGAGAACATGATTCCTACAATGTCCTTTTGGTTAATATGGAGTTGTAATGTTGGTTTACTCGGTGTAAGTTCCGTAGTCTCATCAGCAAACTTTGTCGTGGACATTTGTGTATCAACGTGGTATTTGTAGTATAATATCGTTGGTTGAAGAAACAGAGGCCATCAATCAACCTCGTCTTAGCTTTCCATCATATGTACCCGTCACCAAGGAAAGTTCAATTTATTGGGCTGATAGTTTTTCCGATCCCCGAATGCTCAAGAGTCCGCCAAAAATGCAATCAAAACATTTTAGTACACTCCCTCCTGACAGTTGAAGTTCTTTCCTTGATGACGGGTATAGTAATAGCAAAGGCTGCGCTTCCGCACAACTGCCCCAATAGCGCGGGGTGAAGTTGCACCGAAGAGTTCGCAATGCCCAGCTGTAGCTTCGAAGAAGCCTGATGTGGGTTGAAATAATGTCTGTTACACAGGAGCCGGCCACTGAGCAGTGTCATATTGGATGGCGAACGAACACAGATACTTTGGCTCTATGTTGCAGGAAACCTTCCCAACAAACGGGTGTCTCGATTCTCGTGCTATTTCCTGGTGGGAAGGGTGGTTAGGCTGACCTTGGTTCATGGCAGAACGGAGATTTCACCACTCTTCTGTGGGCTAGCATACCGGTGGCCAACAGTGGAGGGTTTTAGCGATGTGTTGGGCTCTTCCGGCGAAGATCTTAGGACGAGAAACCAGGCTGCTAAGAGGAAAGCAGATGTACATATTCAAAAATTGGTAGGCGTACATACTGAGTAGCTTAGATGGAGACGTGGTAACTGTCGGCTTAAGAGGGACGTAATCGCACCGTAGAAATACGTGATGTGGTATCGACAATCGTTTAGATGCATCTGAAGATCTTGTCAATTCGTTGCAAATGGTTCCGAGCCAAATTCTTGAGCTAGTTGTACTGGTAAAAACAATTCACTCCCTGAGGCGGTATGGATGCCAATTGCAGTAGTTCAATACTGACAATGTCTGGCCTCGAATCAGGCTCTAGCTTATTCCATATGCTGTAGTGGTATGGGTTATATGCAGACTCGGCGTTTCTAGTATACCCAGGGCAGTGGAGTGCTAACCCAGATTAAGTATATCCATATTGGGCTTAGTCTAAATAGTAATAGAAAGGTTTGAGCAGAGAGCCTAGAGACATGCCTTTACAGGAAGTTCACATACCAAAGAGAGTCAATTCCATGATCTGAACTGATAATTTTTAATATCTCGATAGTATCCAAACTGAATCTGGTTGTTTTGACATTTCTCTGATCAATTTACACTTTCACTTCATCAATCCAGATTAGACTATACGTATTCCAGCCAACATTAAGATTATGTCACTCAAAGTTGTAATCAAAATTGCAAAGATGTATATCTACAATTCTCTGACTCCAGATTCAACCCCCAGAATATATAAAGTAAACCCTGCTGCTCTCAGTTGGAAGACAAGGCTGATATATATCACTCTAAGCTTACTGTACAATGGCAAACAAAATTGTGACAGCATTGGGAAAAGTATCTGTGCTACTGTAACTGAGATTGACTATGGCTGTTAATCCTGTATTACAGTTGCCTACAACATATTTTGCTTGCTTACCATGTATTTGGACTGTTATGGGAGTGTTTTGGGAGTGTTGCCATATGTTATAACTGTTTACAGCACAATGCAAATTTCTCATACTGTATACTTTCTAGTTACCCTCATTTTGATAATTGTCACCATCACCACCACCAACGCCACCATCACCACTATCTTTACTAGACATGGTATTCCCTGCATCTCTCAGAAAATGACTGTCAGCTTCAAGTCGACTGCGAATAATTATCTCCAGCCAGCTTCACTTGATCAACAGTCATAATCATTGTAATCTTATACCCAGCTTTACTCGATTGCTTCTATCTTTGAACTGCAGCCCCTCCATCAGCAAAATGTTCATCAGTCCAGAAGCCACATGAAAACGTCTCAGACACTCTAGTTGACCTCACCAGTGCTTCTCAATACTTCCAGATGCTTCCAGGCTCTCCTGGAGCTTAGCAGAGTGCTCTCAGACTCTGCAAGAGCATTCTCAGGTTCTCCTGAAAGCACCTGCAGTTATAGAGGTGCATTCAGGATGCTCAGATATTTGACTTATAGGATAGTCAAATTTTAGAGCAGCAGAGACATCTGCACAGGTCGGTGAGGGACTTCGAGAGCAGCTGAGACCTCTGTGCAGGTCTGCTGTAGAACTTTGTGAGCAGCTGAGACCTCTACACAGCTCTGCGGGAGCCTTGGTACCGTGTTCTCGCAGCGGTGGTACATAGAGTTCCATAACCAAAAGGCATTTCGTCTATTATATTCATCTTTGTTATAGTCACAAGATTTGCTACATCATAATATAGCAGGAATTTTCTAAGTCTCTCTATATATATATGTACAGTCAATGTGGCCACAGGCAGTACTCGAGCGTAATAGGAGGAGCACCTGGAGACACCAATTGATTGAACTTAGAAATGCACTTAGAGGCTGTTGTGGCAGGAAAATCCATTCTTCACCACTGCAGCAATTCAGTTTGGCTGGGGGAAGACAGCAGGGGGCATACGGATACAGGGATAACGGAGATGGACTGAGGGATGGGGAGTTGGCCAAGCCATGTGGAGGAGACTGAGCAACGGGGAGTAGACTGAGTGACAAGGAGCACATATTTGAGAGACCCCGGGGTAGATAGACATCATCTCATTATACGCAATACACACTATATCTTTCCCAGCTCTTTGCCCCATACACTCTTGCCGAGATTTGATAGATCCTACCGATTTGTGTGGTTTCTCACGCACTCTAGCTGAGCTTTCATAAATCCACACACTTTGTGTGGTTCCTCATGGCCGGGTATGCCTTCATATTTTCTCACCCTGTTCCTATGCTACTTGAGCCAGAACAGCTATTTCTCACAAATTTCCTTTCGATCCAGCTGGAGCTCCACTGTATCACCACACTGTGATTGTGTGCACTTAGAGATGTACTTGGAGGTCATGATTGAGCCAGTTTAGAGATGCACTTGGAGGCCAAGAGCAAGTGAACTCAGAGAATGCACTTGGAGGTCATAACCAAGCAAGTTGGGAGATGCACTTGGTGGCCGAGAGCGAGGGAACTCCAAGATGCACTTGGAGGCCATAATTGAGCCAGTTTGGAGATGCACTTGGAGCCCATGATCGTGCAATCTTTAAGGCCTTGATTGAGCGAGATTCCAGATGCACTGGGAGGCCGTAATTGAGCGTGTTTGCAGATGCACTTGGAGGACATGGTCAATCAAAATCGGGGCAATACTTCAAAGTGATCGATCTGGAGGCGGTTAATCTGGAGGTGGTTGATAGGGAGGGAGGGAGGTGTGATGGGAGCTGAGACTGTATACATTGGTTAACTCGTAATTGTGGGAATGTAGAGAATGGAGAACAACAAGGTCTGTGGAGAGCGGAGAGATGAGAGACTGGCTGGGAGCGGGAGACAGTCGATCTTGTGATGATGCAGTACTTGGTGTATGCTGTAGTCAATGTTTACTCATGATCATGGCATGGAAAGATAGAGAAGGATGACTTAACTTTGTGTGGTTAGGGGATGGTACAGTTGAGGACGACAAAGAGAGGGAGATGACAGGCGATGGGAAATCGTAATGGGGAACTGGGACTTAAGAGAATTTCGTGTGTGAGTCAATTGACCATCCCCGATATGGCAGGGAGAAGTTCCAATCCGGCAGGTATGTACACCGATACAAGGGCTTCTGAACTCACTCAGGCAAGTCGCACTGCCGAATTTTCATATCTGCTTGTATACTCCATATCGTTCTCTTCTTCATCCACCATCTCTATCTTTCTCATCCACATCTCTACCATCATCACAGAACACAAAGTTAAGTCATCCCTCTCTATCTCTCCATGCCATGATCAAGACTTAACACCGAGTACAGTATTACACTGAGTGCAGCATACACCGAGTACAGCACACTGCAAGTACAGCATACACCGAGAACAGCATACACCAAATACAGCATGCACCGAATATTGTCTGTTGTCCCTTCATTCCGATGTTTACGAGTTGACCCCTGATCGGAGCTTCAGCTTCCGGAGTGCCTCCCTACAGATCGACTGACACCAGCCAGCTCTGCATAAGAGCTTAAATGGCAAAGTCACCTCGTTACAATTCCCCGGTTTCGAGTTACCTAACCCATGAATAGAGCCTCCGGACCATTTGCTCCTCCCATCAACTGCCTCCAGATCGACCCCCTCAGAGTACTCCTTCAATGTCGCTCGATCATAGCCTGTACGTGCAACTCTACTTTTGCTTGATTGCAGTCTTGGAGTGAATCCGTAAGTTCACTCAATCATAGCCATCAAAGTGCATGTCCAAACTTGCTCGATCATGACGTCGGAGTGTATCTCTAAATTCACTTGATCGTCATCTTCTGGCGCACCTCGAATTGCTCTCAAGCACCACCTGCAGCCAGTCTACATATACCGTGTGTAGATGGGTAGCTATATAGATACATAGATACATAGATGAGAATACAAACTGAATACATGAGTTTTAAAAATTGTTGAACGATAAGTAGTAGGTATCATTTCCAGGCCCACCAGCAGCATTCCCAAAGAAACTGTTGTTTTTCTCAAACTGCTCTACTGTGATTTGAGGTGCTCCCAGACTTGTTGCTGGCTCTCCCAGGCTCATCATCGGTGTTGCATATATGGTTTATCTCCCTGGCGTATGGCTTCAGTTGGGCTGATGCATAATCTCTCTAAGATGATGGTCATTCCATACCTCAGCTGGAGATGACAGACTCAGCTGGAGATGCCAGCTGAGT
>Ga0307515_10003799_pt1 | contig 31597 bp, 44 predicted proteins | sample 17_EM_MG_FD_194513 | JGI IMG/M metagenome (GOLD analysis project Ga0307515, IMG submission 194513) | Populus trichocarpa ectomycorrhiza microbial communities from riparian zone in the Pacific Northwest, United States - 17_EM | ecosystem: Host-associated > Plants > Roots > Unclassified | place...
CCAAGTTGATAGGGGGACATTGGGCAGGCCGCCGTGTGGGGCCCAGAGCGATGGGTGGTTCGATGAATCCATTCAGACGAGTATGTCTGGAGCCAATGTACTGCCGGAAATATTGAAGTGGTGATATAATAGTCGATTGAAGGCGTGTTTTTGACGAGTGAAGGGACGCTGGCATACCTGCAGGTACCATTGTGGGTCCACCTCGGAAAAGAATTCTGGTGTAAATGGATTATGAAGGCGGCTGCAAACCGAGGAATGGGAATCTGGGGTGCTTCCGTCGCGAACATGGTCGACGATACCATTGAATCTCTGCGGTAACCCGAGCATGATGGTCGCCATCGTTCAAGAAGCTTCGTGCATCTCGATCGCGCCTCGAAGATGTCTCCCAGCGATGTCTCGCTGCCCCCGACACTGCAATCTACTCTGCACCCATTTACAGCCTCAGATGCTCTTCCATCGGAGCCCACCCATCCGTTTTCAAACGCAGAAAAGCCGTGGTCGACGCTGAATGACATCTTTGCCGCAACGTCCCGCATATCTGAGTCCCTCAACGCGTACCTCTCCTTTCCCCTCGAGAATACGAAGCTGACGTCTCTGCTGCGTCAACACACTGCAGCGTCACACTCTCTAAACCTTGTTCGCACATCCCTATCGAATTCTCTTAGCACACACCCCCTCACCGTCGTCAGGCAGAACAAAATGCTCGCGAGACCGTCCAGGCTCTACGGACGGAGATCGGAGTCAGGTACAGCGCAGACGTGCCGATGGACCAGGTGGACGTCGTAGATTGGTGCATCTCACAACTGGAGGAGTGCGGAAGGAAGGCGGGGATGGAGACGTTCAAAGAGGCGGAGACCAACGGAAAGATCACGCTTATCCTTGGAGGCAAGGTCCTTGTCGTGGACATCGAACTCGCAGTGGATCGCAGCGATGAGGATCACCCCAAACTGTCTTTAATTGCTCTCAAGACCTCATACGCCTCACCCGTCAGCGGAGCGACGACAGAGGGCTCCGTTTCTATGAACGGGTTCCTGATGGATTGCATCCGGGAGTTCATCGCGGAGGCCCATAAACCACTGGGGGAGCAGGACACGAAGAAGGCTGGGAAAATGATCAGGGAATTTTCGGCGCACATGGAATACCTGATGAAGCTGGATGGGATGGCGACCCAGGAAGGGGACGGTGGTCTGCGATGGTTCAACAACATTGAGGCACTTGCGCTGACCGCCGAGGGCAGAGCCAAGTCGGAAGCTAAGACCATTGCCAGGTAGTATCAATCTCGTATAATCTTCTCCCTGACTAACTCTGACACAGGGCACTTTCCTTCTCGAAGACACCTCTAGATATCTATCTGCTCAAGTCGCAGCCGCTTCCCCTTCCATATCTATCGTCTCCCTCCCTCCACTTTCTCGTATTCCTCTCCCCATTGGCATACCTCGCCCTCTTGCGCAAGTCGACCACCCACCCGGCCCCCGCTCTGTCACACCTCCCCGAGTTCGACGTTCCAATCGAAGTTCTCCGCGCAGGAATATGCTCCCGTCCTCCCCCCCGTGGCGTCACCTCCGTGACGCTAAGAGTTCAGGATGTATCGAAACCGCGGAGTGACATGGATGACACAATGATGTCGGACTTTATGGGGCCGCTTGACATGGACATGGAATTCGAGCACGACTACCCCCAGGTTCCCACCACAACCGCCCTATCTGCTCCGACGAAGCCAGTATGGGTGTTGGATTTCACAAACAATGGGAGCTCGAACGGGATCGCGATGAGTCAATCTCGGATGCGGGAGATCGAGACGATAATCCATCCGTTCGGACATGGGGGAGTGAGCTCCCATATGGGGATCATCGGACCTACAGCATTTGCGAGCCCAAGCTGGGTTGATCTTGCGGTGAGTTTGCTTTCGTTTGCCGTTTCTCGAGAAGAATGCTGAAACTTTGTCCAGCTGAATCCAGACAGTCCAGTGACCCCCGAACGGTACACTTCGGTCTACGTGAGTGATATTTGAACTACTACCAGATTATGTCGACACAACGTCGCTAGGCCTCTCCCTCCTCGGCCCATCCGCAACTGAACTTACGCCTGACTTCACCTGCCGAACCCGGGTTCTTCCTGCAACGAGTCCAGGTCAAGAGTATCAAAGAGACGTGGAGGGTGTTGGAGGTATGGAGCTCTACTTCTGTACAGAACGCCGTTCCCTAATATGCCAACATAGATCGTGAAGAAACAATGTTGGCTGAACGAGATTGTCCGTGGCCATACCTGGACGCCAGAAAGTTCGGACTCGTCCTCATCGAAGGAGCCAGCAGTGCCCAGCGATAGGGATCAGGTTGGCGAAGCGGACCTTCAGGCAGTTCTCAAAGGTCTGTCCCTCGCCTAGTTCGGACCTTGTACCTAGTGTCCGTACTGACCGCAACCGTAGGTTCTTACCAGCCAACGCAAATTCCCGTAAATGTCTACTTCCCACCAGAAAGTGCCTCGAACTCTGAGTCCCTATTTGAGCCGGCAGTGGCCAACTCGCCGTGCATAACGATGACCATCCCCGAACGACCTCCCATACCTGGCCTGGTCGAGATTTCGGTAAGGATGGATCCGATGAGACTGAAGGGGGTTTCTGTTGATGTCAGCGGCGCATTGTCTGCTGATCTGAACACGGAAGTGTTAGAAGAGGTTTGTCGGCGTGGAGGAACTCTGAGTCTACCGGGGAGGGTTTGGAACGGAACTCGGTTGTCCTAGGATTCTTGTTTTGACTCGATGTTTAGTTAGCGTACAAGAACGTGTGTAACTTTAAGATTCCCAGAGGGGGGATTTCATATCTCGAGAATCGTCACCACCAACCACCAGTATCTGTCCCGACCTCCAGTTTCTTTGAGATCATCCCGGGCCGACTTGCTTTCTAGTCGCCACTTGAACTTGAGCGTGCCTGACTGCCAGGAGCGGGTCCCATGGGGATCCGAGTCAACTTCGCCTCGCTGTGGCGCATTCGTGCCTGTTTTGTAGAATTATTCGGCACTAGCAATAACGTGTCATCCGCTGGAACACCCACGCATCTTGTCTTGTGGAAAACCGGACGTGTCCCTACGTGTTTTTGGGAGTGAATGTTGTGGCCGCAGCGGTCCGGCAATGACCGAGGAGGGCGGCGGTGACTGGTGAGTCATGCCGACAGCCGCGAGGTTTAAAACTCCGCCCGCCCGAACGGAGCGAGGGAGCAGCCAGCGAGCAAACATTGACCATCTCCAACCTCGAACGAGCTCACCGTCTTCGACTGATCCCATTCCACCTTTTCTTTTTTACCTCAAATTTTCACTTCCACCATGGGTCTCAGCTTCTCTCACCTCCTGTCCGGCCTCTTTGGCAAGAAGGAGATGCGTACGTGGATGTATTTGTGTGTCACCTGCTCACCTCTGAACTCGCCCGCGCCCGTTTTCTTCAGGAATTTTGATGGTACGCAGTTATCGACCCAGTACTCTGGATCTCTTGGATGCCTACATTTAACGAAACTTGTGTTGCAGGTCGGTCTCGATGCTGCCGGAAAGACGACCATCCTGTACAAGCTCAAGCTTGGTGAAATCGTTACCACCATCCCCACCATCGGTCAGTCGTGTCTGAGTTTCAAGCTGGAAAAGGACTCTCAATACATTGGTCATGCCAGGCTTCAATGTCGAGACGGTCGAATACAAGAACATCTCCTTCACCGTGTGGGATGTCGGAGGACAGGATAAGATCCGCCCACTCTGGAGACACTGTCAGTCGATCCATCCAATTCTCCGCACACTGTGTTCTAACGTCCAACTTGACGATCCTAGATTTCCAAAACACTCAAGGTATCATCTTTGTTGTCGACTCGAATGATCGGGAACGTATTTCGGAGGCTCGTGAGGAGTTGCAACGGATGTTGAACGAGGATGAGCTCCGCGATGCCCTCCTGCTTGTCTTCGCCAACAAGCAGGATCTTCCCAATGCCATGAACGCCGCAGAGATCACCGATAAGCTTGGATTGCACGGGCTCAGGCAGCGGACGTGGTTTATCCAGGTACGGATTCCTCACGTCCTTTCCCGAAACGGACCAACTGATCTAACAATATCTCAATAGGCTGCCTGTGCCACCAGTGGTGACGGTCTCTACGAAGGTCTCGAGTGGTTAAGCGTCAACATCAAGCGACGATCGTAATGGTTTTTTGAGCGTCGGATCCATCGTTACGAACCAAAGTCCTAGATGTTTCGGTTCTTCGCCTTCTCACCTCACGACGTCGAAATACACAAAACCTTTCCGTCTCCGCCTCCGCTCGTGTCTTCTTTTGTCTGTACTATATCTGTGAATGCCCCTTCACTGACTGATGTTTCGACCAATCTATGCCATCTGGTATGAACGATTTTGACACAGCATCCCTAATCGCAATGACCATCACTGAGGTTGACTCGTGTGACTGGCAGCAATCGACTGGAGGGAGATAATATCGGTGCACGTTGCATTTATTTTACGCCCAGCCCCCTTAAGCGATCCTAACCGGCTCCCCCGCTCGCCTGACGAGTAAGAACGTAGTGATGATGCAACTCGAAGCAACCGCAAACCGTGCATCGATCTTATAGTCTTGATCAAGTCTTGATAAGCTTGATTATTATAACCTTTTTACCGTCTCATCCTCCAACTTCCGATCAGACCATGACCGACTTTGCCCATCTACTCCCCCCGAGCTGGAAGCCGCAGATCACAACCTGGCTCGCCGAAGACACGCCGTCTTTCGATTACGGTGGGTACGTTGTCGGAGAAGCTCAGAAAACCGCCTACCTGCTTGGGAAGGGTAGCTCTGAAGCGGTCCTCGCCGGCGTGCCTTTCTTCACGGAAGTATTCAACCAGCTTGGTTGCGAGTACGTGTTAAAGTCACCCTGAGTGTCTGTATGATCTCATGGTTTACGGTCTGGGCAGGGTGGAATGGCACGTGAAAGAAGGGGAGACGTTCCAACCCGTCAAGCACATTGCGACCGTACGAGGAAGAGCCAGGCACCTTCTACTCGGAGAGAGAGTTGCTCTCAACATGCTCGCCAGGTGTAGCGGCATCGCAACAAAGTGCGACCCCATTGTTACCTGTGAGCCGGGACGCAGATTTACCCAAGGTCACACAGATCGAAAAGAATCCACGACCTCGCCAGAGGGTACGGATACAAAGGGGTTATTGCTGGAACTCGGAAGACGACGCCAGGTGAGCACCTGAGATCTGCGTGGCTTCCGGGTCGGAACTCAGACCCGGTATAGGGTTCAGGCTCGTAGAGAAGTACGGTATGTTGGTTGGAGGCATTGACGCCCACCGACACGACCTATCGAGCATGATCATGCTCAAGGATAACCACATTTGGTCCGCTGGTGCGCTTCCAAGTCACCAGGTGTATATAAGAATCTAGTCCGAATCGGCCGCCTTAGGATCCATCACGACAGCCATCAAGAACGCCCGTCAGGTTGGCGGTTTCACGCTTCTCTTGGAGGTAGAAGTCCAGTCCGAAGCAGAAGCCGATGAGGCCATCGACGCCGGCGCGGATATCGTCATGTTGGATAATATGGATGGCAACCAACTTGCCGACGTCTCGAAGAGACTGAAAGAGAAGTGGAGCGGGAAGCGCAAGTTCCTGTTTGAAAGCAGCGGAAACATCACAGAGGGTAATCTACAGGAACGCGCTATCGATGGTAGGCTTCTTTCCCCTACCCTCGTTCGTCACTGACTCCTTCCCACATGTAGGAATTGACATTTTGAGCACGAGCGCGGTTCATCAGTCTGTTCAACACATAGACTTCAGCCTAAAGATACAGAAGTCCACCTGATCCCAGCAATAAACTGATACTTCCGTGACGCAATTTGGCGTACACAAGGTTTTGTGTTGCCTCGTTTGGCCCGTCTACGCGGTCTGGCTTGTCAGTGCGACGAGATAGAGTTCATCGAACAGCCTTCTCACCGGGGGATGGCAGCATTACGTGTGTGAGAGGATGCACGTAGAACCAAATGGCATCGTTTCCCTCCTCCCCGGTCTTGTGTAGGTCCGGACACGCCTCAGCACCAGGATTGCGCAATACTCAACTGGGTCCTGCTAGTGGGTAGAGGGGACTCCATCTAGACCAACATGGGGGGTCCCAACACGTTGGTGACACCAGGTTAATTGGCATGGCATATATCGGCCAGCTGGAGGGGACTAACGGCTGCGATCGTGGGGGATTTTGTGAACATCGTGACCGCTCCTGAGATTTGTGGATACGTCTTGAAGGAGAGACATTATACCGCGGGTTCGTAGGCGGGTTCGTAGAGAGGAAGGAGGGCTAGGAATTTGTTCAGGGTGAACTTGAATCGACGACCAGCGCAAGGGGCCAATCGATAACACCGCGAGATTGGTACCCGTGAATTGAGGGAATACAGGACAGGGCAACCTGCAACTTGTGCAAGGATTCACTCGGGGGACCCAGTCAACAGGTGACATTGTGCCATTGCACATGGACGGGCCACACGAACTGCGGGTCATCGTACACCCGAGTTACGAGACACCTACGCAAGTCGAGGGACAGCTGTCCATGTTCGCTCCTGAATTCCAGGTATGCAAATTTCCAAGTATAAACTCCTCAAAAAACACAACAAAGGAGAAACTAAACGGTTAGCGTAAAAGTGGTACGTGAGCTTGGTTGACATGAAGGGAATGCGTAGTGACTAAGACAAAGGGGTAGGGGGTAAAGGGAGACGTAGGAAGGGTAACAACCGACTCTACGGGGGGGAAACAGTAGTGGAATAGTTTACTCCTCTTCCGGAACAGGTTCCTCCTCGTACTCGACCTCCTCCTCCTCGGCACTGAGTGATTGGAATCAGACAAATGAAGGTCAGGGAAAGGAATGAAACTCACGTAGCCTCCTGGTACTGCTGGTACTCAGCAATCAGATCCTGCATGTTCGACTCTGCCTCCGTGAACTCCATCTCGTCCATACCCTCCTGGGTGTACCAGTGCAAGAAGGCCTTCCTCTTGAACATGGAAGTGAATTGGTCACTGACACGTTTGAAGAGCTCCTGGATAGCGGTCGAGTTACCAAGGAAGGTGACGGCCATCTTCATTCCTCGGGGAGCAATGTCACACTGAGCAGTAAGAACGTTGTTAGGAATCCACTCGACGAAGTAGGCATTGTTCTTCATTTGAACATTTTGCATCTGTTCTTCGACCTCCTTCATAGAAACCTTGCCACGGAAGACGGCAGCAACCTACAGGCATAGTGAGCATTGAAGCGTGGTGATGAGTGAATGTACCCACGGTAAGATAACGGCCGTGTCTTGGGTCAGATGCAGCCATCATGTTCTTGGCGTCGAACATTTGTTGGGTGAGTTCCGGAACGGAGACGGCACGGTATTGTTGGCTTCCACGGGCGGTCAAAGGGGCGTAACCGGTCATGAAGAAGTGGAGACGTGGGAAGGGAACCATGTTGACCGCCAGCTTCCTCAAGTCGGAGTTGAGCTGACCGGGGAAGCGCAGACAGGTTGTAATACCAGACATGACAACGGACACGAGGTGGTTAAGGTCACCGTACGTTGGGGTCGTCAGCTTGAGAGTGCGGAAGCAGATATCGTACAGGGCCTCATTGTCGATACAGAAAGTCTGGTCAGAGTTCTCGACAAGTTGGTGAACTGACAGAGTGGCATTGTAAGGCTAAGGGTTGACACGTCACATGGACAGCCCAGAATTTGAGTGCCAAACGACAAACCTCTACGACGGTATCAGAGACCTTGGGGGATGGAACAACCGAGTAGGTGGCCATCATCCTATCCGGGTATTCCTCACGGATCTTTGAGATCAACAAGGTTCCCATTCCGGAACCGGTACCACCTCCAAGGGAGTGGGTGATCTGGAATCCTGGAAACTGGATTCAGTGATGATTCTTTCGCAGTCTCGAGAGATATCCACCTTGAAGGCACTCAGTACCCTCAGCTTCCTTCCTCACGACATCAAGCACTTGGTCAACGAGCTCTGCACCCTCAGTATAGTCTGCGAGACACGTGTCAGATTCGCTGCAAGTCACAGGGGGCTGAAAACACGCACGTCCTTTGGCCCAGTTGTTACCGGCGCCACTCTGGCCAAAGACAAAATTGTCTGGTCGGAAGAGGGAACCAAGAGGTCCGGAGCGGACCGTTTCCATAGTACCAGGCTCGAGATCGACCAGGATGGCACGGGGGACATACTTATTAGACCCGACTTCATTATAGTAGACATTAATTCGTTCAAGCTGGAGGTCGTTGGTTCCCTTGTAGAGACCATCCCGTTCGATGCCATGTTCGTCGGACACGGTCTCCCAGAACTTGGCGCCTGTTAAAATGGGGGTAGGGACCGTGAACACAGAAAAAGGCGCAGTACAGCAACTGCGATTGCGCACCGATTTGATTACCGCACTGTTGAGGTGGGAAAGATCAGTATTAAGCGGGGATGCGCTGGCAGGTGAGGAACAGTGTGGAGCACGATTGCTTACCTGGCCAGTTTGAAGGTGAACGATTTCCCGCATTCTAGAGAAAGGAAAGAGTCAGAAACGGATATTTGAGAAATGGTTCGAGAAAAAAGAAAGATGGCGACGCGGTGATTGCGCCTAGGCGCCGCTCGCCATTTCGGCGTGGGGACGGGAGGGAAGACGCGTCAGATGTGGATTTCAGAAAACATACCTTGAAGGTTTTGGGTGGGTAAGTGGTGGAGGGTCGTAAAAGAAGATGAGAGGAGGAAGGAGAAGGCAATGGACGGAACGAACAAGGATTGCACGAGTGGCCAGAAAACTCGTTGTCCGTCGGCTATGCCCGATATATTTCAATCTCCGCTGATCTCTTTGTGGCACCTGCCGAGGGTTGGCAGAAGACGTACAAGATTACATACCTCTTAGCGGGGAGCATCACTAGGGAGATGTGTAAGCTTTGTCTCTTCAGCCACGGTTGTCAATGTCACGAAACCTAGCGGCTCTAGCCCAAACAATCCGTGAGAGAACATACGTTCGAGTGGTTTTTACGCGTCTACAGCGCGAGGTGGGCGAACGTTCTACACAACAGGCCTTCCTTACAAATGATCTCTCCGACACGGGCTCATTCATTTGGGTAGGGGTTCGATCTACCGTGCGGTGGTTAGGGAATGTTACACTGTGGCAGGTATTCTCTTCAAGAACGCAGAGAGCCAAAACCCATGAAAAGAATGTATTATTGTGGAATCGCTATCCCAGAAGAATTCAATGTCCGTGGTAAATATAAGCGTGTACGTAGGACATCGAACGTGAGCCATTGGGGATCCCCAGGTATATCATAAGACGGTTCGAGTCGAAGTGAATTATTCTAAGCGAGCAGACCACCGACAAGAACAAGGCCAGCAACGAAACCGGTTTGGACAGTAAGGCCCATAGCACCGTTGGTTCCACTGCTGCTGCCAGTCCCAGAGGGGGAAGGGGAAGTGCCACTGAGAATACATGGGTCAGCCGGAGGGAGGTGGAAACAAAGGAGAAAAGACTTACGTGGAAGATGTTGATGAAATAAGAGAAGTGAAGGGGGTTGTGGTGCCGGTGATGTTGAACTGCTGGGATTGGACGAGGATGGCAAGGCCGGTGGGGTTTTGCTGGACAAAGTTAATTTGGAAACCGTTGCCGGTCGGCCAGCCAACGGCCGGGCCGTCCACGGTGGTAGAACCGCCGTCAGTGGGGACATTGGCCTTCAAAATGACGTTGATGTTCGGAGTTGTTTGCTGTGATACGGACAATGAGTAAATGGAACGTTGGTCAAACAAGAGTGCGATGGGGACAGACCATGTTAACCAAGGCAATGGTGAAGTTGGAAGGGTCAGTAGCGACGGAAGTCCAAGCGACATTCTGACTCCTGGTGGCGGCGTTCCAGCTGGAATCCTGGCCAGGGCTGGTAATGGTCAGGGCCCACGCGGTGGCTGCAAAGAGGGTTGTGGAGAGGACGGAGAAGGCACGCATTGTTTTCTTTTTGGTGGGAAGGAAGAAGGGGGATGAAGGGAAGAAAGACGGAGAGCGGCTGGGTTTTTAAATGTTTTGGAAGAGCGGCGGCCTGCCAATGCAGCCGGTCGGTGTTTCGCAGGAAACACGCGTTGCCCTAATAATAACCTGAATGTCGGCTATCTGGCGAAGTCGCGCATTATCAGCACATCGAGCGAGACTAGAAAGGTTAGAGGAGAGCGGGCGAGGATACATAACCGGGGGCACTGCAACAGATGTCGATGATCGATGAAACGGTGACAGGTCCGCAAACCGCGAGCGGTAGAATGATCCGATTCACAGCCCGATCCGACCTTGGTCCCCGTCCTACATGATCACCTTCACGCCGCTTTCGGGCTCGGCGCATTCTCAAAACACTTCCCCCCTTGCTTATCTCCTCCACGTCGACGATGTGCGCATCCTTCTAGACTGCGGCTCACCCGACTGGAGACCCGAACCCTCCTTCTCAACTGAAAACTACGAAAAATATTGCCAATCCGTCAAACAGTACGTACCCACATCCCAGCACATCCTACAGCCCGTTTAGCTCGTGTTTCGGATTCAAAGGATCGCTCCAACCGTCGACCTCGTCCTCCTTTCACACGGGGATCTTGCCCACGCCGGTCTATTTCCGTACGCGTTCTGCAGATGGGGTCTCAGGGCGCCATGTTACAGCACCATCCCCGTCCAGGCCACGGCCCGTATTGCCATTACTGAGGATGTGGAAGGGCTGAGGGATGAGGAAGAGATGGATGACAACGATATGGGCGGGGACGCCGACAACTCATCCACCCCGGAGACTGAAACCAATCCAACTGGTGACGAGCCGATGGAGCGTGAGGAATTCAAACCGCTCGAAAAGGAACGGAAGCGCAAGTTCGTGGCGACTATACACGAAGTGAACGAGGCATTTGATTCCGTCAACACGTTGAGATACTCACAGCCAACCCACCTTCAAGGTGCGTTCTCGTCCCCCTCGACCATAATACACACCGCTCATCGATAACATAGGCAAATGCCAGGGTCTCACTATCACCCCGTTCAGCGCCGGCCACACTCTTGGCGGCGCTATATGGAAAATCCGCTCTCCATCCGCCGGAACCATCGTATACGCTGTTAACCTAAACCACATGAAAGAACGACACCTAGATGGAACAATTCTCCTTCGGCCCGGTGGAGGCTCCGGCGTTTTTGAACCCCTTCTCCGACCCGACTTACTGATTATAGATGCTGAGAGGGCCTCTTCCATCAGCAGCCGAAGGAAGGACAGGGATGCTGCTCTCTTAGGTACACGTCCTTCCGAATCGATACAGAGCAATCGGTCTAACACCCTGATCTCAGACTGCGTGACCGCGACACTCTCCTCCCGCCACTCCCTTCTCCTCCCATGTGACTCCAGCACTCGAGTGCTCGAGCTTCTCGTCCTTCTCGATCAACACTGGAACTACTCCCGCCTGAAATATCCAATCTGTCTCCTTTCACGAACAGGAGGAGAGATGCTGACGTTTGTACGGAGTATGATGGAATGGTTGGGGGGGACAGTTAGTAAAGAGGATGTCGGAATGGATAGTTCCAAGCCCCCAGGGAAGAGCGGAAAGCGCAAAAGGGACGACCACGATGATGAAGCCATCGGCGCATTCGCTCTGAGGTTCAGACACCTCGAATTCTATACCAGTCCCGCCGCCCTGCTCGCGAAACACTCTTCCAAGGATGCAAAACTCATTCTCGCAGTTCCAGCCTCTCTTTCTCACGGACCCTCGAGGGCACTTTTTGCGGATTTTGCCTCCATACCTGGGAACGTGGTCCTACTGACCCAAAGGGGCGCAGAGGGCAGCCTCGGAAGGGTCCTCTTTGATAAATGGAACGATTCCCAGCGAGCGGATGACAAGTGGGACAAGGGAAAGATCGGTAGCAACGTCATGCTGGATGGCAACATGGTCCTTCGGGTGAGTACCTCCCGATTCCCCCTAAATCTGGTTTCTAACGAGCGAGGCGTGGCTGGGTAGATGTATGCCAAAGTTCCGCTCCAAGGTGCGGAGCTTGAAGAATTCCTCCAAAAAGAACGACAAGAGAAAGAGAAGGAAGCTGCTCACAAGGCCGTTCAAGAGCGAAAAGAACGGATTCTCGAAGCTGACGAAGATGACGACGATGATTCCGATATTGACGACGACAGCGACGAAGAAAACGAGGTCGAGATGCAACTTGCCGGTGACGTGGACATGGATGAGGACGGAAAGCCAGAAAGTAGGCTTTCGCGGAAAAAGAAATCGTCAGGAGCTGGGGGTGTCGGAGGGTTAGGAGCCTCGGACGAATGGGACGCGGCTGGAGAAGACGGCGCACTCTCGAAACACCTGTCTTTTGATATCTACCTCAAGGGGAATGTCTCCAAGTCTACTTCGTTCTTCAAGTCTGCTGATGGACAGACGAGTCAGAGGTTCAGGATGTTTCCACATATCGAGAAGAAGAGAAGGGTGGACGAGTATGGAGAGACTATCGATGTTGCACTATGGTTGAGGAGGGATAAGATTTTCCAACACGAAGGGCGGGACGAGGAAGAGGAGAAGAAGAGAGTTGTAGATGAGGACGCGAGGGTGTGCTCTCCTCTATAGTTCCCCACCCTGGTTCCCTGCTGACTTAACCCTACTCCAGAACGCCCCACGAGAACATCCCTCGAAATTTGTCACCTCTACAGTGGAGGTGCAACTGGCATGTAGACTCTTGTTCGTGGACCTCGAAGGTCTGAACGATGGTCGGGCGGTGAAGACAATCGTACCTCAGATCCACCCTCGTAAAATGGTGAGGAACCGAGCTTTAGCTCCATTTCCTGCTGCTGGTCCTCTAATCCCTTCCAGGTCATTGTCCATGCCGCTCCCGACGCGACGAACACTCTTATTCAGAGTTGCGGAGACATCAGGGCCATGACGAAAGATATCTACGCCCCTGTTCAGGATGAGACCATTCAGATTGGTCAACAGACCAACACCTTCTCGATCTCTTTGAGCGACGACGTATTGGCGTCGATCAAAATGTCCAGAGTCAGTATTCCTTCCGTACCTTCACCCGTGACGTCAGCATATTCATCGTTCTTGTTCTCCACCAGTTCGAGGATAACGAGGTTGGATTCATCACCGGTCGGGTGACGAACCTCGCAACGTCTGTTGTCCCCGTTCTCGAACCGTACATTCCCTCTCCCCAAACGACGACACCAACCCAGACGACGCCCACCCTCTCCGCCCGCCGAGTTCTGGGTGCTCGATCCCCCGCGGAGTTACCAAAATCCATGATGATCGGAGACCTCAAACTAACGGCTCTCAAAGCCCGATTATCTGCCGTCGGTGTCCAGGCAGAACTCGTTGGAGAGGGTGTGCTTATCTGTGGCGCGATGGAGAACCCTGGTAGAAGGCTTGGTGGTGGCCCCAGCGTTGCACAAAGCGATCTGGACAAGAATGTTGCGGTGAAGAAGACTGCACGGGGAAAGGTCGAGATTGAGGGGACTGTGTCCGATGTATACTATATTGTCAGAAAGGAGGTGTATAATATGTATGCGGTCGTCGCCGCTTAAGCGCTTAACCTTCGTTTCAGTAGTCGAGTATCTAGTACCTATCATCATTGCATTCAGCAACTCGCGGAGTGGAGTGGGGTCGGTCGCGGCTATACGATTCATGGTTCCACGGATAACTCTTACTGGTTTCATACAAAAGGATATAGGATACAACAAATCGGATAAAGTATTCCCTCGTTAAATCACGTCGCCGGCCTCAACGCCCTCAGTCTCTCAGCCAGCTGCGCATCCTCCTCCCCAACCATAGTGCGTTCCTTAGCCGAGACGTCAGGCAACTTCTGCACGTCCTTGGAAGCGAGGTCGTGCTCGAGTTCTATGTTGGCCTCTTCTGCCATCTGTTTCATAAGCTGATCCACTTGGTCTTGAGGTGTGGAGGTGGCAGTGGTCGATGACATCGCCTCATCCATAATGCTCGTTTGGACATCGAGGTCTGAGAATTGTGATTCGAACTTGTCCATGACGAGAGTGATCTGGTCACGACGTTAATGGAAGTGAGGAGGCGGAGTAAGTGAGTAAGCGCACCCTGTCTAGATTCATGCTCTCCATCGCCCTATCCATCCCGCGCACAACGGAAGTCATGTTGCCCGTTACTTGACGCATCGTCACGGCAGTTTCCACCCGACTTGCAACGGCATCTATTCGACTTGACAAACGGAGCAGGTTGAGAGACTCGGACTTCTTCCGGATCGCGTTCGCAGCGTAGATCCGAGCCCCGTCGCTGTTACCCTGTTGAAGTGCCTAGAAGTGACCCTAATCTGAGCATGGACATGGCTCCTGTAATTAAGGAGGAGACAGAACCTTCTTGAGACGAGCTTTCTCTGCGGATTCGTCCTTTTGCGCCTTCTTCGCTTGTCTACTGAGGGTTTTGGCGGTGAACTAGGGAAGATGAGGATGAGAGTGATCCGGAAGTGATTTTGCGACGGGAGCGGGACGACCTTGAGTTGGAAGAGGGTTTCTATAGAGAATCAGTTGAGCACAAATAAAACGATAGCAAGTGCTCACTCTCCAAGTTACTCATGGCTGGATGAAAGAGAGATGCTGCGTCGATCATTCCGTGCCACGCGGATTTGGACATGGACCACGATATTGTGGCCGCCATTGATCCCTCCGTCCAGCAGCATCTCAATGTCTCAAACTTCGAAGTATATCTTTCGCGTCTTCGCTCTCAATCCTGTCGGCTGATTCTGTCATGTACAGGAAAAATTTGACGTCAAGGACTTTGTCGCCTCCATCTCGGAGAAGCTAATCTCCCAGTCCAAGGCTAACTCTGGACGTGAGTGTCTTACAGCCCACTTCAATGGATTGGGGTAAACTTAGGTTGACGCCGAGTCAGCCTTCAACCCCACACCTTTTATCCGATCCTTCGAGGTCGCAGTCGACCAACTCATCCAGATACGAAAGGATGTCCAAGCCAAGACGGAGCAAACGGAAAAGAATGTTCGTGTGACTGAAAGAGAGTATTCCAGGAAGATGCAGGACTTGAACAGGGGTTTTGAGGTGTGTATCTCGTAAGCTCGGGGGCCCAACGCTCACTTGTCACAGTCAGTCGGACAGTCGTTCTCCACCATGGAAACCAAGATGAACGAGGTCGGCCGCACCGCAGTGCGGATAGGTGTGCCCCAGTTTCCGCCTGGAGTGTATCTCCGGCTGACTCTCAGCAAGGCGAGCAGCTTGAATCCGTCCACCAACACCGCGAACGGGCAAAGGCCGCGTACGATCTTATCGACTGCTACAACCAATTCTCGCGGGATGAGATTTCCCGACTTGACTCCTTGAAGAAAGAAGGGAAGGAAGGCCGCCGTCAGGTTGCTGTCATCCTGAGACGGCTCGTGATTGTCGCAAAAGAAGTTGATCTCCCCTACGCTGAGAAGGTAACTTGACCACCACCGTGGGACGACCGCTCGATGACCAATGACCCACTCAGACCCGGGAGGCAATTGACAAATACTGTGAAACGTTTGAGAAGGAGATCCTGAACTTATTCGATCGCGCCTATCGTAAAGGTGACCCAAAGATGATGCACGTACGAGAGTGCACTCTTCTGTCTCCGTTTTATCCTCAATGTTTGCTCCTTGCCGTAGCATTGTGCGCAGACCCTCCAAGATTTCAACGGAGGAGCGTCCTGCGTCCAGGTATATGTGAACCAACACGACTTCTTCATTAGCAGGGTGCAACGCCGCACGGTTGATAACGATGACCCTATGTTTGTATTTTCCCGTCACCGTTTGTACATGCGCTTACGGCATTCACCTAGATGGGCTGCATTACCTGATGCGGATGTTCCAGCACCGAAGAACGAATCCGGCCTCTCCGATCTCTTCGCGGAAATTCGTACAACCGTTGGGCAGGAGGCTCAAATAGTTCAAGCCGTATTCCCCAATCCCGCTCTTGTAATGCAAGTGTTCCTACAGCGGGTATTTGCTCAATCGGTAGCGGGTCAAACATCGCTCTTTCTATTTCCCACTGATGGATGACAATTCACAGATACAACAGCACCTCGAACAGCTCCTCAATCGCATCTCACCTTCATCTGATCTCGCTTTCCTCAGGATCTTGCAACTTGTCCACCACCAAACATCGACGCTCGTCGAAGATCTGAAGGCTTATGAGCTCCCCACTTTTGTACCACGGTCACCTGCAGATTCTGATATAAACAAGACATTTAACGTCTCCCTCCCGGCAGTTGGACACTCCTCTGTAATATCTGCATCGATCACGACCTTATTGGAGACTGCATTGGAAGAGTTGTTTGTGCCATACACTGAAGGTCAAAGGTACATTGAGAAGGAAGGCAAGAGCTTAGGTGATTTATACGCTGGGCATCTGACTATTTTCACTCGATACCACGTACGCTCCATCATTTCCGACCTCCTTAAAGCTATACTGATCGACTACCGAAGGAACGCTCACAAAAAGCAAAATCGTCGATGCTGAGTGGGGTTGTCAACCGTCTCGGTGCCGCGGCTACCCAGACATCCAGTTCTGGCTCCCTCACAACCTCCGCTCAAGCTGCAGCAGCGTTCATGCGGCTGGGAGGTATCACCGCGGAGAAAAAACCAGATAATCCTAATGAGGAACCGGTGAGAGAGGAAGACGGACAGCTGACTTTGGATACAGCAGAGAAGATGCTGAAATGGCACGCAGAGGCGACTGGGAGGTGTGTTGAGCTAACAGCTCCTCACGACGTGTAAGTGGTGTTTGATCCGTTGAGTTCTTGGGGCTGATGTCCCGAGATTGCTAGGCCGAAACACACGTTTGCTCTATTAAAGGTGTTGGCGGAAGCCATCGGTACATCGTACATCGAAATTGCTTTGGAAACGTGCGTAATTTGCGTCTCCATCCCCTCGATTAGCACTTCATTACGATTCCAGGTCCACAACTGCGCTTGCGAATGCCGACCAGAAGAGTCAACCTTCTCTCCAGCCCTTACAAGTCCTGCGTTCTGTTGACCTCATCTGCCATCTCTGGCAACAGTACGTGACGGACGCAATTTTCCCGTTGGCCAGTGCGTCTGTTACAGTGAGGAGAGACATGGTTGTGTTCAACAACCAGACCGTCAGTCGGATCGAGGGGGCTGCGAACACCTTTTTGCAAAGAATGATCGATTGTAAATTTTCGTTTTCCCGTTTCTATCTCCCCGGACTTATAACTCGTTCTTGATCAGCAATCGTCGCTTGGCTTTCTGCCCAGCTGTCCAAACAAAAGAAGAACGACTTTGCGCCTCGAAATGATGATCTTTCGTTTGCGCGGGTCAATACCGAACCGTGCGATGCGTGCTGTGAGCTGTTGGAGAAAGTTGGGGACGGTGCAAGAGAGTGCTTGAGTGGAAAAAATCTGGATGTCCTGTTGACTGAAGTTGGAGTGGCTTTCCACAGGTCAGTCGGCTGTCGGGTAGGGTTTTGTTCCAGCACTGACGTACGCCGTTCAGCCTCTTGCTCGATCATCTGAGAAAATTTCCCGTGAACGCTACAGGGGGGCTGATGCTTGCCAAGTAAAGCCACACTTTCCACCCTCGAACTGACTTAAGCTCACCATCTTGAAGGGATCTCAAATCCTACCAGGACACGGTCGCCATGTTTCGGATTCCCTCCCTCTCCGAGCGATTCGAATTTATCCGCCAGCTCGGAAACGTCTTCCTCATCCAACCCGAGATCCTCAAGTCATATATCACGGAGGGTTATCTCGGCCGGATTGACGCGTCCCTCCTTCGACCGTACCTATGTCAACGAACTGACTGGGCACAGTTTGGGAACAAGTTCTATGAAGAGGATGATACCCTTGGCGAGCTTGCTTCTCCCGATTCCAAAGATTCCGGGGCTGGGGGCAAGGGGAGTACAGTGGGGAACTTGAAGGATCGACTTGGGATGGGTAGGCTGAGCATGATGGTTCGGGATCTAGAGTCGTTGAGGTTGAGCGGGGAGGGTGGTGGGATGAGCGTCATGATGGCTAACTTCCCCGTTGGGTTCTCCCCAAACTTTAATCTCTCATCAAAGAGGAATAGTCGGAATGATTATTCCTAGGAAACGGCGAGATTGAAACTTGTGTCCCGTCGTGAACTCGCTGCAACACTGGATCTACGCACACTGACTGCGGGGTGAACGTTGACAACGTTGAACGTTGAACGTTGAACGGTTCCTCCAGAGGTAGCCCACCCAAACCGAGTGACTCTTTTTCGACCTCCGGTAATTTTTAGTTCCCTCCCAGTTAAGGATGACGTTCCGGGTAAAGGTGCACCGTACCTTGACGTGGCATAGATTTAACCGTACCGCCTAGCCTTATGGGCATAGCCCCGTGTTGTATACCGTTTGGCCAACACGTTGAGCCTTTACGTTCAGTATTCATGAGATCTCGGTCCGGTTCAAGTTGTTTTTGATGGCGACCGACTAATCGATCCCTCACATTGACCACTCAGACGACTGTTCGTTGGCCAATGACTGACACAAGTAATCAGTCCTCCGCGATTTTGTCCCGCGTGTCCTGGAAACTTCCGGTGGCCAGCAAAGCTGAGGGGATCTATATCGACCTCCAGGATGGGAGGAGGCTAATCGACGCCGTTGGTATGACCGTACCGTCTATCATTTCGACGATGATCCGGATTTCCAAACCGTAGGTGGTGCCTCCGTGGCTTGCATCGGGAATGGCCATCCGACTGTGAAACAGGCAATCAAGGATCAGGTGGACAAATTGTCCTGTGAGCTTGCTTAAAGTCGCCTCCCGAAGGCTTCTCACTCGAATACCTTCTCAGATGTCTACAACATGCAACTTTCCAACGAACCTGCCGAGGAACTCGCTCAGTTTCTCATAGATGAGAGCAAGGGCGTCTTCTCCTTGTGTGGCTTTGTTTGCGGAGGTAATTCCAGAACGAGAGCGGTTCCTAGAGTGTACTTCTGGTACATTGATGATTCGACAGGTTCTGAGGCCATGGAGGCCGTTATCAAACTCGCTCGACAGTACTGGTTCGAGAAGAATCAGCCGCAGCGTAAGAACTTCATCGCCAGATACCTCTCATTCCACGGGAACACCGTCGCCACCCTTTCTCTTGCCCATAATGCTGCACGACGTATCCCATACGAAGCCATCTTGAACCACGACGACTTTTTCCACGTGTCTCCTGCTTACTACAAGAGGTTTGGTAAACAAGGAGAGTCAGAGGAGGAATATATCCAACGGCTGGCCAAAGAATTGGATGACAAGATCTTGGAATTGGGGCCAGAGACAGTGGCAGGTTTTGTTGCTGAAACGGTCGTCGGCGCTACCACCGGTGCCGTCCCCGCGCCGAATGGCTACTTCAAGGCCATGAGGGAAGTGTGCGACAAGTATGATGTACTCTTCATCCTTGATGAGGTCATGAGCGGCATGGGCCGTAGGTCCCTCCAACTCGCTGTGCGTCGCTTGATGAATAACTCACGCCGGCAATCCGGAAGGTATGGGTACCCTACATGCATGGGAGAGTTTTGGAGATAACACACCTCCGGATATTCAAGCCATTGCGAAAGGTCTAGGAGGGGGGTTTGTCATTTTCCAGCCTTCCATTTGTGACCCAAGCTGATCTAGCACGTAGATATGCTACTATTGGTGCCATTTTAATGTCGAAGAAGGTCGTTGATGGTGTTCGAGACAAAGGGGGGTTCTGGAAACATGGCCATACTTATCAGGTGTGGTTTTTTCCCCCAGAGTGTCCTCCGATTTTCCTCAGGTGGATTGTAGGCGCATCCGATCTCTTGTGCTGCGTCTTTGGCCGTTCAAAGGGTCATCAAGGCAGACAGACTGTTAGAGCAGTGCCGCGCTCGAGGAGAATATCTTTATTCTTTGCTTACAGAACGTCTTCTGGCACCCAACTCTATCACTGCGCCGGTGACGTTCGACATCCGAGGAGGAGGGTAAGATCCTATTTCAGTCCAGTGGGATCCTGACTGAGTTGTTCTGTCGCGTAATCAGGTTATTCTGGGGTATCGAGTTCGACTTTGAGTCACTCGAAGCAAAACGGTACGACTTTCAGGGCAAACAATTCGCCCTCTTGGTCCAGGAACGCTGCTTTTTGAATGGTCTGGTCATCATGGCTTTTGGTGGTTGCGCAAACTTGGAGGGAACGAAGGGTGATCACTGTCTGTTGTCTCCGGCATATACGGTGACGACGGAAGAACTGGATAAGATTGTAGCCATATTTGTGCGAAGCGTAGAGGAGACCTTGGCACAACATGTATCGGCATGAAACCACAACTCATGTGTACTAAGTGATATCAGATTCCAGAGGACGGTCAACGACGGGCTCGAAGGTCATAGTGATTTTTATCTCGCCCTTCTGGACACCCGCGTGATTTGTGCAACAAAGACTGCCACAAGTCCCCCTTTATTGGAAACTCGTGATGCTGGAAGGAACCTCTTCCGCCGATCTTGCGGGAGTGGAAAAACTGGATAACATTGTGAGGGTATCGCGAGTGGTTTACGGACGACACTGTGTTGTGGTGGTATATTTGACAAGTGGGATGAATGTATGCGAGTATTTGTCTTACCTCCAGGAGAACCTCCGGGGTCAAGTGCGTATAGACTTTAAGCGCGCTGCACTCAATTGTCGCCATCCTCACCCGTAGACGGGGGTGGTGTAGCCTCGTATCTCTTCTTCGTAGCCTGCATAATGACATCTTGACCACGTTTGGTCCGTTTTGGCGCATTTCCGATGTAATAGTCTCGCGTCAAGCTGGAGACTTCGTCCCCGCTCAGATCGGGGTCCGGATCTGTAGGTCCATGATTTTGAATCAAGGCGATCTGACGAAAAGTGCATGATATTAGTCGAGGTCTCTAGACATGCGGAGTTTCGTGCCTGGTCAAGAAAAATATGGCCCACACAGTTCCCGGGGTCGATTGTGATAACACGGCTGAAGTGGGCCTTGGCTTCTTCGAGAAGGCTCTCTGGTGATTTGTGGTCTTCTCGACTGTCGGGATCCTGAGACAGATAGAGGCAGATCGATCCGGCGTAGATGTGAAGGACGGGATTGTCCTGGTATGGAAACGACGGAAGATACCTGGCAACGGAATACGTGAGAGGGGTCGAGCACCGTAAAGTGTGACGGATACACACAGTTCGATTTCATCTAGGGCTTCTCTGTAACGACCGTTCTGGACTAAAACTTGTAGGACCTCATTCAACAATTCTTCTCGCTACGGAATTAATCGAATCTGGAAACGGGCTGGTGATGTGTAACTCACAAGAGTGGGGTCCTGAAGCATTAGTGAACGCAACTGCTCGACCTGACTAAGGAAAAAGCTGTCGTCTCTCTCTGGGTCATGCGCATTGAGCATGTATATTGCCAGAGACCAAGAGGCCTTCCAATCAAACTCCTTGCATCTTAGTAAGATTCCAAATGCTTTCCTTGCCCGCCCAACATCCCCTAAACATAGAGAATGCATGCAGACGTCGTAGAGTCGGCGGATTGTGACCTTCCTCGCAGAGTCTGTGCTTTTGAGGCCAAGCAGAGAGAATAGGAATTTGTGGTTTCGATCCGTAAGGGAGCTCATTGTAAGGAGGTTGGGCAGAGTTGAGGAGAAAGAGGTGGAGGAAGGATTGTAACCCAGGAGCCAGAGTTTTAAGTGTGGGGCAGGAATAGACGATACGATTGAAAGGTCCGCAGTGGCAACTTGCAAGGTGATGACGCGCGACGGTCCGAGCCGCGATCTCGATCACACTGGCCCTTTACATAGCACCGTCTGCTGCTTACCTCAAGTCATGGACGACGATGTCTTTGGCACGTCCGTCTGGAGCACTCCATCCTACCCTCCTGTAACGACCACGGCCCAACAATCAACGTTGGTTGCCCTACCACTACCCCCACAGCCCTCCGACGACTTTGTGGATTCGCAAGATCAGTTCGATGATTTCGACAACTTTGGGGCTCCTGCAGAGACCGCAGATGGTGGGGGAGTAGATGATGATGAATTTGGAGATTTTGGAGATTTTGGGGATGCAGAGATTGTGGAAGAGGGAACCACCCCTGATGGGTTTGGGTTCGAGCAGACACCGGCGCCGGCGCCGGTTAATTCCCTTCGACTGGACCCGATGCCGGACAAAGGTGAGCTGAGGAGGCAAGTAGACGAGCTCCTCGGACCGGTGGTCGGACCTGTCGACTGGAATATCGTCACGGACGAGCCAATACGAGAGAGGGAGGGACCAGATCAAATACTGGTCACCCCAGAGAGGTGAGTTTTAATCGATTTCATTTCCTGAATGCGAGCTGATCCGACGGTAATTTTCAGCAAGGGGGTGTTCCAGGCGTATGTGTCTACCTCGACCCCGCAGATACAACCAGTGAACTGGATTAGGTCCCGGACAAGAAGACAACACTTCATATCACTCGGTATCCCAATCAACCTCGACGAGGTTCTCCCGCGCACTCTGGAAAAGATCCCCGCCTTGCAAATTTCAACACGTCCCAGGTCTGCTCCCCCGGGTCCTCGCCAGTCTCGACCAGATTCACGGGTTGGTAATCGCGCAGGGAGCCCAGAGAAGAAGTCGCGAGGGGTTACTGCAAATAGGCTACGGTTGGGCCCTAAACCTGTTTTGGACAACGCAACTATTAGCGGACTCTTGAACCTCTCTCCAGGTACTTGTTGTCGATACGCAACGCTGAATAGTGGCCTTAACCCGCTTGCCAGAACAAATGTCGCTGTCGCCGCTCGCAACGCTTGAAGGGCATAGGGCAAACCTAAAGCTCCAGACTGCAAACGTATCGACGCTACTTACCTACCTCTTGCAAACTCGAGATGCTTTACAGCAGGACTCTGAGGTGTTTAACAAGCAGATTGGAGGGTTGATTCTGGAGGCACAAAGGATGAAGACAACCAACAAAGGAGGGCCGCCATCCAGGCGTGGGACCGGCGTTTGACGCTCAGTGCGCTTTTGTGCTTTCACGCCTGTATCGCCAGTAGCAACTGTCTAATTCTGTATTCTCTTTCTGCGATAGTGATGATGAGCGAACGTGGGAAACGTGTTGGATGGCAGATATATATATCTCATCCTGAAGGTCAGTACGCGACTGCTTGCCACAGTGGCACTTGAGGGTTGAACGTTGAGGCTTTGAAGCCCTGGCATTGTACGTTCGGTGTTACTGTTATCCGTGGCTCGATCCCTCACGCATCGGATCCATTTATCTGTGACGCTATGAGAAGCCAATGCAGGAAGACAGACCTACTTATGTGAAAAAGCGTTGGACTCTGCAGGGAGCGGATCAAACTCAGGTTGTTCGGTTACCACGAGCACAAGTCATCTGATCTATGCGTCAGTTGACCAACATAGTTATTTGTTCGTCTTCAATCCATCGAGAGGGACATGAGAATATTCGACGGGGTTGTCACAGGCTCCTCCATTTGTACGGACACTGAGCCTGTACCTCTCCCAGGGGTCCGGGTGGGGGGAGGGGTAGGTTCAGAAACGTAGAGGCAAATTGTGTTCAGTTGGTGAGGATGAGAGTCGTCAGACTGCAGGTAGGGGTGGTCAGCAACGAGAAACCTCCCCCCAGCAGTTTCGGCCGGAGATTGCGTCATGCATCGTGCATCATGCCCGGGTGTGCGGGGTAATCGTGTACTCACGCCGACAGAGGGTTTACGTGGGCCGTATGATCCGGGAGCTTGGATACGGGGGCAGAGAAAACGGCACGTGGTGGAGTCTGGACCCTAGTAGCCGAACGACCACCATGGGTTCAGGACAGGGGCTGAAATCAGTCAAGGTCGAGCCACCTCCGGTAACACAGACCGTGCAGCCCAGGCAGGCGTGCAGAATTGCTCACCGCCGTCGTGCAATCGCCCTGGGTGTGTTCATCGGAGTTGCGCTATGGTTTGTGCACAAGCGACACACATTTGTCCCCGAACCCTGGTTAGAAGACCACTTCGACCTCCTCGGATACGACAGATCTCATCCGCTTGTTGGCAAAGAAGCCGAAGAATTGTTCCTGTAATTCTTTCCCCCCCTCTCCTGCCCTCCGCGTCTAATCTGCCTCCGTTTCCGCTTCATAGGACTGTACCAGATGCTTCAAGTGCCATTGCGTTTTCGAGGAAGTACACTGCCAAACCGCATCTGGCTGGGTCGAAGACGGACTACGACACCGCTATAGACGTCCTCGAGGCTACTCAAAAACACCTCGGAATCACGCCACCCGACCGGACGCCCATCTACGCTGCGGGAACTCCCGAATCTCGCAATGCCACGCTCAATATCCCCTTTGCTGAAAAACCGTTCGCATGGATTGACAAGTATTTCCCCGTCTTGAACACCCCACTTGATCGTCACCTTGAGATCCTCGATGGGGATGGTAATGTGGTGTGGAAAGCAAACCTCGAGGAGGTCATGGATCAAACCGACGGAGACGCTCACAAGTACTTCGACGCCGTTCCTGCTTGGCATGGCCTTAGCAAGGATGGAAATGTGACGGGCCAGCTAGTTTACGCTGGTTATGGTACCAAGGAGGAATACGACGATCTTGTTGCCGCCGGGACGGACTTCACAGGAAAGATCGTCATCGCCAGATACGGAAAGAACTTCCGTGGCCTCAAGGTTGTCGTTACCGTCCTCATCACCGGATGCCCTACTTACAAAAATTTTCCGCATTAAGGTCAAGGGCGCTCAAGAACTTGGCGCTGCCGGCGTGTTGATATACTCAGACTTGCGAGACGACGGAAGCGTCACCGCTGAAAACGGCTACAAGGCGTGAGTGGGCTGTCCTATGCACCCAAACAATCCGCTTCTTCTGATGACAAGCACCACCCTCCAGCTATCCGCATGGCCCCGCTCGTAATCCACGCTCCGTCCAGCGCGGATCAGTGCAGTTCCTTTCCATGTACCCAGGAGATCCCACGACCCCTGGATTCCCCTCGTATGAGGATGCGAATCGCACGCTCGGAGAGAACATACCCTCTATCCCCAGCCTCCCGATTTCTTGGGCCAACGCACAGGTACTACTCAAAGAAATCCAAGAAGACGGGGCCAACAGAACAGTCAGGCTTGTCAACCATGGTAAACTATTGTTTCTTCTATGTGCGGTCAATTCTCGAGTACTGAGTGTCGACAGTTGATCAGAAGGTTACCCCCATTTGGAACACGATGGCTTGCATCCCTGGTCACGTCAAGGACGAAGTTGTCCTGGTCGGTAATCACCGTGATGGTACGTTAATCCACTTTTTGACTATGGTCATTTTCTGACGCGAGCTTAGCCTGGGTATGTCCATAATTTTTGGCCTATGGAGTCTGCGATTGACCCGGACTGTACAGGTTTTGGGAGCCTCCGACCCCACATCTGGAACCGTCTCCCTGAATGAGGTCGTCCGTGGCCTTGGTGCTCTTCATGAGAAGGGGTGGAGACCACACCGCACCATCCTGATTGCCGGTTGGGACGGTGAAGAGGTATGGCTGTTTTGTCCCCCTCCGAGAACAGTCAATGTTGAGTGCCTACAGTACGGTCTTGTCGGGAGCACGGAATGGGGCGAGGATTTTACAGATTGGATACAGGAGCACGTTGTTGCTTATCTTAACCTTGGTGAGTGTCCCATCCCCCCCCTCAAAACATGTCGCTGAGTGAGTGGCAAAGATTCTTCGGTTGCTGGATCCAGATATGAAATGCTTGCTTCGCCTTCACTTGCCCACCTCGTTCGAGAGACTGCAGCGCTTGTTCCACACCCCACGGCTGCTGGCAGCACGCTTTGGGATGCTCGGAACGACCGAGGCAAGCTTTATGGCAATTTATCTGACGAAGCCATTGCCAAAATAAACGCTGAGATGAATGCCGAGTTCTCGGGTGACGAACTCTCAAGCATCAGACCGCTAGGTTCGGGCAGCGATTTCACAGTCTTCCTACAGAGGATCGGAGTGCGTCCATCCAGACAACCCATTCGTGTTTGGATATCACTTATATTCCCTTAGATTGCTAGCGTAGGCTTTGGGTTTGGTTCAACGCTGTCTGATGCCGTGTATCACTACCACTCGGCATTTGATTCGGAACGCTGGATGGAAGTATATGGAGACCCCAATTTTCCCAAACACGTATGTCATTCTTCATCGAAATTAGTATCGTTTTATACAACTGTTGGCTTTCAGGTCGCCGTTGCACAACATCTCGGTTTGCAGATCCTGCGCCTCGCTGATTCATGGATCCTCCCTATCAACACTACCCATTATTCCATCGAACTCCAGTCGTACTTGGACAAGTCAGCCTTTGTTTTACTAGCATCGCTTCTGTTCTCTCAATGTTTTTCCTCAGGGTCGAAGATCTTGCCGAGAAGAGTCCTGTCGGATCGCAGGTTGATTTCGATCAACTCCGTCGCTCCCTCTTGGGATTGCAAGAAGCCAGTTTGAGGCTCGACAGAGAGAAACTTCGCGCTCACTGGCAGCTGAAGAGGGCTCTCTGGAAGCTCCGGCACCAGAGTACCATTCGCCATAAGCTCCGCAAGGTGTACTGCAAGATTCGCCGTTGGTTCGGAAAGAAGTGTCATAAAAAACATGGACACGAGCACGGGCATGAAATCACCCCCCGCGTTCCCTACAATTTGGTCCGAGGCAATGAGCACGTGAAATTCAAACCCAGGATCGGCCGTCTCCCTGGGTGGATCGAGGAACAAAGAGAGCAGATGGGTGAACATCACGGTTCACACCGCCACTCTAGACACAAACTCGAATTCGGTCACTGTCCCCACAGTCGCAAGGAGGTCATCCGTGCAGCGGAGCATGTCCATGACGTTAACAAACGCCTGTCCAAGTTCGAGCAAGGTTTCATCTCAGAGGGTGGCATCAAAGATAGAGAGTGGTACCGCCACCTTGGTGTTGCACCCGGGAAGTGGCTGGGTGCGTGTTGGCTTGATATCTGTGGCCGACGTCTTCGCTGATTCGGTTTCAGGTTACGGCGCTACAACCTTTCCCGCCTTGACGGAATCTATCACGATCGAAAACAATGCAACTCAAGCTGGGTACGAGGCCAAGAGATTGGAAGTGCTCATTGACGGTATTATCAAGAACATTGGCCACTGAACGAATGCGTTTTGGAACACCTTTTTTGTATATCTCTCTTTGTATCAGTTTTGCCGTCAACACGACGGTTGCCATCGTTGAAATTGTGAATTGTCCTCCGACCTCTAATTCTGTTTGACTGAAAAAACAAGGAGTGTGTTCCAAGTGTGAATAAACCTTGAAAAACTTGCACCTCGAACAGCCGTTATCCCTGCCACCTCGGTATGCCATAGAATGACCTCCCGTCCTCGAGCCCTTTCGGACGAGGCCATGGACCGCCGCTCCGAAGGGAACCAAAATAGGCCATCACGACTGTTCACGTGATCACTTACAAGAGGTCCGTTCAGCCACCCACTGCTTTCTCCTAAGACCCACCATCTCCACCTCCCAACCCACTCCCCTGCACAAACTTATCTTCGATCACCTACTTTCGCATCCACTCCTCGGCCACCCCCATGCCTCTTGTTCGATCCCAGGGAGACAAATTCCGTCACATACAGTCAGACCTTGACGGGACCTTCATTGAGAGGTGGCGCGTGAGCACCTCCTACTCGCAACGCTCGTCAGACTTGCGTTCTTCATTAAAGTTGGAATCGTGGGATCCTCGTTTCTCAAGTAAAACTGCCTCATGGACGACAGCTGCGCATCGTGTCGTCCGGTTGGAAAAGGTACAAGAGGACGAGGAGGGCGATGACTACTCTACCTACCAGCCCGGACTCCCCCAGATTCCAATGGAAACAAACGTCAGTGATTTCCCGTATGTTTATTCCCCGGTCTTAATATGTATGTTCTAGGATCAGATAGATGTGAGCACCGGCGCATATACCTGCCCTGCATGGCCATCGGCTGACGGTCTTGATCAGGCGCACCCCACGATCCTCAATAGCCCTACACATGATTTAGCAAACCCATTCCCCCCTGTGTTCGATGACTCCGACGCAAGTTCTGTCTCTCTTTACCTCCGCCGTTTCTGACACATCTGCTACTTTAGGACATCCTCCTCCGATGTCGCCGTGACCCGCGAAACATCGTCCTCGATTCCGTCCAACCGGAAATCGCTCCTCATATTGTCATTACACCCCCAGAGTTTGATTGGTCGGATTTTTCAACAATTCAGGACAACACTGCACCTCTACAACAGCATCCCGATTACTACCTCTGCGTTCCCGGACCTGAACCTACATCATTGCCTGCCACCGCCCCAACAGGGAAGGCCGATCAGGAGAACCAAGGGGAGGGATACATTGCTGGTTCGGAGGAACCGGAGAATGACCCACTACCAGATGATGCAACCCCCGTCGACGGTGTACAACCAATGAGGGTTTTCAGTCCTTCGTTATTCACGGGGATGGTATGTCGAGTATTTCTGCTTCCATCAATTCCAAGGTTGTGTTGACCCTACTTTTTCAAGATTAAAGCCGCTTCAGAGGAACGGGAGATAATGCCACATCTGCTGCGCTCCCTGTACAAACGACTTTTTTTAACCTGCGTAAGTTTCCTTGGTAACCTGTGCACTGTACCGGTCACTTACCCCCACCCCCGACGCAGGCCGCTTTTGCGAGCGACGTTGCTCATAGCCTGCATACTCGTTACTCATCGCCAACTTCGATGTCCGAGCGTTTCTCCCACCTGGAGATGCCGGTCGCCTGGAGCGATCCCGCGTCACCACTCCTCTCGTGTTTTTGTCGGTTCCCTGGAACTCTTATCATAGACTCGGTCACCCCCTTTACCGTCCCCCACATTGCCATCACCGAACCTCCGATATGGGATTACAACCCGTATGTGAACATGCACAACAGCACACAAACCCCCCAGGATGCTGGATGGGGACAATACCTGGTAGTTCCTAGCCCCGTCGTTGACTTTGCCAATCTCCCTGAGGATGTACCTCTTGAGTTTGGGGAATCTACATCGGGATATAGCACCGTCGCTCAATATGCGGAATCAGAAGTGGAGGGCGACATGTGGGAACCCGAGAGCCCCTCCGAGGGTTCCATCGTTGGGTCACCTGCATCAACCGTGCTCCAGACTTCAGGCCTGCTGACACCAATTGACGAAGAAGAAGAGTTTGATCTAATGGTGTTCACTTCCTCATCCCTACAAGGCTCCGATGTCTCTCCGGTCGGGGGTGGTGATCTACTACTGGAAGATGCCCCCCAAGACGCTGAGATATTCTGTGAGGACGAAGAAGACGATCTCCCTCCATTGGACAGCTGGTATCAAGATATTGCGACTCGTTCTGGCTATGTTTTATCGACGTGATCCCTCCCTATGGTCGGACTCCTCGAAACACCCACTTCCGAACTACTTCAAGACCCCATTTTAGTGTGGGGTTCCGATCATTCCCAGTACTCGCACTACAGCATACCCATGGTTCTAGGTTGTATAGACCTCTGGAACGCTTTTCGCACACATCTTCATCCATCTCCTAGGTTATGTACCTGATGATGCCAGCCCATCGTCGTTAATATTGCAATTTGCACCTTGCTCTCGTTGTTTTGTTGGTCGCTTTTGTTCTCACATCTTTGTTTATCATGTCCTGTGTTATCGTAGCTTGTCGCTATCGTGCAGTAACAGATCCCGTAGTCCCTACTCTTAACCCAGGATTCCAGTTGCCGATCCGTAATCACGTGGTTCGCATCACCTTAACTGCTGTGGCGTCTCCGTAGTCCGTTCCTATACCTCTCTTCTTCATCGCGATTGCGGATTTCTCTTTACTTCTTTGTTCCCATTTCACCCCCGGCTGAGCCGCATTTCCCCTTCCCTTCTCGCCATGGACCACACCACCCTTGTCTTCGACACATTCAACATCGACCTCGTCGTCAAGGTCCTTGCCAACACAGCGTTTAGCCCATTTTTCACGGGAATGATCCCAATATTCTACTATTTTCACGTCGGGACAGTCAAGAACGACACCGTGGTTGGTTCTTTCTGCTACTTCTTGCTGGTGTCCTCGTTTTGTGCGTCTACCATCTTATCAATCCCGCTTCGGCTCTGCGTGAGCTTAACAATCGGAATGTAGGGTTTATTAGGTGGTGTTCCCTGTTATATCGGAACCACGAGAATTTTTTCTTTGGAAGCCCACCACTTGATTGGAGTGAACAGGTCGTTGTCATCACTGGCGGTTCGTCCCCCTGCCTCCTTGCCCTAGTGCCGTGCCGTAACGAGACCGCTAATTTGACAGGCGCATCCGGAGTTGGGGAGCTACTGGCCAACACCCTTGCCGTGCGCAGCGTGGCGGTCGTTGTTCTGGACGTCAAGCCGATCGTCACGGAAAACTGTGAGAAACCTGGCTAATTTAACCAAGAGGCGGCTAAAGGGACACTAACAGATAACATCTCCTACTACGAATGCGATGTATCTGATTGGGAACAAGTCAAGAAGATCGCAGAGGTTGTGATAGAAGAGGTGAGATTGCAGTACCACCTCATGAAGAGTCTCTCATTGAGGTCCAACAGGTTGGACAACCCACAGTTCTTGTGAACAACGCCGGAGTCGCCCAAGGCAAACTTTTGTTGGACCTAGACCCAGAGGACGTCAAGCAGTCAGTGTGAAACATCGACCGTCGGTGAAATTTACTCACACCGCCCATAGAACATTCAACGTAAACACCCTGGCTAGTTTCTGGACCCTGAAGGCGTTCCTGCCGGGTATGGTCAAGGAGAAGAAGGGCCACATAGTATGTCGGAACAGTGTATCCGGGTTGATACGTGTGAGATTTAACTCGACCGGACTATAAATTAGGTGACTGTCAGTTCTGTGCTTGGAATGTTGGGAGTTCCACAGCTTTGTGAGTAACTGATCGACTCCTTTGCGTAACCTGCGCCTGATGCCGCTCGATGCAGCCGACTACTGTGCTTCCAAAGCAGCTCTGATTTCGCTGCATGAGACTCTTCGCTATGAACTCGATGCGAGGTAATGCCCTTGTTCCCTCCAACTGAGCAGGGTCTCAAACGCTTCCCAGGTACAAGTGCCCAAATATCAGAACAACTCTTGTGCTTCCTGGGTACATGCAAACATCTATGTTTTCCACCGTCACACACCCCGTCTCGCGCCTGTATCAGTTTTTCTTCCCGTCGTTACAGCCGCTTGAGGTTGTGAAGAAAATTATCGCCTCTCTGGATGATCGACACAGCAAGACGATCTACCTTCCGCTTTATGCCAATCTCTCTCCGCTGTCGTCGCTCGCGCCGAGTTTTGTTCGGGACCTTATGCAGCGGGTAAGTGTTTCAGACTATCCAGAGTCTCAGGGGCGGAGTTCTCTGACATGGGTGGGATTGGAAAACAGGTCGTAGGCGCTGATCACTCGATGCGGGAGTTCAAAAAAGACGGCGGGGAAATATTAGGTGAACAGGAGGTGAATTAAGGTACTAGGTGTAAGCAATCCAATGCGGCGGTGGTATCTGTGGTCGTTTTGGCGTTTCTCTGGGGATACAACGAGGAGAGACATGTAAGAGACAAACAGGCTGGTACAGCGTGCAAGTCGTCCAACCGGCGGGCCGCAATCTACGACTGTGCCAGCATTGACCGTGATCAACTTTCCATCCACCACTTTATGCCTCGCCCGGTC
>Ga0307515_10003800_pt1 | contig 31593 bp, 41 predicted proteins | sample 17_EM_MG_FD_194513 | JGI IMG/M metagenome (GOLD analysis project Ga0307515, IMG submission 194513) | Populus trichocarpa ectomycorrhiza microbial communities from riparian zone in the Pacific Northwest, United States - 17_EM | ecosystem: Host-associated > Plants > Roots > Unclassified | place...
CCTAGAGTATGGAATAGCGCCGACACTTTGGCTAGTCTGTCAGCCGGCTGACAGACTACACTTTGGTTCCAGTACTTGTCATAATGCCCACACATCGTAGGTTTTTATTGTCTAGTTATAACTTTACTCCGACTCGCTGGTAATGTTATGGTCATGATCATGAATTCATCATGCAAAATTATATACAATCCCCAACATGACCTTGCCCCAGAGATAACGAAAAACTCCAACTCCGTTTAATGGTAAAACAAACACCAGCCAAACCAAAAAGCAAAGCACAGCCGCTGCGAAAATGCTTTTTTTGACAAATAAACAAAAGAAATACAGGTAGCCATAGCCCAGAGAAGGATGCCGGTAAATTGTTTGAACCTAAGTCGATTGTGCTTTTGTTGTCAGGAGATGCAGGAGAGTAGTGACAGTAGCAAAGGAAACTTGCGCACAGAAGCAATACTCAAGAGATGGCGGCAGCAGAGTTAGTGCATACTTGCACACAGCCACCTGATACTAGGCATAAGAGCCAACGGTAAGAGTAGAAGGAGAAGGAGTATCGTCAACAGCAAGAGCTGATATGAACACTTGGGTCCAAGAAAGATGTCCAGGAAAAAAGTGAGCGAAAGGATGGCCGCAGCCAGTATGTAACCCAAAAACAAAGAACATAGAAAGTAGTGAGTGACGACCGGCATCGAATCATGAGGAAAAAAGCCACCAACCAGAAATAAAAGGAAATTTTGGAGTGTCATTCCATGTCGGTTAGTCATAGTTTAATAGCCCCCTGTGTCATTCGTATCCCCAGTGGATCGAACCCTCCCTTTCCTTCAAAACCTCCCCGAATTTCAAACAGGTCTTCCTGATAATCCGACTTTAGATCCCGTCTAGTCTCAATTTTCGACACAACACCTGCCATTCCCCTCCTGCTGGCTAGGTTCCCTTGGGGGTAAGGATTTGGCCGCCCGTATGTCGACCGTTCGGGGGTTGGCGGGCTGGCTGGTGGAGTGTATTTAGGTTTGATCGGCGAACCAACCGCTTTTTTTATGTATTCCGTAATAACCGCCTCGTCCCAGCCTAAGATTCCATCGGGGAGTGTAAGGCTGAGTGACCTCTCTCCGTTCTTTCCTGAGCTAGAAGCGGCGGCGGCAGCCATAGCAGCAGCCATTTCTACTCGCGGGCTTGGCGGTACAGAAGCATATTCATACGCCATTTCATGTTCGTGCTCTGCCAGCGCCATATGGTATGTGTGCACAAAGCGTTGAACAATGGGAATCATGCTGTCTGGAACAGAGTAGAAAATGGACCCGTCAGAAAAAACGACAAGGTAGTCTTCCTGACATGCTAGTGATAGAGATGCAGTCTGGATAAACATCAGCGCCTGCTAATCGTTTATGAGTGGCATTTCTCTCATACCTCAACGACGATCTTCTCCCCATCTCCGCTTAGCCGATGCGCAAGTTCCGGGTCGACATTGTCCCACATGGGAAATTCGCCATCCTCGCCTGTGAGAAACACAAACCCATCTCCCCAACCCAATGATAGTGAACGAGGATGAAGCGCGACATCGGGAGCTTCCCGTAACTCATTCAGAAGTATATCGAGGCGGTATGGGAGATTCTCCCATGTTGAGAGTGCCGATGATTGGAAAAAGTAGGATCCCGATGGTCCAAAGGCGACATGTGGACGTTCGTAAGGATTCGCGAACCAGCAAGAAAGGAGGAAGGTGAGATTGAGAGGAAGGTTTCCGGATACTTAAAAAACTCGTTAGATCTAGCTACAAACAAATAAAACAAAGAACTGTACCTGTGTACTCGTTCCCGCTGCCTTTAGAGAGATATCGACAGTAGAAAGCACCCTTCTCGCCTAGGGAGATCGCAAGCACTTCCGAGGCCCGATTTATCAGGATTGATTCTAGCTCTGCAGGAATTCCATTCCTGTGCGCTTCGTATTAGCTTTGGCTCTCGATATTGCGATGAATTTCCGTGAGTGATTGGATATGACATAGACGGTCCAATTGTGAAAGAATTGCTCACCATTCCATATCTTTGCCACAGCCGATGAAGTAACTGTCTGGAGTAGCACCGAAAGCAAAGACAAAACGTGGTTTCTCCATATTCATGGCTATGGCGATTTCTCGGTTGGTACTGACGGTTATTTCGGACCCCGGACTCGCCGTCGAACGAATAATTCACAATGATTCAGAGCGACTCTCCGATTTTTCGCGAGAAATAAAATCAGGTACAAACCCACGAAGACGAGGGGCGTTTGAAGGGGTTGTTCAATTGACAGTTGCAGAGTCGAACCGGCCGGGCTGGAAGACCGAGGGAAGCTAGAGCACCTAAGTAAGGACAAAGCAGACCAAGTTTGCTCGCCTCAACAAATGTGCATGATCGATCCGATGCCCACCAACCAGGAAGCCCCTTGCGAGCCTCCAGGATTCCAATCGTCCAACCCCACGGCAATGATAGGCAGTGAATACCGAAGCAAGCGTTGCAGTAATGAAATTGGCAAGGCCTCTGTATGCTGCACACGTTACTGTCATGTTCGAGCACAAACCTTGGTGACTTGTCACATATTTCCTTGATGCTTTTTTTCGGTTGGTTCCTGAACGACCGGGGGTTGCAGGAAGGAGAAGCCGATGATATAGCGACACGACACTGTGCGTTATAAGGTGCATAAAGTACCTTGTACATATGCAACCCTAACCCCTTCTGGACGCGTCCTTCCGATCGAGCGATCGCAAGAAGGCTGTGAAGTCGCCTGTCGGCGACAATAAAATTTTCTCTGCACACTGCTAGTGAAGAAGATACGCTGATGTGTAGGAGGAAGGTATGGAACAACGCTTAGTGTCCTTAAGCCTGGTTTGTACGGTGGATGAAACATCTGAGCATGCTGCCCCCGTGACATTGTTGGTGTGCAGGACGAAAAAGCACTAAAATAGGTCGAGCCAGTCTCAAGAAAACATCCCCCGAAATAATACGCTGTTCAGTCCTGATTCTGAAGTATTACGTCGGTCGGTCGGACTACTGTAATATGCTGATCATTATACTTAGCGCTACAATATAGTTACCTATATATACCTATCAGCATGTACTATCATATGAACCAACTACTTTATGATGTACAGATAGCTGATGCAATCCTTCGGCTCAAACCATTACAGACACAGCCTTGAAGGCAGAAACGAACCCGTAATGTTTCCACAAGACACTGGTTGAAGAAGATAAAGTATTTGCTTGCATACCCACTTCGACATCAATGCATGTGGACGATGTATAGAGTACGCCGCCAATGGTGTCCGATTAGATTGCATACTGTTTTCCCCATGTTTCGTCGGCACCTTATGTAAGGCAAGTTACGCGTAAAAAATAATTAGAGCTAATTTGGAATGTCGGATTGAATCGGCCGTCAGTGAGCTGCGGAATGAGATGCAGCCATTGAGAGGAGTCGTCTGATATCGGGTTCGGGCTCTGACTTGTCGGTTATATTGATCCTCTATATGTACCCCGCGCAGCCTAGAGATAAATTAGCAAAGTAGATAAGGGATGAACCGCCACTTACTCACTGCCGAATCGTCTGTCCCCAGACTGCGGCCCAAGCGGACCACAAGATCAAATGCCGATGAGTGACGATGAATGAGGTTGGTTTGGTGTTCAATTATTGACAAACGCGCGCGACCAAGTGATGCGAATAGCATTTCAATTCCGACGTTGTGATAATATAGTTATCATTGTTGGCACCGATGTGACACGACCACATATCCAGCCCACGATTGGTGGGGTGAGTCTTGAAACTGTTTGGTGGCGATCGTGGTCGAATTAGCTGTCCGTTGTGCGTTATTGGAGTAGCGAATTACGAAATTTTGCATCGCGAGTTTTGTGGAGGGTCTTGTACACGACGGAGGAGGATTGAGAGATAGTGGAGGGTTATTGGTGAAATCTCAATTGGCGGTGAGCGCGGGAAAGAGGAGACCGTGAACTGATAAAGGAGCCCGCCAAACCCTATACCCTAGACTGACTAATGAAAGTTAAATCCGCCAGCCGATGCATCGCCGCAGCCCGCCAAACAATACAGCCGGGTATTAAGACGCCCTCGTCCGGGGAAGTGTCCTTCACTACATCCACCTAAAGTTGAAAAGAGCATACTCAACGATGTTTTAGTAGTACGTTTCACCATCATCGTTCAGCACCCTAGTGATCGATTTGACACACGCACAAGCGGAGATGTGGAACTTCTTTATTTTGTCCCAGGCCTCGAGATGAACCACCCCGCCCTTCTTGATAATAGACGTCTATTCGATGACAACTAAGTACGTACAAAAGATTAGAATATAACTGCAACTTCCGTCCAACCCGCGCACAGCCATCTGCGTTGAACTCGGGCCTAACTTGCTCGAATGGACCTGCTGTTTACCGGTATGCGAAGCTCGTTGGAAAACTTTATATGCTAGACGACTGCACCGACTCCATAACATTCTCTGTACAAGAAGACAAAAAGGTACTAAACGAATTCGCCTTCCCTGCCAGAATGAACGCTAAAATAGCCTTCAATCTGCAAGGCACTGCTACTCCACCCTTCCACTCCCGTGCGATTGGTGCAACTCGCTGGCAACTCTGCATGGAAATGGGCAGCATTTGCGTACCTACAAGGCCCCCCCGGCCTTGTACATCTGCACGAGATCGAGCTTCCAGTCCGGATGCCAATTGGCGGCGGTAATGCGTGGGGGTTCTACCCAACCCCCCTCCAATGTCAGTGTCAGATCGCACTGAACGACACCACAAAACGGTCACGGGAGAGGAGGACAACGAAGGGATGCCCTCAGGCACCCAAGCCGGGTAGTGCTACAACCCAGCCTAGCGCCATAACCAAAATGCCTTGATATATTCGGGCATGCCAGCGCACTCGCAATGGCTGCAACAGGGTCGTTCGGGGTCCTTTCGATAGCCCTTTAGTACTCGCTTTAAACAAATTCTAGCGTAGTATAAAGAAGAACCAAAAGGACCATTGAAAGTTACTCTGGAGGTCCCTTTGCAGTCCTCTCGAGTCATTTTCGAGTTTGTGCACATTTTATCCCAAAGGACCACCTTAAACAACTCTAATAGCACTCACTCGGACTCACTTGATATCACAGATCACGGCAGATCCGACAGCATGACCTCTCTCGGTGATCTATTGGGCGGCTTGGATGCGGCGTGTGGCTACACACCAGCAAAAGTATAGCCGACTACTAATAGTCTCTACTCTCTCTCGGCAGCACTCCAGCGATAACATGGAACAAAGCATATATCCCCAACACACCTCGTCATCACCAGTACCCTGGCGCATCAACCATAACCACATCCCCCTGGGGATCCCTCGGTGCAACATTCAGCTCTACGATCTCCGTTGGAAACGATGTGGCAAAATTTCGCTGTGAGCAGTGACCAATCATCTTTATCCGCGGTGCGGGGCTATATTTAACTAGGACTTTCTTCGGTCTCAAGAAATCCCAAAAGCGGTGAACTTTCTTCGAACAGCTGCAGCCGCTACAAACCAGCGGGTGGGTATGGATGTGGCGGTGGGGACTACGAAGTTTTGGGAGCAGGGAATTTCGAGTACGGCGAGCCATCTTAGACAATATGAAGTGAAGGAGGTCCGTACTTAGTAGTGGGTTATAACCGGTGGGCAGAAATCAGCATGCGTGTGGAAGGAGTCACATCACGGGGGGGTTCATCTTGTGTGTTGCCCTTGTTCCTTAGGTTCCCTGGCCGTGTTGAAAAGATATTTATGGACGAGACGCAAAGGAAGGGGGATGGCTGAAAAGGTAGTTTATACGTGCTTAAGCAATGTATAGATGAGGGTGGCACTGTGGGGATCATCTTGGATACAACTAGTGGTTCAAGATGCTCGACCGATGCAGCAGCGGTGGACGGCTGTGGGCCTTGCTAATTATCAGAATTGCGTAGTACCAATCACATAGGGTCACTCGCTTGGGACATTGAAGTTGCCCGTATTTTCTTGCAGTTGGTGTGTAATACTAATCTTTACAAAAATTCAAACAAGAATGTAAGTCAATAGTAATATATGCACAGGCCACTGTGGTTGAGACAGTCGGCAGTCTCGGACGAGGTTTATTGCAGACTTCGTAGGATACTAACCGTTTAAAGATAGAGAAACTGTCAGTACGTACGAAACGCCTTCTCAACCACAGTACCAAGCTCTCTCTGCACTCCTGCTCTCTGGGGACTTCATAGTATAACCCCCATCATTTACGTTCCCAATGCAGTAACTGACGTCATGCCGTCCTCCACTCACACATCACCACGTCGCATACCTATGGTCCTTAGCACCTCCATCCCCGGAAACACCGCCCTCCTCCTTATCCAGAGCCTTCCCCCGGAATTTTCCTCAACCACCACCAGGTTGTTTTTCCTGTTCAAACCGTATAATCTGATCGTATCCAGTTTATTTGTAGCCCCACAGGTGGCATATGCAATCCCAATGGCAGCCTTTCATTCGCCCTAGAGCTTTGAAGTTCAGCACGGCTGATGAGGATGGGCAAATAAAAGTGTCGTATCTGGCGTCCTAAAACACCACAAAAACCGGATATCATACCGTCAGATCATACGGTATCCACGACCTTGGAAGCGGATCCGGAACCGGTCTATCATCCGCCAAACTTCTCCGCCAACTAGCTTTCTCTTGCCAAAGATGAAAACTGCGTTCCTCAGAACACAGCATCTGACTTCATGCACCTCCGTTCGAGTGCAGTCCGTTGCCATCCATCTCCCGCATAATCTATCTGTTACGATCCGGGTCAGACGGCCCGATCCAGTGGGGTTATTCATCTCTGGACTGACATCTGTCTGCTAACCAACCACTGTGAGTTCATCGTTGCACGCAAAAAATGATTGCGCTGCATATTTGAGGTCGGGGATTGGTGGTGCGGGTTAGGGATGAAGAATCCCCACCCTGGAAAAGAAGCGAAATCAAACTCAAAGTGCTGATTTTGTACGATTACTGTGCCAAGAAGAGATCCATAGGTAAGAACTGTATCTTCAAGAAACTTTTGAGCGGTAAACTGAGGCTGTGGTAGCACTCGGAATGGCTCATCGAACGCCAGTGGTGGATGATTATAGGCAGCAGTAGGCTGTAGTTCCGGATTATCCCGAATGCGTGGAGGGCCAGTCAACGTTTTGCGGCCGCCGGCGCTCTGTTGTCGACATCGGTAGTTGACATTGGGAAATGTCCAAGTGGCTGCAAAAATAACGAACTCGCGTAACGGACCCACCAATTGACACAGTACTCGGTACAGGTCTTGTGGGTGACAACGGTATGCTTACTTTTGAAGTACCTTTTGCAGTAACAACCACCAAAAGATACTTGCTCGGTGGCGCCTGCATTGCCTCTCTGTGCCGAATACTTCGCCAGAAAGACTCCGCGGGTTACCGTAGCATCTGACCGTATCCGGTTTATTGGCGCCGGAGGACGTCCGATCCGTTGCTTCCATTTATTTGGGTGGCTTCCATGTGACTTCATGACTGAGGGGTGAATATGGGTTGCATATGCACCTGCGGCGCAACAAATAAAACCGGATACGAGGTAATCGCTTTACGGCCGTAAGGGCGAGCGAGGGCGGATTAGTTAATATGTGATATGATTATACTGTCACGTTTTCAATATTTCCGAGCCCATGGCTAACAGGACTATTCAGGGATACCTGACTGGCTGGGCCATTCGGGGATGTCGGATGTTCGGACCGAGACCGTAACACGTCCACCTTCGGTCCTTTTTGGACTGTTTAACTCATCCAGAGGTAATATAGTCGCCGCCGTCCGACTCGGGGCCCAAATACTACCCGTGCCTTAACGGTTGACGAGGCCAAACGCTTTTGAAACCGAGTGGCTGAGCATGATATGGACTGTGCCTGGATGCAATGTAGACAGCGGCGTGGCTCTCGTATCTCATTTCCAGTAGTACAAAACCCTCCGTTTGTTTGAGCATGCAACCCGTGGCCAGGAAATTTCCCAGATGAGATGTCGCCACTGGAATAAGACTACTTCTCGTGGCAGTTTGTATAAACGCTGTATAAACGCACGAAATTATGTGCAACGTGAATCTGCGAATTTCTGCCTAGTATGCATGCGAGTCGTGGTTAGCCTTATCGTATTCCTACTTATTAACGGGCGTGTTGATTGTAGATAGAGGAGGGTGGATAGTAATGTAGCTTGCAGTAACCAAGTGGGAAACCCTGGATCCACTGCATAGATCTGTACACGGGGGAAAGAATAGTAGTTCGACCACGGATGGGGGGTCAGGTCGAGCTCTCCTGCACATACGAGACTTCCAACCATCTAGAAACCTCCTCCACAGCAACAGCAAACACTACGGAAACCCTCGGAAACGCCATCGAGACTAGTGCTACAACTATTGTCGTCCAGATTCACCAATGTAGCGACTCATGTCCAAGGTCTACATGGAAACATTCGGCACGCCGACCCTCGCCGCCCGCTCTTCTTCATACACAACCACAATAAGTTCTCCGAACCTCCACTCTAACCACTAACATCCACTCCACGCCCATCCCATGACGTTAAGGTTCTCCTAGATAGACGTGTGCTCACACGCACATCGAAGTTGCCGATAACCATCTTCTGATATCCCAGAGAAGAGTGGCCTTACGCTTCTTCCACACATATCGCCATCATTCCGATCTATAATTCACCCCAGCTCTCGTGGCCCAAAACGATCCATTCCTCCTTCCTTCCTAAGGTTCTTGGAGTTCTGGACGGTATATTCGACGGCTCCAAATCGTAAGAAGAGTTCTTCTGCTATATCAGAGCTGTGCCGTAATATTCATTCAACCTGGTTGATAGTAAAAGAAACGGGCTCTTCGCCAGGGTACCGAAAATAGCACTCAACCTGATTCACGACGCCGCTGATTCAAGAATGTCCGTCAGGAGGGACATAGAAGTGAGGGAGCAAACACAACCCACACAGGAGATCTAGAGGCCAGAAGTAATACGAAGTCCGAGCGCCGACTCTGAGCATCTGATTATGTGCTACTCCTCTATCCCCTGGATCGTAACTTTGGCATTCCCGGCCCGTTTGGGCATGGCAACCGACACCGCCACCTGCAAATATTTAGCGATGCAACCACAACTCTGTGGGGGTGGCCTGGAAGCATTATAAACTTACTTTCTTATGCCTTGAGAGCATTTTGGCAAAAATTAAGGACTGTACAGGAATGGGGTGCTGACAAAAAGGGCAGTTTTTGTTGAGAGGGTTGTCTCAAGATCAGCTCCCCAAAAACTCGAAAATGTCACTGCACAGCCCAGATGGACAACTCTGCCCATAACACCCCAAAATATCCTTCAAGCTTAGTGCTAAGGACATGCTTCGCAAAGTCCCAATATCATTACACACAAGGAATTCCATCTGCAATGTGCCCAAGAGTTGAGGCTCAGAGGGGGGGTACTACCAATACCCATCACACAGCTCTCATACCGAACAAGGCTAAAACCCACTTTGTCAAACATCAAAGAGGGCATATCTTTACCCTTCAGCCAGAGCTGGTGTCCCAGGCAATTTTCAGTACACCTTGAGAAGGGAAAGTAGCTGGGATGGTGGCTTTGCCAGCAGGAAAGCCCAGCCAGAAATATCAAATCTCCACCCAAACTTTGCTAAGCATGTTCAAAATGCAAGTAACTGTGATGTCTCAATAATGAAAGGCATCATTCTATGGAATTCAATCACCTGTAAACAAGAAAGGTGGGTAGTGGTGCATAGACATGGGGTGGGGTTGCCAGTTCAGAGAGCGAATTTTGATGGGGCAGTAAGACTTACAAAGTCACATCACATATAATTACAATTCACTTTGACAGAAAGTTTTATTTGCTACTAAAGAAGACTTGATAAAAAGGACGGCCTCTGATGACCATTTTTGGACGTGTGGTGAGGTGGTTGCGCGGGCGGCTCGTATGGGCCGGGAACCGTTACGATCCAGGGGATAGTCAGGCGAGAATCACATATTGTCACTCACCTTAGTACTGGTCATATTTGTTGAAGTAGAGATAGAAAAGCTTAATTGTGTCTATCTAGTCGAAGCCCAAAAGCCATATATATACGGTAGTCCATGTACGAATGCGTGCGTACGCATCTATGTATAGAGATGGGCTGAATAGCAATCTCCTATACGAGGCATCATCTCCGGCGATACGAAGGCTAAGATCTATTTATGCAACAATATTTTACTTACCGACAGATGAGGTGGGACGGTCGCCCGGGAATGACAAATTCGATGTAAGCACGAGAGAAAAAATGACAGATTTAATAAAGGTACAAAGATAAAATGACAACGGCTTTGGACAAGTAATGATTGGGTATTGCAGCCCGCTTGGGGGCATGAGAAATGTTGTGAGGTTGCCAGTGCACTCAAATGCAGGCTGGCGTCAATATACACGCACACGGTTCCTCCCATAAAGTAACATACAACGCTCTCTATTCTTGTTACTGTGAGTTCTTCTAGAAGTCCATGTAATCAGGCAAGAATTCCTCCGCTACTAAAATTAAGATTGAAGGAAGGAAGGAATGATTGGTTGGGTTACTCTTTTCCTATGGCCACTTTTCTTTCATGCTAACCCTAAGTCCCACAAGAATGACGACGCTAGGGGAGGCGGAGGAATGGAATGAATGAATGATGGCCACCACGAAGTGCAAGCCGAAGCCGACGTACCTCCCCGCAGAAACTTCCGTCTGTATTGAGTTCTTTCCGTCGACTGCTACGCACACCAATCCTCATCTCTTTCTTTCCTCTACGAATAAAAAAACCATCTACACTCGTGGTTAATCCAATCAAACATAAAACCGTAAAAACAAAGAAAAACCCTCCGTCCACAGAGTATAACAATACCCAAACTCGCCCATCGCGCCAACAAAGTAAATCTGAGAATTCACATTCCCCAATACCCTCACTTCCTCCATCTACTCCTTCACCCCATCCTCCTAAGTAGTCCCAGGAGCATTCGCATACGGCATTGGCATTGGCATTGGCATTGGCATTGGCATTGACATTGGCGGCAGCGGTGGCGGTAGCGGCGGCGGCGGCCCCAAAGCCTGCACCTGCTGCTGCTGCTGCGGACCCTGCATCCTAGCGGTGCCCCTAGCACGTGCCCTAAACACCTCCTTCTTCTTCCTCCTCACCGCAGCAGTAGCACCTCCATCCCCCTCCGTCGCTGCAGGAATCGCCTTAATCGCCTCCTTGCTGGCACAATGCTTCGCCTCGATCTTGCTCCCCGCAATCCCGCGGCTCACCACGCGTCCGTCGAGCACAACGCAGCACCGCCACTGGATATCCGTCCCCTGCTGGCCGTTCGACTCGAACTCGAATTTTGGCGGCTCGAGTTTATTTTTCGCCGCGTACTCCATGAGACGGCTTGTATACGGGGCCAGTTCCTGGCGGCCATTCCGTGGGGGCGGGGCGACGGAGTGTTGCGCGTACAGGTTGTGGTAGGCATGGACGAAGGGGGTGAGGAGGGAGTGGTACCACGCGTAGAGGTCGTGAAAGCGGTTTAGGCCGAGGTCGCGGGAGAGGGCGGCGAGGTAGGCTTCGAAGAGGTCGGCAAGGACTTTTTCCGAGGTGAGGACCTTGTCGGGCGTTGAAGTGTGGAGGTTTTTGTGGAGGTTTAGGAGGCGGCAGAGGTGTGCGTGGAGAGGTTTCGAGGTCAGTGCCGCGCGGAGGTCCGTGATTGCCTGCGTGGAGAGGGTGGGGAAGTAGGTGGTTAGGTGCAGCGAGCAGAGGGTTTGTGCGAGGGGGTGGCCGAGCCAGGTTAGGCTGCTGTTGTCGGCGGGTGGGGAGGTGTTGAAGGAGGAGTGTGTGAAGACTTGGGCTTCGAGCGTGGGCGAGGAGAAGGTGTAGGTTGGGATTGTGGTGGGAGCGACGGCAGGTATCGGGTAGGCGGAGTACCAGGCGCCGCTGGATGAAGGTTTGTCAGAGACGGATTTGGGAACGTTCATGATGTGGTTGTGAGAGGTAGTGGGAGGATGAGATGGAGTGAGTCGCAATATGACGTTTGAGGCTCAAGGCGGTAAGGTTAGGTTTGGGGTAGGTCATGAGATGTCACTCAAAGTCGGTTTGAAATAGGCGGCACTAAGTTCGGTAGTCGAGTGAAGCGAGCATTCTTCTCGCGAAACATAGCCACCCATTCTTTAGTACGGTCTTCTCATTAGTCTTGATGGCATAATCTCATGTCTCTATTCCGCAAGTCATTAAGTGTAATCCATTCCCACTGCTTCACCTGTCTTCAAATTCCATCACCAATAACCCCCACTCCGCCTCCAAGCCCCGCCCAAACTCCCTTCTGCCCCTCCTCCCCCTCTTCCCCGCGGCCTCCTCCTCCTCCTCCCCCTCTCACAGGAATCGCCCTCCTCTTCCTCTCACCACAACACAGCACCTCGACCTCATCAGCAACCTTTTTTGCCTCCTCCAACCGCTCCTTCGCACTCTTAACATGCCCCTCAGCCGCCTTCTCCGCCACCGCCATCGCCCTAACTACCGTCTCCCCCACCCTTTGCGCCGCCGAAACCGGATCCTCCACACTAACCCCGCCTCCATCCGCAAACACATCCGCGCCCTTTGCCCTCCTCCCGGAGACAGCCGACGAATGCTGGTTCTGCGCAGCCAGCAGACTCTTCTGCGTGTGCGCCAACGGGAGCAAATGTTCCGCGGCAGCAAGGACACGGAGGACCTGCGGCGCGGGCAGCGGCGGGGTAACATCGAGGCGATGGTGGTTTAACAAATCACGCGTAGTCTCAGCGTGTTCCTCGTCTTCATCGGGTAGCGGGGGCGGGTTCTCATCCCTCCCCGCCAGCAGCGCGAGTAGTTCCGTGCGAGAGTCCAGATATGCCGCATACGCCGCGTCGACGCCCTGCACCACCTCCTCTCCCGTCGTCTGCCGCTTCTGCTTCCCCGCCGTCTCCGCTGCCTCAGGAACAGAAAGCGCCTTCTCCAGCCACCCCATCAGCTCGGCATGTACCGCTTCCAACGCCTTCACCCGTCCCCCTCCCTCCCGCCGCCGCGGTAATTCCCGGAACCCCGACTCCGACGTCGTAATAATCTCCTTCTTAAGCTGTAGCACAAGCGAATCATCGACCTCGACCTTCTCCTGCCCCCCCGCCGCCTTGCGTCCAGCCGTCGTAAGCTCGTCGGGGATTTCGGGCGCAGGGTGCGTATACGCCGCCCCCAAATCGTGTTCGGCGGCAGAATTTGCGAGCGCTGCCACGCCCTCGCGGAGCACGGAGAGCCGGCTTAGCTGCCGCCGCATCTGCAGGGTTTGGAGGTAGTCGGCCTTCCACGCGGCATCCGTCTCCTCCTGCTCCGAGTCTGAGTCTTCGTCATCGGGGGTGTTCAGTGCGGCGACGGCAGCGGCGTGTTCGCGGCGTGCCTGCGCATTCTCGCGGAGCGCGGTGAGGTATTGACGGCGGATCCCGGCATGCCGACCGAGCTCGAGGTCCAAGAAGCGCGTGAATTCGTCGTTGGAGCCGGAGGCGGAGGTGATGCGTGGTTGGGAGGTGAGGGAGGCGAGGTGTGAGGAGAGCAGGAGGCGGGTTTGGTGGGTTTGGGAGGGAGGCCGGATGTATGGTGAGAGGTCTTTGTGCACGGCTGGTAGGGGGAAGTTGGCGGGGAGGGGGGGCGCAGACATGGTTGTGGTTGTGGTGAGTGGGATGGGGTCGGTGTTGGGAGACGCGATGTTTGTTGCGGCTTGGCGGTCATGGGGCGTCACGCTATAAGCTTCGCACTGCTGTATAAATTGCATTATGTGGGTATTGGGGTGTACGGCCTATACATACCTAGGTGGTAAGGAGTGCTTGTATATACCATCAGCTTATACCCGAAAGTTGATCCCGGCGCCCAGCTGACGAGTCAAAGGATATCAGGCGGAACACATTTACACCCTCCCCATACACGCCTCTCCATGACAAGTACAGTTTTGCGTAAGTACAGCCCGCAAATTTCACTCTAGAGATGTAATACCAAAAGAACGGCAGTAGCTCGTGAGACGGGTGACAACCTGTGATTTACTTCATTCTGCTGCCGGTGAAACCTGGGCTGCGCATGTCTACCTGGGTGCTCAGGGTGAAATTGTAACCAGTACGGGGACTTCTTTTCCAGCCGATCTCGTTTTCTCTTGGGCAGGGTTATTTCTTTGCTTCCCCTCGAGCATTCTTCATCAACGCTCGTTCGCCAGGTTGAGCCCACAATCAACTGTACCTGGCGGAGAGCCGTCCCAGGGTCAAATGAAATGAACAGTGTTTCTAGCTCAACATAGCAACGAGCTCCATTTTCTTCCTCGCAGGCACTAATCACTTGCCAACCATACCACCCCACCCTCAGCCTAATTAACTGACTGACTTATGGTAGAACTTTGATTAATAAACTGCCCGGGCCACAGGAACCAGAGTATCTCGAGCCCTAGGGCACGACGGATGCATCTCTACCCACCTCATCAACATCTCGTTATGCACAGCTCCACGCATCCATCCAGAACCTCGATAACGCCGTAGTTCCGAAGGTTTAGACCTCGAGCTTCCGTAGTGATATGTTAGCGGTGGTCTACTGTTAGACCACAAAGTTAAAGTACCAAATGTAGGCCAGGTTCCAACAGGAGTATAGCAGTCTCGAGGCCTCCCTGTCACCCACCTCACCCTTGCCGCCACCGCCGCCGCCCGCACTCCACACCACCCCCATCTCCGTCATCCAGCATTCACCCAAAAATAGGCCATCACCCTCGGCAATCTACAGGTGGCTGCATACGAAAACAGCGAAAGTGGCGGGCCCATAACCGCCCGGATGCACATGCAAGCCACCCGTCGGTGCGCCTCTCGACGACGACAAAGTCCCGAAGCTTAGCCGCCGAGGGCGGAAATCACGACGGATCGATACGCGTCTAGCCCCGCCTCCAACGCAAGAAACTTTATAGAACCCAAGCAATGAAAATTTTCCCCAGAAATCCACCCAGGCAAAATATATTGCAGCTCCGGGCGCGCACGCGCACCTAAAAAACTAGACACTACTACCACTACATATATTCTTAACAAAAGGGAAGAAAAAAACTCCGGGCGAGAAACCAGCATTCAAGAAAAACCGGTGGAAACCGTAGGGAAATTATAAAAGAAAAAGCCTCTAGGAAGGGAAAGTAAGTGATAAAACATGTAAAGAATAGAAGACGACCCTATCCCCCCCCTGCAGATGGGGATATATACAACCCCCTCCTCTCTGGTTGGTGGATTACTCATAAAGCCCTATCCATCCCCATTAGCCTCGCACTTCAAGTCACGGGGAGAAAGAAGAAACTCACAATACTCCGTCGCATACGGCACTTCAAACTCCTTCTTCATGCCCTCGCACGTCGTCGGGGCCTTCCCCCCCGCTGTGACCACACGGTACGCACTCTTATACGCATACCCCTTGCCATAACTCGTAGCCCCAAGGAGCAACCAATCCACGGCGCCCCACTTCCCCGGTTTCGCAGAGCTGGGCGCGGGCACACCCTCCAGCCTCTTGCCAACAAACACATCACCCTTGGGCTTCTCGAAGTGAAACTCCGGCGTCGTTGGGTCCGAAAAGATGTGGTATCCGACGTAGATATCGCTTCTGTCGTACATGCTCATTTTGCGGGTGATGAACTGCGCGTATCCGCCGTCCATTTCCAGGAGCGCGGCGGGGAGGGAGTGGAGGATATGCGGATGGTTCTGGGCGAGGCAGGAGGCGTCGTAAAGGTCTGCTTTTGCGCCGTTTGCAACGGGGACGGAGGAAGAGGTGGAGGTGGCGCAGGTGTAGTTTTGTGTGCCGCGGCCGAGGACGACGCGGACGGGGGTGGAGGTCGGCGGCGTGAGTTCCTTGTCTGTGGGGTGTTAGCGGGTACATGGGGGGAGTAGGGGAACGTACGGCCGGGCTCGTGGATTGTGGGCAGAACGGCCTTGTCCAGGTCGCAGCACCAGGTTCTGCCGGCGAGCGCACGGGCGGATTTTAGCCGTGGGGAGGCATTGGCGAGGGCGGAGAAGCCGGCGAGGGCGATGCTGAAGGCGGGGAGGAGATGCATGGATGGCGGCGGGGGTGGAATTGATGAATTGAGAAGGCGCTGTGGAAGGAGAAGAGGGGGGAAGGACGAGGTTAAGAAGAGCAAAGGAAAAACAAAAAGGGAAAGGGAAAGTAGGGAGATGAGATGTTGGCCGGAGGAGGCGGGTTTGTTGGAAGCCGTTTGGTTGGCTGGGGACCCCGAGGTACGAGCAGTACCGACGGATTATCGTCACGACGTAAGAATCTTATTTGCGGTGTTTTGGATTCCACAGATGCAGGCGCCGGTGTTGCATCTGTCTCTGATCCAACTGCACGGGGAATCCTTGGCCCCATGTGCCCTCAGTTCGTGAACTTCAACCTTCCCCGTCAGCCAACTCCCACCATCACGACCGCATCAATTGCCCCAAGTCCCAGTGCAACTTTGCTCAATCCCGGGAAAAAAGCAACTGCTGACACAATGCACTGCATCCATGTATCTTCTTTCCTGGTACGAGTCCTCCAATTCTCTCGCCCGATTGAGCGTCTAGACGCCAGCGGCAACACCCGTTTTACTGATCGGCACAACACCGCTCTGACTGCGATGCAGTCACGTCTTCCATAATTCAGCAGCTATCGAGAAAAATTTCTTCGTCCCATTGATTGGTGAGTAAACGGATCCAGGGTTCGGATCGCTACTTTCGCTCCTCGCCGCATAGCCGACCCCACCTGCCGCTCTCTTGCAATCGCGACCAGATCGCGACGATCACGTAGAGCCGCCGCAGCCATTGCAAAAAGTTCTTCGCGAGACGGACTGTTCTCCTCGTACTCCCTCTCTGTGCATGCATCCCGAGTGGCCGTGGCAGAGAACCCCACGACAGTCATCACCACCCAGCCACGGACTATCCGGAGCCCGCCTCTGATCATCTAACTGATCCAACTGACCGTGGCAGTGGCACAGGGGTACCTGAAGGTTATCTATTCTGCTTGTTCCACGCTAGCCTTGCCTATTTTTAATCCCTGTGTGGAAAGGCTTTTGACAGATCCCAAGCTTCCAACCGCCCCGCGACGTGGTGTACACACGGCTTGAAGCGAACGAAGCAAATTGCAGTTCCTGTGCGTGCGGCATCGAGGCTCAGACAGGGTCTCCAACACCCTCATCTCCGCCTTCGCAGCATCCGATCTTGTGAGTGGAGCCCCGTTCTCGTCTCCGAGTATCGGGATCCCCCTTCGCTGAGCGCTCGCTACCACCCGATCCCCCCGTCCTCGTCGGTCACAGGCACACGCGCGCAATCGATTGGCCCATCGCGAAAAAGTTGTCCGATATCCCACCGTCGCTCTATCGCAATCCCGGTTCCAGATCGCCCCGCCAATCCGAGGCACTGGCTGGAGCTGTGCATGCAACCTGGAGGCTGTGCCCCATCACTTAGGTAAGTATTGTCTTCCACTGTGTGTGTGGTAAGACACTGCGACAATGCTACCGATCAACTGTAAGCTGGGTTATGTAGAGTAAGGCCCAATTATGAATTATGCCGGGCTGACATCCGCGCCCGGTCGGGTTGCACTCTGGGTAGGGTTTGGACTGTTATATTGGCAGCGAGCCGAACGACGGGATGAACGGCCGGGATACCTATCTTCGCTGTTGGAATAACAAATACCTCATCGTTGGGAAGGGAAAACCCTACCGCTGCCCGGGGCGTTTGCGGGAGTATGTATTACTATTTGTCTCACGGCAACGGTGCTCCCAGCTAGGCACACAATGTTGCACGGTGAGTTTGTTGTGATGGAGAATCCTTGATGATAGCAGTGTGGAGGCACAGAGGGAGCATGCAGCTACAACCTGTCGTTTGCTCGTGACGTCCCGTAATCCAACCTCCATTCTGTCCCCTGCAGAATGTATAGAGTACCGAGCAACCCGCCGTCAACTTTCTTCCTGGTTGCAGCTTTCTTCTTACCTTGCATATGCAGGGAACTCGGTACCGGCTCCGTCACCCACCACCAATATCGTGTTATCTTACCGTATCGGTTGCTTTGTAGCATCATAAAAAGCCACATTTACTCGTCCGCACTCTCAGCCGCTCTAGCTTCTTTGCAGGTTCAAGACTTGGGGGCGGAAAACAAACTGTCCTCTGGGTCGCATATGTCTCCCTGCGGATTACAACAAACAGGGTATCGTCAGACAATACCGTATACAATATCTCCGATATGCCTGGTGCCGTGGTGCCGGTGGCAGCGCGGCCATCCTTCTGTTCATGCCGGTCGTGGGGTGTGTACGCGTAGGCGCGGTTTCCATTGGCGGTGGGTTGCAATATCGTGGGCAGCAATTGGGAGATAAGGAGGCGCCGCAGAGAGATGTCTCCCAACATTAGGTACAGTAAGTCTACCACCGCACAGGGCAGTGCACGGCTCCCGAACCACACGATCGCGAGGTTTCTGCAACATCAACATGGCCTCCACGAGTCCGCATGTCATGCTGTTGGGAGGCAGGCATCGTTAAGCCGCACCACGGAAATACATATGCCAACACTGCAGACGATGCTGTCCCCTTAATCCGTCTGACAACCCGTAGTTTAGCTGTTAGTTTCCGTTGCGACTTTGCCTCCACCGGATCTTGTTTGTCTCGCACCCATTTAGCGGGTTTAGTTACCCGCTCGTACCTCGCTTAATAGCCCTTTACCGAGCCCCAGCGAAGCGATTAGGGTTGAGGGCTACTCCGCCTGCCAACCCTAAATGCAAAATGGCTACGTGGGTTTGTGCAGAGTTCTTAGAGTAGCGAGAATTGGACAGTGTGTGTGTGCGAAGAGCAATTAGACCTGACTAGATTGGGCTATCTAGACTGGTAGTTCTGATAATATTGGGGTTAACTAGATTGCGGCGGATCTGTGTGCGCGATGATGTCACACTAAACTTATTTCTAGGTTATTCCGCTACGAGCCCTATCCTTCAATTCCCTCCGATCTCGCAATGCATCCCCTTCTCCGGTCTTATAATCCTTTGGGACGGAGTCCCCCCCCCTTTACTGCAGTGAACGAACATGGTGCCCAAAGCCATTCTCTTCTGCCCCGCAGTATCTAACAGCCTCCACCTCTCCTTCCGGGATACTCCTTCCGGGATACTCTGCCCCTTTGGCAAATACAGCACCCCAGTCGCCCTCGTGCCTGTCTGGAAATCGACCCTCATGCTCTCCTCCGCCTCTTCTGAATGTCCATTCTCATACTCTCCCTCTACTCCCCCTCCTATTGCATCTCCGTAAGTTCTCAGCTCCAAAAGGCTTGTCCGCTGAAAAATGGCTATTCTCATCATCTCCTTGTACTAGTCTTTAGATTGCGTCTCGATCAACGGTACTCCAATTCTCGTCAACAGCAGGCAATTGCGGCGTTACCTCCCCTTCCAGCAAGAACTACAGGACCATGTCTACCGGTAGATTACTATAGCCGTCCGCAGGGAATCTTCAACGGTCTCTTAGGAAATGCTATTGCTTTGTTCTGCCTCAGATACAAGTATGGTATTGCGGAGCATGATTATTATCCCTTGGGTGATACAGGCAAGCCACTCTCACTCTGACTGCATTTCCTCGAACTGTGCTGACCGAGTATCAGCTTCTCTGCCCACACAAGCAATCCCCAGAGGCGTGGCTTGTATTGTCAGTGCAAACAATCACAAAAAGTGAATGCATTGCTTATCTGTCGGTGGCTATCATCGGCATCTCTACTCCACGTCAAAACTGATGGACGAAATAATCTCAAGGGTTGGAGCTTATGAGTTGATCTCCGTCCGCGGAACTTCTGCATGTGGAGAGACTGCTTTGATGCAGCTCTTGGCTAACAGGTTGTTTACGTACTATGGTCAAAGTCCTCCCACCTATACTTTGACCGGCTGGGAACCGAAAAAGTGCAAGAATGAGGCGGTGGGCTCAGTGATCCCAAGTGGTCAGTCCGGTCAGGCTTGGAGTTCGACCGGACTGGACTGTGCCTGGCCTGCAGGTACCTTCCAGCTGTGCATTGTGTTTCGAGCCGTACTTTGACTGCTCTGTTCGTGCTTCACTTGCTTCGACGCAACCACTTTCGCCAGCTTTTTCCGCCCTAGTATCTCAGCCTGGTTCTTAACAATGTTATACATAAGTGCCATACAATTGCTTAAAGGACGTAGCATATCAACAAATCCCCCCCAATAATTACCATTTGGTGATGTCTGCACTATTATGCAGGCCCTACAGGCGCTTGGCGGCGTCTGCAAAGCCTACAGGCATTTTCTAGGTGGCCGACAGCGGCTTCAAAAACACATGGCCGGGCCGGTTGGGAACACTGGTTGGGCTCATTATCTGGAGCAGACTACTGGTGTCGGAGGTGATCATTAGCTCAATGCCTATCTGCTGATCGACGAGGCCCAGCAGAGCTATTGGGATGTGAACAGACTTTAGAACTTCTTCAAATCGATCACTTTGGTACACCCTATGAAAGTAATTATATTTGCATCATGCGGCTCACCAAGAGAGTATGCAGGCTTTGATAGGCCTGATCACCCTCCAACGCCGGCCGTCGAGTTCAGGAGGTATCAGCTGAACGCAATGAAACATGATCCAGATCGTGGCGATCTGCGCCTTGGTCAGGGTCCTCATATTTTCTGACCGAGACACAAACTTTGCCAGTTCACGTGAACGACATAAGCAACCTTCCGAATCGGAACACCGATCCGGCCATCGCCGCCGAAGTTGTACGCATCGTGCAAGAGCATTTTCGTCTCCTCCTTCCAGTGTACTGCCTCCTCCTCCGGGCATGTTGCATCCTTCACCTCGTATGCCACCGCCGCTAGACCTTGGCCCTCCTTCTGACAGCATCCCTCCACCCCCCGCATCCTCCTCCGGGCACATTCCGTCCAGGGAGCCTGAAATACCGCTGAGGTGACTTACTAGTCTTTGCTACTAATAGCTTGCCAGCTTCTTTCATCCCTGGAACCACAGAGTCATACCCCGGTGGAATTACAAAGCACCTGTCCCTCAAGATACTCCAAGGTGCTGATATGGAAAAAAACTCAGGTACTTCGTCAAACAGTATCAGGTAAGCGCGAGGTTAAACTGAAGTATTTTGTGTTGGTCGAATAAGTATAGAGTATATAGTAAGAAAATGAGACTGCTAGTATAACGGTTAGTGAATTGGAAGGGAATATCACTTAATAAATTAAGTTTGCGAACAAACGGTCCAGTTCGTGAACCTGGTTTAAGTTCGCAAACTGGTCTGTCCAGTTCGCGAATCGCTGGGTTCGCCAATCGGTCGGAACATATACGCAGAGTGGGTTTGTTACTCGATGAGCAGGAAGCAAATGACATTGTAGAGCAGTATGCGAATTGCAAAGGACACCTAAGTGTCTCGGAAGCGGTTCGTCAAATTTTTGAGATTTCGGGTGGACATATTGGGGTTATTGTTGGTCTTGTGGGGGTCAACGGTAAGCGTGAAGTTTCCCCATTGTACGGCAGGATGACTGATAAATGTTTCAGGAACTCTATAATCAGCATTTACGGTACGGGTCCACACTGAACTTGGATCTGATCCGGACCTACCTCTGGAATTACCCGAAAAGGCTGTGCGCTTTTCTCGACGGCTGTAAATTTAAGCGAGGTCTACCAAAGGCACATCACTTCAGGACAATGCTATTGCTGCGATATTCAAGCAGATCATTTCAGATAGAAGTCTCACGAAGACAAATCTCCCGCAGGGCAAGCACCGGATTCTTGACCATATCATTCCAAACGGATGGCTTCATGCGAGCAGTCCGATCAAGGAGATTGATACGTCTCTGCCAGCACCTTCCACTGTCTGTGCGTGCATATTCCGATCCCCTCTACATGGCTACTACTAACCATTGTGCGTGCGCCTTAGAGGAGAAATCGTCAACCGGCGTAATTAACTTCCAAACCCCACTTGACTTTGCGATCTGCACGGCCAAAAAATTTCGGCCCACTCGGTTGTCACACATAATCCGCTCCTTAAATGGCGGTTGGAACAATTCTGGAAGTCCGTATCAAAGAATTTTTAGATGTGTCTTCCATGTTATGGATGGTGCAGTCCTTATCTCTCCTGGAATTCACCGTCAAAAACTTCAAGAAGGAATCCAGTGGTCAGATTGACTTCGCTCTGCCAGTCGAACTGTGGTATCGATCCTAGCGGCAATGAGCTGAACTCTTGTTTAGAATATCGGAGGCGCTTGTATCACATCCTGCTGTCAAACATTTCTAGCAATTCAAAGTAATCGACACGTCCGACTTGTACATTCTCCAGGAGTGTGCTTTGTTGGAGAATGATATTACCCGCTGAAGCTTCATGCTTTCCGGGCTGCAGGGGTCCACTTTCGGGTGTCGACTGTGGTGCTTTGATGGCTGATGTTCCATTGTGAGTTCTATAATATGGGTTATCTCTTCCCTTCCACATTACTAATGTTTTCCAGTATCTGTTTCTTTTCTGACGTCGCTCAGGTTGTTTCTTTTACTGTGCGTTTTGTGTTCTTTCATCAAATGCCGAGTTGATGTTTCCCACGAAAACTAGTGTTCGGCATGAGACGATATATCCCAGGATAACTCGGGACTGAGAGTGATGTCTCCCTTTACGGTCGAGAGGGAGAGAATATTCCTCCGTGATTTCTGTCCTTCGCGTTGTCAACTATATATCCCGGGCCTGCGTACGTCAATGAAGGTTATTGTCTTGTGGGCGAGGAGGTCGTAGAGGAAGATTGTTAGATGTGAGAGATGATGGCGGGGTGCTGCTTCAAGCGTCTTCGGAGGAGGTTGGTATTTAATGGACTTATGTTTCTTTTGTCCATTAGATGTGGGACAGTATGAAATAGGGTGTAGTATGGTGTCTGTATCATAGCTCGCTAATCTCATACACATCACACGAATATACGGCTCCCGCCGGTTGACCAACCAGATACCAACTCTGACAAGCATTCTCGCTGCAGTCATCACCACCCTTACGACCGAGCTTTCTCGCTGTGCATCTCCAGTTTGTCGAATTCTCTTCCTCTCGCCGCCGCTCGAGCTTTCTCACCGGCACCCTCATCCACCAGACAACCGAGGAGTCTCGCCCGTCACCCCAACAACTATCCAGCGGGGGCTCAGAGAGGCTGCTAGAATCACTGTCTTCGTCATAATCGTCTCCAAACATTCTCACTTACCCGCACACTAAGAGGAGACCATCGCTAAAGCGAAAGGGAGATAGCAGAAGCTTTCGACAACCACGAGGTCCCGGTCTGTCAGATGTTCCAGATCGTGTACCGCAGCGTCACCACCCGCAGAGGTCTCGGTCACTATGCAAGTGGTTGTTCTAGGCCACACACCTAGCATTGTGCGAGAAGGATGGTAGCGAGAGAAGCAGGGGAGCAAGAGCAGCATAGCAGTGAAAGTAGGATTAGAGTAAGAAATTATGGGAATGAGATAAAGAACTTGAGGGACAGAATGTAAGAGTAAAATAGAAGATATATTAAGTTAGCTGCCTTCCTACCAAGCATAAAGAACGAAAGAAACAAATGTGCGCCAACGCCCGCAACAAACATTCCAGTGATGCCTCCAGCACCCATGAACGTCGATCTCATCAAATTTTCTGCTTCTTGTTGGTCTGGATGAAGTAGTCCTTAATAGTAGGCTGGTGCGTTCATATCAGCAGAAGCCCTCTGTAAAGAAAATTTCAACTTACCGCCAATAAGAAGAGTACAAATACGGAAGGGTGGATGGACAAAAGGGCACTTTTTGATTTTGCGTGACAACGTGTGGGGTCGGGCCCACCGGCGGTCGCGACAAGTAAGACAGCAGAAAATGTAACTAAGAAAATTTAAGGTTCCCACCAACAACTGTTAATTAGGTACTTAATTATCTACGTGTCGTATCAATTGTCGCTTGACATTGTGGTGGTGCAATATCTCTGTCAATATGTTAAATTTAGCAGTTCGTGTAGATTTTAAAACTAAGCTACGTGGGCTAGATGTTGTGGGCCACGTTCATATACAAGAGGGCGTTGACGTACACCTGGTAATCATGGTACAAACAAGTATGAATTTCGTTTGCAGGCTACGTGTTGAACTGTGGAGGTATGTGTCAAAGTGAGAATTATGTTCATGAAAAGTTATGCCAGTGGAAGTTCCGTGAAGACAGTATCAGACTCAATAGTTGCTGGGAGACTTTGAGAACGCTGATCATGCAACACATATATAAGGCGTAGAATCGATGGCAATATTGTATATCTCAATTCCATAACCGACCTACAACGAACGCCTTCATACTACCAAGTCAACTCTTCTAGTCTGTTCCTAAAAATGCCACCTTATGCCTGCAATGCCTACGAATGTGACTGTGATGGATTTTTGCATGGACGTACTCCTACACAGTGTGCAATTTGTCTTCACCCACAGGCAGCACACCCATCTGTCAATGCACTCCGCAAAGCTCAATTGAATCAACATACCAAGCCAGATAATGACGTTGAATCCATTGATTTGACAGCCGACACTGAACCTAGTGTGGCATCCGACTCATCGTCCGATACAGAGACCGAGAAGCCTGAAAAGCGTAAGCCAGCTACCACCACACCCGCTGACACATCAACACTGTCTCATCTTGCAGAGGTTCGTGATCATCGACGGAAAACTGCATATAAGGAAAAGGCCAAAAAAACTAAGACCAAAAACATTGGACTTGTACCCCCCAGCAAAAAGTCAGTCCTCGGAAAAGAAAAGACTCACGTACAGTCTTTAATTGCGTCTCTTGTACTTTTCACCAAACGACCCAACGAGGAACACAAAAAGGAAGCATTGATATACAAATGGCACATCTCGGACCTGGCGGATGTTAGGGGTTCTCCCTTAACAGCAATAATGGCACTTGATGAGGACGTGAAAAGCACATACCATGTTTTAGTCCACCAAGTTATCGGCCAGGATTATGCTCTTTAGCGGGAGTACATAATCGTTGCGGGAAGCAGGAGGCTTCTTTCACTTCTGGATACTATGCGGGACTTGCACAGCAGTGCACGGCAGTCGATAGTCAATATGCGAGTAAGAGGGCTCCGAACCTCCATCTTGTAACGAGTGGATAAAGGCAAGGCACACCCCTGTATCAGAGAAAGGTCTCTACCTAAGCATAACGTAACTGAGGGATTTTTGGCATTGACTTCGGTCAGAAGCAACATCTTGCATTGATTTGCATGAGTCTGGATTGCAACATATCAGATGTGTCAGGATCTACGTTATCACAGCGTGAACTGGTATTCGATAAGCCTGATGATGAACTACCGAACAAACTCAAAGATGCGAGAAGTCTAAAAGATATGATCTGAATGATACGTGTCCCTCCCGGGACGCGCGAGCATTCCCGATAGGCGCATAACAATAAGACGCAAGGGTATCTGTTGGGCATCGTCGATAAGACCCAAAGATAAGTAGCTATCATTAGGGTCATATAAAAAGATAAGCTATAGTGAGGGATTAATTTATAGTTCGGAATCAGGGGATCATCCGTAGCGATGCCAAGCCCGTACTAAAATGATAGGGGATCATCGAAGGCGATGCTAAGCCCATACTATCTATTCCGAGGGACTATAAAGAGATCATGTTGTTTCGAGAATGAGAGAGGACAACCGGCTTAAGATACGAAAAGACGGATACCTACCAGCGAAGAAGAATCCTTATTTATTATTGCGTTTTTATGATACCTATACCTATTACATCTATACCTAGAATCTATTAGCTTTGTGTAGCGGCAGCCCCGCACCTTTGATCAACCTGCGAGAAGATTTATGCCTATCACCTTTGAGAACGATAACGACGTTATTGTGTATGCTCTGGAGTGTGTTATAGCTTACACAAGACAAACTCAGCAAATCTTCGTAGCACAGTGTGTGCGGTGGTTAGCCTCGATTGTTGGACTTGAGAAGGAATTAGTTTTCCATATCGATAAGCTCCAAGGCAAACAGAATACGAGTCCACAGGAGCAACTTCCCCGAGAAGCTACGATTACCCCGAGGGACCTTGCCGAAGATCGACGGATCGATCAAGTACTAGACGACACCAAACAGTACTTAAAAGAATCTAGGCGTCTACGAGAAATAGCAGCTTTGAAGGTTTCCGGGACGACATCAACTGAACGGATAAACTTGACAAGGATATCTAAGAAGTATCTAAGGAAATCTGAGAAGGTTCCCAAGGTGGATACGACTAGCAAGGAGGGATATTTAAGTAAAACTGAAGGCATCGACAGTAGCGAGATTTCAAGGAGGAAAGCGGCAGGCGAGTGCTTACGCTGTGCCTGGCCCTCCGATAGGAAAGGCAACCATCGCGTCAGGGATTGCAAATGACAGATTAAGCTAGATAAAGGAACTGCGGTATTCCCTAGCAAAGGGAAAAATCAGGAACTGGTTGAATCCCCAGAGGAGAGCGACTCGACAGATAGTTCTCACTCCGAAGATAATATAGGTTAGGATCTACGGCTGTACGCACCCATAGTACTTAGCGAAGTATTATTGGATAGGCTGTTGTACCCCCATAACAGCAGAAGAGGTTGAAAGCTATGAGGATTACTGAAGAAGAATTATTCAAGATGAACATCCAGGCTGGCGAGAGCGCGGGTTTCAAGAAGAGTGGTGTTGGGGTGTGAATGATCAGCGCAAAATCAGTATGGGTGAGCTGACCGGGACAAGCGAAAAATTGCCTCCGACCAAGTTAATCACTGGAAACGGCACTTTATTGTCTCTGATTAAAAAGATTGAGGATATACCTGACGTCTCGGGAGTCACCGCAGAGAGAAAAAAGCTGGCTAAAACACCTGTCCGGCGTTTTGCAATTGTTGTACCGCTTATATCAACTGCAATACGGGACTACACGCCATCACCCCGGTCTTCACCGCCTCTACCACCCCGACGACAACCAAGTAAAACACAACCCGTTGAAAATACATGGAAGGAGATACAAAAGGTCAACAAACCACTTGAAGAACGGAAACTTGAATTGGAGACCATGATGGATATGACAAGGGTGAAAAAGGAAAAAATTAAGGTATGTCATCTGCCATTACGCGTTAAAGTGAGAAGGAAACAAACTGAAAACGTCAACCCAGAACGAAATATTTGATTAAGATATAATCGCATCCCAACCACAATCACCACCTCCACAATCAGCACACAGTTCATCAATTGCTGTTACGACTTTGTTGAACCCTCTATTGAGAACCCCACCACCACAAAGAAAACTGTTACACAGTAAACGCAGTGCCGAGTTGATGTCTCCGGAAGATACAACCATAAAAAAGGAAGAACGTACACCAAAACTGAACTGGAATCTTCAAAACAGAACAGTCAGCAATGAACCTTTTTTTGGCCCTGTGGTGGATGGTACAAGTGAGACGTTTGAGAGACAAACAGGGGATGATGAATAGAATTACAACATACTGTACGTTACCCATCATTGCTCCTTCTCTGATTATTGAAATACTCATCCCAGCAACCCCAGTCAATGTTCAATACAATGCTGTCCTCAGAGTCGCTTGGGTGCTGGTCTGATTCTTCTTCATCGCATATGTCTTCCTCGTTGATGTGTATATGATTTTCATTATCGGTATCGGTTAGATTCATTTCAATATCTTCTTCAATAATTCTTTCGATTTCTTCTCTGTTGTCTGCAATCCAGGAACGTACTCCTGTTGGCTTTGGTATGATCAAGAACTGTCCGTCAGTCTTCACCAACTTCCAGACCTCGCGTCGTAGGTAAAGATAGGTGTCTGTTACGGGGGTGCTTCCACCTAGGTAACTATACTTACCTATATCCAAAGATACTTGTAAGAAGATACTAGGTACACGGCCGTAGATCCTATTAAAATTCCTTAAGCGTAATCCCAGAAAAAAGGTGCTGGGAATCGATAAACATCGTAAACGCAACAAGGACAAATATAAATTATTGTATCAGAAGCTATCAGATGAATAGCAACTAAATCGTATCGTGGTGTAATACAAAACTGACAATACATATAACTCAAATAAATCTCGGTGATTTATCACTTAATGTAATGCCCGTTGATAGTGCAATATAATTTAACACGTATCTTCACACCCTTCTAAATCTTCCTTGATAAATCTGGCGTTTAGATACTATCGGCAATATTACGTCTAAGCATAATCTCTCTTCTGATTTTTCTTTGATAAATCTGGCGTTCAGATACTATCGGCAATATTACGTCTATGCGTAATCTTCCTAACTTATAATCCTATTTCCTTGCTTCCAGATACGTAGCAAGGGTATCCTTGGGAATCGCTCGCAACCGATTCTTTTGCTTCTTAGTTAAAGGTTTTATCGGAATCTTTCCCGACCTCGTACGAGACAACACAGAAGACTTTTGTTTCCAAGCTTGCCTTTCTTTCCAGGACTTGCAAAGAAACTCCTTGGTGATTTTGATAATTGAAGTAGCTCAATCCAACTCGGGTTCGCCAATCTCAACCTTGCAACTATCATTGACTGTCTTATCGATTTGAGGTATTCTATCAGGATGAACGTGACTTCCTTCAGTATCAATTTTAAGGTGATCTTGAAGTGCAGACGCTAACTCCTTTTCCAAGGACGACTGCTCAATCAATGATGCTTGATACTCTTCGGAACGTGTTCGTAGATTATCGATATGCATAGCAAGTCTGTCTGTAAGTCTATTAACGGAGGCTATCCCATTAGCAAAAAACATTTCCGTCCGGGCGGAATGGCTCCGTCAGAGTGGACGTGCTCAGTCAGAGCCGTCAGAGACACCCCGGTGGCGGATTACTCCGCGCCCGGCGTCAGTACCATGCGTCACGTTGCATATCGCCCTCCGATCGCCGTTTCGCCGTTTCTTCTCGCTCTGTTGGTCTCATATTTTAAACAAACACTCTGGCGTTGTGGCCAACTGTGACCATACGTCGGAATGGGTTCATTCGGTACACGCTTGCATTGGGATTGCAATGCAGACCCCCGAGTAGAAAGAGATCATCGCATTATACGAAGGGATTGCAATGCAGACCCCGGAGTAGAAAGACGTGGATCCACGCAATTGCGTGAATCCTCGCAGCCGGGTAGTATCATAACTTCTCCCCCTCATCCTATGCTCCTCGAGCCAGGTTGACTCTTGATCATGGCACGGAGAGATAGAGAGGGATGACTTAACTTCGTGTTCTTAGGTGATGGTAGAGGAGATGGGACAAATCATCATGAGAAACTGGGACTTAAGAGAATGTCGTGTGCGAGTCAATTCACCATCCCCGATAGGGCAGGTACGAGTCCCGATCTGGCGTGTAATAACACCGATACCAGGTCTTCCCAACCCAATCAGGCAAGTTGTACCCCTGATTTCTCATATCCGCTCATATCCTCCACATCGTTCTCATCTTCATCCCCCATCTCTCTGTTTCTCATCCACATCCCAACCATCATCGCAGAACACACAGTTAAGTCATCCCTCTCTATCTCTCCATGGCATGATCATGAGTTGACACCGAGTACAGCATCCACCCAAGATTGTGTGTCTTCCCTTCATTCTCATAATTACGAGTTGACCCCTGAATGTCGCGTCAGCTTCCGGCGTGCCTCCCTACACGATCGACCACCATCAGCCAGCTCTCTATGAGAGCTGAAAAGTAAAGTCACCTTGTCACATTCCCACGGTTGCGAGTTAACTAACTGATGAATAGAGTCTTAGCACCGGGCGCGCCGTCCATCGACCGCCTCCAAGTTCTCGTCCAATCTCACTCAATCACGGCCTCCAAGTGTATATCCAAACTCGCTCGATTACGGCCTCCAATTTCACACGATCACGGCCTCCAAGTGCATCTCCAAACTCGCTCAATCACAGCCTCCAAGTGTATCTCTAAACTCGCTCGATTACGGCCTCCAATTTCGCACGATCACGGCCTCCAAGTGCATCTCCAAACTCGCTCAATCACAGATTCCAAGTGTATCTCCAAACTCGCTCGATTACGGCCTCCAAGTTCGCACGATCACGGCCTCTAAGTGCATCTCTGAGGTCACTCGATCTCGGCCTCCAAGTGCAATTCTCAACTCGCTCAATCACAGCCTCTAAGTATATCGTTCATGAGCGACGGCGGGTGTACGGAGATACAGGGGTAACGGAGGACAATCACCGCGTGCTGCCAGTCCAGATAAACCGAGTGTAGATAGGTAGCTATATAGATATATAGATACATAGATGAGAATACAAACTGAATGCATAAGTTTTGAAAATCGTTGAACGATAAGTAGTAGCTATGATTTCCAGGTGCACCCGCAGCATATCCAAAGAAGCGGCGGCCGGAGAAAAAACAGCTTCAGCATAACTGCAGCCACTGTGAAGAGTGTAACACACGTGTCGTTCTGATGGTGCGTATATGTCACCAAAAAGTAAAGGAGGTACGTGTGCAACGCAACACGTCGCCTGGGCGACTGGTAGCATGTAATTTTCCGTCAGAGGGTATGAGGTTCCGTCAGAGCCGTCAGAGCCATCTGGAACACCCAGGTGTTTCTGACGGAAACTAGGGTCATTGCTGATGCCACCAAACACTTTGCGCCACAAAGATATATCAATTCTTTCGGGCGTAACCAATAATTTTCTCTAACGCATATACTATAACATCGTTATCGCTTTCGAAGGTTAAAGTCATTAACTCAAGATAACACTTATCACTGCGGGGCTGCCGCTACAGAAAGCTAATAGATTTTTATATATATAATAATAGGTAGGTATAGGTATCATAAAAACTTAATAATAAATAACGGTTTTCTTCCGCTGGTAGGTATCGCTGTTTGTTTCGCTGCTAGAGCTTGTTCTTTTCATTGCCGGAACAATGTGACCTCTTTGTAGAAAGTTCATCGGGATGTTACGCATGCGCACCCATATTTCCTTTCCATGATTCTGATAGCAACGTGCTTTGCGTCTTACATTCCTTATCGTCCACATGCATGCTTAGGCAAGTTGGCACTGGAACGCACATGGTAGAGATTGCGACGAATCCCCAAGGTTATCGTGTATATGCGTGTGCGGCATTAATGCGTTACGCTACTGATAAAAATCAGCCCACACCCGCATGATATCATATATCAGGTCATAACTTCAACTTGGACATCTCACACTCGTATGGTTCGGTAATCGGGAACACTGCCAACATAGTGTACAAACGTTTTCTAGCTAATCAATACTGTAGTATGATTGCATCATAGGTTTACGTGGCGGACAACCACAACTATGCCGAGGTAGATAAAATGACACGCGCTATTTCGTCTCTGAACAAAAGGCTTGTGCAGTTGCCGTTCCGCACAATCGAATGTGCGGGGATGCTTCGACCTCATATCAACCATCAGCAACAACCCTAGTTTCTGTCTGAAACACCCGGGTGTTCCGGACGGCTCTGACGGCTCTGACGGAACCTCAAACCCTCTGACGGAGAATTACACGCTATCCGTCGCCCAGGCGACGGGTCGCGTTGCATACTCACCTCCATTACTATGCGCCCGGTATACGCACCATCAGAACGACACGTGTGTTACACTCTTCGCAGGGGCTGCAGTTATGCTGTAGCCGTTCA
>Ga0307515_10003801_pt1 | contig 31582 bp, 24 predicted proteins | sample 17_EM_MG_FD_194513 | JGI IMG/M metagenome (GOLD analysis project Ga0307515, IMG submission 194513) | Populus trichocarpa ectomycorrhiza microbial communities from riparian zone in the Pacific Northwest, United States - 17_EM | ecosystem: Host-associated > Plants > Roots > Unclassified | place...
CCCGCACGATCAAAGTGACGCTGCCGGACGACGAATTGCCGCCGCTCCAACCGATCAAAACCTCTGCGGCGCGGTACTAGGACCGGCAAGCTACCCCAGCGTCGTGACCCGGTCGCCGAACAGCCGATTGATCGAGAGGGGACTTTCCCGTCTGACCATTGATCACAATTCCGGAGCGGAATCCGGGGGGATGGGAATTTCGGACCGGTGGCTCCGGTCTCCGGCGTATGAACGACTCACCTCTGGCATGGGCGGCGGCCGAATTCGGAGACGCGCAACTCGGCGACCATCGAAGGACCAGGCGGCTGGTCGCGATGGGAGCAACGATCGCCGGGCAACCGGCTGGCCGAATCACGCGTGCGTTCACCGACGGGGCGGAGCGCGAAGCCGCGTATCGGCTGGTCGAGAACAGCGGGTTCTCAGCGACGGCGATCGCCGCGTCGATACACGCCGCGGCGGCTCGACGGGCTGCCGACTACCCGCGGATCGTCGTGCCGATCGACGGGGTCGCATTTACGATGGTCTACCAGGGCAAGGGGTTCGGGCCGATCTGCAACAAGGTCCACGGTAACGGCGCCCATGCGATGACGGCGCTGGCACTCACGCCTCAGGGTGTACCGCTCGGCATCCTGAGTCACGTGTGGTGGACGCGTTCGACGAAGCCGGCACCAGCGTATGCGACGGACAAGCGGCCCGTCGCACAGCGGGAGTCAGGCCACTGGCTGACCGCAATCACCCAGGCCACGAGCGCGCTGCATCAGCACGCACCCACAACGAAGCCCTGGTTTCAGCTCGATCGCGGGGGCGATTGCGCCGACGTCCTGCTCCATGCGCTCCACCTGGGAGCCGACGTGACGGTCCGGGCCTGCTACGACCGCGTCGTTACCGGTGGCAAGCTGTGGGCCAAGGCCGCTTCCGGGACCTTCCTTGGGACGTACTTGCTGCGAGTGGCCAAACCCGGGGCACGACCGCGCCTGGCGACGATCGCGGTGCGCGTACGCGAAGTCGAGCTGCATTTGCGACCGGGGCCGATGAGCCGCGGTCCGGTGCACCTCACGATGATGCGCGTCGTGGAAGCCCGCGAGCGCAAGGGCGGCAAGCAGCGTGTGCTCTGGCGGCTGCTCACCACCCTCCCTGTGACCACGTTTGCCGAGGCGCGCGAGGTGATCGCCGCCTACACCCGGCGGTGGCGCATCGAAGAGTTCCATCTGGCCTGGAAGTCGGGGGCGTGTGGCATCGAGTTCTCGTGGCTGCGTCAGCGCGAGCACTTCTTCAAGTGGGCTACCCTGCTCAGTGCCGTGGCTGCACGTCTCGAACGCATCAGGCTCCTCTCGCGGACCGAGCCCGAGCGCAACGCCCTCGACGAGTTCAGTCAGGACGAGATCGACGCAGCGATCGCGCTGCGCAAGCCCAAGGGCGTGCCCTTGGGCGCACAGCCCACGCTCGGCGAGATGACCCGCTGGGTCGCCGACATCGGCGGCTACACGGGCAAATCCTCCGGGGGACCACCAGGCATCCGCGTCATCACCCGTGGGTTCGACCGGGTAGAAGCGGCCGCCGTGGCGGTCGCAAGTCTCAGGAAGGATCAGCGATCCCGTGGCTAATGGTCAGCTTTCCCGCCCCCTCTCACCCGGCAAGCCGGGTGATTCACCCCTCCGCGCGTCGCGTCGCGCGGCCCTGCACCTCGGCTACTTGGTCTTCGGCGGCGGCGGTCCGTCGCCCTGGGCGCGGATCACGGTGTCGACGGTGTCGCTGTTGGCCTTCACGTCCGGGTGATCCTTGTGGTCGGTGTCGATCACCGACTTGATCACCGTCGGGGTTTCGTGCTTCGGGGGCGCCTTGGCCTTGCGCTCGGCGTCGACCCGGGGGCGGACCCGCGGGTCCTCGACCACGAGAGCGAGCGCGTCGTAGCTCTTGAGCTTGTCGACCGCGCGGGCCTCGAGCTCGTCGGTGCGCCAGGTGATCCGGCCGTCGTCGAGATCACCCGGGCCGTACTTGGTCTCCATCACCGCGCGGAACGTCGCGAAGTTCTTCTTGTCCTCCGGGAGGATCGAGACGTCGAGCGACACGAACATCTTCCACAGCTTGCCCTCGAAGAAGAAGAAGAACCGGCGCTGGTTCTTGCCGCCCTGGTTCTCCCAGCGCTCGAGCATCGCCTCGCCGGTGGAATGGGCGAATTCTTCCTCGACGATCGACACGTCCCATGGCGATGGCTTGCCGGTGTCGAAGCTGATGTAGCTCGACTGTAGCCGGCTGACCTCGTTCTTCTTGTCGCGGCGCAGCCGGTCCTGCACGGTGATGTCGGTGGTCGCCTTGATCTTGTCGTCGTAGCGCTCGTCGAGCTGCTTCGAGAACACAGCGATCACCTCGTCCTTGGTCATGCCGAACTTGAACCCGCCGTAGAGCTCGGCGAGCGCCTTCTTGTGCTCGGCGCTGACCGGGGTCCGCCGCGGCGGCTTGGCCGGCTTCTTCGCGGCGACCGCAGGTGGGCGACGCGCGCCGTCCGCGACCGCCGGTGCCACCGGAGCAGCGACCGGAGCGGCGATCGAGCCGAGCAACGCCGCGACCAGGATCGGGGGAATTCGACGCATGGAGCCTCCGTGCAAGGATCGCATCCTACCCGAACGACGTGCGAACCGGCCGCGGGATTCACCGCGGTCACGCACGCCGTGCGCGGCGAGCGCTGCGGCGCGGGTTACAGGAAGAAGCTGAACCGCGCGCTCTTGTTCGATTCGGCCTGGAGCCGCTGCTCGAGCTTGTTGGCCTCGTCGATCAGCTTCTTGACCCGATCGCTCAGCGACCGCAGGCGCTTGATGTAGAACACCTCGGAGGCGCCGGGATCGCTGCCCTTGATCAGCGCGTCGCGCGTGCCGTTGGGCAGCAGCAGCACGAGCTTCTTGCTCGGCACGCTGTCGCTGCCCTGGAGCTGGAGGTCGCCCTTGGTCCAGCCGCCCGAGGTCTCTCCTCGGTAGGCGTACGCGCTCGGCGCCTCGTTGTTGTCGCACTTGCCGCTGGGCGCCAGCGTCCCGCCGCAGTACGGCGGGCCGAGCTCGACGAGCTTGACCCCGAAGTCGGTCTTGTCGGTGTCGGTCGGGGCCTGGATCAGCGCGGCGTAGCGCACCGAGTTGATGCTCGCGAGCGGGGCGTTCTCGCTGTCCTTGACCCGGGCGTCCTCGGACGCGTTCCTGGCCTTGGTGAGCACGAGGTCGTCGTTCGCCGCGGCCTTGACGTGGTTGTCGACCATGCCCTTGACCTCGGCCGCGCCGGCGTAGAACGACATGATGGCCCCGCCGAGGTCGGGGTCGATCGTGCCCGCCGCGCGGAACACCGGTGCGGTCTTGAAGTCGAGCTTGCCCGACACGTCGCGCAGCTTCTTGTCGGCCGCGGCGTCCGGTCGGTAGTTGTTCTTGGTCTTCATCTCGTCGAGCACGCCGTCGAGCTCGGACAGCGAGCGCTTGACGTTCTTCACCGTGGACGTGGCCTGCGGATCGCCGAGGATCGAGCGGGCGTCCTTGAGTCCGGCGTTGTAGATGTTCGCGCTCTTGGCGATCTGGCCGACCACGACGCCGACGACCAGCGCGGCGACCGCGGGCGCGATGACCTTGACGACCATGGCGCCGCGGGATGCGGCAGCCACGTTCTCGACCGGCCTGCCATCGTTCACGATCACGATCTCGGGGGCGCGCTGCACCGTGCCGACCGCTGCCATGGCATTCATCGCGGCGAACGGGTCGTCGGCCGCGTTCGGGATCACCGGCTGGGGCGGCGGGGGAGGGGCGAGCCCGGGCGGCGGTAGGACCCCGCCGGTGGCTCCGTTGGCCCGCGGACCCGCCGCGGGGGTGGTGGCTTTCTTCAATCCCAGCCGCTGCTTGAGCTCGCTGATGTCTCGGCTACCACCACGCTTCGGATCGCTCAAGTTGACCTCCGGTCGGAAGGAGACTTTAGGGACGCATCGTCCCCACTGTCAAGGATGCCTATGACTTGGCGGGGTTGCGAACCATTCTGAGCTGTCGTCGCATCACCACACTCGACGCGAGCGTGAAGATGCGGTCACACGTTCAGGGAAAAACGCAGTCGCCAGGAGATCCGTAAGGTGTCAGAATCGAGGAAGTTTCATCGGGTGATCGGGTAGATCCCGAGCTGGCCTGCCGGCTGCACAGTAAACCAGCGGACGCTTTCAAGCGTCCTAGCGCCCAAACCAGCTTATCGGAAAAGAGCGAGCCCCCATGATGCGTTTGCCTCGTCCCGTGTCTTCGATGTCGGCGGTCCTGGTTCTCAGCGGTGCGTTTGGCGCTGCCACGCTGCTGTCGAGCGGGACCGCGGAGGCCGGCCGTGCGCGTTTTGGCGGCGGCGCGCGCTTTGGCGGCGGCGTGCGGTTCAGCGGTCACGTGCGCGGCGGGGTCTCCGTGCGCTTCTCTCGCCCGTACTGGCGGCCGCGGTTCTGGCCGGGTGGTCGCGTGTGGGTCGGCGGCTACTACTATCCGCGTCCGTACTACTATTACTACTATCCCGAGACCGTCCCCTCGTACTACGGCGGTTCGTATTACCCGGTGCAGCCGCCGCAGACCGAGGGCGTGGCCCCCGGGACCGTGGCGGTCGCCGAGCCGCGCCGGCCGGACATGCCGACGTTCGGTCTCGGCGTGTTCGCCGGCGGCACCAACGTCCAGGATCGCGAGGACTCGACCGACCTGGGCGCGATGCTCCGCCTGCGCTTGACCCCCGGCTTCCTGATCGAAGGCGAGATCGCCAAGACCACGTTCAAGGACGATGTCCGCGTCGATCGCCGGATCGGCGGCTCGCTGATCTACGAATTCGGCGCATTCAACACGTTCGCGCCGTACGTGCTCGCCGGCGGCGGCGTGAACCAGGCCGACGTCAACGGCAGCTTCACCACGAACCAGAACTTCGGCGAGATCGGCGTCGGCCTGCGCCTGGCGCTGTCGCGCAGCCTGCACCTGACGCTCGATGTCCGCGCCGGCCGGCGCAAGACGGTCGATTCGAACCAGCCGGACTTCCTGACCGAGACCGTGCGGACGATCGCCCCGCCGTCGGGCGGCATCAACAATGACACCGAGGACTACACGCGCGGCCGGCTCGCGGCGGTGCTGAACTTCTGAGCGCTCGATCTGCGTCGCCTGGCGGCCGCGCTCTGCGGCCGTCGGCGTTTTCGGCGGCGTTTTCGGCTACGATCGTGGTGATGGTTGCGCGCGATCGCGTGGGTGCGGCATGACCTGTCCGGCCTGCGGCAAGGACGTGCTGGACATCGACGTCAAGTGCGGTCACTGCGGGGCCGCGCTCGGCGCGAGCGGCGCGCACCGGCTGATCGGCACGGTGATGCTCGGGCAGTACGAGCTGGTCGACGTGCTCGGCCAGGGCGGGATGAGCGTGGTGTTCAAGGGCCGCCACAAGCTGACCAACCAGGAGGTCGCGCTGAAGATCCTGCCGCCCGAGCTGGCGGCGCACAGCCAGGTCAAGTCGCGGTTCCTCGACGAGGCCAAGGCGCTGGCCGCGCTCGATCACCCCAACATCGTCCACCTCTACAACTTCGGCCAGGACGAGGGCTACTTCGTGCTCGCGATGCAGTTCGTCGCGGGCCAGACCTGGGAGCGGCGGATCCTCGAGGTCGAGCGGCTCGAGTGGGTGGCGTCGTGCCGGATCGCGATCGACGTGCTGCGCGCGCTGGAGTACGCGCACGGTCGCGGCATCATCCACCGCGACATGAAGCCGTCGAACGTGCTGGTCCGCGCGCGCGACGGGGTGGCCACGGTGATGGACTTCGGGATCGCGAAGATGACGACGTCGACCCGGCTGACCGCGACCGGCCAGACCATGGGCACGGTGCGCTACATGTCGCCCGAGCAGGTCCGCGGTCAGGAGGTCGACCTCCGCACCGACATCTACTCGCTCGGCGCGACGCTGTACGAGTCGCTGCTCGGCGACACGCCGTTCAGCGGCAACACCCACTTCGAGATCATGACCAAGCACCTGTCCGATGTGCCTCGCCGGCCGAGCAAGCTCGGCGTGGTGGTACCGGACGCGGTCGAGGACGCGGTGATGCGGTGCCTGGCCAAGCGACCCGAGGACCGGTTCGACAGCGCGCGAGAGATGCGCAAGCAGCTCGAGGCCGCGCTGCGCGACGCCGACGTCGGGCTGATCGAGACCCAGAAGCTCGAGCGCGACGCGATCGCCGACCTGCGCTCGCCCGGGAGCCCGGCCGGCGCGCTCGCGGGCGGCCGCGCGGCTTCGGCCTCGATCGTCGGCGCGCTCGCCGACGAGCTCGAGCCCGGGAGCCCGGCCGGGACCGAGCGCCCGACCGCCGAGCAGCTGCGGCGCGCCGCGCCTCGACGAGCGCAGCGCGCCGCCACCGCGCCGCGGCGCCGGATCGTGCTGTGGGTGGCGGGGCTCCTGGCCGTGCTGGTCGGCGGCGGGGCCGGCGCCACGCTGTGGATGCAACGCGCGGCGCGCTTTCGCCCCACCGTCGCGATCGCCGGCGTCGCGTTCATCCGCGGGACCACCGCCGGCAAGCTGGTGGTCGAGACCGACGGCGCGATCGAGCCCGACGAGCTCGTCCAGCTCTACAGCCGGACGCTCGACGCACTCCGGGTGTTCGTCAGGTCCGCTCCGGGTGGCGGAAAGCCCGAGCTCGAGATCCGCGATCCCATCGACGTGCTCCTGGCGGTGCCGGCCGCGGCGCTGTGCGAGCCCACGGCGTACCTCGATCATCAGGTGCCGCAGAACTGCGCCGCCGCGCAGTGGGCGATCGCGATCGGCGCCCGTGGCACGCATCGCCTGATGGTGGTGAGCGACCGCGCACAGCTCGCCGCGGCGCTGCGCCGCGGGGTCGCCCAGGCGGCGTGCGAGTTTTCGCCGGTCGCAGACGACCGGCTGCGTGAAATCTGCGACATCACGGGCCGGTTCGCCGGGTCCGCGAATTGACAACCTCTTGAACATCCAAAGATAATTGTAGAGGAGGGAGCATGTCCCGCACGGTCATAGCCGCCGTCGTCGCCGCCGTGATCGCCGTCCTCACGGGGATCGCGTTCTTCGTCACGTCCACGAGTTTCGAGGACCGCCTGAAGAAGGACGCGGACGCCAAGCTCACACGCGCCTACCAGGTCGTGCAGAAGCTCAACCAGCTCGAGGGCATCGACGTCTCGAACAAGGCCGAGCGGCTCGCGGCCGAGAAGGAGTTCGTCGCGGCGATCAAGGCCGAGAGCGCGACCGAGCGCCAGACCCAGGCGCGCGTCGGGTTCCGCAAGTTCACCGCCGACGAGAAGCAGGGCACGGTCCGGCCCGACATCATCGCCCTGGTCGACGCCAGCGGCAACCTGCTGGCGATGAACGAGGTGCCGACCGTGGTCGCCAGGCAGTGGAAGACCGACAAGGGCGAGTCGATCCTCCCGGCGCTCAACGTCGTGCTCGGCGGCAAGGTGATCATCAGCGACATCTGGCACTACGGCGGCAAGCAGATGATGAAGGTCGGCGTCGCGCCGGTGATCGATCTCGATGCACCGGTGCCGGCCGGCGATCCCGACGGCGTGGTGATCATCGGCGCGATCGTCGTGGCCTACGCCCAGACCGCCAACGAGGCCCAGCAGAACCGCAACCTGCTCGGCACCGAGATCGCCTACTACGACAACGCGAGCGTGGTCGCGACCAGCTTCACCCGCGGCGCGACCACCGAGGAGGACACCGCCAAGCAGCGGACGCTGACCGACCAGCTGCGGTCGAACGCCATCGCGGAGGGCGGCGCCAAGCGCCGGGTCGTGGTCGACGGCGTCGACTACATCGCCGCGGCGGTCAAGATGCCGCGCAGCTCGACGCGCAAGCTGCCGCGCGAGTGCACGCCAACCGATCACACCGCGTGCTATCCGGCGATGACCGCGGGCGCCATCGTGCTCGCGCCGATCTCCGACCCGGCCAACGCGGCGTCGACCGTGAAGCTGTTCATCGCGCTGCTCGGCGGCGGCGCGCTGGCGATCGCGCTGCTCGGGCTCTACCTGTCGCACCGCCGGCTGGTCGCCCAGATCGATCAGATCGAGCTCGCGGTCACCGACATCATCAACGGCAATGTCGATCGCACGTTCCGCCCGGTCGGCCTCGAGCTCGACGGCCTGGCCAACGGCCTCAACGTCATGCTGGCGCGCCTGCTCGGCCGGCCCGAGCCCGGCGAGGAGGAGCTCGACGACGAGGGCAATCCGATCATCCAGGGCCGGGTCGAGTTCGAGGACGGCGAGGGCGGCGCGTCCGCCGCGCCGGATCCCGATCTCGCCGCGCTGGCCCAGGAGTCCGAGCCCGACTACTACAAGCGGGTCTACACCGAGTACCTGGCCGCGCGCCGGGCCACCGGCAACCCCGACGAGGTATCGTTCGAGAACTTCATCGCCAAGCTCAAGGTCAACGAGGGCAAGCTCAAGGCCCAGTACCAGTGCCGCGCGGTGCGGTTCCGCCTGGTCGTCGCCGACGGCAAGGTCACGCTCAAGCCGGTACCGATTTTTTCGTGAGGTAGCATGACGATACAGACCGGACTGGCGCGGCTCGCGAGCGAGGGCAGCTCGCTGCTCGACGGCCGGCGCATCGGCCTGCTGGTCAACGCGACCGCGATCGACGCGCAGCTCCGCCACGCGATCGACCTGCTGCACGCGCGCTCCGATCTCAAGGTCACCGCGCTGTTCGGCCCCGAGCACGGCGTCCGCGGCGACGCCCAGGACATGATCGTGGTCGACGCCGCGCGCGACGCGCGCACCGACTTGCCGATCCACAGCCTGTACGGCGCCACGGCGGCGTCGCTGACCCCGACCCCGGAGATGCTCGACGGCATCGACGTCATCGTCTACGACGTCCAGGACGTCGGCAGCCGGTACTACACGTTCGTGTGGACCATGGTGCTGGCGATGCGCGCCTGCGCCGCGGCCGGCAAGGCGTTCTGCGTGCTCGACCGGCCCAACCCGCTCGGCGGCCTGCACATCGAGGGCGCGATGATCGCGCCCGGCTTCGAGTCGTTCGTTGGCCTGGTGTCGTGCCCCAACCGCCACGGCATGACCGCCGGCGAGATCGCGCGCTGGCGGCACAGCGTCGAGAAGCTCGATCTCGATCTGGTCGTGCTCAGCATGCGCGGCTGGCAGCGCGACATGCGGTTCGATCACACCGGCCTGCCGTGGGTCCTGCCGTCGCCCAACATGCCAACCCCCGACACCGCGCTGGTCTATCCCGGGATGTGCCTGGTCGAGGGCACCGAGCTCAGCGAGGGCCGCGGCACGACCCGGCCGTTCGAGCTCGCCGGCGCGCCGTACCTCGATGGCCACCGGCTGGCCACCGATCTGACCGCGATGCAGCTGCCGGGCGTGATGTTCCGCCCGGCGATCTACACGCCGATGTTCCAGAAGCACCACGCCAAGGCGTGCGGCGGCGTGCAGCTCCACGTCACCAACCCCGAGACCTTCCGGCCGTACCGCACCGGCGTGGCGTTCCTCAAGGCATGCTACGACCAGTCGCCGGCGTCGTTCCGTTGGCGCAACAAGGCCTACGAGTTCGTCGAGGACATCCCTGCGATCGATCTGCTCGCGGGAGGCGACGCGCTGCGCAAGGGCATCGAGGCCGGCGCCAGCCTCGACGAGCTCGCGGCGCGCTGGCCGCGCGACGAGGGTGACTTCGCCGCCGAGCGCGCGGAGTATCTGCTGTACGAGTGATCCGCATGCTCCGCCTCGCGCTGTTCGGCGGCAGCTTCAACCCGCCGCACGCCGCCCACCAGCTGGTCGCGCTGTACGTGCTCGAGACCCAGCCGGTCGACGAGCTGTGGTTCGTGCCCACCTATGCCCACCCGTTCGGCAAGGCGCTGGTCGACTACGATCACCGGATCGCGATGTGCGAGCTCGCCGCGGCGCCGCTCGGGCCGCGCGTGCGGGTCAGCCGGGCCGAGGCCGAGCTCGCGGCGCGGCCGGGGTTCGTCGCGAGCCACACCCTCGATCTCGTCGACCACGTTGCGGCGCAGGGCCACGCGTTGCGCCTGGTGGTCGGCACCGACATCCTGCGCGACGCCGCCAAGTGGCATCGCTGGGACGACGTGGTCGCGCGCGCCCCGCTGATCGTCGTCGGCCGCGCCGGGCACCCCCTGCCGCCCGGGAGCGTGGCCACCGAGGTCGAGATGCCCGAGATCTCGGCGACGCGGATCCGCGACCTGCTGGCCCGCGGCGGGTCGGGCGCCGCCGGGCTAGTGCCGCGTGACGTGTTGCGGTATATCGCCGAGCACCACCTGTATCTGCCGTGACTGCCCGCAACCCCACCACATTCATCGTCGGCGCCGGTCCCGTGGCAACCGCGCTCGCCGGTGCCCTGCGCCTCGGCGGCGTCCCGGTGCTCGGGCTGTGGGCGCGGCGCGCGGCGCCGGCGCGCGCGGCCGGCTCGACCGCCGGCGTCGCCGCGTTCTCGTCCGCGCCGCCCGATCTCCTGCTCGAGACCGAGGTCGTGATCCTCGCGGTCCGCGATCAGGTGATCACCGAGGTCGCGCAGATGCTGCTCGGCACTGGCCTCATCAACAAGCGCCACGTGCTGCTGCACTGCGCCGGTGCCACCTCGGCCAGGGAGCTGCTCGGTCCGGTGGCGAACCAGGTCGCCGGCATCGGCACGCTGCACCCGCTCTCGGCGATCGCCGACGGCAAGATCTCGATGCGCGCGCTCAAGGGCACCGTGTTCGGCATCGAGGGCGACGACGTCGGCCGGGTGACGGCGGGCAAGCTGGTCGCCGCGATCAACGGCGTGGTGCTCGCGCTCGACGGCACGCAGATGGCCTCGTATCACGCGGCGGCGGCGCTGGCCTCGAACTACATCGTCGCGGCGATCGACGCGGCGGCCGCGGTGCTCGCCAGCGCGGGCGTCGCGCAGGACCGTGCGGCGCAGGCGCTGGTCCCGCTCGCCGAGGGTGCACTGCGCAATGTCGCCGCGCACGGGACTACCGGAGGCCTCACGGGACCGGTGCGCCGCGGTGATCTCGCCACCGTGACCCGCCACCTCGAGGCGATCCGTGATCGGCCCGAGCTTGCCGAGATCTATCGCGTGCTTGCGCTGCGCGCGGTCGAGATCGCGGCGCGGATCGACGGACGCGATGCCCCCGATCGCGCGGGGCTCGAGGCGATCCGCGCGCTGCTCGGCGGCTGAGCGACGGGCGAACTCCGGCGCCCCGGATGCGGTCGACTCCCACCCGGCGCGTCGGCTAGGATCGATCTTCCATGAGCGTGCGTCCGGTCGTCTTCCCCGTCGTCTTCCCCGCCCTCCTCGTCGTCATGATCGCGCTCGCGGTCGGCAGCCGGTCTGCCGCCGCCGAGAACCCAAACCAGGCTTTCGCCGGCCGGATCATGATGAGCAGCAAGCGGTTCCCGCTGCAGGCCCGCAGCGCCTCGGCCTACACCGCGGCGATCCGCAAGCAGGCCCAGACCAACTTCGTCGAGGCCAAGGACAGCCACACCTGGAAGATCTACTTCGCCGGCTTCCTCAAGACGCCGCTCAACGACGTCGAGTACGTCATCAAGCTCTACGAGCTCACCGGCAAGTCGCAGCAGCTGCTGGTGTCGTTCGACCAGTTCACCGACGAGCGCGGCCAGCAGACGATCCTGTCGAACATGACGCTCGACAAGAAGCAGGTCGGCGTGAACAAGGAGCTGCTCATGACCATGGAATGCAAGGGCAAGGTGCTCGCGTCGAGCCGCTTCAAGATCCTGGGCGAGGGCGAGCGGTTCTCGGGCAAGGTCGATTTTTCCGAGGACGAAGCCAGCGGCAAGAAGTCCGGCGACGAGTAGCAGCTACGGCTCGACGTCGAGATCGATCGTCGACACGGTCTCGGTCTCCGACGGGAAGATCCGTACCACGTAGGCGCCGGGCTCGGCGAAGCTGTGGTGGAACACGTAGTGGCCTGCGTGATCGCCGTGCATCGCCGCGGCCTGGGCGGTCGCGTTGTGGTGCGGGTCCTCGATCGTGACCACGACCTCCTTGGCGCTGAACGGGCCGCCCAGCTTGGTCTTGATCTCGAGGTGCGCCGGCACCGCGATGCCGGCGTGGATCACCTCGGGGACCAGCGTGCGGACGATCAGCTCGCCATCGTCGCGGGTGATCAGCCGCAGCGCCTCGCCGCTGGCCGAGACCGGCTTGCCAGCGGCCTCGGACGGCTCCGGCTCGTCCACCCGCGCGTCCCCGCTGCCGCGCAGCCGGTAGCCGGCGAACCCCGCGCCGGAGAGCGCCAGCGCGACCAGCGCCACCGTGGCGGCGAGCAGGGCAGCCCTGCGCGGCGGGAGTGACCGGCGCCGGCCGGCGTCGGTCGCCGTTGGGGGCCGCGTCCTGGAGCGGGATGCTGCACGGCGCGACACCCGACCGCGCCGATCGCCCAGCTCGGCGATCGCGTCATCGAGCATCGCCACCACCGCATCTGCGCTGGCAGGCCGGTCGTCCGGTCGCTTCTGCATCAGATGCTCGATCAGCCGGTCGACGACCTCGGGGACCTGACGGTTGCGCTGGCTCGCCCGCGGCGCCGGCCGGCCGAGGTGCGCGAGCAGGACCTCGAAGCCGGAGCCCTCGAACGGCGTCGTGCCGGTGATCAGCTCGAACAGGAGGCAGCCGAGCGCGTAGAGATCGGCCCGGCCATCGACCGGCTCGCCGTGCGCGAGCTCCGGCGACATGTAGTGTGGCGTGCCGATCAAACCATTGGTGGTCAGGCGCGCGGCGTCGGCGTTGCCCTGCCGGCACACGGCGATGCCGAAGTCGACGAGCGTGATCCGGTCGTCGCCGTTCCGGTCGCGGTGCCACATCACGTTGCTCGGCTTGAGGTCGCGGTGGATCACGCCGGCGGCGTGGGTCTCCGACAGCGCGCTCGCGATGTCGCGCGCGATGTGGAGCGCACGCAGCGCCGGAACCGGTCCGGCCTCGAGGCTGCGGTCGAGCGGCTCGCCCTCGATCAGCTGCATCGCGAGGTACGGCCGGCCGTCGTCGAGCTCGCCGACCGCGTAGATCGCCACGACGCCGGGGTGAACGATCCGTGCCGCGGCACGGGCCTCGCGCGCGAATCGCAGCGCCTGCACCGGATCGGCCGCGATCTCGTAGGTCGGGACCTTGATCGCGACCGGGCGATCCAGCCCGAGCTGCCGGCCGCGATAGACCGTGCCGAACGAGCCGCCGCCGATCACGCCCTCGATCGCGAAGTCCCCGACCGTCCGGCCGATCAGGCTCCCGGTCGGGCTGGCGTCGGGCGCACTCGGTGTCGGCCCGGGCGCCGCGGCCAGCGCGCCGCACGCAGGGCAGAATTGCCCCGACTCGGCGGTCGTGTCACCGCAGCTGGAACAAGCCTGCATGGACACGGAGGGTAGCGGCGGGCCGGCGCGATCACCATGCCGGAGCGTTGCGCTCGGCGAGGGGGAGCCAGCCACGGACGACATACGCTGTGGACTCCACAACCGGGCGATTTGTTCGGACGATTGTGAACCGATCGACAGCCCCGGTTCACTGACGGCCCTTCAACCTGCGCTGCCTTCCCGTGGAGAACAACCGACCCAACTTCGGGCCGTCTGGAATGGGCACCCGGGATTACAACGCGTCCTCGACATTGTGTCTGACTTGCGTTGACGGTGATTCGCGATCACCCGGCACGCGATCACTCAATGTGGCTGGTGCGGACTCCTCATTAGAGGAGAGTCCGCACGCGCGATTCGCGCTGCGGGCTCAGTCGTGGTCAGGCCACGGCCCGAAGAGACCCCGCAATGGCGGGCGCCAGGGCGCTCTCGATCAGCCGGAGGGCGCGCTCGGCGCGAGCGGCGAGCGGCTCGCTGCCGAGGCCGAGGTTGGTGTGCATCTCGGCGGCGTCCAGGCTGCCGAGCAGCACCGACCACCCCAGGTCGGCGATCTCGCGGGCGTTGACCTGGCGGTACATGCCGGCGTGAATCCCATCCGCGATGCATGCGCCGATATGGTCCTGCACGCGGTTGATCCCGGCGGAGACCGCGGTCACGACCTCATCGGAGAGCTGAGGGCGAATCGCAGGCTGCGCCAGCAAACGCAGAATGCGCGGTCCTTCTGGATCTTTCTCGGCCCAGCGGACGAGGATGTCCCAGGTCTCGCGCAGCCGATTCGAGACCTCGGCGCGCTCGCGAAGCTGCGCCATCTCGACGTCGAACACCGTCAGGGTGTCCTCGATCAGCGAGACGTAGAGGTCCTCCTTGGAGCGGAAATACAGATAGATTGCGCCAACAGACAGCTGGGCTGCACGAGCGATGAGCTCGATGGAAGCGCCAGCGTAGCCGCGCTCTGTGAAGACCGTGCGGGCGGCTTCCTGAATGCGTCGCCGACGCGCCTGTCGCTCCTGGGCCTTGCGTTCTTGAGCGTTCGTCATGGCGCCGATGTAGTATCGGTGACGCGACGGGTCAAGCAGAGTTTTGTAGCAATCGATGGCTTTTTCTGAGCACACTGGAAAATAACAAGCAAATTCAGTTCTTTGTGAGATTGGATTTGACTTACGAATCTGACTCGTTCCACGTCACCGAACGGTGATTTCCATCCGGCGTACCTGAGCACGGGTTAGACCGTCGAAGCAGGTCCAGACGTCGGACAGCGAATGGTCTCCACCGCAGTTCGGATCCGAACATCCCTTGTCCTCGGCGGCGCCGCTGGTGTTGTCATCGCCGCGATGGTGATGCCGCCTCGGGGTGCAGCGTTTCGACCGTCCGCCGAGACTACTTCGTATACGGACGGGCTCGCGGTGTCGGCCCGGCTGGTGACGCAGCGGATCCTGCCCGGCGCGCAGCAGCAGAACCTGGCGGTGACGATCACCGCGGCCAGCCCATCGACGGACCCGCCCGGGCGGCCGCCGCTGTCGCTGGCGATCGTCATCGACCGCTCCGGATCGATGAACGGCGCACCGATCGAGAACGCGAAGGCGGCCGCGCTGTCGATGCTCCGGCAGCTCGATGACCGGGATGCGTTCTCGGTCGTGACCTACTCGTCGAGCTCGGAGACCGTGGTCGCGATGGAGCGCGCCACGGAGGCCAACAAGGTCGCGGCGCGCGCGGCGATCGAGACGATCGATGACGATGGCGGCACGTGCATCTCGTGCGGCCTCGAGACCGGGTCCGCCGAGCTTGGGCGCTCGCCCATCGCTGGTGGGCTGCGCCGGATCCTCTTGATCTCCGATGGCCAGGCCAATGAGGGTGTCTACGATCGCGACGAGCTGGCAACGCTTGCCAGCACCAGGGCGGCCAGCGGCGTGTCGATCTCGACGGTCGGCGTGGGCCTCGACTTCGACGAGACCACGATGCGCCGGCTCGCCGAGGTTGGCCGCGGCAACTACTACTTCGTGGAGGACACGGTCGCGCTGTCGGCGATGTTCGGCCGCGAGCTCGGCACGCTGAGCCAGACGGTTGCCGCGGACGTGCGGCTGGTCGTGACCCCGCTGCCGGGCGTTCGCATCGAGGAGGCCTACGGCTACCCGATGACCCGAGCCGGCGATGGCGTGGTCGTGCCCGTGGCGGATCTGCGAGCCGGCGAGTCGCGCAAGGTCGTGCTGCGCGCCACGGTGTCGGCGGCGCAGCGAGGTGAGCTCACGCTCGCGCAGGTCGACGTCGCCTGGCGCCGGGTGTCCGACGGTCAGGCGGGCGCGCTGCGCACCCTCGCGGTGGTCGACGTGATCGACGATCCGGCGGCGGTCGCGGCGAGCGTCGATCCGGGCACGATGCAGGCGGTCGAGAAGGCGCTGTCGGCGCGCGCGCTCGAGGACGCGGCGGCTGCCTACGATCGTGGCGGGGCCCCGGCGGCCCGGCAGGTCCTGGAGCGCCGCGCGCAAGCGGTGCGCGCAAACGCTGCGTACCTCGGCCGCGATACGGTGGAGGTGCTCGAGTCGGCATCGGACGGCGCGATCGACGGCTTCGCCAGGGCGCCGGCCCAGGCCAAGAAGGCCGCGAGCGTCACGGCTCACGACCTGGCGCGCTGACCGGCGGACTACGGGGCCAGATCGGCGAACGCGACCTGCAGGTCGCGGCTGATCAGCACTGCGCGATCGGCCGGCACGTCCTCGAAGCCATCCTTGGGGTCACCGTCGCCGCCCGACACCAGCAGGAAGCCGCGGAACGACTCGTCGCGCTCGCCGCGCTCGCCCGTCACCCACAGCCGGCGCAGCCGCAGCGGCTCGCCCAGGTGCGCCACCACCATCGAGCGGCCGTTGGTCAGGGCGACGTTGCCCAGCACCACGCCGGCCTTGCCGGCCCGGGCGAGCTCGGCGGAGACCAGCCGCAGTGTGGCCGCGAGGGCGCGCCGCGAGGCCGCGGCCGGCAGGTTGGGATCGTCGATGTTGCCCTCGTCGTGCAGCATCGCCAGGAACACGTGGAACGTCAGCTCCGCGGGGGTCCTGCCCTTGAGGTTGCGCCGCAGGTAATCCGGGATGTGCTCGAGCAGCCGCGGCGCGATCTCGTCGGTCCCGCGGGCGGCGCCGTCGGCCTCGCCGGCGGCGCCGGGGTGGTCCGAGCCCCGGCTGCGCTCGTCGACGAACAGCTGGCTGTCGAGCCCGGTCTGGGCGTACATCCAGCGGCGGAACCGGAACGGCGGCGTGTTATCGGTGCCGCCGAGGCTCGAGCCGTCGTCGCGCATCGCCTGCGCGATCGCGCAGTCGGTCTTGATCTCGGCGGTCAGGGGCCCGGCGAGGTCCACGGGCGTGGCGCTCGCCTTCGGCGTTCGCACGAGCAGCACGTCGCCGCCCTGGATGTAACCCAGACCCCACCGGCTCACCGGCGGCTGGGCGATCAGCGCGGCACGCACCGGTGCCAGCGCGAGCGGCAGTCGCTGTGGTTGGTTGCAGATACAAGCGAAGAGCTTCATTGCGGCAGACTCCGCAGCCCATGACGAGCGAACCGCCGGCTGCTGACGGTCAACGATCGCGAGGCATGGACGCAAAGAACGACGTCACGACGTACACCCCAGGGACGTCACCCTTCGAGGATAGTAGCAGTATATGGGGCCGCTCTGACGTCGCCAATCTCCGCGGCGTCTCTGCGGCGTAACGCCGCGCGGTTGCTGCGCTCCGCCCACGCGCAGCGTGTGCGATGTGACAGGACGCTAGCTCGGATTGGACGACGAAATTTCGAGGCCGGAACATCTCGCGCGCTGCGGCGGCTGTGCGACGGCCTGGTACCTCGACCGCGCAGCGGAGCGAGGTGATGACAGGCGGGAAAGCTCGTAGTCGCCGAGCGCCGAGCGCTCAGGCGCCGCCCGCGCGATGCGATGCGCACCCAGCTGGTCGCACGCGCGACCACCGGCTCAACCGAGCGCACGGCCGAGGGACTCAACCGAGCGTGCGGCCGAGGGGCTCGACCGAGCGTGCGGCCGAGGGGCTCAACCGAGCGTGCGGCCGAGGGGCTCAACCGAGCGTGCGGCCGAGCGCGCTGATGACGTCCGAAAATACCTTCCCGCGCTCGACCTCGTTGAACACCTCGTGTCGCATGCCGGCGAGATCGTGGTAGCGGGCACCCGAGATCTTCGCGGCGACCGCCTGCGAGCGCGCCGGATCGGTGATCGGATCGTCGCCACCGACCAGCCAGGTAGTCGGCAACTTGATCCGGCCGGCGTGCGCGAACACGTAGTCCTGGGCGGCGAGCGCCTCGGTGAACCAGCGCGCGGTCGCGACATCGAAGCACAGCTTGTCGGCGGTGCGCTCGGCCTGCTTGGCCTTGTCGCGGGTCAGGTCCTCGACCCGCAGCGCGTTGGGCTGGGATAGCTTCGGCGCGAGTCGGCTCGCGACGCTCGCGAGCAGGCGGCGGTAGCCCGGGACCGGGAGCCGGAGGGCGAGGAACGGCGACGAGACGATCGCCGCCGCCGCTTCGGGGGGACGCTCGTCGGCGAGCGCGCGCAGCGTGATCAGGCTGCCGTGCGAGTGACCGAGCAGGATCATCGGGGCGGATCCGCCGACCAGCGCCCGGGCCGCGGCGCGCATCGCGGCGAAGTCGTCGAGGTAGATCGCGAAGCGCTCGATGTAGCCGCGCTCGCCGGGCGACTTGCCGTGGCCGCGCACATCGTACGAGAACACCGCCCAGCCCGCGTTGACGAGGACGTGGGCGACCTCGTGGTAGCGGCCGCAGTGCTCGGCGTAGCCGTGGGTGATGACAACGATGCCCTTCGGCGTCTGGGCCGGCACGAAGCTCTCGGTGTACAGCCCCGAAATGGTCTGCGTGGAGGTTGGCGCGAGGGGACCAGGGAGGTCGTTCATGAAGAGCTTCTATATATCGCGAGCGCGGGGGCCGCTCGTTAGTTGCCCCGGCACCCAAGATCTGCGTACGGTGAGGACCATGGGGCGTAAGACGCTTGGATTGCTAGTGATTTGTGGGCTGGCTGGCTGCTTTGCGCGAGACGATCGCGATGTCGCGAAGAGCGCGACCCGGCTCGATCTCGCCAAGGACTTCCTGCGCAAGCACCAGCTCGAGGCCGCCGAGACCGAGTGCAATCGCGCGCTCGCGTTCAATCCGGCCAACGACGAGGCGTACAATATCCGCGGACTGGTCGCGATGATCCGTGCGCTCGACACCCAGCGTACCCTCGAGATCGATGCCTGCTTGACCGGCGTCGATGCCGAGGTCACGCAGCGCGATCTCGACCGGTTCTTGCACAGCGCAGACTCCGACTTCGCGGTGGCCGCCCGGATCAGCGGTGAGTACGGCGAGGCGTGGTCGAATCGCGGCGTGGTCCATAACCTGCTCGAGGATTACGCCCCGGCCGCCGAATATCTGACCCACGCGCTGTCCAATCCGATGCGACTCGACAGCCCCGGTCTGACCCGGGCCCACCTGGGCTGGGCGCTGTTCCACGAGGCCCGCTACGTCGACGCCGCGAACGAGCTTCGACAGGCGGTGCAGTTTCAACCCAACATGTGTGTTGCAACTTATCGCCTGGCGAGGGTTTACTTCGCACGTGAGGAGTGGGAAAAAGCGGCGGAACTGTTCCAAACAACGTCCGACGACTCGGCGTGTGGGTCGCAGGAAGCCAGCCTTTACCTGATGAAAACGCGGATGCAGCAGGGGCTTGTGGACGACGCGCGTCGCGCACGCGATGCGTGTCTCAAGCTCTCGCCCAAGAGCTGCGTTGCATCGCGGTGCCGCGCCGACGGCAAAACGCTGGGGGCGCCTGCCGTGGCGGCGCACCCATAACTGCATAACGGGGAGCAATGGAGCGCCGACCCGAACGCATCGAACGCAGCGACAGCCGAACGGACGCCGTCGACGCACGGACGAGCCTGGCGCTGTGGTTGCGAGCGGGGCGGGCGCATCGGGGGATGACCCTCGAGGATGTCGCGAAGGTCACCAAGATCCAGCCGCGCATCCTCGAGCGGCTCGAGGCCGGCAAGCTCGAGGGGCTGCCGGCAGAGGTGTTCGTGCGCGGCTTCGTGCGCAGCGTCGCGCGCTGCGTCGGCCTCGACGAAGACGAGGCGCTGCGGCGCTACGCGGCCGCGTGCGGCCTGGCATCGGGTTCGCGGGACCTGACGCCGACGGTGCGCGCGCTGGTCGAGGCGATGTCCGATCTGGCGCCCGGCAGTGCGTCGTCGGTGCGGGCCACGCCGCGCAAGATGCAAGCGGTCGAGGTCATCGACCTGGCGGACCCGATCTCGCAGCCGCTGTCGGCGACTCGCACGCTCGCGTCTCCGGCCGGGCTTGCTTCGCCGGCCGGGCAGGTCGCGATCGCGTGCGCCGTGGATCCTGCTGCCGCCGCGCCGAGCTCCGAGGCGCCCGTGACGGCGACTCCAGTGGCGGCGACCCCGGCGACGTATTCTTCGAAGAAGAAGCAGCGCGGCCGCCGCCGCAAGGGGCGCGTTTCGGCGGCCGAGGTTCGCGGATCGCACGGCGAGGGGATCTCGCGCGGGGCGCTCGCGATGGGCACGCCGCCGGCGGCATCGCCGGTGGTGACAGCGCGTGCATCCGATGCCGGGGTGCCGGCGGCGCCTGCTGCATTGGCCTCTTCGCCGGCGATCGCGCGGCCCCTGCCGATGGCAGCGGCAGCATCCACGGCGGGATCGCTCGCGCCGGCGACGTCCGCCGCACCGACGGCATCGGCCGAGTTGGCGGCATCGGCACCGATGGCATCGGCATCGATGATGGCATCGGCCGAGTTGACGGCCGCACCGACGGCATCGGCATCGGCATCGGCATCGGCACCGACGGCATCGGCACCGACGGCATCGGCCGAGTTGACGGCATCGGCGCCGACGGGATCGGTCGAACCGACGGGATCGGTCGCACCGACGGGATCGGTCGCACCGACGGGATCGGTCGAACCGACGGGATCGGTCGCACCGACGGGATCGGTCGCACCGACGGGATCGGTCGTACCGACGGGATCGGTCGCACCGACGGGATCGGCCACGTCGACGGGATCGGTAACGCCGACGGGATCGGCCACATCGGCGGCATCGGCCACGCCGACGGGATCGGTCGCACCGACGGGATCGGTCGCACTGACGGGATCGGTCGCACCGACGGCATCGGCCGCGCCGACGGGATCGGCCGCGCCGACGGGATCGGCCACGCCGACGGGATCGGCCACGCCGACGGGATCGGCTACATCGGCGGCATCGGCTACGCCGACGGGATCGGCCGCATCGACGGGATCGGCCGCATCGACGGGATCGGCCACATCGGCGGCATCGGCCACGCCGACGGGATCGGTCGCACCGACGGGATCGGCTACGCCGACGGGATCGGCCGCATCGACGGGATCGGCTGCATCGACGGGATCGGCCGCCCCGATGGCTTCCGCCGCATCGCCGGCGTCGCCGGCGTCGATGGCATCGAACACGGCATCGGCGCACACGGCATCGGCGGCGTCGGCATACGCTGCTTCACCGGCGTCGGCATCCGCCACTTCACCGGCGTCGGCCGCACCGACGGCATCGGCCGCGCACACAGCATCGTCCGCGGCGACGACGGCGTCGCTGGAAGTCGACGCGTCCTCCGAGCCGATGAGTGCATCGGCGCGCGATCGGGCGGTCAGTGCCGCTGAATCGCCTGCGCCGTCGGGGCTGTGGGCGCCGCGGATGCCGCCGATCGCGGCCGCGCCGAGCGTGCCGTGGCGCAGGCCGGGATATCCGAGCACCGCCACCGCCACCGCCACGACCGCGCCGGTCGTGCCGAGCCTGGTGATCGACGACGCCGATCCCGAGAGAGCCGAGCGCGTGCTCGAGGAGCGCGCCGAGACCCTGGCGCCGCGACGCTCGTTCTTGCCGCCGATCCTCCTCGATCGCGAGGATCGCTCCGCGCGCCAGGGCGGCTTGACGCTCGCGGTGATCCTGCTGCTGATCGCCGCGACGCTGACGTTGTCGTACCTGATGCGGCGTCCGAGCGCGAGCGGCGATGGCATGACCCTCCGCGAGACGCCCGCCACCGAGACCTGGGCGGGACCGGCCTCGCTCGGTTGAGCGAGCTCGCATCGCAGTCAGAGGCTCCGCTCGGCATCGTGCTGCGTACGACTCCGCTGCGCGAGTCGGATCTGCTGGTGGTGCTGTACACCGATCGCCACGGCCGGGTGACCGCGGTGGCGCGCGGCGCGCGGAAGTCGCGGCGGCGATTTGCCGGCGCGCTGTCGCTGCTGGTGCTGGGCCGGTATCAGCTCGGGCGCCGGCCGCGCGGCGAGCTCTGGGGGCTCGACTCGGCCGAGGTCGTGCGCGAGTGGACGCAGTTGTCGTCGGATGTGGTTGCGGTGGCCCACGCGAGCTACGTGGCCGAGCTCGTCGAGGGGCTGCTCCCGGTGGAGTCGCCTGAGCCAGAGGCCCTCGACGTGGTCGTGGCGCTGTGGGACGTGCTCGCGGCCGGTGGGCCGTCGCCGAGCGCGCTGCGGGCCGTCGAGATCGCGCTGCTCGATCTCGCGGGGCACCGCCCGGCGATCGATCGCTGCGCGGCGTGCGGCGCCGAGCTGGGCGACGGCGCGGTGTTCGATCCGCAGCGCGGCGGCGCGATCTGCCGCGCGTGCGCCGGGACCAGCCGTTCGACCGGCGTGCGGCCCTACGGTCCGGCGTCGCGGGCCTATCTCCGCGCGGTGGTCGAGCGCGGCGGCCCGCTCGAGGCTCGATCGCTCGACACCGACCCGCGGTTCACCGCCGCCGAGCGCGGCGCCGCGCGCGACGGGCTGGTCGCGATGGTCACCGGCATCGTCGGCAAGCCGCTGCGCTCGCTGGAATACCTGGCCAAGCTCGGAGCGGCAGGCCGGCGCGCCAAGGAATGACCCCGAGGTGTACACTGGGGTGCATGGCAGGCCGACGCCTAGCGATCGCTGCGCTCCTCGCCGCCGCGGCGTCGAGCGGCGCGAGCGCGCAGCCCAAGGACCCGACCGGGCGCGGCGAGCCGGGGCAGCCCGGGCAGCCGGGCGAGCCGATCGAGATCGAGCCGGCGCCGGCCGCCGCCGGCCCGGACACCGCGGCGGCGGTCGTTGCGCCGGCCAAGGACCCCAGGCTCGCAAAGAAGTGGGTCGCCACGGCGCAGCAGCTGATGCAGAGGGGCAGCTACTTCGCGGCGCGGAACCGGCCCGACGACGCGCGGTCGCAGTTCGAGAACGCGGTCGGCGCGTACCAGCGGGCGATCGAGGTCGGCGACGATCCGAACCTCTACCTCGAGCTGGCCGTCGCCGAGGACCGGCTCGGCAAGCTCGTCGACGCCGTGCGGCACCTCCGCCGGTTGACCACGGCGACCGCCGGGGCGCGCGCCGACGCGGTCAACAAGGCGAACGCGCGGCTCGCGGAGCTCCTGACCAAGGTCGGGCTGGTGACGCTGCGGATCACACCGCCAGGCGCCTCGATCACGCTGGGCGGCGCAGAGCTCGGGACCTCGCCGCTCGGCGAGCCGCTGGTACTGATGCCGGGCACGTACACGCTGTCGTTCCAGGCCGAGGGCTTTCAACCCCGGGAGGCGGAGATCGTCGTCGAGCCCGGCACCGACACCGAGCGCGCGATCGATCTCGAGCCGGTCAAGGTGGTGTTCGCCGCGGTCGCCCCGAGCGTGGTCGAGGCGGCGTTGCAGGCCGAGCGCCCGCGGCCGCCGTCGAAGCTGCCGCTGTATCTCGGGGCCGGGGTCACCAGCGCCGCCGCGATCAGCGCGGTGGTGTTCGGCGCGCTCGCGCTCGCGCAGCACGCCACGTTCACCGGCGCGTCGACCTCGCGGCTCGACCGCGAGGACGCTCGCACCAACGGCAAGCGCTTCGCGGTCGTCGCCGATGTGTCGCTGGGCACCGCCGTGGCCGCGGCCGGCTTCACCGCGGCCTGGTACTTCTACAGGTATCGGCCGGCCAGGCAATCCGACGACCGGAGCTCGCGTCCGATCGAAACCAAGCTCGAGGTGGTTCCGTGGGTCCAATTCCAGTCCGGCGGTGCAGCGATCGCCGGCTGGTTCTAGGAGACGTATGGCAAATCCAGGTTATCCGCCGATGGGTGGTCCGATGCAACCGATGGGAGCTCCGCCGATGGGGCCGATGGGCCCGATGGGGCCGATGGGGCCGATGGGGATGCGCCCGCCGATGCGCCAGGGCACCTCGCACATGGTCCCGATCGTGGTGTCCGCTGGTCTCGCGGTGGGCGTGTTCTGCGGCCTGCTGTTCGGTCTGGGGACCGGCAAGCACGACGCCGAGCCGTCCCGGGCCAGCAACGGGGTCAAGCGCGCCGAGGACACCGCGCCCGACGTGCCCACGCTGAGCACGAACACGCTCAAGCCGGTGGCGACGCCGAAGGCCGCGGTGGCCGCCGGCTCCGGCTCGGGCGGAGCTAGCGCCGCCGCGGCGGGCGCGGGCAGCGCCGTGCCGCCGCCGGGCAAGCTCACGATCGACGTCAAGCCCGACGCGATCGCGGCCAGCGTCAAGATCCTCATCGACGGCAAGCAGGTGGCGCCGGGCACCACATCCGAGATCCCGTTCGAAGCCGGGGTCAAGGAGAAGATCGTGAAGGTGGTGGTCCAGGCGCCGGGCTACCAGGAGGTGAAGCGCGAGGATCCGGTCGAGAGTGGTGGCTCGACCTCGGTGTCGATCGAGCTGGTCAAGAGCGGCCGCGCGGCAGCGACCGCGGGCGCGGACGGCAGCGGCGGCACCGCAGGCGCCAGCGCGGGTAACGCCGGCGATGGCAGCCGGGGCAAGACCGATGATGGCGGCAAGGCCACCGGCAGCAAGACCGACGGCGGAGGCAAGACCGACAGCGGCCGGGGCAAGACCGACGATGGCAGCAAGTCCAACGGCAAGGGCAAGGGCAAGGGCAGCGGCAAGAGCGGGCTGATCGATATCTGAGCTTGCGGCGGAGCCAGAACTCGGCCGCGCGCCATGTAAGGTGGTGCATCACCTCGGGATCGCACGGGTCAATTGACCGTCCGCCCGTCTCGGGTTACGCGTAGGACTCCGACATGGCGCTCCGTGCTTCTCGTCAGCGACCGTTCTGGGCGGGCCGCGGGCGGCGGGCGCGCCGGGCGGGCCACATGGTGCCGCTGGGCCTGCCGAACCCGCTGCGCTCGGTGTCGAGCCCGATCGACGATGCCGCGGTCCGCGTGCTCGGCTCCGGCGACGTCGCGTTCCAGCAGATCGTCGAGCGCGTGCGTCACGCCGAGCGCTCGGTCGAGATCCGCGCGTTCCTGTGGCGCGACGACGAGGCCGGCAACATGCTCGGCGACGCGGTGCTCGCCGCCGCCAACCGTGGCGCGCGGGTCACGATCCACAAGGACAAGATCGCGGCGGTCTACGAGTACGCCGGCGGCAACAAGCAGAGCTTCTTCCACAAGCGGATCGATCCGATCCGCGGGTTGCAGGCCTGGTTCCTGGGCCAGGTGACGCGCGCGCCGGGCTCGTTCAAGCAGCGGCCCAGCTCGCTGGCCCAGGAGATCGTCGCCCACCCCAACATCCGGGTCGAGCACCAGCGCAAGCGGTTCGATCACAGCAAGCTCTACGTCATCGACGATCGCTACCTCGTGCTCGGCTCGATGGGGATCGGCGACAACCACCGCCACGACTGGATCGACGTGATGGTCGAGGTCGAGGGCGCCGAGCACGTCGCGCGGCTGCGCGAGCGGATGGCCGGGCTCGACGAGTTCGATCCGTCGCGCGGCATCGACTTCCTGGTCCACAGCCGCGAGGCCCACCGCAAGAACAGCTGCCCGATGATCAGCCACCGGCTCGCGCTGATCGATGGCGCGGAGCACTCGCTCACCGTCGAGATGGCGTACCTGAGCGATCGCCGGTTCACCGCGGCGCTCGCGCGCGCCGTGCAGCGCGGTGCCCGGGTCCACCTGGTCACCGCCGCTCGCGCCGACGTGCTGGCCAACATCAACCGCGCGACCTGCGACGCGCTGATGCGGCTGACCGGCGCGCCGGACAACCTGACGATCACGCTGGTGCCGCGCATGGTGCACTCCAAGGTGGTGGTGATCGATCACCGGTTCTGCGATATCGGATCGGCCAACTTCACGTCGCTGTCGCACGGCGTCTACGACGAGATCAACCTGTTCGTCGACAACGCGCCGTTCGCCACCGCGGTCGAGGCCGAGATCGAGCGCCACTGCGAGGACAGCCGGGTCGCGGGATCGCGGCTGCCGTACCGCCGGCTCAACTCGGGGCTCGAGCGCGCGATCATGGCGTACCAGTCGCGGCGGGGCGGCTAGGCGCCCGGGGGGCGATGATGGTCTCCACGCTCGATCCCGGCGACCGCGCCAAGCAGGAGCGCCGGCGGCAGATCCTGTCTGCCGCCAAGGCGGTGTTCGCCGAGGCCGGCTATCACGGCGCGTCGATCCACGCGATCATCGAGCGCGCCCAGATCGCGCGCGGCACGTTCTACCTGTACTTCGAGAGCAAGGCCGCGGTGTTCGACTCGATCCTCGATCAGGCGATGGCGGATCTGCGCGGCCGGCTGCACCGGATCGCGGTCGGTGTGCCGGGCGCGCCGCCGCCGCAGGTCCAGCTTCGCGACCAGGTGGTGGCGACGCTCGAGTACATCGTCGATGATCGCCCGCTGGCCACGCTGCTGCTGTCGGCCGGCCACACGCCGGACGTCGACGCCAGCGAGCGGCTCGAGATGTTCTTCACCGAGGTCCGCGATCTGCTGCGGCGCGCGCTCGAGACCGGCATGGAGATCGGCCTGGTCCGGCCGTGTCAGGCCGAGCTCGTCGCCGCGGCGATGCTCGGGATGACCCGCGGCGTGATCGAGCTGCTCGTCCGCCAGACGGACAGGGCGCGGATCGACGAGGTGGTCAGCGAGATGCTGCAGGTCGCGCTGCGCGGCGTGCTCGCGTAGGCCGCGCGCCCGGCATCGCGGCGCGCGGGCACGTGGGCCCGGGCGCGCGCCAGGTGCGCACCCCGCGGGCGTAGCCGATCCCGTTCGCGAAGCTCGGGGCCGCGAAGCCTCGCCGCGGGTGGGCAGTGGTTCAACCCTTCGGCCAGCTGCGCTGTGGGCTCATGATCTGCAGCGATGGCGGGGCCGTAGAGCGACGGCTGGGCTGCAACGACCGGCGCCACCGTGCATCGCGGCGTGCGCACCTGAGCTCGATTTAGTGATCTGGCCTACGTTACATGCGAAGCGGCGTGCGCAGCAAATACAGCTTATGTTGCAGATGTTTACTACTGGACTGACGCGTCAGTCGCCTCTAGACTGACGCGTCAGTCTAGTTCCGCGTCCGGAGATTCCATGAACACACCCGACCAAGTCGTGATCGGCATCGATGTTGGCTCCACCACCGTGAAGATGACGGTGGTCGATCCGACGTCCAAAGAGATCCTGTGGTCCAAGTACCTGCGCCACGAGACTCGCCAGCCCGAGATGACGCGCGACATGCTGCGCGAGATCCACGAGGCGTTCCCGTCGATCACCAAGGATCGGATCCGGGTGTTCATCACCGGCTCGGGCGGAAGCCCGATCGCGCCGCAGATCGGCGCGAAGTTCGTCCAGGAGGTCAATGCCGTGACGATGGCGGTGGAGAAGCTCCACCCCGACGTCGGCAGCGTGATCGAGCTCGGCGGCCAGGACGCCAAGATCATCATGTTCAAGCAGAACGTGGAGACCGGCGACAAGACCGCGCAGACGTCGATGAACGACAAGTGCGCGTCGGGCACCGGCGCCACGATCGACAAGTGCGTGCTCAAGGTCGGCATGCCGCGCGAGGACGTGCCCAAGCTCAAGTTCGATCCGAGCAAGCTCCACCACGTCGCGGCCAAGTGCGGCGTGTTCGCCGAGACCGACATCGTCAACCTGGTGAAGTCGGGCATCCCGCGCAACGAGATCATGAACTCGCTGGCCGACGCGATCGTCAGCCAGAACCTCGCGGTCCTGACCCGCGGCAACACGCTCAAGTCCAAGGTGCTGCTGCTCGGCGGCCCGAACACCTACCTGCCGTTCCTCCAGGAGTGCTGGCGGCTCCGGATCCCCGAGGCGTGGGCGGAGCGCGGCTACGAGTACGACAAGACCGTGCCGGTCGAGGACCTGATCTTCGTCCCCAAGAACTCCGACCTCTACGCCGCGTACGGCGCGGTGCTGTTCGGGCTCTACGAGCCCGAGACCGTCGGCCGCTACCGCGGGCTCGAGCCGCTCGAGGAGTTCATCCAGCACGGCCGCAAGAGCAAGCTCGGCGAGTCGGCCGGCCCCGGGCTGGTCGAGACCCCCGAGCAGCGCGACGCGTTCGTCGACAAGTACCGCGAGCCGCACTACGCCGACACCTTGCTGGAGTCCGGCAAGACCTACCGCGGCGTGATCGGGCTCGACGGTGGATCGACCTCGAGCAAGTGCGTGTTCATCGACGAGAACGAGAACATCCTGAAGAAGGTCTACACGCTCTCGAAGGGCAACCCGATCCAGGACATGAAGGACATGTTCGCCCAGATGCGGCAGTGGGCGACCGACCAGGGCGCGGTGCTCGAGGTCGTCGGGTTCGGCGTCACCGGCTACGCCGGCGACGTGCTCGAGCGCTCGCTCGGCGCCGACGCCAACATCGTCGAGACCGTCGCGCACATGATGTCGGCCAAGCGCTGGTTCCCGTCGGTCGACGTGATCTGCGACATCGGCGGGCAGGACATCAAGGTGATGTTCATGCAGAACGGCGACGTCAAGAACTTCCGCTTGTCGAACAGCTGTTCCGCAGGTAACGGCATGTTGCTCCAGGCGATGGCCGACCAGTTCGGCCTGCCGGTCAAGCAGTACGCCGAGGTCGCGTTCGAGGCCCGGCTGGCGCCCAAGTTCTCGTACGGCTGCGCCGTGTTCCTCGACTCGGATCGCGTGAACTTCCAGAAGGAGGGCTACGCCAAGGAGGAGCTGCTCGCCGGGCTCGCGCTGGTGCTGCCCAAGAACATCTGGCAGTACGTGGTCCAGATCCCGCGCATGGCCGAGCTCGGCCGGGTGTTCGTGCTCCAGGGCGGCACCCAGAAGAACGTCGCCGCGCTCAAGGCCCAGGTCGACTACATCGAGAAGCGCGTGCCCAACGCCGAGGTCTACCTCCACCCGCACTGCGGCGAGGCCGGCGCGATCGGCGCCGCGTTCGAGGCGCTGCGCGTGACCCGGCGGCGCGGCAAGACCGCGTTCGTCGGGCTCGACCAGGCGGTCGACATCGAGTACGTGTCGATCAACGACGAGCACACGCGCTGCAACTTCTGCCCGAACAACTGCTCGCGCACGTTCATCGATACCAAGACGCTCGACGGCAAGACCGCGCGCTACATCAGCGGATTCTCGTGCGAGAAGGGCACGGTCGAGAACATCGACGCGCTCAAGGTGCTCAACAAGGAGCGCCAGAAGCGGATGAAGCAGTACCCCAACCTGGTCGACTACGAGGCCAAGCTGGCGTTCAAGAGCTTCGTGGATTCGATCGGCTCGCCGGTGATGCCGGCAGCCGGCGCGGCGGTCGAGGACGTGGCGATCAAGAAGACGCTGCTCGGCGCGATCCGCCGGGTGCCGATCCAGCGCGCGTTCCAGCGCGCCAGCGCCGAGGTCTGGGCCAAGCGCAAGGACGTCCGGATCGGGATCCCGCGGGTGCTGAACCTGTACTCGACCGGCCCGTTCTGGCGGACCTACTTCGAGATGATCGGCATCGACTCGCGCAACGTGGTGTTCTCCGACGAGACCGGCGAGGAGATGTGGCAGGCGGGCTGCAAGTACGGCTCGGTCGACCCGTGCTACCCGTCGAAGGTCTGCCAGGCCCACATCCACAACCTGCTGTTCAAGCACCACGAGAAGAAGCCGCTCAACTACATCTTCTTCCCGTCGATCACCCATATCCCGACGTTCATCGTCAACCAGATGGACACCGCGAGCTGCCCGGTGGTGTCGGGCACGCCCAAGGTGATCCGCGCGGCGTTCACCAAGGAGACCGACTTCTTCGCCGAGCGCCAGATCAGTTACCTCGACACGGCGGTGACGCTGAACGAGCCGCTGATGTGCAAGAAGCAGATGTTCGACGAGTGGGGGCCGCTGCTCGGGCTGACGCCCGACGAGAGCGACTTCGCGGTCGACCAGGCATTCAAGGCGGTCCAGGCGTTCGAGGACGAGATGGAGCGCAAGGGCAAGGAGATCCTCGGCGAGGTGATGCGCGAGAACCGCGTCGCCCTGGTGATGCTGGGCCGGCCGTACCACAACGACCCCGGGCTCAACCACTCGGTGCTCGAGGAGTTCCAGGCGCTGGGCTACCCGATCCTGTCGATGCGCTCGCTGCCGCGCGATCCCGAGACGCTCCGGAACCTGTTCGCCGAGGACCTCGCCAAGGGCATCATCCAGAGCGGGCTCGACGTGTCCGATGTCTGGCCCGAGAACTACTCGACCAACTCGGTCCAGAAGGTCTGGGCGGCCAAGTACGCCGCGCGCCACCCCAACCTGGCGTGCCTCGATCTGTCGAGCTTCAAGTGCGGCCACGACGCCCCGACCTACGGCCTGATCGACTCGATCATCGCGTCCGCCGGCAAGGCGTACTCGGCGCTGCACGACATCGACGCCAACAAACCCTCGGGATCGATCAAGATCCGGGTCAAGACCTACGCCCACACCCTGATGCTGCTCAGGGAGAAGCTCGATGATCAGGCGACCAAGCAGGTCGAGCTCGACCGCTCGGTCACCGAGAAGAAGCTCGAGATGATGCAGGCGCTCGCCCGCAAGCTCGCCGGGATCGGCCGGACCGACGACCGGCTCGACCGCGAGATCAAGCAGCTCGACGAGCGCGTGGCGGCGTGGCGGGCGGCCGACGAAGCCGCCCGGCCCAAGGGCAAGCGCCCGGCGGCCCTCAACGTGATGCAGCAGTGACGGTTTTCAGCTCCCACCTCCGGAGAAACTCATGACCACGACCAATGACAACAACGGAAACAACCTCGACGCGATGTCGCTCGAGGCGATCGAGGCCGAGCTGAAGCAGTTCGAGATCGAGGAGCGCAAGCGCCTCGGCCTGCCCGTCGACGGTGCCAAGCACTGGTTCGACGAGGTGCCGCGCACGTTCACCCGCGACCAGCGCGAGCACACCACGGTGCTGGTCTCGGGCCTGACCATGGCGCACGACCTGTTCGTCCAGTCCGCGCTGCGCGGCATCGGCTACAAGGTCCTCGCGATGGACACGCCGGACAACGACGCGCTCCAGTACGGGCGCGAGTACGGCAACCGCGGCCAGTGCAACCCGACGTACTTCACCGTCGGCAACCTCGTGAAGTACCTCGACGGCCTGCGCAGCCGCGGGATGTCCAAGGACGACATCGTCAAGAACCACGTGTTCGTCACCGCGGGGGCGTGCGGCCCGTGCCGGTTCGGCACCTACGTCACGGAGTACCGCAAGGCGCTGCGCGACTCCGGGTTCGACGGGTTCCGCGTGCTGCTGTTCCAGCAGACCGGCGGGCTCAAGCAGGCGACCGGCGAGGGCGTCGGGCTCGAGATGAACCCGGCGTTCTTCTGGGGCCTGATCCGCGCGATCATGATCGGCGACGTGCTCAACTCGCTGGGCTACCGGATCCGGCCCTACGAGGTCGAGCCCGGCGCCGCCGACCGCGCGCTCGAGATCTCGAAGAAGATCATCGCCGACGCGTTCGAGCACAACACGTCGCTGCCGATGGCGCTGTTCAAGGTCCGCCGCGAGCTCGGCAAGGTCAAGGTCGACCGCACCCGGACCAAGCCGCGGGTCGGCATCATCGGCGAGTTCTGGGCGATGACCACCGAGGGCGACGGCAACTACGGCCTGCAGCGCTTCCTCGAGGCCGAGGGCGCCGAGCCCGACATCCAGATCGTCACGTCGTGGCTGCTCTACATGATCTGGCAGGGCAAGTACGACACCGAGCAGCGCGCGAACCTGCGCGGTGTCGACAAGGACAAGACCGAGCACGGCGGCAGCAAGTTCAGCTTGAAGGGCGTCGACGTCCGCAAGCGCACGGCGTCGCTGTGGGCCGGCGAGAAGGTGCTGCGCGGTCTGTTCCAGACCATCGCCAAGGCGATGGGGCTCAACGACTACCACCTGCCGGACATGGACCAGATCGCCGAGGTCTCGCACGCCTTCTACGACAACAACCTGCGCGGCGGCGAAGGCCACATGGAGATCGGCAAGCTGATCCAGAACGTGGCGTACTCGAAGGTCAACATGACGCTGTCGGTGAAGCCGTTCGGCTGCATGCC
>Ga0307515_10003802_pt1 | contig 31579 bp, 23 predicted proteins | sample 17_EM_MG_FD_194513 | JGI IMG/M metagenome (GOLD analysis project Ga0307515, IMG submission 194513) | Populus trichocarpa ectomycorrhiza microbial communities from riparian zone in the Pacific Northwest, United States - 17_EM | ecosystem: Host-associated > Plants > Roots > Unclassified | place...
AGGACAGCAGCGAGATCACGAAGCCCATGGTCCTCCAGCGTACCGCACGACCGATCACCGGGGCGATCATCGGTGCACCGCGTTCACAGCACGTCCATGCAGAACCAGGCGTACGAGTCGGCATTGTCCAGGGCGTCCTTGGTGGAGAGCGTCGCGTACTTGCCGTCCCAATGGTACGCCTCATCGTCGGTGCCGGTGTACTTGTGGCTGCACTCGTGGATGATCGTGCGCGCCCGCGCGTCGGGGTTGGTGTCGGCGAACCACGGCGGGCACAGGTGGATGTCGCTCCAGATCACGTAGACGTAGGCGCGCGACGTGCCCTCGGACTCGACCTCGACCGGGATCGTGCCGTTGAACGCGTTGCGGATCCGCCCGAGCTTGCTCGCGACCTCGGTGGCGACCTTGGCCTCGGTCGAGTGGAAGTTGGCCTGCAGCGCGGCCGAGGTCTTTGGATCCGACGGGCTGCCGATCTTTCCGACCGCGTTGTCGAGGATCTGGCGCGCCCGGGTCACCGCCGCGGCGATCATCGCCGCCTGGCCGTCGTTCTCGTCCTCCATGCGGACGCTGGTCGTGCCGTCGGTGGTGGTCCGATCGGCGACGTGCGAGCTCGCGCTGCCCACGTAGGCGCGGTCGGTGTCGTGGCCCTTGGCCGCCGTCGGCTCGGCGGCCGGCGCCGGCGCGGCGTCGCGCACGAAGCTGCCGCCGGAGATGTTGCCGATCTTGCGCTTGCCGGCCCCGCCCTTCTTCACGCCCGGGTGCGAGCCCTCGGCGAGGTTGCCGATCCGCGCGCGGACGTCGCCGCCTCCGTACTCGGCCCTGCCGGCGACGCCCGGGCTGCTCGACACGCCGGCCAGGCTGGTGAGCGTCTGCTTGCCCGGCGTGTCCGCGCGCTCGGCGGACGGTTGCGCGACCGTGGACTTCCCGGCGCCCGGGCGGTGGTCGAAGCTCATCGAGGTTCCCTTCTCCAGCAGTGCACTCGTGACGGTCTCCGGACTGTCGCCTTGTCCGGGGCGCCAGTCAACGGCATTTCCGTCGCTGCGGCGAGCCTCGCGCGCAGTCGGAGAGCTCGGGCCACACGTCCCCTGTCGTGATACGCCCCGCGGCCAGCAAACCTTTCCGCCGGCGCGGCGGTCAGTCGCACGCGCCAGTGGCGCAGTCGCACGGCGCCGGGCTGGTGCCGGCCAGGCAGCCATCGGTGGCCTTGCGCTCGGGCGGCAAGAGGAAGCGCTGCACCATGCGCAGGGCCGCGGGTTTGCTGTTGATCCCGCTGTGGGTGCCATTGTCGGTCGGCGGCGGCTGGTTGGTCTCGGGCGGCAGCGGCGTGGGGTGGTCGTCGAACACGACGATCCCGTTGTCGAGCGCGCCGGGCGTAGGCGCCAGGTGCCAGGGGGACCTCACCGAGGGGCCGATCAGATCGATCCCCATCGTGCGCGCGACCAGCTCGGTGGTGAGGTTCGACACCAGGCAGTCGCCGATCGAGTACCACATCAAGATGTTCTTCACCGGGTGGCCGAACAGCGGGTCCTTGATGACGTGGGCCGCGGTGGTGATCGGATCGTAGGGCTCGAACGCCATGCCGAACAGCGCGACGTTGAGCTGGTAGACCCCCGGATCGTCGTAGGCGCTCTGGACCACGCTCTTGAGCAGCGTCCACGCGTTCGACCGCTCGATCAGCAGCGACCACGCGCCGCCCGGCACCGCGAGCACGCCGCGCAGCAAGTTCGGATCGTAGGCCATGATCACGTTGCCCATGATCCCGCCGAGCGAGCCGCCGACGTAGAACGTGTTCGCCGGGTCGATCACCGGCACGCCGCCGAACTGGAACGCGGGGGACGCCGCCATCGGGCCGCGCGCGATCGACTCGAGCGCCATGAAGTCGACGACCGACTGCGCCAGCTTCTCGGTGATCGTCGGGCCGCGGTTCAGATCGGTGACCGCGAGCGCCGCGGCGGTGACCTGGCGCGAGGTCAGGCCGATGAAGTCGCCGGCGAGGATGATCAGGCAGTGGTCCTCGGCGAGCTGCAGCACGAAGTCCTGATCGAGGTAGTCGCGGGCCGAGCCGAACAGGCCGTGGCCGAAGATGATCGTCGGACGCGGCAGCGGCTGGCTATCCACGCACGCCGGGATGATCGCCGCGAACTGCGCATTGCGCAGGCCCTGCATCCGGGGAGCGCCGGTCGCGTCGCGCCGCAGCACCGAGCCGTCGGCCTCGCCGTCGGTCAGGAAGTCGGGCGACTGGAACGTGCCCTCGTAGCGCTTGTAGGTCCGCGCGGTCACCGGCAGCGCCTCGGCCGTGAACGTCAGGTTGGCGCCGGCCGCGCCGATCGCCGGCAGCGCCTGGGCGCGCATCGCGGTCAGGTCAGCGCGCAACATCTGGTCGGACGCGGTCCGGAAGTCCCAGGCGAGCACCAGCTCGGACCTCGCGACCCCGGCCGCGGCGAGCTGGTCGAACATCGCCGCCGAACCGGCCGCCAGCGCCGCGAACCGCGGGTGGTCGAAGCGCGCACCGTCGCGCAGCGCCGCGAACCCCGGCGAGATCGGCAGCGGCTGGCCGCTGGCGTCCTTCACCGTGTTGCGGATCGCGACCGCGTAGTGGGTCTTCTCGCGCAGCCGGGCGAGCGGCCGGATCACCAGCGCGCGACGGGGCACGTCGCTGACGTTCTGATCGATCTCGGCGAAGAACGGGGCGCGCTCGCCGCGGTCGAGGTCCAGCAGCACGATCGGCGAGCCCGGCGCCAGCGAGTCGTCGGGCGACTTGAACGACGGCAACCCGTCGGGCGACACGCCGTCGGGGAACATCGCCAGCAGCGGGCCGGTCGGCGAGAACCCGTCCCAGCGCGCGTCGAGCGGCGCGGGATCGAGCGACACGCCCTCGCTGTTGACCGGCATCGCCTCGATCGGCAGGTCGATCCGGTACCCGCTCGGCATCGCCGGATCGGCCTCGAGGTACGCCGACGACGGCCACGGCAGGAGGCAGCTCTCGCCGCCGAGCGGGTTGCACTCCCGGGCGACCGGCTGCGCGCGGTTGTCATCTCCGCATCCCCCGGCTCCGGCGGATCCGGCGACGGCGACCAGCGCAGCAACGGCAAGGACTGTGCGGTTGCTCATGCGGCCCGGCAACCGTAACACCCGCGGAGCAGCATCGTCGGGCTCAATGTGTGCCCGAGGTCACCGATGGCAGTATACATCGGCTGCCCGCGTGTACGTCCCGCTGCTCGATCGCCTCCTCTACCAGCACCCGTTCGAAGGCGGCAGCGCGCGGCGCTACGCCCGGGACGAGCGGCCGGCGTTCGACGATCTCGACGATCGACTGCTCGATCGCTTCGCGCCCGAGCTCGCCGCCGGCAACGGCGTGCCCCGGCGCCTGCTCGATCTCGGCTGCGGCCCCGGGACATTCGTCCGCCGCGCCACCGCGCGGTTCCCAGCGCTCCGCGTCGTGGCGATCGATCCGAGCCGCGACTTCGCCGCCCGTGGCGTGGTCCGCGCGGCCGGCGAGGCGCTGCCGCTCGCCGCGCGCTCGGTCGACCTCGCGATCTGCCTGTCGTCGATCCGCCACGTCCGCGACCGCGCCGCCACGCTCGCCGAGCTGCGCCGCGTGGTCCGCGGGCTGCTCGTGATCGTCGAGCTCGATCCCGACGCCGATCGCACCCGGGTCGCCTATCACGCCGACCGGCTCGCCTCGCCGCTGCTGCGCCGGCTGTTCGGGCCGCTCGTGCTGCGCACCGCGCCACCGGCTGCGACCATCGCCACACTCGCTCGCCGAGCCGGCTTCGCGCTGCGTGCGCTCGGCCCGGATCCGGTCCAGCCTGTCTACATCATGGAGCTCGCGTGAAGCGCAGCTGGGCGCGCCGGGCCGCCGAGCTCCGCGGTGAGCTCGCCGCGATCGCCGGCAACGATCTGCAGTGGTGGCTGCTCGCCGGCGGCGCCGCGATCACCGAGCAGTGGCGCGCGCGGCCCGGCTACGTCGCGTCCGACGCCGAGCCCGGCGCCGACACGTTCCTCGGCTACCGCGCCGCGCCGCCGCCCGATCCGCTGCGCGACGCGATCGATCGCGCCCGCGCCGCCCGCGCCGCGCTGCGCGAGCTCGACGGCACGCTCCCCGATCAGCCGCTCGCGGTCACCATCGCGCGGGGCGACGGCGCGGTCGCCGAGCCGAGCGCGCTCGACGCCGCCGCGTTCGCGATCGGCCCGCACTGCGTGATCGCCGCGCTCGACGATCCGACGCTGCTCCACCAGCTCGCCGCCGCCGCGCGCGGGACGCCGCCGGCGCCGTGGCGCGGATCGACGCCGTTCGTGTGCGTGTCGCTCGGCGACGATCCGGTCGCGACCGCGCGCCACGGCCACCGCCGCGGCTGGCGCGACGGCCGCGGCCCCTGGCTCGGCCTCGGCCGCGCCGGCGAGCTCGCCACGGTCTCGACCTGCCACATGGCGATCGACGGCTACGGCCACGCCTGCCTGACCGGCCGGATCCACGCCCTCGCCGAGGCCGCGGCCGCCGAGCGGCTCGCCCGCGCACCGTGGTCGGCGGCGGCGCACCCCCAGCCGCTGCGCTCCGCGCCGGCGCACCACGGTCACGTCGCGCACCTCGCGCACCTCGCCCACCCGGCGCTTCCGCCGCCGCGCCCCGTCGCCGGCGCCATCGCGCTCGGCGTCGCCTGGGGCGAGCTCGACGCGCCCAGCCTGCGCGTCCTGCCGCTCGCCTACGCCGTCGGCCGCATCCTCCACCGCGTCGCCGGCCGCCCCGACGCGCGGTTCTCGCCGACGCTGCAGATCCCGGTCACCCCCGGCCGGCTCGACGAACCCGAGCGCCGCCGCCGCCGCGCGATGCCCGCCGCGGTCAGCGTCCGGTTCGAGGCCGGCGTCGCCGAGCCGTTCGCGGCGTTCGAGGCCCGCGCCCGCGGGGTGCTCGAGCGCGAGACCCTGGGCCTGGGCCTGTGCGCGCGCATGGTCGCCGCCGCGCGCGGTGCCCCGACCCCGCTGGCGTGGAAGCGCCGCAGCTTCTCGACCGCGCGCCCGCCCTGGCTCGATCGCGTGTCCGACGTGCTCGGCGGCCGCGCCTGCCTGTCCCGGATCCGGATCGACACGCCGATCCCGCCGTCGTGCGCGGTGTCGTCGCCCAGCCGCCACGCGTCGCCCGGCGATCCGCTCGGCGCCTGCGTCGTCACCGTGGTCGACGACGGCGACCGCGCCGCGATCACCGTGTGCGGCTCGGGCCTCGCCGGCAGCCCCGCCGGCGCCCGCGCGCTGCTCGACGAGATCCTGTCGCTCACCGCAGCGCCCGCGCCGCGCGCGACCAGCCGCGGCGTCTCGGGTCAATGACCGCGGGCCCGGCGGATCGCCGCGCAGCGTAACGCTTGGTGGCCTGGCGTACCCGAGTTGCTTCCGGCGCGCGGATCCAGAGGCTGCAACCACCGGTTGCAACTGGAAAGTTTCTCCTCACGCTGCTCGATGGCCCGACCACCGGGAGAAATCTCGGGCTGCTCCGGTAGGATGGCCAACCATGAAAATTCACGTTGTGGTCCTGTGTGGGCTGGTTGCTTGCGGCGGTGGTGACCATGGCCATCCGCTCCCCGATGCGCCGTCGTCGCGCCTGACGATCGAGCCCGCCGATCTCTCGGTCAGCATCATCGACAACGCCGTGGTGGTGCAGCCGTACACCGCGCGGCTCTCCGACGGCAGCGGCCACATGGTCGACGTCACGCAGGAGACGACGTTCTCGCTGCGCGACCCGGCCTACGGCAGCTTCGCCGGCGCGTCGCTCACCGTGACCGGCCAGGGCGCCGGACCGACCCGCATCGAGGCCACCGCGCGCGGCGCCGCCGGTGACACCGGCCTGGTCGTCCACGTCAAGCGCACCGTGGTCGAGCCGACGGCGCCGACCGACGCGGCGGGCCTGTTCGCCGCCGCCACCGAGGACCCCGCGCTGGCCCCGGCGATCGCCTATCCGCTCGACCGCATCCTGGTGCCGCCCAACCTCGGTCAGTTCGACGTCCACTGGCACAACAACACCGCGGACACCGACAACCTGTTCGAGGTCACGATGGCCAACCAGTACGTCGACATCCGGCTCTACACCACGGGCCTCTCCCCCAACAACCCGCAGGCGTTCTGGACCGCGTACGCGCCGGCGACCTGGTACCCGATCGCGAGCTCGCGCGAGCAGCTGACGCTCAGCATCGCTGGCATGGACCGGGCGTATCCCCGGACCAAAGGCACCGCTGCCACCCAGCACGTCGACGTCACCAACGAGAACGCGCAGGGCGGGATCTACTACTGGACCACGTCGGGCGCCGCCGGGATCTGGCGCTACGACGTCAGCAAGCCCGAGGTGCCGCCGGCCCCGTACTTCGCCGACACCGCGCGCCCGGCCGGCTGCATGGGCTGCCACACGCTGTCGCGCGACGGCACCAAGATCGCGATGACGTTCGACGGCGGCGGCGGCCGCGGCACGATCTTCAACGTCGCCGACCGCCGCGTGCTGGTCCCGTTCGACGGCGCGTCCCAGCCCGCGCAGCACTGGGACTTCGCGACGTTCGACGCGACCGCGACCAAGCTGGTCACGATCGAGAGCAGCCAGATGTATTTGCGCGCGCTCGACGGCGCGATGCTCGCCGGCCCGCTGCCGCCGGTCACCGCCGGCAACCTCGCGACTCACCCCGAGATCTCGCCCGACAACACCCGCCTGGTCAGCGTCGAGTTCAACGGCGGCTACGACGCCCAAGCCTACAACGGATCGATCGTGATCCGGTCGTTCGACGCCGCGTCCAACAGCTTCGGCGCGCCGACCGTGCTGGTGCCGAGCGCGATCAACGTCGCCAGCTGGTATCCGTCGTTCTCGCCCGACGGCGAGTGGATCGCGTTCACCCGCACCACCAGCTACTCGTACAACGACGGCAGCGCCGAGACCTGGCTGGTCAAGGCCGACGGCACCCAGGCCCCGATCCCGCTCACCACCACCAACCTGACCGGCACCCTGACCAACTCGTGGGCGCGCTGGGTGCCGTTCGCGCAGACCTTCGGGCCAGGCAACGAGAAGCTGTTCTACCTGACGTTCTCGACGCAGCGCCCGTTCGGCGTCCGGATCCCCGGCGGCGGCCGGCCGCAGATCTGGATGACGCCGGTGTTCCCGGCGCGCGCGGCGGCCGGTCAGGATCCCTCGGGCAACGCGTTCCGCGTCCCGTTCCAGGACGTCAACACGTCCAACCACATCGCGCAGTGGACCCAGGCCGTGGTGGTGCAGTAGCGGTCTACTTGCGCGCGGCCTGCCAGGCTGCGTACTCCGGGCTCGCCACCAGGTCGCTGTAGACCGGCGAGTCGCGCAGCGCGTCGGCCTGGAACGGCGCCTGGAACCGGGTGTGGAGCTCGTCCATCGCCGCGAGCGCGCTCGGCCACGCGCGCCGGGCGAGCGCGACGTCGAGCCTGGCCCACCAGCCCTTGGACAGCGTGGGATCGGCGGCCACGGCCGCGTCGGCGCGGGCCTGCGCGGCGTCGAGATCGCCCGCCGCGTGGCGCTGGAGCAGGATCTCGGCGCGGATCCCGTCCTGCCAGGCATCGCCACCGATCGCCGCGTCGACCTGATCGACGTAGCGCAGCGCCGCCGCGTAGTCCTTGCGCAGCAGCGCGCCGTCGATCTCGAGCAGCGCCACGCTCGGATCGGCGGGGAAGGTCGCGGCGATCTCGTCGAGCGCCTGCTGGTAGGCCGGCTCGGAGATCGCGCTCGCCAGCGCGACCCGCATCGCCTGGGCCGCCCGCGTCTTGCGCAGTGACGCCGGGAACGAATCGACCAGCGCCAGCGCCTCGGTGTGCTGCCCGGACTGCTGCAGCGCCCGCGCCCGCTTCATCTTGTCCGCCAGCGCCGTGCCGTCGGCCTCGTTGACCTTCGCCGCCGCGAGCACCGCGTCGGTGGTCGCCCGCAGCAACTCGGACACCCACTGCCCGGCCGCGAACGAGTAGACGTCGATCACCCGCACCTTGTGATCGCCGCGCGACGTCCCGAGCATCAGCTCGTCGTAGTTGACCGTGCCGACGCCGGTCCGGGCGTCCTTCAAGATCCGGCGAAACACCGGGCGCGGCTGGCCGTCGACGATCCGCACCCGCAGCAGCTGGTAGCTCTCGGCGCCGTCCTGCCAGGCACAGAGCACGCTGGGCAGCGTGGCCTTGCGCTCGAGCTCCTTCGCCGCGGCCTCGGTCGCGGTCGTGGATTTGCCGTGCCGGTAGCGCGCGGCGAACGCTCGGAGGTCGAACATCGGATCGAGCTTGCTGTGGTCGCACGGGGTCACCACCTTGGTGAACCTGACGGCGAACCCCCTGGCCTCCGCGAGCGTGACCGGATCGACGTCGGGCGGCTGCGCGGCCTGCGGGCAGCCGAACCCCGCCGCGATCGCGACCGACACCGCGGTGGTCACCCGGATCATCTCCCCCATCCGGCAACCGTACCGCAAACCGCTCGCGCCGATCAGCTGATCTGCGGCTTGCGCGCGAGCATCTCGATCAGATCCATCTTGGTCAGGATCCCGATCACGTTGCGCTGGTCGTCGACCACGATGGCGACCTCGCCGCGCTCGAAGATCCGCGGCAGCTCGCTCGAGCTGGCGTGAAGCGCGACGGTCGAGACCCGGCGCTCCATGACCTCGGCGACGATGGTGTCCTTGTTGGCGCGGCCGCTGACCAGGTGGTGCAACAGGTCGCTCTCGGTCAGGATCCCGACCAGCTTTCCGTGATCGAGCACCGGCATCTGCGAGATCCCGTGCTGCTTGAACAGGTCCGTGGCGCGCTCGAGCTTGTCGTTGAGATCGAGCGAGATGACCTCGCGCCGGCCCAGCGCCCGCACGCAATCGCCGACCGTACCGACCTCCCAGTCGCCCTTGACGAAGCCCTGCTGGCGCATCCAGCGGTCGTCGACGAACTTGGTCAGGTAGTTGCGGATCGAGTCCGGCAGGATGACCACGACGCGCTTGCCCCGGCCCATGTCGCGGCACACCTGCATCGCGGCCCACACCGCCGAGCCCGACGAGCCGCCGCACAGAAGGCCCTCCTGGCGGATCAGCTTGCGCGCGACCACGAACGAGTCTCGGTCGTTGGACTTGATCCAGCCGTCGACCAGCCGGCGATCCAGCACGTCGGGGATGAAGTCGTAGCCGATGCCCTCGACCTTGTAGCTGCGGATCTCGCCCGGGCCGGCCAGGATCGAGCCCTCGGGATCGACGCCGATGATCTTGCACTTCGGGATCTCGCGCTTGATCGCGCGCGCCACGCCGGTGATCGTGCCGCCGGTGCCCGCGGTCATCACCACCGCGTCGAGCTTGCCGCCGCACTGCTCGACGATCTCCTGGCCCGTGCCTTCCTCGTGCGCCGCCGGGTTCGACGGGTTGGAGTACTGATCGAGGATGTGCGAGTTGGGGATCACCTCCTTGAGCCGGCGCGCGACGCCGATGTGGCTCTCCGGCGAGTCCCACGCCGCCTCCGTCGGGGTCCGGATGATCTCGGCGCCGAGCGCCTCGAGCACGACCTGCTTCTCCTGCGACATCTTCTCCGGCATCGTGATGATCACGCGGTAGCCCCGCACCGCGGCCGCCATCGCGATGCCGATGCCCGTGTTGCCCGAGGTCGGCTCGATCAGCGTATCTCCCGGCTTGATCCGGCCCGCCTTCTCCGCGTCGAGCAGCATGCGGACGCCGATCCGATCCTTGACCGAGCCGCCCGGGTTCATGAACTCGCACTTGGCGAGCAGCTCGCACGGCAGGCTCTTGCCGATCCGCGACAGCCGCACCATCGGCGTCCGACCGGTCGTATCGAGAATGGAATCGTGGATCGTCCCGGTGGTCGTCCCGGTGCTCGTCTCGTTGGCCATCGCCGAGAATGTACCCTCGCCCGCGACCCGGGACGCTCGCCCTGACGGAACGCGAGCGTGAGATCAGATCCATCATGGCGGCGCATCGTCCGCTCGAACGTGGCGAGCGCGGCCAAACGATGGTAATCAGGGCCGATGTCGTCCGTTGACCTCCTGCGCGATACCCTCGGCCGCCGCATCGTCGTGCTCGACGGTGCGATGGGCACGAGCGTGCAGGCGCTCGGGCTCGCGGACGAAGCCGCGTGGCGCGGCGAGCGATTTCGCGATCATCCAACGTCGGTCAAGGGCTGCATCGACGTGCTCGTGCTGACCCAACCCGAGGCGATCGAGCAGATCCACCTCGACTTCCTGCGCGCCGGCGCCGACATCGTCGAGACCGACACGTTCACCGCGACCTCGCTCGCGCTCGCCGACTTCGGCCTCGAGGCCACCGTGCGCGACTTGAACCTCGCCGCCGCGGCGGTCGCGCGCCGCGCTGTCGAGCGCGCCGAGCGGGAGGACGGCCGGCCGCGCTGGGTCGCCGGCTCGATCGGCCCGACCACCCGGACCGCGTCGCTGTCGCCCGACGTCAACGATCCCGGCGCCCGCGCGGTGACGTTCCGTCAGCTGGTCGACGCCTACGCCGAGCAGACCCGCGCGCTGATCGAGGGCGGCGTCGATCTGCTGATCACCGAGACCCACATCGACACGCTCAACTGCAAGGCGTCGCTCTACGCGATCGCCGAGCTGTTCGAGCACGGCACCCGCAAGGTCCCGGTGATCGCCTCGGTCACGATCCCGGATCGCTCCGGCCGCACGCTGTCGGGCCAGACCGTCGAGGCGTTCTACAACTCGGTGGCGCACGCCGAGCTCCTGGCCATCAGCATCAACTGCGCGCTCGGCGCCGACGACATGCGGCCGCACGTCGCCGAGCTCGCGCGGATCGCCAGCGTGCCGGTCGCCTGCTACCCCAACGCCGGCCTGCCCAACGAGTTCGGCGGCTACGACGACACGCCCGAGCACATGGCGAAGCTGCTCGGCGGGTTCGCCCGCGACGGCATGCTCAACCTGGTCGGCGGCTGCTGCGGCACCCGCCCCGACCACATCCAGGCGATCCGCGCCGCGGTCGATCGCGTCGCGCCGCGCGCGCTGCCGGCCATCCCGCGCCACATGCGGCTCGCCGGGCTCGAGCCGATCACGATCACACCGGAGACCAACTTCGTGGTGATCGGCGAGCGCACCAACGTCACCGGCTCCGCCGCGTTCCGCCGGCTGATCAAGGACGACAAGTACGACGAGGCGGTCGCGGTCGCGCGCCAGCAGGTCGAGGGCGGCGCCAACATCCTCGACGTCTGCATGGACGAGGGCATGCTCGACGGCGTCGCCGCGATGCGCCGGTTCATCAACCTGATCGCCGCCGAGCCCGACATCGCGCGGATCCCGGTGATGGTCGATTCGTCGAAGTTCTCGGTGATCGAGGCCGGGCTCGAGTGCCTGCAGGGCAAGGGCGTCGTCAACTCGATCTCGCTCAAGGAGGGCGAGGCCGAGTTCATCCGCCAGGCCCGGATCGTCCGCAAGTTCGGCGCCGCGGTCGTGGTGATGGCGTTCGACGAGACCGGCCAGGCCACCACGGTCGATCACCGGCTCGCGATCGGCCACCGCGCCTACAAGATCCTCACCGAGCAGGTCGGGTTCCCGCCCGAGGACATCATCTTCGATCCCAACATCCTGACGATCGGCACCGGGATCGAGGAGCACGATCCGTACGCGGTCAACTTCATCGAGGCCGTCGCGCGGATCAAGCGCGAGCTGCCGTACGCCAAGGTCTCGGGCGGGGTGTCGAACCTGTCGTTCTCGTTCCGGACCTCGCCGCGGGTGCGCGAGGCGATGCACGCGGTGTTCCTGTACCACGCGATCCAGGCCGGGCTCGACATGGCGATCGTCAACGCCGGCCAGCTCGCGGTCTACGACGAGCTCGATCCGGTGCTGCGCGACCATGTCGAGGACCTCGTGCTCAACCGCCGCGCCGACGCGACCGAGCGCATGCTCACGCTCGCCGCGACGCTGTCCGGCGACACCGCCCGGCAGGTCGACGAGCTGGCGTGGCGCCGCGAGCCGCTCAAGGACCGGCTCGCCCACGCGCTGGTCAACGGCATCACCGACTTCATCGATCCGGACATCGCCGAGGCGCTGACCGAGTACGCCAAGCCGCTCGACATCATCGAGGGCCCGCTGATGGACGCCATGAACATCGTCGGCGGGCTGTTCGGCGCCGGCAAGATGTTCCTGCCCCAGGTCGTCAAGTCGGCGCGGGTGATGAAGAAGGCGGTCGCGATCCTCGAGCCGCTGATGGACGCCGAGAAGCGCCGCACCGGCGTCACCACCGCCAAGGGCAAGATGGTGATCGCCACGGTCAAGGGCGACGTCCACGACATCGGCAAGAACATCGTCGCCGTGGTGCTGCGCTGCAACGGCTACGAGGTCACCGATCTGGGCGTCATGGTCCCCGGCCACCGGATCCTCGACACCGCGGTCGAGCTCGGCGTCGACCTCGTCGGACTGTCCGGTCTGATCACGCCGTCGCTCGACGAGATGATCACCGTGGCCACCGAGATGACCCGCCGCGGGATGACCCTGCCGCTGCTGATCGGCGGCGCCACCACCAGCGGCAAGCACACCGCGGTCAAGATCGCGCCGGCGTACACGGGGCCGACGATCCACGTGCCCGACGCCTCGCTGGCGGTCGGCGTGATGGGCAAGCTGCTGTCGGGCGACCGCAACAGCTACGTCGGCGACGTCCGCGTCAAGCAGTCGACGCTGCGCGACGCGCACACCGCGTCGCAGGCCCGCCCGCTGTTGTCGCTGGAAGACGCCCGCGCCCGCAAGCAGCACCTGGTGTTCGACGCCCACACCGTGCCGGCCCCGGCGTTCCTCGGCGCCCGCAACGTCGCCGTGCCGATCGGCGAGCTGGTGCCGTGGATCGACTGGTCGCCGTTCTTCCACACCTGGGAGCTGTCGGGCCGCTACCCGGCGATCCTCGAGGATCCGAAGAAGGGCGACGCCGCGCGCAAGGTGTTCGCCGACGGCCGCGCGCTGCTCGATCGGATCGTCGCCGAGGGCCTGCTCACCGCGCGCGGGACCTACGGGTTCTTCCCGGCGGGCTCGAACGCCGACGACGAGATCGTCGTGTTTGATCCTGCGGGCTCGAACGGCCACGCCCGGGAGCTCGCGCGGTTCGCGATGCCGCGCCAGCGCGAGGACAAGGCGGTGTGCCACTCGCTCGCCGACTTCATCGCGCCGCTCGGCACGTACCCCGACCACCTCGGCGCGTTCATCGTCACCGCCGGCATCGGCACCGACGCGATCGCCGCCCGGTTCGAGCGCGACCACGACGACTACTCGTCGATCATGGCCAAGGCGCTCGCCGACCGGCTCGCCGAGGCGTTCGCCGAGTACCTCCACCACCAGGCGCGCGTCGACTGGGGCTACGGCGCCACCGAGGAGCTGAGCCGCGCCGACGTCCTCGCCGAGAAGTACCGCGGCATCCGCCCCGCGTTCGGCTACCCGGCGTGCCCCGACCACACGCCCAAGGGCGCGCTGTTCGCGCTGCTCGACAACGCCGCGCACCACGGCGTGACGCTGACCGAGTCGTACGCGATGTACCCGACCGCCTCGGTGTCCGGCCTGTACTTCGCCCATCCGAGCAGCTCGTACTTCTCGGCCGGCCGCCAGCGCTAGCCGCGTGCCCGATCGCGGCTATCGTAGCGCCATGTCCGATCGCCCCGATACCGATGCCGATGCCGATGCCGAGCGCTGGCTCGATCTCGACGTCAAGCTCGCCTACCAGGAGCGCCTGATCCACGAGCTCGACACGCTGATCCGGGAGTTCGCGGCGCGGCTCGACAAGGCCGAGCGCGAGCTCGCCGCGCTCAAGCAGGCCATGCCGGCGCCGCTGCCGCTCGGCGCGATCAACGAGCCGCCGCCGCACTACTGAATCGGTGCTCAGCGCCGGTGGAGCTCGATCACGCCGGCGTTCAGCGTGTCGTAGGCCGGGCTCGCGAGGTACGCGACCGCCTCGGCGCGCTGGCGCAGGTACGCGTCCATGAACGCGGTGCCGAGCATCGCGAACGCATCGCAGTGCGTGCGCTGGACCGGCGTCTGATCGCACTTGTGGATGTCCATCGACTCGTGGACCGTGACCTCGTCGTTGTCCCACGACAGGAACTTGTCGCCGCGCGTCGAGGTCAACCACCCGGCCGTGCGCGCCTCGCTCGGCTCGTGCTGCGGCTCGCCGTCGTCGCCGGTCTCGTCGCCGCGCCCGGAGATCCACAGGAACGGGCGGGCATCGATCTCGTGGAAGCTGTCCTCGTGGAACCCGTCCTCGAACGCGGCGTAGTCCGGGCCGTGCGGACCGGTCGCGAGGAACGCGAGCGGCCGCGGGTCACCGTCGCGATGGATCGGCCCCGCGAACTGCCGCACCGCGCCGGCGAGCGCGAGGGGCGACGGCGAGCCAGCCGAGTGCCCGGCCACCGCCACGCGCGTCGCATCGACGTGACCGGCGAGCGCGGGCACCATGCTCGCGATCGTCGCCAGCGAATCGAGCGTGAACACGGTGGTCTGAGAGCCGAACACGACCTGCGAGATGAACATCTGGCAGTCGGTCGGCGCTGTGAACCCCTCGCGAGCGCACTCCGCCTGGAACGGCGCGGGATCGACCAGGATCCGCGACGGATGGACGACCACGTACCCCGCGGCCGCGAGCGTGCGTCCCCACTCCTCGCTGCGCATCCGGCCGTTCGCCGCCGGCGGCCCGCCGTGACTCCAGATCACCACCGGCCGCGCGTCGGTCGCGCCGACCGGGTACTGCACGAGCAGCGGTACGGCCAGGTTGCCGCGCGCCGGATCGGTCAGCTGGAGCTCGGCGACGCCGACCTCGAACTGGAGGTCCGAGATGTACTTGCACGCCTCGAGGTTCGACGACGAGCACGCGGCGACCGGGCCGACCGCGGCATCGCCGGTCCCGGCGTCGGCCGTGTCGCCGACCGAACCACAGGCGCCGGCCGCGATCGCGAGCACGGCCACGAGCTTTGAAGGAAACTGCATGCCCGAACGCCACAGCAAGGACTGCACCACCGCTAACCACGTGCGATTCAACTCGCGCCCCACGGACGGCCGAGCCGGCGCGCACCGGCGGCACGCCGATCCGGCAGACACCGCCGGCACCCCGCGCGAGAACCTCGCGGCCGCGGGTGTGCGGCAGGCCACGGCACGACGCTGCACCGGGGCCGGCAATTGTGTGCCTTGACTCCGGCTCGTCGGGTAACATCTCGGCATGCAACGCTGGCTTGTCGCTCTGGCGATCACCGCGGGCTGCGGCAGCGTCAAGGACAACCCGGTCGTCGACGGTCCGCCGCCCGAGCTCCTCGACGGCTCGCTGCGGCAGGGCTGCGTGATGGCGCTCCACATGGACGAGGCCGCGTGGTCGGGGGCCGCGGCCGAGGTCCACGACGCGTGCGGCACGAACCCCGGCACGGTCAAGGGCTCGGGCAACACCGTGCCCAACGGTGCGCACGACCGCGGCGGCAGCTTCTCGGGCACTGCGTGCATCGACGTCCCCAACGCGGCGAGCCTGCACGGCACGACCGGGCTGACCCTGAGCGCGTGGATCCTGCCGACCGCGCTCAACGGCGCCGACTCCAACGGCGTGATCAGCAAGCGCAACGACATCGCCAACCAGGCCGAGTACAGCCTCTACGTGTGGACCGGCAATCACGTGTGGGTCGATCTCGACGGCGAGAACGACCGGTTCCCGGGCACCGCGGCGCTCGCCAACAACGTCTGGGCCCAGCTCACCCTGGTCTACGACGGCGCCCGGCCCGAGGCCCAGCGCGCGCGGGTCTACGTCAACGGTTCGCTCGACGTCACGATGCCCGAGACCAGCGCCACGCTGACCCCGTACACCTCGGCGCTGCACGTCGGCTGCATGCCGGCCCCCGGCGCGATGACCCAGCAGAACTTCCTCGGCGAGATCGACGAGGTCGTGATCTGGAACCGCGCGCTGACCGACGCCGAGATCGCGCGCTGGTACACCGTCAGCAAGCCGTAGCGCTCGAGGACTGGCCGGCTCAGCCGCGCCGGCAGACGCCGACCGCGATGTTCAGCGGGACGACGAGCACGACCGACGGCTCCGAGTCATCATCGTCCGCGAGGTCGTGGGTCACCTCGTCGATCGAGTCGCGCACCTCGTTCAGGCAGTCGAGTCGCTCGTCGCGCCGCTCCGACGCCGGCATCGCGCAGGTCTCCTCGTAGCTCTGCCGCCAGGCCCCGCGCACCTCGTCGAGCATGGCCGTGACCGGGACCAGCTGCTGCGCGGTCCGGTGCCGGGCGATCACCGCCGCGCGGCGTTCCGCCGACCACGCCGACCCGAACGCCGCGTCCGCCGGCTTGCAGCGCGCGATCGCCCGGCTCGGCTCCGGGCGGGGGATGGCCGGCACCGGCGGCATCGGCGGCATCGGCAGCATCGGCACCCGCGGCGGCACCGGCACGGCCGGCTCGACCCGCGCGCTCGCCTCCCGGGTGTGGCTGCGCGTGTACAGCCCCACGCCGGTCAAGAACCCGATCACCGCGAGCGAGATCCCGGCGATCAGCGGCACACGCGACCGGCGCGGTGGCGCGAACGCCGCCTCGAGCGCGGCGAGCACCGCGCGCATGTCCGGCCAGCGATCGCCCGGCGCCGGCGACAGCCCGCGCGCGAGCGTCGCGCGCACCCGCGCCGGCAGCACCGCCTCGGGCACCTGCGCCGCGCCCGGCGGCCCGGCAGCGGCGGCGGCGCGGAGCTCGTCGAGGTTCTGCCCCCGGAACGGCCGCGCCCCGGTCAATGCCTCCCACACCGTCACGCAGAACGCGAACTGATCGCTGCGCGGATCCGGCGCGCGCCCGGCGAACTGCTCGGGCGCCATGTACGCCGGCGTGCCGATCAGGACGCCGGTCTGGGTCAGCGGCGAATCGAGCACCGAGTCGATCGCCCGCGGCTGCGAGCCCACCGCGGTCGCGGCGCTGGCCACCGGCGCCTGAACCACCTCGGGCCCGTCCTCGATCTGGCCGCGCGCCAGCCCGAAATCGGTGACGTAGACCCCGCCGTCGCGCCCGCGCAGGATGTTGTGCGGCTTGAGGTCGCGGTGGATCAGCCCGGCGTCGTGCGCGGCGGCGAGCCCGCGCCCGGCCGCGAGCAGCGCGGCGACGATCTCGGCGCGCGGCGGCCGCAACGCGAGCCACTTGTCGAGGTCCATGCCGTCGATCAGCTCCATCGCGATGTAGTCGCGGTTGCGATCGGTCCCGACCTCGTAGACCGTCAGCACGTTGGGGTGCTTGAGCCGCGCCATCGCGCGCGCCTCGCGCAACAGCCGGGTCCGCATCGCCACGCTGTCGTCGGCCGCGTGCAGCAGCTTGATCGCCACCGAGCGTTCCAGATCCGGATCGAACGCCGCCCACACCACGCCCATGCCGCCCGCGCCGAGCACCCGGTCGAGCCGGTACTTCCCGATCGACGCCCCCGGCCCGAGCGCATCCGGGGACACGCTTCCCGCCCCCGCCTCGGTCACTGCGGACGGATCGATGGACATCGCCGGACAGCATAGCAACCCCGTCGGCGAATGGGGCAAGCTGCGAGACCGCCGCGGCTGTGGTAAGTGAACTGCCTCGTGATCCGCCGCAAACGCACCGAGCAGCGCGAGCGCGCCCGCGCGATGCGCCGATTGGTCCGCGATCGCGAGAAGCTCGCAGCCCTGTCGGTCGGCGGCTCCGAGGACCGGCCGATCCACGTCACCTCGGCGGCGGTCGTCGAGGTCCGGGTCCGCCACCTGAGCTGCCCGCAGTGCGACGGCGAGTACAAGATCAAGGAGCACCGCGCGCCGGCGTCGGGGCTGCGCAGCGTCGACGTCACCTGCCAGATGTGCGGCGTGTCGCGGACCCTGTGGTTCCGGATCGGCAGCGACGACGCCAACTGAGTTCCCCGGGCGCGACGCGACCTGCCGGGATCCAGGACGCCGCCCGGCTGATCCGGCGTTGGCTCGCCTCGGAGTACACGGCAACGACCCGAGCCTCTTGTCGCGAGCCGCCCCTGCGTTGGATGCTGCCTCGGAACATGGCGGAACGCATCTCTCGTGACCTCGGCGTCACGCTCGCCCAGGTCGTGCTGGCGCCGGTGTCCTCGGAGTCGTTCGAACGAGCGCTCCGCCGCCTGCCCGAGACCGAGGATCTGCTCGAGCTCGAGCCGTGCGGATCGGTCGGCTGGTGCATCCTCGCGGGCTCGACGAACTGCTCGGCGCTCGTCACCTGGGGCGCTGCGCTGCTGGACGGCGGCACCGACCTCGCGGCCGCGCTGTCGGAGGAGCTCGGCGCAACCGTCCACGAGCTGGACCTGACCCGGTTCGACGACCCGGGCGCAGGGCAGGCCTTCCTCGACGAGCACCGCGACGCAACGGCCGTGCGGCGGTGGGGCCGCGGCGCCTCGGTACCGCACGACGACCCCTTCAGCTTCGCCCACGCCCGCCTCGGTCGACCGCTGCCGCCGTACCGCGCCGGTGCGCTCGGCCACGCGCCGAGCCCCGATCTGCGGGTGATGCCGTGGGCCGCGCTCGGGGTGGCGCCGCCAGCCCCGACCTCGTTTGCGGTACGCCTCGCAGGCGCCGACACCCTCGACGCGCTGGTCGGTGGCCGGCTCCTCGGGTCCCCGTGCGACGCGTTCGCATCCGGCGGCCTGTTCGACGAGGGTGTGTTCGGTCCGCTGCGCCGCGACCCGGACGGCAGCCGTCGGCTCGAGCGCTGGGCCCAGGAGGACCCGCGCGACCGCCCGCAAGCCACCCGGTTCGGCCGGCTGGTGCTGCCGCGTGCGGTGCTGCACCCGTGGGCGGTGCGCACCAGCGCCGGGCCCGTGGCGGAGACGCTGTTCGCGCTCGCGTCCTGCGAGCAGGTGGTCGTCGATGGCGAGCTGGTCGCCACGAGCGTCGCGCTCGATCCGGCGCGCCGGTCGCCCGGCTCCACGTGGCACTTCGGCGGTGACGCGGTCGAAGCGCTGGTGCAACGGGGGGCGCTCCCGCCCGCGGCGGCGCACGCGGTGCTGCGCGAGCTGCCGGTGCTCCCCGCCGGGCTACGTCCGATCATCGACGACGGCGACGTCGCCCTGCGCCACGACGCCACGATCCTGTACGAGCTGGTGCAACGCCACATCGCGATGCTCACGCGACTCATCCAGCGCAACGCCTGGCGCGAGCATCCGGAGCTGATCGTCAGCTCGACGCACGGCGTGCAGCGCGCGGTCGATGCACTGTTCGTCGATGGCGCCATCTCCCGCGACGTTCCGGAGCACGGGCCGTGGTGGGAGGCATGCGGCCCCGATGACCAGCCGACGGTGTGCTCGCTCCGGCACCTGCTGGCCTTGCAGCCGCGGTGGCCGTCCGCGTTCGAGGAGACGATCGGCGGCACCCCGAGCCGGCCGTTCTCCAAGCGCTGGTCCGGGGCGGCCTACTCGTGCCGGGCGTTGCTCGAGGCCAGCGCGCTCGAGGTCGTGCCGGTGACCGCCGCCGGAACCGTCGACACCGCGGCGCACCAGACCAGCCTCCTCGACCGACGGCTTCGCGTGTTTCGCGATGTCTACACCGAGCGCCTGGGCGTCGGGCTCCGCCTGCCTGACGAGAGCCCGGGCGACGGCGTGGCGCCACCGATCGACGTGTACGCGTGCCCCCCGCGCAAGGATGGCCTGCGCTGGATCCTCACGGCCGGCATGAGCGCGCGGTCGATGCCGGCGGATCCGCTGAAGGCTCACGACGCTGCCGCGCCTGGCCCCATCGAGCTCGCGATGCTCGTGCCCGGCTCGCTCGAGCCCGCCCTGGTCGAGCATTGCGCCCGGGGCCTGCGCGCGCTCGCGCGATACCCGTTCTTGAACGAAACGCTGTTCTCCGACCTCCACTCGGTCAGCGTGGGTCGCCCGATCGCGCCCGGGTCGGCGCTCACGTCGTTCGTGTTCATCGCGGCCGACGATGCCGCGCTCGAGTCCGTGCGCGGGGCGATCCCGCGCTCGCCCAGCTTCCTGGTCGCCCTCGGCATCACGGACGACGAGCTCACCTGGCTCGACGACGACGACGACGATGACGATGACGACGATGACGACGATGACGACGATGACGACGACGACGACGACGACGATGACGACGACGACGACGGCGACGATGACGACGAGCCGCCGGCCGTCCGCGAGCGGAGCCGCAAGGTCCACGCGCTGATCGATCGCACGCTGCTGTGCACCGATCCGTTTCGCCGAGCGCGCCGATGACCGACCTCGACTCGCCGCGCTACCGCCACGAGGAGGGCGAGCACGACAAGCTCCTCGCGGCGCTCGACCGGTCCGCCGGGCCGGTCGCGTCGCTGGCGAGCTTGCTCGGCGCCCAGCTCGACCTCGTGGAGCTCGCGCTCGACCTCGTCCGCCGTGACGGCGCACCGGCCACCGTGCTCCATCGCTGGCTCGGCTGGGCGGCGACCACGGCGCGCGCGATCGCGCTTGGCTGGACGCGTGACCACGTCCATCACCGCGTCGCGATCACCTGGCCGGACGGACGCCGGCACACGCTGGTCCGGCGCTGGACCGAGGTCGAGTCCCCGCCACTCCTTGGCGCGCGCTGGATCCAGGCGCTCGCGGTTGCGTGGATCCTCGGTGACGACCCGCTCGTCCGCGGCCTCGCCGATCCGGCGCTCGTCGCTGCGCTCGGCCATCATCCGAGCGACGTGAAGCTGCGCGCGCACTACCGCGTGCCCTTGGTCCAGCTGCTCGCCGCGCTGGCGCGCAACGAGACCGCGCTCGATCTCGCCGCCGCCGCGCGCAACGCGCTGACGCGCGACCTGCGCGACCTCGAGCGCCCGGACCGGTCGCCGCCCGCTCATGGCATGCGGCTCTCCCCCGAGGGGCTCCGCGCGGACGTGCTCCCGCTGTTGCCGGTGATCGAGGCCGTGATCGAGGCTGCGACCCCCATCGCGTCCCTGCGGGCGGCGTTCGATGCGGCGAGTGCGATGCGTCGTCCGCTGGTGCTCGCCGCCCTCGCGACCCTCGCCCGCCAGCGGGGTGCCCAGGAACCGTTGCTCCCGCTCCTCGACGAGCTCGGCGTTCCCGTGGTCGACGACGCCTCGGTCATCGGCGCCGTGGACCTCGACGAGCTGCCACCGACGCCCGCGCTGCGGATGGCGGGGCACGACCTGGATGCGACCGCGCTCGATCGCCTCGCCGAGGCGCTGTGGCGGGCGACCTCCAACGACGCCTGGGCGCTCGCCACGAGGCGCGAGGTCGATGACCTCAGCCCCACGCGGGCGACTCCCGCCCTCGTCACGACGGTGTGGGCGCCGCTTCCCCTCGAGCTCTGGCGACACGCCCTCGTCCACATCGTCGCGCACGGCCGGTGGGCCCCGCGGACCCACTCGCAAGCATTTCACCTCGCGGTCGCCCTCGACCTGTCGAGTCGTCCCGCGCACGAGGCGCCGCTCGGCGTGCGGCTTGCGCCGGCGCAGCTGGCCCGCGCGCTCGCCGCGTTCGACGAGACCCCGTTCCCGGAAGGCATCGATTCCGCCGCACGGGGCTCGTACTTCCTGGACGTCGGCGCCGAGCTCGTCCCTACCATCGCGCGGATCGTTGGCGCGGAGCCGGCGGCCCTCGACCGCGTCACGCTGACCCGTTCGCTCGAGACGATCGTCCTGACGCAGCGGGCGCTCGCCGGCGACGTCCTCGCGCACGAACACGGGGCGCGGGTTGCCGCGGCGCTGCGCGATCTGGCGACGCGGTTCCAGCCCGGGTGCAGCTTCGTGGTTGCCGACGCGACGGGCGCCACGAGCCCGCTCGACCGCGAGGCGATCGCCGCCGTCCTCGCACGCGTCGCCGGACCGCGCTGGATCGACACCCTGCCCGCCAAGCACCCGCTTCGCCCGATCGACCACGCCGCCATGGTGGCCGCCGAGGCGCGGCGACGGCAACCGCTGGAGGCGGCCCTCGGCGCGATCGTCGCGTCGGTGCGCAGCGGAGTCCTGGCGCCCCCTGCCCAGCTCGCGGAGCTCGCCCGATCCGGCCGTGCGCTCATCCCCGTCATCGCGCCGCTCTACGACCGCCTCGTCATCGAGCTGGCGCAGTCCCGCTCGCTCGAGGCGGCCCGCGCGGCGATCGCGCTGCGCAACGTCGCGACCGCTGCGCTCCTGCACGCTGGTGGCGCGGTCTCCGAGGACGACGCCCGCTACCTGCTGCGCGACCCGGCGATCTTCGACGCGCTGCCGCCCGACGATCAAGCCCGATGGCGAGAGGACGAACGCATCACGCGTGTGAAGCTCTGGGACCGGGTGGACTCACACACGCGCGGCATCGTGTATGCGTCGTGGGCGGATTCCCCGCCGCCCCCGCCGGCACCCCCCGACCTCGCCACCCCGGGCCGACGCCGCCGGATCATCAGCTGAGCCGCGCGCGGCGGCCCAGGTCAGCCCACGAACACGCGCAGGTCGAAGCTCGTGTCCTCCTCGCGCGCCTCGAACCCGGCGCCGCTGCGCCACGACCGCGACTTGCCGCAGGCCTCGCAGATCGAGATGTCGCGGCCACCCGTCCGTCCGGACAGCACGTACTTGCGGATCGCCTGTTCGTGGCAGTCGGCGCACTCGTGATAGTAGCCGTCCTCGCGGCGAAACCCGCGCTTCACCAGCTTGCGCTCCAGCGTATCGAGATCATCGATCGGCATGCGGCACCTACGACCGGAATCCCGGGTCGATCCGGTCCAGCTTGCGGAGCAGCCCCGGCCAGGTGAGCGCCCCGGCGCCGATCCCGCGGGTCGCGGTCCGCGCCATCGCGGCCGAGCCCTCGATGATCCGCGGATCGATCGGGACCAGCTCGCCGCCGCCGGCCTGGGCGCGGATCTGGATCATGCAGGTGACCTCGAACTGGTACATCGCCAGGAACGCGTCGGCGATCGTCGGCCCCACCGTCAGGAGCCCGTGGTTGCGCAGCATCAGGAACACCTTGCTCCCCAGGTCGCGGACCAGCCGCGGCTTCTCCTCGGCGTTGACCGCCACCCCCTCGTAGTCGTGGTAGCCCAGCGAGGCCAGGACGAAGATCGACTGCTGCGAGATCGGCAGCACCCCGCCCTTCTGGGCCGAGACCGACACCCCGTTGATGCTGTGGGTGTGCAGCACGCACCGGGCGTCCTCGCGGGCGGCGTGGATCGCGCTGTGGATCGTGAACCCGGCTGGGTTGATCTCGTACGGGCTGTCGAGGACTTTCTTCCCCTCGAGGTCGATCTTGACCAGGCTCGACGCCGTGATCTCGTCGAACAGCATGCCGTAGGGGTTGATCAGGAAGTGGTGATCGGGGCCCGGCACCCGCGCCGAGATGTGCGTGAAGATCAGGTCATCCCAGCCGAAGTGAGCGACCAGCCGGTAGCACGCGGCGAGGTCCACCCGCAGCTGCCACTCGACATCTCCGACTTGCGATCGCACCTCTGGTCCGGTCATACCGCGATGGTACCGCAAGATTGCCACACCGCGCGCCACCCCGGAGCGCGAACGCCAGGCTCGCGCTTTCCTTCTGGATCGGAGTGAGCGATCGTTCAGAGCGATGAACGATCGCCCGATGCACACCGTGCCCGGACTGTTCGAACGCCTGACCGCGGTCTATGCGGACGGCGTGCGCGCACTCGAGGACGGCCGGCTGCACCAAGCCGTCGGACTGTTCACCGAGGGCATCCAGCACGACGACGAGTTCCGCCAGGGCCACGTCACGATGTACGCCCAGCGCGCGTTCGCCTACCAGCGCCTCGGCGACCACGTCGCCGCGATCCGCGACTACGGCCGGGCGATCGAGATGGAGCCGCCGCCCAACCAGGCCCAGTACCTGTTCCACCGCGGCATGTGCTTCACCGCGCTCGGCGGCCACGAGGAGCACGCGGTCAACGACTTCGCCCGGTCGATCGCGATCTACCCCGACCACCCCGGCCCGTACCACCTGCGCGGCAAGCTCCTCGCCACCGACCTCAACCGCTACGAGGAGGCGATCGCCGACTTCGATCGCCTGCTCGCGATGTCCGCCGTCGCCGAGGGCTACCAGCTGCGAGGCTACGCCAAGCTCAACCTCGGCCGCGGCCACGAGGCCATCCCCGACCTGCTCGAGGCCAACCGGATCGAGCAGGATACCTATACCGACTACCTCCTCGCCTGGGCAGGCGCGATCGCCCCAGACGACGAGCTGTTCTATCGCTCGATGCAGGCCGTGCTGTCCGCCGATCCCGAGACCTACCGCCAGTACTTCCTCGACAACGACGACTTCGCCCGGTTCCGCCACCAGCCCCGGTTCCGCCAGATCGCCGGCGGCTGATCGGCGCTCCGCTTCCCTCGCCGGCCCGGCGTGCTACGACGCAAGCGTGGACCTCGGCGCGCTCGTCCAGCTGCTGCGCGGCCGGCGCGTCGTCGCGCTGACCGGCGCCGGCTGCTCCACCGAATCCGGCATCCCCGACTACCGCGGCCCCGACACCCCGCCGCGCGCCCGGCCGCCGATCCAGCACCGCGAGTTCGTCGATCACGCCGACGCCCGCCGCCGCTACTGGGCGCGCTCCACCCTCGGCTGGTCGCGGTTCTCCGCCGCCCGCCCCAACCCCGCCCACACCGCGCTCGCCGAGCTCGAGCACCGCGGCGTGCTCGCGGGCCTCATCACCCAGAACGTCGACAGCCTCCACGGCGCCGCCGGCAGCCGCGCCGTCGTCGAGCTCCACGGCGCCCTCGCCCGCGTCCGCTGCCTGGGCTGCGCCGCGCTCACCACCCGCGACGCCCTCCAGGCCCGCCTGCTGGCCGCCAACCCCGGCTGGCTCGACCGCACCCGCAGCGTCCCGCTCGCCCCCGACGGCGACTCCGACCTGCCCGACGACCTCGTCGCCGCGTTCACCGTCGTCCCGTGCGACACCTGCGGCGGCACGCTGATGCCCGACGTCGTGTTCTTCGGCGGCACGGTCCCGCGGCCCACTCTCGACGCCGCGTGGGGCGTGTTCGACCGCGCCGAGGTCCTGCTCGTCGTCGGCTCGTCGCTCACCGTGTTCTCCGGCTTCCGCTTCGTCCGCCGCGCCGTCGAGCGCGGCCTGCCCGTCGGCATCCTGAACCGCGGCCCGACCCGCGGCGACGACCACGCCGCCGTCCGGCTCGACGCCAGCGCCGGCCTCGCCCTCCCCGCCCTCGCCGCGGCCCTCGCCTAGCGTCTCGGTCGAGCCCGCGCCGGCCTCGCCCTCCCCACCCTCGCCGCGGCGCTCGCCTGGCGCGTCAGTCGAGCTCGAGCCCCCAGCCGCATCACGCGCTCAGCCGGCTGCACCGCCTCCAGGCCAACACGGCGCGCTCGGGTGATCCGGCGAGGATCCCCATCGCGACCGGACGGATGACGCCGGACGCGCGCAGACTGGCACCGTCGTGCGGACCCACACGTTGCATCGCGTGGCGACTTGCGCCGCATGGCGATCTGACCAACATGCGTTGATGGATCCACGCCAACCAGCCGAGACCGACGCGAAGCCGCCCTCCCCAGGACTGCGCGCGCTGCTCGTGGTGCTCGTCGCGTGCGGCGGGCCGGCGAGCCGATCACCCATCGAACCTCCGAGCGAACCTCGCGCCCCCGCTGCCGCGACGCCTGCCGACGCGAAGCCCGAGACGCTGGACGCGGCGTCGCCCGACAGCCCCGAGCTCGCCGCGACGATGGTGCGGCTGGCGCGCGCCACCCTGGCGCGACACAGCGACGACAGCAGCGAGAACGGCCTGCGCGACCGGGCGCGTCTCGAGGTCGCCCTCGATGATCCGGCCGCCGTCCTCACCACGCTCGCGCGGCTCCGCGCGGTCGCGAGGCCCGCCGATCCGGGCCGCACGCCGGTGCTCTACATGGCCGACGAGCTCCACGCGCGTGCGAGGCTCGCCCAGACCGGGCGTGGAGCCTCGTTCGCCGACGGCTTCGCGACCAGCTTCCGCGAGGTCTACGCCAAGCTCGACGATCTGTCCGCCCATCACGCGTCGTGGTACCTCGGCTACGACCTCGCGCGTGGCACGGCCGACCTGCAAGCCTCGCTCGACCGACTGCGCGGGAAGCCGGTGGCCGAGCTCGGTCTCGACGACGCCATCGAGCTGACCGGGCGGTACGCGAGCTACCGGATCTACCGCGACATCCTGCCGCTCGCCCCGCCGCTGCAGGCCGAGGACGACCAGCGCCGCTACGAGGTCCAGGACGACGCTCGCATCACGACGCGCGACGGCGCCACGCTCTCCGCCATCGTCGTTCGCCCCCGGCGCCTCACCGGGCCGCAGCCCGCGGTGCTGTTCTTCACGATCTACACCGACCGCGCCGAGAGCCAGGCATTCCTCAGCGCCGCGCGCGGCTACGTCGGCGTCACCGCGTTCACGCGCGGCAAGTGGAAGAGCCCAGGCCCGATCGTCCCGTACGAGCGCGAGGTCGGCGACACCCACGATGCGATCGACTGGATCAGCAAGCAGCCGTGGAGCGATCACCGCGTCGCCATGTACGGCGGGAGCTACGCCGGCTTCACCCAGTGGGCCGCCACCAAGCGTCTGCACCCGGCGCTCAAGACCATCGTGCCCTACGTCGCCGCCATCCCCGGCCAGGGCTTGCCGATGGAGAACAACGTGTTCCTCAACGCGAACTACGGCTGGGCGTTCTACGTCTCGAATGACCGCCTCGACGACAACAAGGTCTACTTCAATCGTCCGCGCTGGGCTGCGCTCACCGGAGCCTGGTTCGCCACCGGCCGACCCTATCGCGAGATCGACCGCGTCGACGGCACCCCGAATCCGCTGCTGCAGCGCTGGTTGAGCCACCCCACATACGATGCCTACTGGCAGGCGATGGTGCCGTTCGCCAGGGACTTTGCCCGGATCGATATTCCGGTCCTCACGGTCACCGGCTACTACGATGATGGCCAGATCTCCGCACTCCGGTACTTCACGGAGCACACGAAGTACCGGCCCGACGCGCCGCACTACCTGCTCATCGGGCCCTACGATCACTTCGGCGCCCAGCGCCGCCCGAGCCCCGTGTTGCGCGGCTATCCCATCGATCCGGTCGCCGTCATCGACACGACCTACATCACGTTTCGCTGGATCGACCACGTGCTGCGCGGCGGGCCCATGCCCGAGCTCCTGACCGACAAGGTCAACTACCAGGTGATGGGGGCCAACGAGTGGCGCCACGCGCCGACCATCGACCGCATGCATGACGCGGTGCTGACGCTGTATCTCGACGACCACCGGCTGGTGCCCACCAAGCCGTCTCCACCGCACGTCCTGGCCCAGGAGGTCGACCTCGGCGATCGCAGGACGGAGAACAACGAGTACTACCCCGATCCGATCGTTCGCGACCATCTCGACGACGGCCACGGCGTGGTGTTCCTCAGCGAGCCACTCACCGAGCCGCTGTCGATCGACGGGATGTTCAGCGGCGAGCTCCGGGCGGTGATCAACAAGCGAGACATGGACATCGGGGTGGAGCTCTATCAACAGACGCCGGATGGCAAGTACTTCTCGCTGTCCTACTACCTGGGCCGCGCGAGCCACGCTCGCGATCTGACCGTCCGGCACCTGCTCACGCCGGGCAAGCTGGCGGTGATCCCGTTCGAGCGCACCCGGATGGTCAGCCGCCAGCTCGCCCGCGGCAGCCGGCTCGTCGTGGTCATCAACGTCAACAAGAACGCGTTCGCGCAGGTCAACCACGGCACCGGCAAGGACGTCAGCGACGAGTCGACCGCCGATGCCGGCAAGCCGCTCGAGGTACAGTGGTACGGCGACAGCTTCGTGAAGATCCCGATCCGGCGGCAGCCCCGGTAGCCGCAGCGCGCGGTCGACGGCCTGTCACGTCGAAGCCGCCGACGGCCGCGACATATCAAGGCGCACCAGGAATGCCAGCGTGCTCTCGACGACTGGCCGATGCGGCAACCTGATCGAAGAGCCGAGGACCCGCTGCAGCAACTCCACGGTTCGATCAGACGGGTATTTCCAGAGCTGACGACAGACGATCGCGAGAGCGTCGCCGCTGACCGTCCCGGCTTCCAGCAGGTCGAGGAGAGAATCGCCGACCTCGCCGGCATGGTAGTTCCCCAGGCCCTCGTACGCCTCAAGAACACCGCGTACGCCTGGCGCCAGATGGTGTTCTACCTGTCGTTCGTCGACGGCACCGACAGCTTCATGGGCTGGGCCCGCGCTCGGCTCGCACGCAAGGGTGCCGCGTTCGAGGCCCGCTTCGGGCCCGCGCTCCGCGGCCTCGAGCTCGCCGCGCTGGGAATCGATTCCAGCACGGCTGCATTCACCAGCGGTGGTGGTCGCGTGTTCACCGGATGGACGACCGAGCGCCACTGGTTGCTCGGCTGAAGCGCGAGGCGGTCAGGGACGTGCTGCGCTGGGCGGTAGCAGCAGCTGGCGGACGCGCTCCGCGTCGGCGGGCGTGGCGGGCGTGTAGATCACGAGTCCGAGGTCCGGACGGCCCTCGACGAGGAACGCCGAGTAGTCGAACGCCATCGGCCCGGCGATCGTGTGGCGCAGGTGCTTGGTTCCGGGGACGTACTCGCGCACGTCGTGCTCACGCCACAGCGCCGCGAACTCGGCGCTCTCGGTCGCGAGCTGATCGACGAGCGCCGCGACGCGCTCGGCCGCACCGGAGCGCGCGGCGCTCGAGCGAAACGTCGCGACCATGAAGTGCGCGTGCCCCTCCCAGTTCGTCATGTGGCCGCGCACGCGCGGCTCGCAGAACATCAGCCGCAGGATGTTGCGGCGCTCGGGAGGCAGCTGCGCGTAGTCGGTCAGCACGACCGTCGCCGCGCGGTTCCACGCGACGACGTCCCAGGTCACGTTGCGCACGAGCGCGGGGCTCGACTCGAGCGAGTCGAGCAAGCGCTGCAGCTGCGGCGAGACCGGCCTGTCGCCCTCGTAGCGGACCTCGGGCGGACGGTGCTGGGCGAGCAGGAATAGATGTTCGCGCTCGGCGGCCGTGAGGGAGAGCGCGCCGGCGATGCGCTCGAGCACGTCGGCCGATGGCGTGCCTCCCCGGCCTTGCTCGAGCCACGTGTACCAGGTCGCGCTCACGTTCGCGCGCTGCGCAACCTCCTCGCGGCGAAGCCCGGGCGTGCGCCTGCGACTCGCCGGTAGACCGAACGCTACCGGATCGAGCTTCGCACGGCGGTTCTTGAGGTACGTGCCGAGGGGATTCTTGTCGTCAGGGCCGGGCATCCTGTTGGTGTCGATACCAGTATGACGCATCGGCTCGTGCGTGGGCGGCGGTGTGACCATGATGACGGCATGCGTATCTTCGTCACCGGAGCAAGTGGGTTCGTTGGCTCGGCCGTGGTAGCCGAGCTGCTTCGCGCGGGTCATCAGGTCATCGGGCTCGCGCGCTCGGACGCGTCGGCATCTGCGGTGAAGGCCGCCGGCGCCGAGGTCCAGCGGGGCGACCTCACCGACCTGGACGGCCTCGGGCGCGGCGCCTCGTCCGCCGACGGCGTCATCCACCTCGGCTTCATCCACGACTTCGCGAACTACGCGAAGTCCGCCGAGACCGACCGCGCGGCGATCCAGACAATGGCGGCCGCGCTCGCCGGCTCGAACCGGCCGCTCGTCGTGACCTCGGGAACGCTCGGCGCGGGCGCGCCAGGAGCGATCGGGACCGAGGAGGATCCAGGCGACGCGACGCGTCGGTTCTCGGAGAGCGCGCTCGAGGCAGCGCCGCGCGGCGTGCGCGGGGTCATCGCCCGGCTGTCGCCGACCGTGCACGGCGACGGCGACCATGGCTTCGTGCCGCGGCTGATCCAGATCGCGCGCGACAAGGGCCTCTCCGGATACCCCGGCGACGGCACCAACCGGTGGTCGGCGGTCCACCGCCTCGACGCCGCGACGCTGTTCCGGCTCGGGGTCGAGAACGCGCCCGCGGGCGCTCGCCTGCACGCCGCCGCCGAGGATGTGATCCCCTCGCGTCAGATCGCCGAGGCGATCGGCAAGAAGCTCGGCGTGCCCGTCCAGTCGATCCCGCGAGAGCGTGTGGCGGAGCACTTCGGCTGGCTCGGAGCATTCTTCTCGATGGACAAGCCGGCCTCGAGCGCGAAGACGCGCGCGCTGCTCGGCTGGAAGCCCACCCAGATCGGCCTCATCGAGGACCTCGAACAGGGGACGTACTTCGAGCGATAGCGCCCGGGGGGGTGGATGGCGCTGCACGTGCCGCGGTTTGCCGCTCGCCTGGTCCTGCGAATTTCCGCCCGGGCTGGCAACCTGACCGGGTGATGCAAGGCCCTCGTGCGAGCCACGCTCGGTCACGCCGGGAACCAGATGCCACCCCCGACGGCGGTCGCGCGTCGGTTGCGTTGCGACCGCCACGGCGCGGCCGAGGCATGCTGCTCCCGGGTTGCTTCCTGCTCGGTTGCACCGGCGCGGACGACGTCCGCGGGATCGATGGCACGGCCGGCTTCGCGCCGTATCCGGACATCGATCACGGCGCCATGGCGCGTCGCATCGCCGCGCCGGGCGACTCGCTCGCCGCGGTCAACGTGGGCGAGCTCGGCCTCGAGCCAGACGGATCGATCCGGCTGTGGCGTCCCCGGCTGGCAGACGGCGGGAAGCTGTTCGTGCTCGAGCGCTATGCCCCGGACGGCAAGCTCGAGGACCGGCTCGAATCTCCCGAGCTCGAGGACGGCTACCACCACGGTGACGGCCTGCGCATGGTGTTCCACCCCGACGGTGACCTCACGCTCGTGCGGACGATGCCCGGCGGAGCGATTGAGTACGTGCGCCGGTCCGCGACGTTCGCCGAGACCGGGCGGGTGACCGTGCCGGCCGAAGGCCCGGTCGCGCTGCCCGACTTCTACCGCGTCGCCGACGATGGACAGTTCACGACCGAGCCGGGCGGGATGAGCGCGACGCCGCCCTACACGACCTTCGTCGCCGATGGCGCCGGTGGCTTCTTCGGCACGCAGATCTTCGTCAACTCGACGCGCGACTGGGGCGGCGTGCGCCTGGTCCACCTCGATCGCAGCTATGCCATGACCGCGGCGACGTGGGTGCTGCCCGGCAACGAGCTGCCAGTCGCGCGGTACGGGACGCCGATCGTGATCGACGGCAAGGTGGTGACGCCGGTGTTCCGCTACGCGTTCGAGGAGGTTCACCTGCTGGTCGATCACCAGCATCGCGTGTGGGCGCTGTCGGGCGGGCCGGGCAGCGCGTCCGGCGCGCTCAGCCAGGCGTTCGGCCGGCCGGTCGAGCTCCGCGACTCCGGCGACATGTTCCTCCTGCGGTACAGCGAATCGCTGCAGCTCGAGGCGGTCGTGTCGCTGCCGGCGGCGAACCAGCAGATGCTCGGCTCGCTCGCAGAAGGCCCCGGCGGCGCGATCGGAGTCGCCTCGCTCAGCACCGAGAGCCGCGCGATCGAGCCCAACAAGACGTTCAACTACAACGTCTGGTTCGCGAGCGTCGACCGCGACGGGAACCTGATCGGCCAGCGCGAGCTCGACCTCGACCAGGACGACTGGCCCTACGCGCTGGCGGCGTGCGGCGCCGGGTTCTGCATCGCCGGCGAGACCGCGACCAGGTGGGTCGATACCGGAAGCCAGGTCGAGATCGCCAAGGGCTTCCTCGTCGACGTCGGGATCGACGGGAGCTCCGTGCGGCTGTCGACGCTACACGGGCCGCGGCGCAACGTGATCGAGAGGATGGCGACCCTCA
>Ga0307515_10003803_pt1 | contig 31575 bp, 26 predicted proteins | sample 17_EM_MG_FD_194513 | JGI IMG/M metagenome (GOLD analysis project Ga0307515, IMG submission 194513) | Populus trichocarpa ectomycorrhiza microbial communities from riparian zone in the Pacific Northwest, United States - 17_EM | ecosystem: Host-associated > Plants > Roots > Unclassified | place...
AAGGCACATTATGACTATCCGTGAATTTACGGAAGGGAGGGAATGTCCGTATACTAGAAACGTGTAACCAGAACGTACTAACGGATAATATACCTAGGCGAAGGCACAGAGCGCCTATTTCCGACACGTTGCGTTGTCCGTTGAATAGCTGAAATAAGCCTATCACTTCCTGCATTCGGGCCTCGGACACATATGACCCAGGCCGACCCGTCGGCCATGATTCCCAGTCCATGGGGTCGCCGTTCCATTGATGCTTGATTATCGTAGGATTCGTGATATCTCCCAATCTAGGCGTTCTCTCTGGAGAGGATAATGGGTGGTCACCTTCTGCCTCTGGTGTGGTGGTCAATGTGCCAGGATGTCGATCAACTGTTGACTGTGCAGCCGTGTACATGGCCGCACTTGACATATCGAGGTTCGAGAAGGTTCAGTAGCAGTGGAGGCACCTTGGGGGAGTCGCCAAGATATATGGGATCGAACAGCGCGTGAACAGCGCTTGTTTCCCTGGTTGTGCTGGCATGGTATTATTGAGACTGGAAAGAAGCAAGGCCAGACTCCTGTTCAAATACATGGTACTGTCATAATATAACTGGAAATGGTATAACGGCACGCACATTACGCCCACGTTTGCGTTCGGTTGGAGTAGTTGAAGGCAGAAAGAGTATGGCAGAGTCTGTTGGTGACACGGCGGCCGTATTAGAATACCAATCACAACCACTTGAGCAGCGAACTCTGCGTGCCTTGGTCTCATCGTCGTTTGTGTTTGCGAAGATTCCCGCTAGATGTTAGCCCGTGGCTTAGTATAGTGCTGAGACTATCACCGAGCACTGGATATAACTAGGTCTAGTCTCTTCTGGCGTTGGCGCTTCACAAGATAGAGACATTTCGATTTGATTTCAACCTTGGCCAGGACCTGACCCTTTCCGAATATGAGAGGGAAGGAATAATGGCCTACAAATCTTCATCACGTTTATAACTAAGGGGCCGTAGTTATATGTACACAAGTGTGAGATGATGGAATGAAGAACATCCGTCTCATGGCAATTCGGGTCCGTGGTAGAGTTAGAGCATGCGGAGGTTGTTCCACCTCGCCTCCAACCATTGCGAATGACGATAAGATGCGGGTATGGCAGGCGTATGGAGTCTTACCGAAAACTCCCGATATCCAACAGTCCCCAACTTACTCTTTCATCGTCGTTCTACTCGGTCTCTCGCACCACGACGCCTCTTACAACTTGTTCGACCATCTCTCCGTACTCCATGCTCTCTTCACTGAGGTACGCCTTTACTCCCAACCCGCCATTTCTGACTGCCTAACGAAACTTCACCGAACATCGAGAAGACATCGTCAGTCGTCGATCGTACGTTCACTCGACTCGGCAGAACACCAGAGCACCCGTACTCCTCTACGTCGCCATCGCGATCCAGCTCGCTTTCGTTGCATTCAGCGTCTGGCTGCTACTCCGCCGCGACCGATCTTCAGGTCGTCTAGGGCCTGCCCGCCATCGCCATCACACTGCGGATGGCCGTCGGAATCTTCTTCACCGCCATCCTACAATTGGAGGTTCTCGGACGCGCTGGTCCATGTAAATGACGCAGACGTGTGTGTTAGCGTGTGTCACGGGCGTCGACTGGAAGCTATCATACTTCGTCAAGTTTGCACTCATCGAGTGTATGACCGCATGGGCGCTCCGACTTCGACGGTCATCAAGCACAGAGTCAACGAAATGCGCAAGCCGTCAGCAGTACTCTTCGCCGAGTGACAAGAGAGCAACACTCAGGCTCGGTGTCGGTGACGACTTGGGCTAGGTCGAGGAGCATCAGATGCACCTCTTACCCCCGTCCATCATTCACCATTCTGATTGTGACGCAGGATGGTGAAGCGGGAGGGCCCGTTGGTGTTCGTGAATCTCGAGTTGGGTGTGTATGTCCTTTATCGCGTCTACCATTTACCATTCTCACTGTCACGTACTAGGCTGTGCGGAGGCGCAGACGATCGTCTTAAGTCGGTGGTCATTTTTGCGCGATTCGGAGTGTCATGTACGTCTCGTTCCCCCCGCTCAGCGTTTTCCGTTCTAACCGATACGCAGGATAGTGGGCTCGGACAGTACTTCGAAGGTCGAATGGACATGGACGTCTCATACCCTGTCGAGCAGTTGCCTTTACGCAGCGCGGACGTTCCCTGCAACGAATACCCTGCTGCCTCATTGGAGCCACTTGGAGACCATCATGTACGCCTCTTACCCCGTCTCACCGTTACTATTCTAACTTCCATCCAGGGCGATTGTTGCACGACGAGAACAATCGTATTTGCTAGGGCCCGCTACAAACGCGGAAGGATACAATATGGATCCAGAAGTCTTTATATAACCGTCAATCCGGTATCCAGGCACAGGAGCTCGAAACCCGAAACATATCTCCCCAGCGATACAAAAGCCTGGGAAAGCAAACTATTCAAATCCAGACTTGTCCACCTTTCCAGCACAACCAGCACAACGGGGATGGAAAACGCCTTCGACCCTAATAGGATCCTTGTCAGACACCCTTCATTCTTGGACCAGCTCCAAGCATCAGTGCATCGGTTGCTTGCTCAAGCACCCGACCAGTAGAGTAATCGCTGGGCTTCTCCACTTTCTTCCCTGTCCAAATAATCCACGCAAATGATACTCCGAGGACGACGCAGGTGAGCGGAAGCGTGAAAGCGAGGCAAATCCGGCCTTGATCGGAGAGGGCGACCTGGTTCTGATCAATTTTGAAGAATCCCATGCTGAAGACCGTCTGGGAGAGAAACTGGGTGAGTGGTGGATTCCTGACGCAGGAGCGGACCTTACAGCAACGAACGTAGCCGGAAGGAAAATGAGAGTGACGAGGGTGACTGCCTTCATGACTTCACTGTCACGCTTGGTGTCGTATGCAATGACAGCCATCGATTGTGCCTGGCGGGCACTCTGCGCTGCTTGTTGGCGATTCACTTCTGCGAGCTCTGCCATCCTCACCGTAGCCTCTGAGCTCTGCTCTGTAATCCTGTAGTTCAACTCTGCGAGCTCCTTCATCCGTTTTGTAGCCTCCGCATTGTATTCTGTCGAGATCTTCATTTGTGTCGTCGCCTCTGCATTCTGCCTCATGAGGTCTGCCATGGTGGCCGTCATGTCGGCATTCTTCATTGCGAGTTCTTTCATCTCTTCCGTCATCTTGGCATTTTGCTCGGACACATTCTTCATCCCTTCGACCATCCGGATATTGGTGTAGTTCAGCAACTGTACCAATTTTAAGTAAGGAGCCATTGGAATGAGGATGGAGATACGTCACCAAGTTCAGGGATCGGTCATACCGGCTGACAACGTTGTCCAAAAGAAGGTGGGTCACCTCACATTGCATCCTTTTCTCCGTGATTAGTACATCCAATGGCTCCTTGATGGCAGGATCAAGTTTCAGTATGCGCCAAAAGTCTTGCAAATATCCCTCTAAAGATTTGAGTGCAGATCGAAAATTTTTAGAGTCACCACTTGTCGCATCCGCAAGTCTGGAATTGATTTCAGCACTCCGAACGCGGGAATCATGGTCAGCATCGCTTTTCAATGCTCGTGATGCCATGTCCTGTTGTTAAGTTCATTTAGTACAAGCGTAAATGGAACTTTCCATCACACACTCCACCAGTAGTCATTTGATCCCACGAATTTGCTGTTACTCTAAAGCAATCCTGTACGACAACAAAGCATTGGGTCATTAGGCGACCTATCTCCTCGGGCTGGATGGACCCTCCAGACAACTCCTTGAGGTGCTGAATCATCCGAAGGTGCGACCGATTCAGGTCTGTTGTGATTATTGTAGTTTGTTGATTTGTGGCATTGTAAGAGAAGTACAGCCTTGGGCGTTAGCACTTTACGAGGTGAATAGTGTTGAGTACTTGCGGAAAACAATATTCCCATCACGGGTGTCAATGAAAGAATGAAAGAATGAGGTGGACGCGTCGTAGGACGTCTCCCATACAGCGGTAGGCGCCCCGCAGGCAGAAAGGATGCGCTGGGTATGGTCGAGAGGACTGCTGCCATATTCTCCTGGGAGGTGGGGAATCTGAAGTTGATCAAACAAGGATAATGTCACAATGAGGTCACATCTTACAGTAGCCTGAATCGACTCTCGGGGTCTGGTTCTGGTAGAAAATGAGCAATGAACAGAAACAAAGCATCGGTGCTCACTTCCAACCGAGCAGCCAGCTCCGGTTCCGTGACGTGTCCAATGAATATTTCTGAGGAGATTGTTATTCAGGGAAACTGCGATAGAGGTCGGACTCACCCCGACCAGACGAAGCAAACTCGGCGACATGGATTACATTTTCTTTGGTTCGTGTCTCCTCATTGCGTTCTTCGTTGAGATACTGAAAAGCGTCCATCAACTCCTGCATTCGAGCCTGAGAGACACATGGCCCAGGTCGATCGACCAGTCGGCCATGATTCCCAGTCCATAGGGTCGCCGTTCCATTGATGTTTGAATATCGTAGGGTTCGTGATATCTCCCAATCTAGGCGTTCTCTCTATACTGGAGAGGATAATGGGTGGTCACCTTCGGCCTCCGATGTGGTTGCCAATGTACCAGGATATCGATCAACTGTTGATTTGGCAGTCGTCATATCCAAGAGTCGAGAGGATCCTGTAGCAGCGGAGGCAGCTTAGCTTAGGGGTGTACGTGACGGAAAGTAAAACTCTCTTCCTTATCTACTTGTACGGTAGGATTATGTATGTATTACCAACAGCCGAGCCACATATGAAACCAATGCCAAAATGTACGGAAGCGAGTCTGCAACCCTGCATATGACCGATAGCCAGTAACCATAAGGGAAACCCAAACCGTACCTATTATAACGAGAACACTAGTATTCCGACAGGGGGGAGCCATCAAGATTCCCTGGCCGTGCTGGAATACATGGCGCTTTTGAGCCTGGGTATATAGAAGCAATGTTGGGCGCCTGTACATGGTATTGTCATAAATTGGAAATGATATGCTGGCAAGTACACCTTATATTGTCGGAATTGGTACTTCCGGATGTTTCAGGTTTCGAGCTCCGTTGCCTGGATACCAGATGGACAGTAATATAAGCACCTCAGATTCTTACGTGTTTGTAATAGCTGGCGCCGACAAACACGATTGCCCTCGTCGTACACGGCAGCGCGGAAAATTCAGACGGATATCGGATAAAACGGATATTTATGGTGTCACATGAGAGCCTGTGGGGCTCCTGAGGATTGGATATGACAGTAAATTGAAAGGACTTCCCATGGATGTATAGCAACGTTTGAAAAGAAAAAGACAGGTGCTCTGCGCTAGCCGCTCTTAGTGGTTACTCCTCGTCAGAGGTCGAGGGTGCCAGCTCAAATCCAAACCTGCTTGGCTGAATTTACATCGTAGAGCTACATCTCAGCCCACAATGGTTAGTTACTTCAAGGGATCCCGACAGGTTCCTCACCTGACCTGGGCACCTCACTAGCTCAGCTCAATAGTACCAGGGCGAAGGACTTGCATCTCCTTACCTTTGAGCCCAACTTTTCAACCTTGTCCAATCTGTCTAACCCAATCTGTCCCGCCGTTCCATACCCAGGCTGGCACCCACTTAGCTCCATTATCGAGGTCATTAGGGTCTGAAATGCAATCCACGCATTGACCAGGTTTTTTGTGTCGACGAACCTGTGATCCTCGAGGCTGATGGCATCGAAGTCGCCCGCAATGATCCTGCCACTGCATCCAAGGTGGTGGGTAAGATACCAGTCATCCAAATTGGGCACCCTCCCAAAAAAAGGAATAAATAAATAAATAAAATAAGGGAAAGACCACCGCCAAAATTGAGATTTTGGAATTCTCGAAAGTTTGGATGGGTCGAGGATGGCGGATATAAATAAATAAAATCTACATTACACTCATACTATTTTCAGACTACGCAGGCTATGAAGGATATCTGGAGGAAGGCTGCAGTGGGCCATGATACCTACGATTAGCCCAAGCGGCATCTGCTCCTGTCAATCCTTTTCGATAAACATCACAAAGTTTCTTGTGGCCCATAGTGAATTTCTGGTGAATTTTCGATGGCCACAGACAAGTACTGGTGAAGGAAATAAGGTTATTCAAACTCCGATTCAATAGCCCGAGACAAAGGAAGAGGCTGCCAAATATTTCAAGCCCAAAAGGTAACCCGGCGCAGTTTGGGGGATGATGTCCACATGTAGCGCATACCTCTTCAATTTGCTCAGGAGGGTCACACGGGAGACGCATCCGAGCACGAGCTTTCCCCCTCCCTCCCTCCCATCGCTTTCCTTCTGCGAATCCAAGTCGGAGGCAAGGAGCGTACTGGGCGAGCGCAACAGCGTCATGGTCGCAAAGTGAACGTCCTTTGGCCCTCGGCGTCAGTCACAGGAAGGCATCACATACTCCCACATCGGCCAGGAGAGGCCCGGACCTCGGGCGTGACTTCTTGGAGAAAAACAATATCAGGGGATTTCGGTCCCAGTCCCTCGAGAATATGGCCGCGGATGAGTTTGGCACGTGGGACGGACCGCGAGGAGAAGGCGTCGATGTTCCAGGAAATAATATGAGAGGTAGCGTCTTTTCGACTAGCTGCGCCTGCGTTCGTGCCACTTCGCTCTATGCGTCATGTGTGCCCACACTCGGGTGGAGGAGTTGAAGACGGAGAGAGTCTGTTGGTGACGACAGTGACGATGGCGGTGTGTTGGCATTTGGCGCGGTTTCGGTACTGTTGGAGGACGCCTTCTCCGATCGCCGATCACTACAGTCCAACTTAGTGTTCAAGGCCCGTCTCGTTCTCCATCTTAGCTCAACCTTCAAGGAGCCTTGGCGCTGTTCTAACCAGACATGGAACCGCAGCACAGTGAGAAAAATGCGGCGGGGTTGTGCAGTGGCTCCGCTGTTGGCGCAGTCCGTGTTGGAGTGTATTGGTCTTCGCCGCGTGCCGAACTGTGCGCGTTTCTTGCGCCCTCTTTTTCCACGTGCGCCCTCGTTTTATGTATAGTTTAAACTCCGCTGGCGACTTTCAGGCTCAGCTGTTTCTCCCCAAACACGCTGAGCTTACGTTACCCTAGGGTATTAACGACAGTCTGGGGTATAATCTGCGGGGTCATGGTGGTCATATTAGAGTAAAGTTACCACCAGTACCAATCACAACTACTTGAGCAGCGAACTCTGCCTTGGTCTCATCGTTTGTGTTTGCGTTTGTGTTTGCGTAGTTTCCCCCTAAATAGACGTTAGCCCGTGACCCGGCGCTGAGAGTACCTGTACCGGTACCATCACCAAGCATAGTTACTTTCTTTCTCCTGGCGTTGTCACTTCACGAGATAAATATATTTCGATTCAATTGTGAAACCTTGGCCAGCAACCCCACCCTTTCCGAATACGAAAGAGGATGGAATAATGGCCTACAAATCTTGATCACGTTCATAACTAAGGGGCCGTAGTGATATGTACACAAGCGCGAGACGATGGAATGAAGACGGTCCATGTCATATATGGCAACTAGCGTGGCGCCCGTGGTAGAGCGGTGCACGTAGCACGCAGAGGTTGTGCCACCTCACCTCCAACAATTAGGCATAGCGATATGATGGCCTGGCAGACTTATGCAGCCTTCCCGAAGAGTCCCGATATCCAACAGACCTCAACTTGCTGCTCCATCATATATTGTTTCACTCGGTCTCTCTCTCGCACCACGACGCCTCCGTTTGCACTCATCGAGTGTATGACCGCACGGGCGCTCCAACTTCGACGGTCATCAGGCACAGAGTCAACGAAAGGCGCAAGACGTCAGCGGTCTCTTCACCGAACGAGAGCAACATTCAGGCTCAGTGTCGGTGACACTTTGGGCTAGGTCGAGGAGCATTAGGTGCGCTTCTTACCCCATCCGCCGTTCACCATTCTGACTGTGACGCAGGACAGTGAAGCGGGAGAGCCCTTTGGAGTTCGTGAATCCGAGATGCATGTGTACGTCTTTTATCGCGTCTACCGTTCACCATTCTCACTGTTACATACTAGGGTGTGTGGGGGCGCAGACCATCGACCCAAGGCGGTGGTCATTTTTGCACGATTCGGAGTGTCATGTACGTCTCGTTCCCCCGCTCAACATTTTCCGTTCTAACCGATGCGCAGGATGGTGGGCTCGAATGCACCTCGAAGGTCGAACAGACATGGACGTCTCTTACCCTGTCGAAGAGTTGCCTTTCAAACTGCCACATAGGGCGGACGTTTCCTGCAGCAGATGCCCTGCTGCCTCATTGGAGCCACTCGGAGACTACCGTGTACGCCTCTTACCCCGTCTCGCCGTTACGGTTCTGACTTCCATCCAAGGCGATCATTGTACGACGGGAACAATCGTCTTTGTTGGAACCCGCTACAGATGCGGATGGATACAATATGAACCCTGAAGCCTTTATATAACCGTCAATCCGGTATCCAGGCACTGGAGCTCGAATTCCGAAACAATCTCCCCAGCGATACAAAAGCAAACTATTCAAATCCACGAGCATGACGGCTTGTCCACATTTTCAGCACAACGCGGATGGCATTTGTGGCATAACGCCTTCGATTCTAATAGGATCCTCGTCAGACACCCCTCATTCTTGGACCAGCTCCAAGCATCAGTGTATCGGCAGCTTGTGCAAGCACCCGACCAGCAGAGTAATCGTTGGGCTTCTCCACTTTCTTCCCTGTCCAAACAATCCACGCAAATGACACTCCGAGGACGACACAGGTGAGCGGAAGAGTAAAAGCGAGGTAGATCCGCCCTTGATCGGTGATGGCGATCTGACCCTGATCGATTTTGAAAAACCCTATGCTAAAGACCGTCTGGGAGAGAAACTGGGTTAGCGGTGGATTCCTGACGCGGGATCGGACCTACAGCAACAAAAGTAGCCGGAAGGAAAATGAGAGTAACGAGGGTGACTGCCTTCATAACCTCACTGTCACGTTTGGTGTCGTATGCAATGACAGCCATCGATTGCGCCTGGCGCGCACTCTGCGCTGCTTGTCGTCGATTCATTTCTGCGAGCTCTGCCATCCTCACAGTCGCCTCTGAGCTCTGCTCTGTAATCTTGTAGTTCAACTCTGCGAGCTCCTTCATCCGTTTCGTAGCCTCCGCATTATATTCTGTCGAGATCTTCATTTGTGTTGTCGCCTCCGCATTCTGCTTCATGAGATCCGTCATGGTGGCTGTCATATCGGCATTCTTCATTGCGAGCTCCTTCATATCATTTGCGTCGTCGCCTCTGCATTCTGCCTCATGAGGTCTGCCATGGTGGCTGTCATGTCTGCATTCTTCATTGCGAGCTCCTTCATCTCCGCTGTCATATCGCCATTCCGCTTTGCGAGGTCTTTCATCTCTTCTGTCATCTCGGCATTTTGTTCGGACACATTCTTCATCCCTTCGACCATCCGTATATTGGTGTAGTTCAGCAACTGTACCAACTTTAAGTAAGCACCCATTGGAATGAGGATGGAGATGCGTTACCAAGTTCAGGAATCGGTCATACCGGCTCATAAGGTTGTCCAAAAGAAGATCGATCACCTCACATTACATCCTCTGGTCGATGATTAGTGCATCCAATGACTCCTTGATGGCAGGATCAAGTTTCAGTATGCGCCAAAAGTCTTGCAAATATCCCTCTAAAGATTTGAGCGCAGATCGAAAAGCTTTAAAGTCACTCCTTGTCTCATCCACAACTCTGGAATTGATTTCAGCACTCCGAACGCGGGATTCATGGTCAGCATCGTTGGTCAATGATCGTGATGCCATTTCCTGTTGTTAAGCTCACTTAGTACGAGCGTATATGGAACTTCCCACCACACACTTCACCAGTAGTCCTTTGATCCCACGACTCTGCTGTTACTCTAAAGCAATCCTGTACGACAACAAAGCATTGGGTCATTAGGCGACCTATCTCCTCTGGCTGGATGGACCCTCCAGACAACTCCTTGAGGTGCTGAATCATCCGAAGGTGCGACCGATTCAGGTCTGTTGTGATGATTGTAGTTTGTTGGGTGGTGGTATTGTAAGAGAAGTACAGCCTTGGGTAGAAAGTAGTTGCCCCGGTCTTCAGCCTGGATTGTAATTCACCTAAATATGGCTCTGATAGCAAGTGCAAAACATCTTGAGGAAATCCACACTGTAATCGGAGAGCCATCCACCAATCTTGACCCAAACGTTAGCACTTTACAATGTGAATAGTGTCGAGTACTTGCGGAAAACAATATTTCCATCACGGGAGTCAATGAAAGAATAAAAGAATGAAGTGGACGCTTCGTAGAACGTGCCCCATACAGCGGCAGGCGCCCCGCAGGCAGAAAGGATGCGCTGGGTATAGGTCGAGAGGATAGCCACACTACCCCACGCGGAGGTCGGGAATCTGAAGTTGATTAGACAGGGGGAATCACACAATGCAATCACGCCTTACAGTAACCTGAATCGACCCTCGGGATGTGGTTCCTGGTAGAAAGTGAGAAATGAACAGAAACAAAAGTTCCGGTGCTCACTTCCAACCGAGCGGCCAGCTCTGGCTCCGTGACATGTCCAACAAATATTTCTGAACAGATTGTTATTCAGGAGAATGGCAATAAAGGTCAGACTCACCCCGACCAGACGAAGAAAACTCGGCGACATGGATTACATTGTCTTTGGTGCGTGACTCCTCATCGCGTTCTCCGTTGTAATACTGAAAATAATCCATCACCTGCTGCATTCGAGCCTTAGAGACATATGGCCCAGGCCGACCAGTTGGCCATGATTCCCAGTCCATAGGGTCGCCGTTCCATTGATGCTTGATTATCGTAGGACTCGTGATATCTCCCAATTTAGGCATTCTCTCCGGAGAGGGTAATGGATGATCACCTTCGGCCTCCGATGTGGTGGTCAATGTGCCAGGATATCGATCAACTGTTGACTGTGCAGTCGTGTCCATGGTCGCACTTGACATATCGAGGTTCGAGCAGGTTCAGTAGCAGTGGGGGCACCTTGGGGGAGTCGCTAAGATAAATGGGATCGAACAGCGCGTGAACAGCGCATGTTTCCCTGGTTGTGCTGGCATAGCATTATTGAGACTGGAAAGAAGCAAGGCTGAACTCCTGTTCAAATACATGGTGTTGTCATAATATAACTGGAAACGGTATGACGGCACGCACACCTCGCCCATTGCGTTCGGTTGGAGTAGTGGAAGCAGAAAGAGTACGGCAGAGTTGGTGACACGGCGGCCGTATTAGAGTACCAATCACAACCACTTGAGCAGCGAACTCTGCAAGCCTTGGTCTCATATCATCATTCGTGTTTGCGAAGATTCCTGCTAGACATTAGCCCGTGGCTTAGTGCTGAGACCATCACCAAGCACTGGATATAACTAGGTCTAGTCTCTTCTGGCGTTGGCGCCTCACGAGATAGAGATATTTCGATTTGATTTAAACCTTCGCCAGCACCTTACCCTTTCCGAATATGAGAGGGAAGGAATAATGGCCTACAATCTTCATCATGTTCATAAATAATAGGCCGTAGTTATATGTACACAAGTGTGAGATGATGGCATGAAGAACGCCCGTCTCATGATGACAACTCGCGTTCGTGGTAGAGCGGTGTACACAGCACGCGGAGGTTGTGCCACCTCGCCTCCAACCATTGCGAATAACGATAAGATGCGGGTATGGCAGACGTATGGCAGACGTATGGAGTCTTACCGAAAACTCGCGGTATCCAACAGACCCCAACTTGCTCTTTCATCGTCGTTCTACTCGGTCTCTCGCACCACGACGCCTCTTACAACTGGTTCAACCTTCACTCCTCTTCCACGCTCTCTTCGCCGAGGTACGTCTTTACTCCCAACCCACCATTTTCGAGTGCCCAACGAAACATCACAGAACATCACAAAGACATTGTCGGTCGTCGGTCGTACGTTCACTCGACTCCGCAGAATACCAGAGTACCCATACTCCTCTACGTCTTCATCGCAATCCAGCTCGCCTTCGTTACATTCGTCGTCTGGCTGCTACTCCACCACGATCGATCTTCAGGTCGTCTAGGGCCTGCCCGCCATCGCCATCACACTGCGGATGGCCGTCGGAATCTTCTTCACCGCCATTCTACAATTGGAGGTTCTCGGACGCGCTGGTCCATGTAAATGACGCAGACGTGCGTGTTAGCGTGTGTCATGGGCGTCGACTGGAAGCTATCATACTTCGTCAAGTTTGCACTCATCGAGTATATGACCGCATGGGCGCTCCGACTTCGACGGTCATCAAGCACAGAGTCAACGAAATGCGCAAGCCGTCAGCTGTACTCTTCGCTGAACAACAAGAGAGCAACATTCCGGCTCAGTGCCGGTGACAACTTGGGCTAGGTCGAGGAGCATCAGGGGCGCCTCTTACCCCCGTCCATCATTCACCATTCTGACTGTGACGCAGGATGGTGAAGCGGGAGGGCCCGTTGGAGTTCGTGAATCTCGAGATGGGTGTGTGTGTCTTTTATCGCGTCTACCACTTAGCATTCTCAATGTCACCTACTAGGGTGTGCGGAGGCGCAGACGATCGTCTCAAGTCGGTGGACATTTTTGCGCGATTCGGAGAGTGTTATGTACGTCTTGTTCCCCCCGCTTAGCGTTCTCCGTTCTAACCGATGCGCAGGATGGTGGGCTTCGACAGCACTTCAAAGATCGAATGGATACGGACGTCTCTTACCCCGTCGAGATGCAGCGCGGGTGTTCACTGCTACGGATGTCCTGCCGCCTCATTGGAGCCACTCGATCGGAGACTACCATGTACGCCTCTTAGCCCGTCTGACCGTTACAATTCGGACTTCCGCCCAGGGCAATCGTCGTACGACGAGAACAATCGTATTTGTTGGGGCCCGCTGCAAACATGGAACGATACAACATGAACCCTGAAGTCTTTATATAACTGTCAATCCTGTATCCAGGCACTGGTGCTTGAAACACGAAACATATCTCCCCAACGATACAAAAACCTGGGAAAGCAGACTATTCAAATCCACGAGCATGGCGACTTGTCCACCTTTCAGCACAGCGGAGGTGGAATTTCTGGCATAACGCCTTCGATCCTAATAGGATCCTTTTCAGGCACCCCTCACTCTTGGACCGGCTCCAAGCATCAGTGTATCGGCGGCTTGTGCGAGCACCCGACCAGTAGAGTAATCATTTGGCTTCTCTACCTGCTTCCCGCTCCAAATAATCCACGCGAATGATACTCCAAGGACGACACAGGTGAGCGGAAGAGTGAAAGCGAGATAAATCCGGCCTTGATAGGAGAGGACGACTTGGCTCTGATCAAAACTGAAAAATCCCATACTAAAAACCGTCTGGGAGAGCAACTGGGTGAGCGGTGGATTCCTGACGCGGGATCGGACCTACAGCAACGAAAGTAGCCGGAAGGAAAATGAGAGTAACAAGGGTGACTGCCTTCATAACTTCACTGTCACGCTTAGTGTCGTATGCAATGACAGCCATAGATTGTGCTTGGCGCGCACTCTGCGCTGCTTGTTGTCGATTCACTTCTGCGAGCTCTGCCATCCTCATTGTAGCCTCTGAGCTCTGTTCGGTAATCCTGTAGTTTAACTCCGCCAGCTCCTTCATCCGTTTCGTAGCTTCCGCATTATATTCTGTCGAGATCTTCATTTGTGTCGTCGCCTCTGCGTTCTGCCTCATGAGGTCTGCCATGGTGGCCGTCATATCGGCATTCTTGATTGCGAGCTCCTTCATTTGTGTCGTCGCCTCTGCATTCTGCCTCATGAGGTCTGCCATGGTGGACGTCATGTCGGCATTCTTCATTGCGAGCCCCTTCATCTCCGCTGTCATATCGCCATTCCGCTTTGCGAGGTCTTTCATCTCTTCGGTCATCTTGGCATTTTGTTCGGACACATTCTTCATCCCTTCGACCATCCGTATATTGGTGTAGTTCAGCAACTGTACCATTTCTAAGTAAGGCCTCACTGGGATCAGGATGGAGATATGTTACCAAATTCAGGGACCGGTCATACCGGCTGACAACGTTGTCCAAAAGAACATCGATCATCTCACATTGCATCCTTTTCTCCATGATTAGTGCATCCAATGACTCCTTGATGGTTGTATCAAGATTCAGTATGCGCCAAAGGTCTTGCAAATATCCCTCTAAAGATTTGAGTGCAGATCGAAAAACCTTAAAGTCACCCCTTGCCGCATCCGCGAGTCTGGAATTGATCTCAGCAACCCGAACGCGGGTATCATGGTCGGCATCGTTGTTCAATGTTCGTGATGTCATTTCCTGTTGTTGAGCTCACTTAGTACGAGCGTAAATGGAACTTTTCATTACACACCTCACCGGAAGCCCTTGAATCCCACCACTGGGCTGTTGCTCTAAAGCAATCCAGTACCACAACAAAGCATTGGGTCATTAGGCGACCTATTTCCTCCCGCTGGATGGACCCTCCAGACAACTCCTTGAGGTGCTGAACCATCCAAAGATGCGACCAATTCAGGTCTGTTGTGATAATTGTAGTTTGTTGAGTCGTTGCATTGTGAGAGATGTAAAGGTGGGGATGGAGTATAGTGGTCGCGCTACTGAACCAGGATTGTAATTCACTCAAATATGGATCTGATAACAATTCCAAAGCTTCTTGAGATGTTATCCACGGAACGCGAAAATTCATCCACCAATCTGACCCAAACGTTAGCACTTTACAACGTGAAACAGTGTTGAGTACCTGCGGAAAACAATATTTCCATCACGGGAGTCAATAAAGGAATGAAAGGATGAAGTGGACGTGTGGTAGAACGTGCCCCATACAGCGGCAGGCGCCCCGCAGGCAGAGAGGATGCGCTGGGTATAGGTCGAGAGGACTGCCTTCGTAGCATAATGGGTGGTCGGGAATCTGAAGTCGATCAGACGGGGACAACGACACATCAAGATCACACCCTACATTAACCTGAATCGACTCTCAGGGTCTGGTTTCTGGTAGAAAGTAAGAAATGAACAGAAACAATTATTAAAGCACGGTGCTCACTTCCAACCGAGTAGCCAGCTCCCGCTCCGTGACGTGTTTAATAAATGGTTCTGAACGGATGTTGATCGATCAGGTGAACAGCGATATATAAAGTTCAGACTCACCCTGACCAGACGCAAAAAACTCAGCAATGTGGATGACGTTTCTTTCTTCGGTTTGCGGCTCCTTGTTGCGCATTCCGTTGTAATACTGAAATAGAAGCCTCACCTCCTGCATTCGGCCCTTGGATACAAATGGCCCAGGCCGACCAGTCGGCCATGATTCCCAGTCCATAGAGCTGCTGTTCAATTGGCACTTAACTATTGTAGGATTCGTGATATCTCCCAATGGGGTCGTCCTCTCCGGAGGGGATATTGGGTGGTCACCTTCGACCTCCGATGTGGTTGCCAATGTGCCAGGATATCGATCAACTGTTGATTGGGCAGTCGTGTACACGGTCGGACTTGACATATCCGAGACTCGAGAGGATCCTGTAGCAGCGAAAGCAGCTTAGGGGTGTGACGGAGAGTAAAACTCCCTTCCTTATCTACTTGTACGGTAGGATTATGCATGTGTTACCAACAGCCGAGCCACATATGAAACCAATGCCGGAATGTACGGAAGCGGGTCTGCAACCCTGCATATGATCGATACCCAGTAGGCATAAGGGAAACCCAAACCGTACCTATTATAACGAGAACACTAGTATTCCGACAGGGGGAGCCGCCAAGATTCCCTGGCCGTGCTGGCATACATAGCGCCTTTGAGCCTGCATTTATAGAAGCAACGTTGAGCGCCTGTACATGGTATTGTCATAAATTGGAAATGATATGCTGGCAAGTACACCTTATATTGTCGGAATTGGTACTTAACTTCCGGATGTTTCAGGTTTCGAGCTCCGTTGCCTGGATACCAGATGGAGAGTTAAATAAGCGCATCCTTACGTGTTTGTAATAGCTGGCGCGGACAAACACGATTGCTCTCGTCGTACACGTACGGCAGCGCGGAAAATTCTGAACAGATATCGATCGGCTAAAAGGGATATTTATGGTGTCACATGAGAGCCCATGGGGCTCCTGAGGATTGGATATGACAGTGAATGGAACGACTTCCCATGGATGTATAGGCCCATGGATGGAGAGGATGTATATCACCCAACGTTTGAAAAGAAAAAGACAGGTGCTCTGCCGTTAGCCGCTCTTAGTGGTTCCTCGTCGGTGTCGACAGAGCCGTGTCCGGTCGGAGGGCGGACGTTGTGACCAGGATAGGGCGTATACCGTACAATGTCGCGGACTACCAATGACGACCAGCTGTCGTCGGGAATGGACTCGAGGATGGGAACGAAAGGATGAGAAGGGGGACCGGTACTCAATTTGATCCTCAAACTGAGGAACTAGCAAACGAGTACATGGATATTAAATAATAATAAATCAAACAATAAATCGGAAACGTGTTAGAGAGCAACGAAACTAAAATAGAAGGGCGTGATCCTCCGCCGCCCGAGTAGCAGGGCCATCGTGCGTCGGCAAGCGAGCGCTAGTGCCACGAGGGGAAGCCGACGCGCCGGACCATTCCCGTGAGCCTGGAAATGTCACGACGGGCACGATACGTGACAGTCGGAGGTCGAGGGCGCCAGCTCAAACCCAAACCTGCTTGGCTGTATTTACATCGTAGAGCTACATCTCAGCCCACGATGGTTAGTTACTTCAAGGGATCCTGACAGGTTCCTCACCTGGCCTGGGCACCTCACTAGCTCAGCTCAATTGTACCAGGGTGAAGGACTTGCATCTCCTTAGCCTTTGAGCCCAACTTTTCAACCTTGTCCAATCTGTCTAACCCAATCTGTCCCGCCGATCCATACCTAGGCTGACACCCACTTAGCTCCATTATCGAGGTCATTAGGGTCTGAAATGCAATCCACGCATTGACCAGGTTCTTTGTGTCGACGAACCTGTGATCCTCGAGGCTGATGGCATTGAAGTCCCCGCAATGATCCTGCCACTGCATCCAAGGAGGTGGGTAAGATACCAGTCATCCAAATTGGGCACCCTCCCAAAAAAAGGAATAAATAAATAAATACAGTAAGGGAAAGACCACCACCAAGATTGAGATTTTGGAATTCTCGAAAAGCTTGGATGGGTCGAGGATGGCGGATATAAATAAATAAAATCTACTTTACAGTCATACTATTTTCAGACTACGCAGGCTATGAAGGATATCTGGAGGAAGGGTGCAATGGCCATGATACCTACGATTAGCCCAAGCGGCATCTGCTCCTGTCAATCCTTTTCGATAAACATCACAAAGTCTCTCATGGCCCATAGTGAATTTCTGGTGAATTTTCGATTGCCACAGACAAGTACTGGTGAAGGAAATAAGGTTATTCAAACTCCGATTTAATAGAACCGAGACAAGGAAGAGGCTGCCAAATATGGAAAGCCCAAAAAGTAACCCGGCGCAATTTGAGGGATGATGTCCACATATAGCGCATACCTCTTCAATTTACTCGGGAGGGTCACACGGGAGACGCATCCGAGCATGAAAATTTCCCCTCCCTCGATCCCTCCCATCGCTTTCCTTCTGCGAATCCAAGTTGGAGGCAAGGAGCGTACTGGGCGAGCGCAACAGCGTCATGGTCGCAAAGGGAACGTCCTTTGGCCCTCGGCGTCAGTCACAGGAAGGCATCACATACTCTCGCATCGGCCAGGAGACGCCCGGACCTCGGGCGTGACTTCTTGGAGAAAAACAATATCAGGGGATTTCTGTCCTAGTCCCTCGAGAATATGGCCGCGGATAGTTTGGCACGTGGGACGGACCGCGAGGAGAAGGCGTCGATGTTCCAGGAAATAATATGAGGGGTAGCGTGTTTTCGACTGGCTGCGCCTGCGTTCGTGCCACTTCGCTCTATGCGTCATGTGTGCCCACGCTCGGGTGGAGGAGTTGAAGACGGAGAGAGTCTGTTGGTGACGACAGTGACGATGGCGGTGTGTTGGCATTTGGCGGGGTTTCAGCACTGTTGGAGGACGCCTTCTCCGATCGCCAATCACTACAGTCCAACTCAGTGTTCAAGGCCCGTCTCGTCCCCGATCTTAGCTCAACCTTCAAAGAGCGTTGGCGCTGTTCTAACCAGACATGGAACCGCAGCACAATGAGAAAAATGCGGCGGGGTTGTGCAGTGGCTCCGCTGTTAGCGCAGTCCATGTTAGTCCATTGGGTCTTCGCCGGCGCGCCGAACTGTGCACGTTTCTTGCGCCCGCTTTTTCCACGTGCGCTCTCGTTTTGTGGATAATACAAACTCCGCTGGTAACCTTCAGGCTCAGCTGTTTCCCCCCAAGCACGCGGAGCTTACGTTGCCCTAGGGTATTAACGACAGTCCGGGGTATCTGCAGGGTCATGGCGGTCATATTAGAGTAAGCTACCACCAGTACCAATCACAACTACTTGAGCAGCGAACTCTGCCTTGGTCTCATCGCTTGTGTTTACGTAGATTTCCCCCTAAATAGACGTTAGCCCGTGACTTGGCGCTGAGAGTACCCGGTACCATCACCATCACCAAGCATAGTTACTTTCTTTCTTCTGGCGTTGTCACTTCACGAGATAAATAGATTTCGATTCAATTGTGAAACCTTGGCCAGCACCCCACCCTTTCCGAATATGAAAGGGGATGGAATAATGGCCTACAATCCTGATCATGTTCATAACTAAGGGGCCCTAGTGATATGTACACAAGCGTGAGACGATGGAATGAAGTCGGTCCATGTCATGGCAACTGGCATGGCGTCCGTGGTGGAGCGGTGCATGTAGCATGCAGAGGTTGTGCCACCTCACCTCCAACAATTAGGCATAGCGATAAGATGTAGGCCTGGCAGACTTATACCGCCTTCCCGAAGCGTCCCGATATCCAACAGGCCTCAACTTGCTGCTCCATCATTGTTTCACTCGGTCTCTCGCACCACGACGCCTCCGTTTGCACTCATCGAGTGTATGACCGCATGGGCGGTCCGACTTCGACGATCATCAAGGACAGTCAACGAAAGGCGCAAGACGTCAGCAGTACTCTTCACCGAACAACAAAAGAGCAACATTCAGGCTCAGTGTCAGTGACACCTTGGGCTCGGTCGAGGAGCATCAGGTGCGCCTCTTACCCCATCCATCATTCACCATTCCACCTGTGACGCAGGACGCAGGGCGGTGAAGCGGGAGAGCCCTCTGGAGTTTGTGAATCTCGAGATGCATGTGTATGTCTTTATCGCGTCTACCGTTTACCATTCTCACTGTTACTTACTAGGGTGTGCGGGGGCGCAGACGATCGTCCCAAGTCGGTGGTCGTTTTTGCACGATTCGGGGTGTCATATACGTCTCGTTCCCCCCGTTCAACATTCTAACCGATGCGCAGGATGGTGGGCTCGAATGCACCTCGAAGGTCGAACGGACATTACCCTGTCGAAGAGTTGCCTTTCAAACTGCCACGTAGGGCGGACGTTTCCTGCAGCAGATGCCCTGCTGCCTCATTGGAGCCACTCGGAGACTACCGTGTACGCCTCTTACCCCGTCTCGCCGTTACGGTTCTGACTTCCATCCAAGGCGATCGCTGTACGACGGGAACAACCGTGTTTGTTGGATCCCGCTACAGATGCGGAAGGATACAATATGAATCCTGAAGCCTTTATATAACCCTCAATCCGATATCCAGGCACTGGAGCTCGAAACCCGAAACAAATCTCCCCAGCGATACAAAAGCCAACTATTCAAATCCACGAGCATGGCGACTTGTCCGCATTTTCAGCACAACGCGGATGGCATTTGTGGCATAACGCCTTCGGCCCTAATAGGACCCTTGTCAGACACCCCTCATTCTTGGACCAGCTCCAAGCATCAGTGTATCGGCGGCTTGTGCAAGCACCCGACCAGCAGAGTAATCGTTGGGTTTCTCCACCTTCTTCCCTGTCCAAACAATCCACGCAAATGACACTCCGAGGACGACACAGGTGAGCGGAAGCGTAAAAGCGAGATAAATCCGGCCTTGATCGGTGAGGGCGACCTGGCCCTGATCGATTTTGAAAAACCCTATGCTGAAGACCGTCTGGGAGAGAAACTGGGTTAGTGGTGGAATCCTGACGCGGGATCGGACCTACAGCAACGAAAGTAGCCGGAAGGAAAATGAGAGTGACGAGGGTGACTGCCTTCATAACCTCACTGTCACGCTTGGTGTCGTATGCAATGACAGCCATCGATTGTGCCTGGCGCGCACTCTGCGCTGCTTGTCGTCGATTCATTTCTGCGAGCTCTGCCATCCTTACTGTAGCCTCTGAGCTCTGCTCTGTAATCCTGTAGTTCAACTCTGCGAGCTCCTTCATCCGTTTCGTGGCCTCCGCATTATATTCTGTCGAGATTTTCATTTGTGTCGTCGCCTCTGCATTCTGCCTCATGAGGTCTGCCATGGTGGCCGTCATGTCAGCATTCTTCATTGCGAGTTCTTTCATCTCTTCGGTCATCTTGGCATTTTGCTCGGACACAGTCTTCATCCCTTCGACCATCCGGATATTGGTGTAGTTCAGCAACTGTACCATTTTTAAGTAAGGCCCCATGCATTGGAATGAGGATGGAGATGCGTTACCAAGTTCAGGAATCGGTCATACCGGCTGACAAGGTTGTCCAAAAGCAGATCGATCACCTCACATTGCATCATTTTCTCCATGATTAGTGCATCCAATGACTCTTTGATGGCAGGATCAAGATTGAGTATCCACCAAAAGTCTTGCAAATATCCCTCTAAAGATTTGAGTGCAGATCGAAAAACTTTAAAGTCACCCATTGCGGCATCCGTAATTCTGGAACTGATTTCAGCAGCCCGAACGCGAGAATCATGGTCAGCATCGTTGTTCAATGCTCGTGATGCCATGTCCTGTTGTTAAGGTCACTTAGCACAGGCGTAAATGGAACTTTCCACCACACACTCCACCAGTAGTCCTTTCATCCCACGACTCTGCTGTTACTCTAAAGCAATCCTGTATGACAACAAAGAATTGCATCATTAGGCGACCTATCTCCTCGGGTTGGATGGGCCCTCCAGACAACTCCTTGAGGTGCTGAATCATCTGAAGGTGCGGCCGATTCAGGTCTGTTGTGATGATTGTAGTTTGTTGAGTCGTGGCATTGTAAGAGAAGTACAGCTTTGGGTAGAGATCATATGACTGGTACTTGAGGATGGCATGTAATCGACCTAAATATGGCTCTGATAACAAGTGCAAAGCATCTTCAGATGGTTTCCACTGTAATCGGAGACCCATCCACCAATCTTGACCAAAACGTTAACACTTTACAACGTGAATAGTGTCGAGTACTTGCGGAAAACAATATTTCCATCACGGGAGTCAATGAAAGATTGAAAGGATGAAGTGGACGATTGGTGGAGCGTGTCCCATACAGCGGCAGGCGCCCCGCAGGCAGAGAGGATGCGCTGGGTATAGGTCGAGAGGAGTGCCACCCTACCCCACGCGGTGGTCGGGAATCTGAAATTGATTAAACAGGGGCAATCACACAGTGTAATCACACCGTACAGTAGCCTGAATCGACTCTCAGGGTGTGGTTTCTGGTAGAAAGTGAGAAATGAACAGAAACAAAGCCTCGGTGCTCACTTCCAACCGAGTAGCCAGCTCCGGCTCCGTAACGTGTCCAATAAATACCTCTGAAGAGATAGTTGATCAAGTGAACTGCGATCAAGTCCTGACTCACCCCGACCAGACGAAGAAAACTCGGCAATGTGGATGGCGTGTTCTTTGGTTCGTGACTGCTCGTTGCGTTTTCTGTTGGATTGCTGAAATCCATACATCAAATGTTGCATTCGGGCCTCGGATACATATGGCCCAGGCCGACCAGTCGGCCATGATTCCCAGTCCATAGGGTCGCCGTTCCATTGATGCTTGATTATCGTAGGATTCGTGATATCTCCCATTTTAGGTGTTCTCTCTGGAGAGGTTAATGGGTGGTCACCTTCGGCCTCCGATGTGGTGGTCAATGTGCCAGGATATCGATCCACTGTTGACTGTGCAGTCGTGTACATGGCCGCACTTGACATATCGAGGTTCGAGCAGGTTCAGTAGCAGTGGGGGCACCTTGGGGGAGTCGCTAAGATAAATGGGATCGAACAGCGCGTGAACAGCGCATGTTTCCCTGGTTGTGCTGGCATAGCATTATTGAGACTGGAAAGAAGCAAGGCTGAACTCCTGTTCAAATACATGGTGTTGTCATAATATAACTGGAAACGGTACGACGGCACGCACACCTCGCCCATTGCGTTCGCTTGGAGTAGTGGAAGCAGAAAGAGTACGGCAGAGTTGGTGACACGGCGGCCGTATTAGAGTACCAATCACACCCACTTGAGCAGCGAACCCTGCATGCCTTGGTCTCATATCATCGTTCGTGTTTGCGAAGATTCCTGCTAGACATTTGTTGGGTATCGGGAATTTTCGGTAAATCCCTATCCGTCCGCCATGCCCATATTTGATAGTTATGCCTGATTATTGGAGGCAAAGTGATATAACCTCCGTGTGCTACGCACACCGCTCTATCACGGACATTCTTTTTTACGCGATCCGGAGTTTTATGATTCCGTTGTCACACGATGTATCTATAACTACGGATTGTGGTTACCAATGTGATACATGCTTAGTAGCCATTCCCTCATAATCGGAGAACATTAGCCCGTGGCTTAGTGCTGAGACCATCACCAAGCACTGGATATAACTAGGTCTAGTCTCTTCTGGCGTTGGCGCCTCACGAGATAGAGATATTTCGATTTGATTTAAACCTTCGCCAGCACCTTACCCTTTCCGAATATGAGAGGGAAGGAATAATGGCCTACAAATCTTCATCATGTTTATAACTAACAGGCCGTAGTTATATGTACGCAAGTGTGAGGTGATGGCATGAAGAACGCCCGTCTCATGATGACAACTCGCGTTAATTCGTGATAGAGCGGTGTACACAGCACGCGGAGGTTGTGCCACCTCGCCTCCAACCATTGCGAATAACGATAAGGTGCAGGTATGGCAGATGTATGGAGTCTTACCGAAAACTCCCGATATCAAACCGACTCCAACTTGCTCTTTCATCGTCGTTCTGCTCGGTCTCTTACGCCACGACGCCTCTTACAACTTGGTCAACCTTCTCTCCTCTTCCACGCTCTCTTCGCCGAGGTACATCTTTACTCCCAACCCGCCATTTTCGAGTGCCACACTAAACTTCACAGAACATCACGAAGATATTGTCGGTCATCGGTCGTACGTTCACTCGACTCGGCAGAATACCAGAGCACCCGTACTCCTCTACGTCGCCATCGCGATCCAGCTCACCTTCGCTGCATTCGGCGTCCGGCTGCTACTCCGCCGCGACCGATCTTCAGCTCGTCTAGGACCTGCACGCCATCGTTATTACACTGTGGATGGCCGTCGGAATCTTCCTCACCGCCTTCCTACAATCGGAGGTTCTCGGACGCGCTGGTCCATGTAAATGACGCAGCCGTGCGTGCTAGCGTGTGTCATGGGTGTCGACTGGAAGCTATCATACTTCGTCAAGTTTGCACTCATCGAGTATATGACCGCATGGGCGCTCCGACTTCGACGGTCATCAAGCACAGAGTCAACGCAATGCGCAAGCCGTCAGCAGTACTCTTCGCCGAACAACAAGAGAGCTACATTCAGGCTCGGTGTCGGTGACAACTTGGTCTAGGTCGAGGAGCATCAGGTGCACCTCTTACCCCCGTCCATCATCCACCATTCTGATTGTGACGCAGGATGGTGAAGCGGGAGAGCCTGTTGGAGTTCGTGAATCTCGAGATGGGTGTGTATGTCCTTTATCGCGCCTACCATTTACCATTCTCACTGTCACGTACTAGGGTGTGCGGAGGCGCAGACGACTGTCTCAAGTCGGTGGTCATTTTTGCGCGATTCGGAGTGTCATGTACGTCTCGCTCCCCCCACTCAGCGTTTTCCGTTCTAACCGATATGCAGGATAGTGGGCTCGGACAGCACTTCGAAGGTCGAATGGACATGGACGTCTCATACCCTGTCGAGCAGTTGCCTTTACGCAGCGCGGACGTTCCCTGCTGCGGATGCCCTGCTGCCACATTGGAGCTACTTGGAGGCTATCATGTACGCCTCTTACCCCGTCTCGCCGTTACTATTCTAACTTCCATCCAGGGCGAGAATTGCACGACGAGAACAATCGTATTTGTTGGGGCCCGCTACAAACGCGGAAGGATACAATATGAATCCAGAAGTCTTTATATAACCGTCAATCCGGTATCCAGGCGCCGGAGCTCGAAACCCGAAACATATCTCCCCAGCGATACAGAAACCTGGGAAAGCAAACTATTCAAATCCAAACTTGTCCTCCTTTTCAGCACAACGGGGATGGAAAACGCCTTCGACCCTAATAGGATCCTTGTCAGACACCCCTCATTCTTGGGCCAGCTCCAAGCATCAGTGTACCGGCAGCTTGCGCAAGCCCACGACCAGTAGAGTAACCACTGGGCTTCTCCACCTTCTTCCCTGTCCAAATAATCCACGCAAATGATACTCCGAGGACGACGCAGGTGAGCGGAAGCGTGAAAGCGAGGTAAATCCGGCCTTGATCGGAGAGGGCGACCTGGTTCTGATCAATTTTGAAGAATCCCATGCTAAAGACCGTCTGGGAGAGAAACTGGATGAGCGGTGGATTCCTGACGCAGGATCGGGCCTTACAGCAACGAAAGTAGCCGGAAGGAAAATGAGAGTGACGAGGGTGACTGCCTTCATGACTTCACTGTCACGCTTGGTGTCGTATGCAATGTAAGCCATCGATTGTGCTTGTCGTCGATTCATTTCTGCGAGCTCTGCCATCCTCACCGTAGCCTCTGAGCTCTGCTCTGTAATCCTGTAATTCAACTCTGCGAGCTCCTTCATCCGTTTTGTAGCCTCCGCATTATATTCTGTCGAAATCTTCATTTGTGTCGTCGCCTCTGCATTTTGCCTCATGAGGTCTGCCATGGTGGCCGTCATGTCGGCATTCTTCATTGCGAGTTCTTTCATCTCTTCCGTCATCTTGACATTTTGCTCGGACACAATCTTCATCCCTTCGACCATCCGTATATTGGTATAGTTCAGCAACTGTACCAATTTTAAGTAAGGACCCATTGGAATGAGGATGGAGATGCGTTACCAAGTGCAGGAATCGATCATACCGGCTGACAACGTTGTCCAACAGAAGCTCGATCACCTCACATTGCATCCTTTTCTCCAGGATTAGTGCATCCAATGACTCCTTGATGGCAGGATCAAGTTTCAGTATGCACCAAAAGTCTTGCAAATATCCCTCTAAAGATTTGAGTGCAGATCGAAAAGCTTTAAAGCTACTCCTTGTCGTATCCGCAACCCTGGAAAGGACTTCAGCATCCCGAACGCGAGAATCATGGCCATCATCGTTGGTCAATGTTCGTGATGCCATGCCCTGTTGTTAAGCTCACTTAGTACAAGCGTAAATGGAACTTTCCACTACACACATCACCATAAGCCCTTTGATCCCACGACTCTGCTGTTACTCTAAAGCAATCCTGTACGACAACGAAGCATTGTGTCATTAGGCGACCTATCTCCTCGGGCTGGATGGACCCTCCAGACAACTCCTTGAGGTGCTGAATCATCCGAAGGTGCAACCGATTCAGGTCTGTTGTGATGATTGTAATTTGTTGAGTCGTGGCATTGTAAGAGAAGTACAGCTTTGGGTAGAGAGTATTTGACTCGTGCTTGAACCTGGATTGTATGTAACCAAAAAATGGCCCTGATAACAAGTGCAAATCATCTTGAGATAATTTACACTGTAATCGGAGACCCATCCACCAATCTTGACCCAAACGTTAGCACTTTACAACGTGAATAGTGTCGAGTACTTGCGGAAAACATTATTTCCATCACGGGAGTCAATGAAAGAATGAAAGAATGAAGTGCACGGTTGGTAGGACGTGTCCCATACAGCGGCAGGCGCCCCGCAGGCAGAGAGGATGCGCTGGGTATAGGTCGAGAGGAGTGCCACACTACCCCACGCGGTGGTCGGGAATCTGAAGTTGATTAGACAGGGGCAATCACACAGTGTAATCACACCTTACAGTAGCCTGAATCGACTCTCGGGGTCTGGTTTCTGGTAGAAAGTGAGAAATGAACAGAAACAAAGCCTCGGTGCTCACTTCCAACCGAGTAGCCAGCCCCGGCTCCGTGACGGGTCCAATAAATACTTCTGAACAGATAGTTGATCAAGTGAACTGCGATAAAGTTCTGACTCACCCCGACCAGACGAAGAAAACTCGGCAATGTGGATGACGTGTTCTTTGGTTCGTGACTGCTCGTTACGTTCTCTGTTGAGATACTGAGAAACACCCATTATCTCCTGCATTCGGGCCTCAGAGACATATGGCCCAGGCCGACCAGTCGGCCATGATTCCCAGTCCATAGGGTCGCCGTTCCATTGATGCTTGATTATCGTAGGATTCGTGAGATCTCCCAATTTAGGCGTTCTCTCCGGAGAGGATAATGGGTGGTCACCTTCTGCCTCCGGTGTGGTGGTCAAGGTGCCAGGATGTCGATCGACTGTTGACTGTGCAGCCGTGTACATGGTCGCGCTTGACATATCGAGATTCGAGCAGGTTCAGTAGCAGTGGAGGCACGTTGGGGGAGTCGCCAAGATATATGGGATCGAACAGCGCGTGAACAGCGCTTGTTTCCCTGGCTGTGCTGGCATGGCGTTATTGAGACTGGAAAGAAGCGAGGCCAGACTCCTGTTCAAATACATGGTGTTGTCGTAATATAACTGGAAATGGTATGACGGCACGCACACCTCACCATTGGGTGCCCACGTTTGCGTTCGGTTGGGTCTGTCGGTGATGTGACACGGCGGCCGTGTTAGAGTACCAATCACAACCACTTGAGCAGCGAACTCTGCCTCGTTCTCATCGTCGTTTGTGTTTGCGAAGATTACCGCTAGACGTTAGCCCGTGACTTGGTGCCGAGACTATCACCAAGCACTGGATACAACTAGGTCTAGTCTCTTCTGGCGTTGGCGCTAGAGATATTTCGATTTGATTTCAACCTTGGCCAGCACCTGACCCTTTCCGAATATGAGAGGGAAGGAATAATGGCTTACAAATCTTGATCATGTTCATAACTAAGGGGCCGTAGTTATATGTACACAAGTGTGAGATGATGGAATGAAGCACGTCTGTCTCATGGCAACTCGCGTCCGTGGTAGAGTTAGTGGTGCACACAGCATGCGGAGGTTGTGCCACCTCGCCTCCAACCATTACGCATAACGATAAGATGCGGGTATGGCAGAGTATGGAGTCTTACCGAAAACTCCCGAGATCCAACAGACGTCAACTTGTATTAAAAGTAGAATGCGTGCAATGTATGCGAGCGACAAGTAGGAAGACGACGGGTGCGATTTATGCCAACGACAGGTGCGATGTATGCGAGCAACAGGAACCACGACGACTACAAGGAAGTGGACGGCGACAAACGGCAGTCTTTATTAACCACCAGGCAACGATGACTAGCATCGAGCTGACACATGTACCAGTACATGAAAGAATAAGAACAAGCTTTAACAACTTGCTCTGCCATCGTCGTTCTACTCGGTCTCTCGCACCACGACGCCTCTTACAACTTGTTCAACCTTCTCTCCGTCTTCCATGCTCTCTTCGCTGAGGTACGCCTTTACTCTCAACCCGCCATTTCTGACTGTTCAACGAAACTTCACCGAACATCACGAAGACATTGTCAGTCGTCGGTCGTACGTTCGGTCGTACGTTCACTCGACTCGACAGAACACCAGAGTACCCGTACATACTCCTCTACGTCTCCATCGCAATCCAGCTCGCCTTCGTTGCATTTAGTGTCTGGCTGCCACTCCGCCGCGATCGATCTTCAGCTCGTCTAGGGCCTGCCCGCTATCGCCATCACACTGCGGATGGCCGTCGGAATCTTCTTTACTGCCTCCCTACAATTGGAGGTTCTCGGACGCGCTGGTCCATGTAAACGACGCAGACGTGCGTGCTGGAGTGTGTCACGGGCGTCGACTGGAAGCTATTTTACTTCGTCAAGTTTGCACTCATCGAGTGTATGTCCGCATGGGCGCTCCGACTTCGACGGTCATCAAGCACACAGTCAACGAAAGGTGCAAGCCGTCAGCAGTACTCTTCGCCGAACGACAAAAGAGCAACATTCAGGCTCAGTGTCAGTGACAACTTGGGCTAGGTCGAGGAGTATCAGGTGCGCCTCCCACCCCATCCATCATTCACCATTCTAACTGTGACGCAGGACGGTGAAGCGGGAGGGCCCGTTGGAGTTCGTGAATTTCGAGATGGGTGTGTATGTCTTTTATCGCGTCTACCATTTACCATTCTCACTGTCACGCACTAGGGTGTGCGGAGGCGTAGACGATCGTCTCAAGTCAGTGGTCGTTTTTGCGCGATTCGGAGAGTGTTATGTACGTCTTGTTCCCCCCGCTTAGCGTTTTCCATTCTAGTCAATGCGCAGGATGGTAGGCTCAGACAGCACTTCGAGGGTCGAATGGACATGGATGTCTCTTACCCTGTCGAGCAGTTGCCTTTACGCAGCGCGGACGTTCCCTGCTGCGGACGCCCTGCTGCCTCATTGGAGCTGCTTGGAGGATATCATGTACGCCTCTTACCCCGTCTCACCGTTACTATTCTAACTTCCATCCAGGGCGATTGTTGCACGACGAGAACAATCGTATTTGTTGGGCCCGCTACAAACGCGGAAGGATACAATATGAATCATGAAGTCTTTATCTAACCGTCAATCCGGTATCCAGGCGCCGGAGCTCGAAACCCGAAACATATCTCCCCAGCGATACAAAAGCCTGGGAAAGCAAACTATTCAGACCCAGACTTGTCCTCCTTTCCAGCACAACGGGGATGGAAAGCGCCTTCGACCCTTATAGGATCCTCGTCAGACACCCCTCATTCTTGGACCAGCTCCAAGCATCAGTGTATCGGCAGCTTGTGCAAGCACCCGACCAGTAGAGTAATCGCTGGGCTTCTCCACCTTCTTCCCTGTCCAAAAAATCCACGCAAATGACACTCCGAGGACGACACAGGTGAGCGGAAGAGTAAAAGCGAGGTAAATCCGGCCTTGATCGGAGAGGGCGACCTGGTTCTGATCAAAACTGAAAAATCCCATGCTGAAGACCGTCTGGGAGAGAAACTGGGTTAGCGGTGGATTCCTGACGCGGGATCGGACCTACAGCAACGAAAGTAGCCGGAAGGAAAATGAGAGTGACGAGGGTGACTGCCTTCATAACCTCACTGTCACGCTTGGTGTCGTATGCAATGACAGCCATAGATTGTGCTTGGCGCGCACTCTGCACTGCTTGTTGTCGATTCACTTCTGCGAGCTCTGCCATCCGCTTTGTAGCCTCCGCATTTTGCTCGGACACATTCTTCATCCCTTCGACCATCCGTATGTTGGTGTAATTCAGCAACTGTACCAATTTTAAGTAAGCACCCATTGGGATGAGGATGGAGATACGTTACCAAGTTCAGGTATCGGTCATATCGGCTGACAACATTGTCCAAAAGAATATCGATCACCTTGCATTGCATCCCTTTCTCCATGATTAGTGCATCTATTGACTCCTTGATGGCAGGATCAAGCTTCAGTATGCGCCAAAAGTCTTGCAAATGTCTCTCTAAAGATTTGAGTGCAGATCGAAAAGCCTTGCAGTCACCCCTTGTCGCATCCGTAAGTCTGGCATTGAGTTCAGCAGACCGAACACGGGAATCATGGTCAGCATCGTTCTTCAATGTTCGTGATGCCATGTCCTGTGTTAAGCTCGTTTAGTACAAACGTAAATGGAACTTTCTACCACACACTCCACCAGTAGCCTTTTCATCCCACCACTCCGCTGTTACTCTAACGCAATCCTGTATGACAACAAAGCATTGGGTCATTAGGTGACCTATCTCCTCGGGCTGGATGGACCCTCCACACAACTCCTTGAGGTGCTGAATCATCCGAAGGTGCGGCCGATTCAGCTCTGTTGTGATGATTGTAGCTTGTTGAGTCGTGGTATTATAAGAGAAGTACAGCCATGGGAAGAGAGTATTTGACCCGTTCTTGAGCTTGGATTGTAATTGACCTAAATATGGCGCTGATAACAAGTGCAAAACATCTTGAGATGATCTACACTGTAATCGGAGAGCCATCCACCAATCTTGACCCAAACGTTAGCACTTTACAACGTGAATAGTGTCGAGTACTTGCGGAAAACAATATTTCCATCACGGGAGTCAATGAAAGAATAAAAAAATGAAGTACACGAGTGGTAGTACGTGTCCCATACAGCAGCAGGCGCCCCGCAGGCAGAAAGGATGCGCTGGGTGTAGGTCGAGAAGACTGCCGTCCTACCGCACGCCACGGTCGGGAATCTGAAGGTGTTTAGACAGGGGCAATCACACAGTGCAGTAACACCTTACAGTAGCCTGAATCGACTCTCAGGGTGTGGTTTCTGGTAGAAAGTGAGAAATGAACAGAAACAAAGCCTCGGTGCTCACTTCCAACCGAGTAGCCAGCTCTGGCTCCGTGACATGTCCAACAAATATTTCTGAGGAGATTGTTATTCAGGAGAACTGTGATAAAGGTCGGGCTCACCCCGGCCGGACGAAGAAAACTCGGCCATGTGGATGACGTGTTCTTTGGTTCGTGACTGCTCGTTGCGTTGTCCGTTGAGTCGTTGATATCTATTCATCACCTCCTGCATTTGGGTCTCGCATACATATGGCCCAGGCCGACCAGTTGGCCATGATTCCCAGTCCATAGGGCCGCTGTTCAATTGACGCTTGACTATCGTAGGATCCGTGATATCTCCCAATTTAGGCGTTCTCTCCGCAGAGGATAATGGGTGGCCACCTTCGGCCTCCGATGTGGTGGACAATGTGCCAGGATATCGATCAACTGTTGACTGTGCAGTCGTGTCCATGGTCGCACTTGACATATCGAGGTTCGAGCAGGTTCAGTAGCAGTGTAGGCACCTTGGGGGAGTCGCCAAGATATATCGAACAGAGCGTGAACAGCGCTTGTTTCCCTGGCTGTACAGGCATGGCGTTATTGAGACTGGAAAGAAGCAAGGCTGGACTCCTGTTCAAATACATGGTGCTGTCATAATATAACTGGAAACGGTATGACGGCACGCACCCTTTGCCCACGTTTGCTTTTCGGTTGGAGTAGTTGAAGGCAGAAAGAGTACGGCAGAGTCTGTTGGTGACACGGCGGCCGTATTAGAGTACCAATCACAACCATTTGAGCAGCGAACTCTGCCTTGTTCTCATTGTCGTTTGTGTTTGCGAAGATTCCCGTTCGACGTTAGCGTGCTGAGACCATCACCAAGCACTGGATATAACTAGGTCTAGTCTCTTCTGGCGTTGGCGCCTCACGAGATAGAGATATTTCGATTTGATTTTTTTTTTTTTTTTTTTTTTTTTTTTTTTTTTTTTTTTTTTTGGGGGGGGTGTGGGGGTA
>Ga0307515_10003804_pt1 | contig 31569 bp, 31 predicted proteins | sample 17_EM_MG_FD_194513 | JGI IMG/M metagenome (GOLD analysis project Ga0307515, IMG submission 194513) | Populus trichocarpa ectomycorrhiza microbial communities from riparian zone in the Pacific Northwest, United States - 17_EM | ecosystem: Host-associated > Plants > Roots > Unclassified | place...
AGCAAGTGACACGGTCACGGCGCCATTCTGAGAATATCTGTCAACTCAGCATCATCCGAGGGTCATCAATTGCTGGTGATGCAGATTGGGTAATGAAGTCATCGAATGGATATTTGAGCTTATAATTCAACTATTGACCTCCTCCCTGGTCAAAAATACATATCATTAAAAGAAAATCATGAATTAAAATATTGTCGATCTCGCAATATGCAAAACAAGCAAAATGTGATTAATGGATGTCAAATGATCGATTTTGATTGAGTACTATAATCGAATAGCAAAAGCAAGCATGTTATATGAATTGACAGATGGACCCGCTTTACAACCCGCTGGGAACCCGCCCAATTCAGACAGGTAGGGAGATGTCGATGGAACCGTACCCGAATCGACAGTTCGGGTTTATTGACGACCCGGACCACCAATCTGGCTCCGGTTCGGTTCCGACCCGTACCCGGACCCGAAGTGACGGTCCAGACCCGTTGCTAACACTAGTGTTGAGTCGAGTGGTATTCACGCAATTGCGTGGAATAAGATCACATGCTCAAGAGCCGGATCATGGATTTGGATTTCGACTCAGATATCCCATGCCATATGGACGGATCGATGAGTGGGTATGTTCTGATGATAGACGATATGTCACCGGATTTTGAGACTGCGATGAATCGTCAATGGAAGACAGACATTATGGAGGTCAGTAACGATGACCTTTAGAGAGCTTACAGAGTTAGAGGAGAAGTTACACAATGCGGCCCATATGAGCACTATTATGCACAGTGTGGAAACGAATGGCTGAAGGCAGATAGATCGCAGCCGGATATGGATCGCGACCGGATATGAATAGACGACTGGTGGTGGATGATAGGAGATGAATATCAGGAGATGGATCATCGGAGACGGATGACAATCTATCTCATTCCCTTTACTGAAGATATTGCGGTTATGCGAAGTTGTACACTTCTCTAGATCACTTTTATTTCAAGCTACAGAGTTACAATACCGAATACCACCCCGAAACAGATCCCGACTCACTCAGCTACAATGCCCATACCACATATCTCGAAGCCGTATGAGATAAGTCGTCTACGGAGCGACAATCTTTAAAGAGGGGGATGACAGTGGCAGAATCACAACAACCCCTACCGCGAACAATTACAGTACTGGAAGTGCAGGAACGAAGCACCGTGAATCACATTGTCCAATAGTGAAGGCTAGCAGCTGCAATTGCACATAGAGAAGCATCAACTGTACCTCGAGAACGGCGAAATGTGCACACTAGGAAGTGATGGCAAACGCACCTACAGAGTAATCACGAAGCCGCATGCACAAGTTACCAACCCGAATGAGATCCCGACTCAGTCTCGGCGATCCCAATTCAGTCTCGACAATCCCGAAATACACAGCTGCTACTGGAAATCGACTGCAGAATAAATCGTAGCCGATCGATATGGGACACGAAGAAGCCGTAATGGATTAGTCATCGGCAGAGCTGCGACATACAAATGGGGGATGACCGTACCGGAATCAAAATCACCCCCTACCGCAAGCAATCACCATACCGGAAGTACTGGGAGAAAGCAAGGTGGAGCGCACTTACCGGCAGAGAATCACAGCTGGAGATTAGTCAATAAGCGTCCCTTGGAAGAGTTCACCAGCAGTCAACAAGCAATACGACTATGTTGATACCCAGACAAGTGACAGCAAGCACACCTGGAGAAGGAGCGGAAAGGATAACCAGAGGAAAGCCGGCGAGCAATTGGAGATGATAAGTGCACCAAGCACAGGGCGGATGTCAAGTGTACCTACAAGTGCACCGACTGGGAGGATGATCAGTGCGACTGCAAGAGCACCAGAGAGATGATGAGAAGATCAAGCGAGTTTGGTCTATGCCGAACAAGTGCATTTATGTTTATCGAAGCAGTTCCGAACACGATCGAAAATAATCTCCGATCGTACCAAATAGTCTACCGAACGGCGTCATGAGAGTCACTGAACGGCATCACGAGAGACAGTCACCGAATGGCACCATGAGACCGTCGAGACAATACCGCGTGATGATGACTGAGCATAGCTACCAAGATCATGGCCGAATGACTCCAAATTGAGATCGAATAAGAGGATTATCGGGAGCCCTCTACCTAAGGCATCGACAGGGATGTTTACCAAACGGCTCACCGAAATGGTTGCTGAACGACCATACCGGAGGCCTATAAGCCTGCTTGGCCGATGGTAGAGTAGGATGAATATAACTACTGACGGGCACCGTGTAAGAGCCACTGGATGCAAGGGATGATCTCAGATACATCAAGACTGGCCAACCAAGCTATGCACAAGGGCTCGGGAGAGCGCAAACTCACCTGACTATACATGGTATGGATGACCATTTCATGAGAAGCTTACGAGATAGATACGAGATCATATATGATTGACCATCACCGACGGCTATGATACGGAGAGCAGAAGCTACAATCCATGCCGAGAAGTCAACCCCGCTTCCTCTGTGCAGATTGAGCACGAATATGACTGCCGAAGCAGCTTCCAAAGCAGCTTCAATGATCACTGATGGGCAGGGGCTGCGGAGTACACGAGGAATTGGGAGAGCTCGAGTGCTAGCGCACTTGAAAGTATAGTGAGTATGATCCGTTACTGGAATCCTTACAAGTTAGATATACCGATGCAATTGCCGATGGCAATGGCCGATAGCGATGGGGATGGCGATGGTGATGATGAGCAACGAGCGGAAGCCGCCATCGATGCCACCAAGTCAGAATGAGGCTCATACTATGATTGCGGATTGCGGATTTCACCGAGATTACTGTGTCTAATTCCGAGGATGACCTACACTTGGTACAGGCTACAAGTGCGAGATTGATGGTCGGATGCCGGACATTCCGGGAGTGGAGATATGGAGCATGGTGTCACTTTGGATGTTCCTTCTTTCTCTTCTCTTCTCTTTACTGCATTACTTCTTTGGATATCGGCCCAGTACAAATGGCGTGGGCGCAGGATTATACAACCTCTGGAGATAAGTCAAGTGGAGGTGGAGTTTCCCCGTGCGCCGGATCCGCAGAATGGCTACCATATGGCACTGATCGGCGGTACGACTTATGGGTTCGTACCTCTGCGTACGTTGAGCTGTTGTTTGATTGTTTACTTTCCTTTTCTACTCTTATACGGATTTATGCTGCCCAGGGTGTCTGCACCTATAGATGGGGGATAATGTAACGGCACAGCTGCACGCGACGTGTCCAGGGCCGGGTAATACCCGCTTTATATAGTTGGCTCACCACGAACCTTAGATCTCTAGCGATAATCTTACCTTCACTTACCTTTATACTACTCTACAATACTGACATCCACGTTTGCAACCGTATCTACTGATATTCCTTCTTATGAGGCCATACACGGGCGTATGCCTTTACAGTAGTTGGGAATGTCTTGAGAGCTTAATTAGGAGCGTAGAGTCAAGCAGGCTGCGAGTGTGTCATCGAGTGCAATTGGGCATTGAGAGCATGCTCGGGAGTGTGCTTGAGAGCATCTTGAGAGCTTACTTGGGAGCGTACAGTCAAGCCGGCTGGGAGTGTGCCATTGAGTGCAAGTGGGAGCGTCCTTGAGAGCATGCCCGGGAGTGAACTTGGGAGCATACAGTCAAGCAGGCTGGGAGTGTCCCATCGAGTGCAATTGAAAGAGTCCTTGAGAGCATGCCCTGGAGTGTACTTGGGAGCATCTTGAGAGCTTACTTGACAGCGTAAGTAAAGCAGACTGGGAGTGCGCCATCGAGAGCAATTCGGAGCGTACAGTCAAGCAGGCAGGGAGTGTGCAATTGAGTGCAGTCAGGAGTGTACTTGGGAGCATGCAATGAAGTGCATCTGACACCCTGCTTTCAAGTTTGTTGTATGCAATGTGATGTATAGGATCCAGCGCACAAAATTGCATGCATATCGTTGTAATCTAGTCAACAGGTAGGTCCATAGGATGTTCATAGTGCTACACGTCAAATATGCTATAAATTACCGTCCCAAAAACAGCTTCACTACGAGTTACGCATCGCATAAGGTCATTTTTCCCGGTGGAGTTTACCAGCATCAGAGGATGAAAGATAGGATCAAGGACAACCTAGTGGGTGATGGAGGCAGTGTTACACCTTTAGGATTAGTCACTGTTCCAGGGTCACGAAATATCACTCGATGATAATGTCAGGTGGCGATGGGATATGGTTCATCACTTATAAGCCAGCACTATTGCCACACCAATAACAGCCAGACGCATATACATCCACCACATCATCACCACCCACCCTCAAGTGTTGTCACAGTCGCAATGGTGTGTTACTACAATACAAACACCAATTGTAATATTCTCTATGAATAAAGATCACAAATGACACCAGCCATCGTCACCCCTATATTAAGTGACTCTTCATTGGCATTAGTTATTGCCAGTAAGATAGGGATGCTTGGGCATGATACAAGAGAAGGCTGTTGAAACGTACAAAGAGGTAGATGGTCTGGAAGACAACAGTCTGATGGTTCCCAATAAGTCTGGAGATGTATATCAGACTGATTCTGTTGGTATTGAAAGACTGGTCAGTTGAAACGATACTATTAGCTCAGACGGATTTCAGCTGGACCAGCTATCAGAGTACGGGGATCGTGGGGTGAAAGGATAGTAGACATTTATCTTAAGCAAAGTGTAGTCAGAATTAGCAGTTAGAGTGCAGAGAAAAGAGGTATAAAGACCTCTTGATTCTCAGCTGGTATACAGGGCAACCTTCTCACAACAGAGAATATGCCTTAACAATATATCTAGATTGGAAAGCTGTTCTACATTGATTCTATTCTGATTACATTCTGTGCCTGAGGAAAGCTTCGAAGTGAACCAGCAATTAGTCCTTCTATAAGTCCAATATTAGGTCCAATAGCAAGATATGATAAGGGGATACTTAGAAGTAATACTTCTAGTTGAGTGTATCATGGAGTCAATTCCTCCCACGTTACATCTTACCTACTCTCCCATTTGATCACTCTACAGCATTGATATCCACATTTGCAACTCTATTTACCGATATACCTTCCCATCATGCCATATGCAGACATATGCCTTTGCACAGATTGTATCTTGCCGCCTAACAGCAGTGAACACCAGTCCAGACTATGATAGCCAGCTCAGTCCCAGCCTGTTCAAATAATGGTCAACAAGCTGGCAGCTAACCAATTTGTATTATATCACACTGGTCTATTCAGATCACATCAACTCAGTAGCCTGTGATTTTTATGAATTGCATTTGGCCTGATCATCCCACCACTCAGTGTTGTCAACTATCTGTTATCACAACACAGAGCCATGCAAAATCCCGGACTACAATTGTCCAGGGTGAGAATTCATAACCTGATTAACTCTAGAACCTCAAGCTTCAAAACTTCAAACTCACAGTAACTTCTAGTCCTTTACAACTAAGCTTCAAGCTGAATGGTTATGGGGCGATTCAAAATACAAGCCACCTATACACACCAGATGATTCCATGGGTAATAACAGTTTGGGGAATGCTGCTCAGATCGAATGATGCAAAATTATCTCTTGCTATATTGTTTTAATTCCTACTATCTGGTACAACAATCCACTTGCTGCTGAAGATTATACAAAACCAGCAGTGCCACTAACATCCACGGTGGCCATTTAGTCACTCTGAAACAGACTCTAGTGATTCTATCATTGGCCAGGGAAACTCTGAATCAAACAAATGGTATACTACCTTGAACACTAGTATAGGTCCCTGAAAAATAACACCTCTGATAGATGGTTGAAAACCCTGCAGGGAGCCAAGAGCTAACCTATCCAGATGATGTCCCACTTGGTGAAAGCCAGCCCATCCAGATCATATCCAGCCAGCTCAGACACAGCCTTTCTCCCATCTGTTAATTTATGTTACAGTTATAAAAACAGCTGTTAAGCAAGGTTAGATGGATGGAATCAAGATTGGGCAATATTGCCTACAAGCAGGCAATGAGTAGATCATTTCATGTGTAACATTGGTCCTTATTGGACAAATGTTTGTGAAGTTGTCATTGGTGTGTGGTAGACATTTCAAGGGAAGATTTCATCAACCACACTATCCTCTCATAACCCTGGGGGCGGTAAGGGGAGTAAGGGGCTGTCATACTCTAAGTAGAGTGAATACAGTATGATTACAACAAAACAAAACCCTGGGGGCAGCAAAGCCGCCACCTGTGCTTGTATGAATAATGTCACCTGTGTGCGGATTTGCGGAGTTCTTGTCTAGTGTGTATGACTTGACAGTGGGTTCATGGAGTCCGGGGGAAGTGTTGTCACTGTTTCAGTGTTGATTGTTGTGTTATTTGCCGAGTACCTGCCTGGAGTGGCTGTTGTATTTTTGTTGGGCCCTGCCCGCTTGTACTCTATTTGTTATCTTTGTTTTTCCGAGGATGGTGTAGGTAACTGGACAGTTTCCTGCATCACGGCTATCAACCGGCCAGATGGGTCCTTCGTCTGTGGCTTTCTTAGTTCTAAAGTTCTCGCTGCTTTGGCTTGATTTTATGGCACGCAGCAAGAGGGGGAAGTGTTACAGATGTACATGAGCTGGAGACCTAGGGTCTGTGACTGCTCTTTTAGACTTCACACTCTACTCTTTTCTTCCCTACTATCTTGGACCATTAGACCTGAACACAGTCTGAAGCACCATAGTCAACGCACACGGTTCTCCCCAACTTCCATATCGTAACAGAACGAGTGATAGTGAGTGATTAGATTTAATTATGCGAGGATTGAATGGATACATTATTCAGGGGTTCTTTTGGTACGTTTTCCTCTGCTTAACTTAGCTGATATCGACCACTGGACTAAGGGCTGCGGTAAGCTTAACCACTGGAAGAAACAGAGGTCATCCATCTAACTTGATGCTATGGGCAGACAGGCAAAATTGAACTAGTCCTCAAGATTTAATTCAGTTTGTTCCAGTCATATAAACTACAAAGTAATCAGGTTTAGTCTTCGCAACTTTGTGAACTATTCCGAGTCAGACTGAATTTTTGAGATCACTGGTCGTTCCTGATCAGCCGCACCAGCTGAATTTTGGTATAGCAAGCCGCCAATGGTATCAAGTGATCAACCTTAAACAACGTCATATCTTCGTTTGAATGCATACTGTGTTACCATACCATTCAGTGATGCCGTTCCATTTTGCACATAAACAGGTCGAAGGGACACTGATCTATCGATACCGTACCTTGTTCGCAAACTAGAACTGACACAGAAAATACGATGCAGACTGAAAGCGGTGAGTCTTTATGTTAACCTTTTTTCACGTTATCTAGCATTTGATAATTCTAAACATTCTACGCAAGTCCTTCTAAAGCCACTATCCATAGAAAGGTAAATTCACGTGAAAGTTGTACCCGTCCGTCATATTTACGGGGTTAGCATTCGGGGTAACAGCCTGTACTCGTTGAAAAGTCAAGTATAGGGACACCTACCTTGGAATATGACTGGGTTAATTAAGACATCTGGTGTCCCCATACTTGATTTTTCGACGAGTAGCAGACCGATAGATCTATTAACTTCTGTATTCATAAATTTGTATTGAAACTCTTTCTGAAAACCGAGCGACAATCAAGGAGATATTGAAACTGCGCTTGAACAAAGATTAAAATGCACTACCAACAATTATTTCAAGCTGTGCGTTTCTGTCGTGACCACGATAGTAGGATGTACCTGCAGTTTTGTCTTGCACTAAGACGTCACCCGACCAACAGAACCCCAATACTAATTCATGCTAGGTTGATGATTCCGGTTCCGGCGAACTAGTTATTTGGACGGTACGATGCTAAACATCAAGCGATAGAAACGAGGTCTGCGCGACAAGATACAGCTACTGCCGTCAGCGATATCCCTATTGACCAATAAAGAGCCGAAAACGAAGGTCAAATTATCGTATATAGCCCCATTATCACATGGCTATTAGCCTTCTGAAAACTCTAAATTATCGCCGAATCATGACTTTAATTCGACAATTTCCTCCTTAATTTCTTCATCTATCTTTTGCGTGTGTTGGGCATTTTTGGTTGTGCGGGCTACACTCCAGGAATAATAAAACCTCAGCAACGATGATATCAATTTGGGATGCGTGTTCTCGATTACACAGCGAATCGGGTACACTACCAGAAACCTATACCATCCAGAGCCCGTTATACTCTTTTGAAAGCTGACACTAGTGTGGCCGGTTTCGGACGCCGGTAAACCACAGTCCGAGTCCGAGACTGTAGCTTCCGATGGTATTCTTAGCTTTACGTTCAATAAAACAGACTCTGCTATTCAGCTATGGCCACCAATTGATCCCCAGATATCTAACAATCTTCAGCCAAGCTAACCGAACAGATTGTGGGAATCTTAGTTTGATATAGCAACTGCTCTAAGGGACCTATTCTTAGTCCTAGCTATTTAAGTAGAGTAGCCACCATCTGGACACATATTTTCTTCTATACAAGTTCATGTTTTGGGATCCACCTACTAGACACACATATTCGGAGGTCAGTAGTGATGCTTTGGATGGTTCGGTTGACTTCTTGATTGACTTGCTTATCTCTTGAGGGCAGAAGGCTCGTATATGTGCAAGCTCCTATATGCGTACGCGTATTCACTATCTTACATGAGATGCATCACTCTGATCCTTATGCAACAAGTAGCTAGAGTAGTAGGGAACGAGTGATACATTATAACCATGTATAAGCATGCGAGGGTATGAAATTATGGGTACATTTTTAGAGGTTCTTTTCCTAAGATTTCCTCTGTTTAACTTAACTGACATCGACTACTGGATTAAGTGTTATGGTAAAGATTAACCACTAGAGGAAATAGAGGTCATCTAACTTTATGTTATCCCCTACAAGCTGGGTTTTCTAGGATTCGTTGCAGTCTTCAGCCCTGCAAGCTCATTAGTTGATCAATGTCTGGCTTCCCGCCTCGAGCCGTTTGATTCATCGAAATCTAATGATCGGCATCCTAAAGAGCAAATGCAGCAAATCCGAGAAAAGCTGATATAGGGGATAGAGGGGCGGACGGACCTCCGGAATAGCCTGGCCAGTGGGACACTTAGCCAAAATGCGGGTTGGAAGTGATCAACGACTGAAAAACTATTAGGCTGTTCCACCGAATAGACTATCCCAGTAGCCCGTCCGCACCTCTGTCTTCGCCCGATCTATGGCATATCTGGTGCGATATTAAGATTGTTCGATAATAGGACAGTTCAATATTCGGGTGCGTAAGCACGCCGGAGAGTTGGTATACACCAACATGTGCTTGGAGCCTTATGCGCGAAGCGAGGAGAGATTGTGAAACTGAGTTTATCATCCGATTATCATATCCTTGCACCTGCAGCGTTGACGTCGCCATCTGTTCTGTAAACAGAAGTGATGTGAGGCTCTGTACTATTAACAGTCCAGAAGCTGATATAACAATCGTGCCAGATCAACCGCACCAGCTGAATTCTCAGCAAGTATAACAAGCTAATGATGTCAAGTGGTCAATCTTTGACATCATTTTCTGCAACGTACTTATATTCATCTGCATGAATATTGTGCTACCACATACCATTCGGTTATGTATCATGTTCGATTTTGCTCATAAGCAGGTCTGAGGCGGATACTGATTATCTGTCGATATCATCCCTCATTTGCAAACCAGAAATACCAAGTAACCTACTCTGAAAAACGATGCACGAACAAAGCGGTGAGCCTTTGTTTTGATATTCTTGAACAATATCCGGCATTTGATGGTACTAAGCATTCATACAGGTACTTCCACAGAAATTGTCCCTGGAATCGGCGGCGGCGGAAACACTCAGCCCACGCAACATCCGGAAAATACCTCCTTGAACATTCTCCGTCGTTTAGAACCTCTACGAAGGCTATCGTCACCGTCGAAGAGGTCTTCATCACCCGCGAACGCCGGTGTGAGGGAACTAAAATCTTTATCACCCACGAGCGCCGGTATAAATGAACCAAAAGTAGAAGGGTCACGAGCTGCGCATACCACTACGACAAGGAGGCTCCTCAGGGAGGTTCGTCGCTCTGGCTCTGTTCAATCGGTCTTACAGGAAGTAGGTTCATATCAACACAGAACCTGGCGTGTCAATTAATCTCGATGCAGCGTACTCCTATCCAATGCAGTCTGGAAATTTTGCATCCCCCCGATCCAGACCGCGACGCCAGACCAGTGGACATCGTCGCTATCCGAGGCTGGGGTGACAATGTGGATTTGACGTGGGATGCGGACGTGCAGACGAGTAAGTATCCTACCGGAAACAGTTCGTCTAGAAAAGAGGTACCACCAGCGCGCGAGCCATCCGAAAAACGAACTGAAATGGACCTGGTGGCGAAGGACGCGACTCCGAAAGATGGGACGGGCCTACCAGCAAAGAATGTTCCAAGCACCGCCCCAGCCGGGCACAAGCAACCTATCAAACGGGTCAACTGGCTGAAAGACGAGAACATGCTCCCGAAAACACTCCCAGAGGCTCGAGTTATGTGGTTGGAATATCATCTCAATGTACCGAAAGCGGAGGACCAGACATTTTTGGCAACTGAACTGCTTCAATGCTTGAGTGAAGCCCGAACAGACACTCCCGACCGACCCATCGTATTCATGGCACATGCGGAGGGCGCCATAATCATCGAAAAGGCATTAGCTCAGCCTCTCCTCGCCGAACCTATTTTGTCTTCCACGGCTGGCATTATCTTTTTGGCTCCACATCTCCGCCCTACCGCCCTACCCAAAGACCACCACCACACTGTACCTAGGAGTCTCCAGGAGTTTAAACGGACCAAATCAGACGAAAATAAGTTGGACCCTCCAGCCTTGCACAATATCTTGAACAGAGTAAGAATACCGCTGGCATGTTTTGATGAGGGGCAACGTTTTAAGGTATCTTGCCCATTTGATATGGACACTGTGATATTAGATAAGCCCAGACTAACTTTTCTTAAGGCAGTCAACATGGGTGGGGACGAGGCAACGACAGAGCGTTTCGAACTCCCAAGAATGAAGCTTGGGGCGAACTGGAGCGGTAGGATTAGGTTTACAACTCCCGATAACCCTCACTATCTGCGCATTCTAGACCAGATACAGAGATTTGTGAAAACTGGTCAACTCCTCGATGCTGCAGCCCACGGCGATGTTGAATACATGCGGCAGAATATTGGAAATGAATTCTCCACCAGGTTTCCGGGGGGTTTGTCACGGGTTGCTCTTCACAAGGCAGTGAAAAATGGTGATTTACCAACAGTAAGATTTTTACTTGGTAAGAGAGCTGCCACGATTCGATCACGTGACGCTAAAGGGAAGACTGCACTCCATCTGGCCGTGAAGGAAGCCGTTAAAGCACACGGAGATAAAGTTAATGGGAAGAATAAGGAGAAGAAAGCCCTTCCTGCCAATGATGCTGATGAAATGGTCAGGTTTTTGTTGGAGAAAGGAGCCGACGTCAATGCGACCGACAACGAAGGTAAATCTGCTCAAGACTTGGCCGCCGATATCGTGCCGGTGAGATCGCTGTTTATGCATCGCGCACTCTTGGTCGGGCCATCTTCAAACCTAGTCCAGCCACAATTGGAAAAGCCGAGAAAGCCCAAATCTCGAGAAGCCATCATGGCATGCAAAGGTTTCTTGGCAACACTTGCCGAATTCTATACACTTGATGAAGAGGAAAAACGCGTTCTAGAACGTCCTTCCGTGTATGAAGTTTTATACCATGCTAGTCCACAAGTCATATTGGACGATGCCCGAGATCTAAAGGTCAAGACGAAGCCCGGTTGCTGTTGGTACCATCTCCCTGCAAATAACGTAAGTAATTGAGCTATCACCATTGAAGAAAGTACATAGTAACCTCCATGGGATCAGGTGGCATGGGTGAACGTATGTTCCCAATTGATCTGTACCATTGCTGGTGTTGATTCTCTGTAGGATCTTTTTACACAGCTAGGAATCTCTGATGACTCGATGGCTGGGCAGCAGCATGAAGGTTGTCCCATTCACTTTACCTAGCATCATATCAAAGCTAATCATATCTATAGGTTTTGCCCCACATAGCCGCCATATGTGGCCACAAGTCAGAAAAATAAATGTGAGTATATAGTTTATTTTGTAGGAACAGTGGTAAGAACTGACTTGAAGACACCACACCAGACCCGTTACCAAAAGGCCATCGGTATCGAAGGGTATGACTTAGTGATGTTTGTATGAACTCCCTATCTTTTTTTTACATGCCATACTACCGAGCTTTCTCACAAAGATTAACATCTTAGATGCCATATTTAAACTTCGAGACAAGCAATCGCCGAAGTAAGATGAATCAGGTCATCGGAGTGTGTCATGAGCGTAACATCATTCGGCAATTCCGTGAGAAATACAATTTGCGATATGACTGCGAGCAACTATCATCCGGAACTCCACGTACTGATAGCAATGAAAATAATGAATTGGGTGCAGCAAACCGAGGTTCGGAGTCATCTAGCTCACAATCGACATCTGAATCCGAAGACTCAGGTGTTGACTCTATACCTTCGTATGACAGGATTAAGATACGTAACGACAAAATGCTCATAAAAGCGTACCTGAAGAATACATCCAGATCCCTGCACCCCCGCCGCACATTGGATCAGTTTTACTACTATATGCTCGAGGATACCGAGGAAAGAGACCTAGATCAAGTGGTAGAGCGTTGGGTAAAGAGAATTGACTCTCGCAATCAGTATCGGGATATGGCAGAAGCAGTCTCTTCCGCGGACCCGAATATATTTATGGTTGATCAATTATGGCTCTGGATTTTGAAAGGGCGCGAAGATACCCCTGTTGTATCGGACACAGTAATCACCTGTTTTCCGCAAAGATGGGGCCAGAGCACCGATGATGATGTTTTGCAAAACATTCTCGGTTACTTAGAAACGACCGACCGGGCTCCAATTACCTCAATGCACGACCTGGTTAAGTTGATCATAACCAGTTGCTCGAATGTATTCGATCGTTCTCGAGTTCCGAAAGAGCTCCAGTTTCAAGAATTCTTTGAAGGTTGCATAGGAAGAGTGGTTGGTAAAACTTCTCTGCAGTCTACATAGGATTCTAACTCGCGATAGGCGGACGAGGAACGGCGCCTCTCCGGAGTATCCGTCTTATATCCTTCCAAGCCATCTGCCGCGGCAAATATACGCCACAAGCGGTGTCTCAGGTACGCCTCTAAATTGAAAATTTTCACCAGTACTACTTGTACCAAACATCAACCATGAGTGTCAATCATCGTCCCAAAGCTCTGCCAGCAACCGAAGTACTGATCCAGCAAGTAATTGCAGAAGCTAGTTGTGACTTGCCACTGCAAGGGAAAGACTCCGGGGAAAATGACCTTACGCGACGCGTAACTCATAGAGAAGCTGGTTTTGGGACGGTAATCCATAGCATATTTGACGCGTGGCACTATGAGGTCCTATGGACCTGTGCATTGACTAGATTACTATGATACGCATGCGATTATGTGCTCTTGATACTATACATCATGGTGCATTCACCAAGCTTGAAACCAAACTGCCTAATGCACTTTATTGCATGCTCCCAAGTAAGCTCCAAGACGCTCCCAAATACACTCCGAGTACGCTCCCATGTACACCTCCGAGTACGTCCTCAAGTACACTCCCGAGCTTGCTCTCAAGGACGCTCCTAATTGCACTCGATGGCACACTTATTCAAAATTAACTGACAGCAGAGGGACGATAACAAATAGGAAAACAAGAGCACGGAAGTTTTGATAGCAGTAGTAAATATAGTACTCATGCTGGCTTTCCAATGTCTATCCAGTGAACTTTACAATTCACACCCAGGATTTTATTATGCTGCGCTTGTCATCGCGGTTATATGGCATGGACGGATATGGGAAGGATATAAGACGGATACTCCGGAGGGGCGCCGATAACTCAATGAAACGGTTTTATAGAACAGACTAAAAGGACCGGTACTCGCATTGGGGAAGACGAATTGAGAGTGTTTTAGTGCAAGGTTTGAACGCAGTTAACCTCGCGCAGACAGCTGTCGTATAATCATACTGTATTCACTCTAACTAGAGTATGATAGTGCCCGTCGTCCCATCTCCCTGTGGATGGCCCGGCTAGGTACGAACAGCTGTCTGTAGAGTACACTGTCCATACAATTAGACAGGGGGTGCTTTGTAGTGCTTTCAAATCTGCTTCTTTAAACAAACCTCTCCTGATTCAGAAATCCCTGCACTCTCGATGTCGTCTTCCATATGTGAGTACATACTACATCGTTTATTCGACTCTTCATAACCGAAACTAACCACAAGTCAATAGGAAGGCCAAAAGTTTCTTAGAAGTGAAGTAACGTAATAATTGGGGCCAGGCTGGTCCCGCTGGTGTCAAGTAGAATGGAGGAATTCTCGTCGGGTAGAAAGCCATTCTTAGAAAATTCAACGGATCTAAGGAATTCTCGCATTCGGTAACCTCCATTGTGAGATATCGTGCAGCAATGTCAGCGGGTGCGATAAAACTGGATGTTAAGCTTTCTGCGAACGTAATTGTGAACGCTAGTGCATTTCGAAAACTTCTTTAAACTTACTGTTGCGTATGATTCCTCACTGAAGATGATCCTAGATATATGTTGACTTAGTGTATAGAGCCTAGGTTGGAGATTAATGCTATTGAGCCCTTGCTTCCTGCCTATACTAATCTGCATTGCTGTTTGCTTTGTCCCTGAATCTCCACGGTAGGATTTTCTTCTTAAATGAATCATAAAAACCTAATCTAGACTAGATGGTATTTAAAACATAAGAGACCGAAGTATGCCTTCAATTCCCTGGTTAAGCTTCACAAAAGTGACTTACAAGCAGCTCGCGGCCTTTTCTACATTTACTGTCTGTTAGGTGCTGAGCGTGAGATCGGAAAGGTTGTGCGGCAGAGGACCTATGCAGAATTATTCACAGTACCTAGGAACAGGTGAGCATTTCAAGCCTCATTCATCGTGATGGTAATGCAGTAGGCGTGTGGTGTGAACATTTGTAAGTGGTTAATGCCCTCATGGCCCCGTTTCAGAACTAATAGACCGAGCAGTGGTGCATGTAAGTTTGGGATTAACATGTTAATTGGTTCTCTGGTTGTCGACTAATCTACGGATACTACTCGGCTATTATTTATAAGCTTGCTGGTGTTAGCGATAAAATGCGCTGAGATTCACTGTGGTTTTCAGGCTGTTGAACTTTTTTTGCCATACCAGCATTAAGACTTATTGATAAGTCCGGGCGCCGCAAGCTTCTATTAGCAACCTACCCATTTATCGGAGTTTCGATGCTCCTCGTGGCCATAGCTGCGAGATATGGCCAGATATCATCAGATCGTTGGGACGCACCCAAGTGGGACGCACCCAATATCATCATAGTGGTAGGAATATGCCTGTTCGCGGTCGCCTACTCTCCAGGAAAAGGGTCGGTCCCATTTACGTATTCAGCTGAATGGTGAGGACCCTCCAATTGATATACTGGTTAAGCAATCTTATTTCGTACAATTATCCGCTGTATGTACAAGAACTCGGCATGTCAGCGGCCACTGCTGTGAACTACATATTCTACTTCACGGTCATGATGTCTCTACCACGGATGATTAAGGCATTCAACATAAGTGGAGTGTTGGGCTTTTATAGTGCCCTGAACTTCCTGGGGATATTCTTAGTGCTTCTGCGCGTCGTTCGCCCCAAGCCCACCCCCGCAATCTGCAGTATGCACTAACGCGATGAAGTTTCGTTTCCGAAACAAAAAAGCGTTCTCTGGAGGAACTGGACCGAGTGTTTGATGTGTCTACTTGGGAACATGCATTATACGGCATAAAGCAGGCACTATGTGGAGCGGGCGCAGAGGCTGACTCAGGTGCGGGCAGCGGCGGCAACGGGTTTATATCTTTCAATCTTTTATCTTTCATTTGTCAGCGGGGACGAAGGGTAGCGGGGGGAAGCTCGGCCATCTAGTAGCCGGCTCGCCCGGAGGCGGAGGGGTTATTAGTTCCTGTCATACTCTAGTAAGAGTGAATACAGTATGAATAAACAACAACAAGCAGGCACTATACTTATTCAACATATTACTAAAGAGAGATGCCGAAAAACCAAGACTAAACGTGCCTGGAGATAATCCGATAGTTAATTCCGCTGGAATTCACCCCAGGCTGCGACAGTGTTGGAATTCGGACACACAATAACGGGGCAGCGCGCGGGGCATGATTACATGAGTATTATGAGTGTGGCACGTGGTCAAGATAACAGCAAGACTGGTAAAGAGAAGCAGTGCCAGTGGCCACACACAGACGGAGGTTGGTGGAATTTGTTGAGGCTTGTCTTTTATTGCTGTTTTGCTGTTTTGCGGTAGGTGTGGTTGATAAAATCGGGTTTAAGAAATATTATGCTAGATTTTTATGTGGAGCTGTAACACGTTATTGTTCTGGTATTAAATTTTGCTGTGAGTCAAGGGTGTCAACAATGGGAAATCTGAGGTAGAAGTTAGTGCACTCTCCAGCTTTACTATTTTTATCATTATTCAGACTGCACTTCACCTGAACTTGTATGGACACCCCTAGTTTAACCTGGCCTTGTACCCTGCCCCTTGATCTCACGTGATTTTATACTAATCAAAATGGTGAGTCTGATCCAAATTGGGATCATGAGGTGAAAGGGCCTGGAGACATGACTCCACCAAAAATTCAAATCACCTCCAGAGAGCTGATCTTTGGGGGGTATTAGTTTACAGCTGCCTGAGTCAATACCGAGTGATTTTTTAAAATAATCCGCCATATTTGAACTCACTGCAGCCTTAACCTGAACCTGATCCGGGTTATTACCAGCTTAACCAGGTCACTCTTAATCACTTTACACCACAAATTTTGTCCAATTTGCTTAGTGCCCCATATAATGTTGATTCTTTTCCCTTGAACTCTTCTTTCAGTGCAAACCCCGCTCAAACCCGTAGTGTTGAAACTTTAACCAGATTGACCTGGGGACTTTGTGTGGAGTGAGGTCTCCAGGCTCTCACAACTTCATTCCCTTGCCACACTATTCCCTTTTTGTCACTTCCATTTTCATCTTAGTGCACACGTACACAACTGAGAGCCTGATTCGAGGCCAAGTTTAACCGTTTTTGTGTGGTTGTTTGTCAGAACAGGAGTGTCCGATCCTTTACCCCTAGACGTGACCCGGATGTCAAAGAGGGGTTAGAGATAATAGTGTACCTCGGGAATTGGAGGATTTCTACCGATAATATGCTAGTTCTAGTGTATTATCCTTGCAGCCGAATCGATCGCCTCTCTTTCGAAACAACTTGAGATCTTGAATCGCTACTGTACCACCGGATCGGGACTCTTACCTGCCGTATCGGGGATGGTAAATTGACTCGCACACGAAATTCTCATGTCCCAGTTTCTCATGATGATTTCCCCCATCTCCTCTCATCTCTCTCTTTCTTGTCCTCAACTCTACCATCACCTAAGAACACGAAGTTAAGTCATCCCTCTCTATCTCTCCATGCCATAATCATGAGTTAACACCGAGTACAGCATACACCGAGTACTGCATCATCCTAAGATCGACTGTCTCCCGCTCCCAGCCAGTCTCTCATCTCTCAGCTCCCGTCGCACCTCCCTCCCGATCAACCGCCTCCAGATCGACCGCCTCCAGATCGACCGCCTCCAAGTACTCCTCCAATCTCGATCGATCATGGCCTCCAAGTGCATCTCCAAACTCGCTCGATTACGGCCTCCAAGTGCATCTCTGAGTTCACTCGATCTCGGCCTCCAAGTGTATCTCCAAACTCGCTCGATCACGGCCTCCAAGTACATCTCTAAGTTCACACAATCACAGTGTGGTGAAACGGCGGAGCTCTCACGGCATCCAAAGGGAATTTGCGAGAAAGAGCGGTTCTGGCTCGAGGAGCGTAGCAAGAGGGTGAGAGGATATGAAGGGGTACCTGGCCGTGAGGAACCACACAAATTGCGTGGATCTATGAAGGCTCGGCAAGAGTGCGTGAGGAACTACACAAATTGCGTGGATCTATGAAGGCTCGGCAAGAGTGCGTGAGGAACCATACAAATTGCGTGGATCTATGAAAGCTCGGCAAGAGTGCGTGGGACCAAGAGCTGGGAAAGATAGACTGTGTATTTCGTATAATGAGATGATGTCTATCTACCCCGGGGTCTCCCAAATGTATACTCCCCGTTGCTTAGTCCATCTCCGTTATCCCTGTATCTCCGTACGCCCCCCCCTGTCGCTCAGCCCGTCTCCGTTATTCCTGTATCTCTGTATGCCCCCCGCCAACTTCCCCCTGCCAAACTGAATGGCGGTGGTGGTGAGAAATGGATTTTCCCGCCACAATGGCCTCCAAGTGCATCTCTAAGTACTCTCAATCGGCGTCTCCAGGTGCTCCTCCGATTACGCTCGAGTACCGTCTGCAGCCAGATTGACCGTATGTATATATATAGAGAGACTTAGATAATACATGCCATATTATGATGTAGCGAATCTTGTGACTAACAAAGACGAATATAATAGACGAAATGCCTTGTGCTTATGGAACCCTAAGAACCACTGCTGTGAGAATACGGCACCAAGTCACCTGCAGAGCTGCGCAGAAGGTCTCAGCTGCTCCAAAATCTGACTATCCTATAAGTCAAATATCGGAGCATCCTGAATGCACCTCCATAACTGCAGGTGCTTTCAGGAGCACCTGAGAATGCTCTTGCAGAGTCTGAGAGCACTTTGCTTAGCTCCAGGGGGGCCTGGGAGCATCTGGAAGTACTTAGAAGCACTGGTGAGGTCGACCGGAGTGTCTGGGAGGTTTGCGTGTGGCTTCCAAACCGATTTACATTTTGCTGATGCTTAGGACAACAATTCATCTCATACATTCGTTTCTAGTCACACATTCCACTCATTCTCTTGTTCCTTGCAAGCAGTGTTCGAAACGGGCCGGGCCGGGCCGGCCCTGACATCTTTAGGCCCAGCCTTCGGGCTTTGGACAAAGCCTGGCCAGCCGTCCTTAGCGCGGGCTTTTCTGGAAGAAGCCTGAGCCAGCCCGCAAGCCCCAGTGGGCTGAGTGAGTGGTCGTGATCGTGGCAATTTCACGTGATCCTAATAAGCGAGCCAATCATTTTGCTTGCATCCATGTCTTGGCTGGACGCAAGCAAATTGATTGGTCGAGGCGCAAGCCGATTGCCACTTTATGAGTTCTTCTGCACCATAGCGATACTTTTACCACTCATTCCGAATTCACATGGGAAGGGCGTCATACATGACGACGGTTCTGTCATCTCGGTCATGATAAATTACGTTGGCCGTATAATAATACCACCACTCATTTCGCCTTTGCACCACTTACGCTAAAAAAAGCTTCGTCTGACACCTAACCCCAAGAAAGCCCACACGGCCCGGGGGCTTTGATAAAGCCGCAGGGCTTTTAATTAAAATGCCCGGGCTTTGTGGGCTTTCAGATTACCGGCCCGGCCCGGCCGCCTCAAAGCCGGCCTGAAAGCCCTCGGGCTGGCCCGGCCCGTTTCGAACACTGCTTGCAAGATGCATCCAAAACCAGACTCCCTTCTAACCCTCAAACAATGATCCCTAATTCCCGATTCGAATATAGAACACAAAGCAAAATCGTAGCACATCGGCAAAAGTGCAAATTGACTATAGACTGCGCTACGCGCACACGCGCAGCTCATAGCAAGCTTCCCGTGGACCCCTGCGCGACGCGCAGCCTATAGTCATCTATAGTCGATTCATAGAGATGTGCGCGCGGGCCTATGGAACTATATACGGCTGGTGGCCGGAGATGGACCTATTCCAGTCTTCACTACCTCCAGCCTTTGCTGCTATACCGGTACTGTACACTATGGCTGAGAGTCCGCTTGAGAGCCTGCTTGAGAGCCTTCTTAAAAGCCTCTTCAAAAGCCTGCTTGAGAACCTTCTTGAGAGAGCCTCGCATCGGGAGGAGTAGAATTTTCCACAGAAGCTTTTGGCCGATGGAAAACTCTGAGTTTGTGGAAGCTTTGGCTAATAGAAGGCTCTAAGTCTGTGGAAGCTTTGGCTAATAGAAGACTCTAAGTCTGTGGAAGCTTTGATGCTAACGTTGACGTAGCCAACTTACTTGTCTAAGTGCTTCTGGTACTATGATCACACCATCACCATCGCCATCATGACCATCGCCATCATCACCATCACCATCATGACCATCAGCCCCGGACCGAATGCGCACACATACGCCCAAAATCGGTGGGAAGCGAGCAGCAGATTCCACTGGAAAATCTGAGTCGGAGATCTGCTCTCCCCAAGATCCAATTGTCTACCTTTCCTCCAGAATCTAAGGCTGCAATTTCCAACACCATGACCGTGAGGCATCGTGAGATCTGGTCGCGGAGGGCGCGCTAAAGATAAGGTTCAGACTATGATATCGACAGACGTCATGATTTCGGCCGACATACACCGCCAGCCACCCACCACCCACCACCAGCCACCAGCCTCACGCCTCCCGGTGCCTGGCGCCTGCAACTCAGCAAGTCTCTGGACCGAGCACACAGGAGCATACATGGGAGCATATAGTCAAGTGAGATTGGGAGTGTCTTGCCTCTGGAGAGTGTATTTGGGAGCGTAGAGCCAAGTAGGCTGGGAGTGTGTCATCGAGTGCAATTAGGAGTGTACTTGAGAGCGTACTCGGGAGTGTACTTGAGAGGGACTCGGAGGTGTACTTGGGTGCGTACTCGGAGGTGTTATTGGGAGTGTCTTGAGAGCTGACTTGGGAGCGTGCAGTCAAGCAGACTGGGAGTGTCATTGAGTGCAATTGGGAGTGTATTTGAGAGCGTGCTCGGGAGTATGCTTGAGAGCGTCTTGAGAGCTTACTTGAGAGGGTACAGTCAAGCAGGCTGGGAGTGTGCCATCAAGTGCAATTAGGAGTGTACTGGAGAGCGTACTCGGGAGTGTACTTGAGAGCGACTCGGAGGTGTACTTGGGTGCGTACTCGGAGGTGTTCTTGGGAGCGTCTTGAGAGCTTACTTGGGAGCGTATAGTCAAGCAGGCTGGGAGTGTCATTGAGTGCAATTGGGAGTGTATTTGAGAGCGTGCTCGGGAGTATGCTTGAGAGCGTCTTGAGAGCATACTTGAGAGGGTACAGTCAAGCAGGCTGGGAGTATGCCATCGAGTGCAATTGGGAGCGTCCTTGAGAGCATGCCCGGGAGTGTACTTGAGAACGTACTTGGAGGTGTACTTGGGTGCGTACTCGGAGTATTGCATATACAGGTCTCAGCCGGAGACGGAGATGTCTTGTACAGCCGGAGACGGAGATGTCTTGTATGGCCGGAGACGGAGATGTCTCGTATGGCCGGAGACGGAGATGTCTCGTATGGCCGGAGATGACTGTTGACTGTGGTACGAGCTGATGGCATTCAGCCGTACTGGTACGTTCATATATATACTGGCCTTGTGGCCCTCTTAGATAGATCACAATCAAGCTTCTCTAGCATCACTATTTCAACACGGAGTGTACTTGGGAGTGTGTTGAGAGCTTACTTGGGAGCATAAGTGAAGCAGGCTGGGAGTGTGCCATCGAGAACAATTGGGAGCGTATAGTAAAGCAGGCTGGGAGTGTGCAATCGAGTGCAATCAGGAGTGTACTTCAGAGCGTACTTCGGAGCGTGCAATGAAATGCATCTGGCAGATTGCTTTCAAGTTTGTATGCAGCGTGATGTATAGTATCCAGCGCACAAAATCGCCTGTGTATCATAGTAATCTAGTCAACGCGTTGGTCTATAGGACGTCATAGTGCCACGCGTCAAATATGCTATAAATTACCGTCCCAAAAACAGCTTCTCTATGAGTTACGCGTCGCGTAAGGTCATTTTTCCCGGTGCAACTTAGATAGAATGAGAAGTATATTAACACAAATCAGAAAACAAATGCAGACAGCGCTCAGATCATTAGACCCTAAAAGACTTTCTAGAAGAGGAAGATGGTCCAGGTACGGGTTCCTCAACATGGTACTTTTTCGCTGTTGATAGGCGTTCACGATGCCTGTGAGCGATACCGTGGCAGGACTTAATTTCGCGGATCATTTTGCGTATTGGAAACAGGTAAGTATCGTTTGTGTCTCGTTCAGCCAAGATATTACGGCCTAGAAGGTCCCTACGACATAGCACAATGGTGTTCTCTGCAAGTCCATAGTCGATATCAGGATTATCCGGGAGGAAATTCTGAAGAATTCTGAGTCAACATAGAAGTAATCAGATAGAATGGAGTGAAGCTTACTATTCGATTTTCCAAAGTCATTCCGTCTGGATCCTCAGGATTACCACGCCAGAGCTCGATAAATGCCACCAGCGGAAAGTCTTGAAGGAGTTCTTGATATGAACGGCCCATGTATCCCTCCGGTGGATCCATGGCATTTTCCAACTCCTCCATACTTGAATCAATAAACTCTTCAAGATGAGTTGCATTAGGATTTTCGGGGGTTATTGGTTTCCGTGTAATCTTCACAATGATCATGGTTACCACCTGGCCATCCTCCGAATCCTGAGTTCCTTGCAACCACAACCTTGCATTCCGCTTTAGCTGACGATAACTCTCACTAACCCCAACCTCAACTACCAAAATCGGATTCACGTCACCGCTCTCTATGGTCAACGAATAGTCCGCTTTTTTAGCGGATCCAACATATTCTCCCTCGAAAGCAGAACAGATTGAAAACCCCGTATTGTGTAAACTATGGAATTCCCTATGGTTTAAAAAATCGGTTTTATACATCTCTCCGAGCATGTGACTGAAGGCACTTGCAATTGAGACGTGAAACATGCTCATGACTACTCGGAACTGGAGCACCTCCGTTTTCGCATAGTATTCAACACTACGTCACCATTAGAATGTCAGCATTAGAAGATTATGTAAAAACATAGTATGAACATACAATATGTTGCAGTAGCTCGGTTGGTTACGGATGTTATGGCGAATTGTATCGTAATCACTTAGAGTAACATCCCTGAACAGTAACCAGTTCCTGGTGAATAAACCATTCACCTGTTGCAGTTCACTGTTGCTTGCGGATAGAGTGTAATGAACGAATTTTGCCAAACAGGTTACGATCTGTTGACACCGTGTTGGCTCTCTGGTTACAACAAGTCCCTGAGCGACGTCATCATCGGAGATTACTGAATCCTCGGTAGAGCTCGCATCTATCATTCGCGATGGGGTAGGATTTCCTAATCGGTCGAGGTTGGCAGGACTGCAATCTGGAGGCATATCAGAGGAGGATGGGGAGGGTGAGCAGTCGTGTTGATTCTGGTTGCACATGGTGCATGCAAGGAGAGCGGAGTCAATTGTGCAATTGCATAAAGAGCCAAGTGATCATGCGATGGGTAATAGGCATTAACATACATGTGCTGACACATCCCAATACCACGTGCTCGGATGGTCATATGGTAAGTACCATCAAACTACATTACCTCAGCAAAATTTAAATCGGTCCGGAAGCCACACGCAAACCTCCCAGACACTCCGGTCAGTCTCACCAGTGCTCCTAAGTAATTCCAGATGCTCCTAGGCCCTCATGGAGCTTAGCAAAGTGCTCTCAGACTCTGCAAAAGCATTCTCAGGTGCTTCTGAATGCACCTGCAGTTATGGAGGTGCATTCAGGATGCTACAATATTTGACTTATGGGATAGTCAAATTTTGGAGCAGCTGAGACCTCGGCGCAGGTCTGCAGGAGACTTCGAGAGCAGCTGAGACATCTGCGCAACTCTGCGGGAGACTTTAAACTTGGTGCCGTAGTCTCACAGCAGTGGTTCTTAGGGTTCCATAACCACAAGGCATTTCGTCCATCATATTCGTCTTTGTTACAGTCACAAGATTCGCTATATCATAATATGGCATGTATTATCTATCTAAGTCTCTCTATATATACACATACGGTCAATCTAGCTGCAGACGGTACTCGAGCATAATTGGAGGAGCATCTGGAGACGCCGATTGAGAGAACTTAGAGATGGACTTGGAGGCCGTGATCGTGTGAACTTAGAGATGCACTTGGAGGCCGTTGTGGCGGGAAAATCTGTTTCTCACCACCACCGCCACTCAGTTTGGCAGGGGGAAGCCGGCAGGGGGCGTACGGAGATACAGGTATAACGGAGATGGACTGAGCGACGTGGGGGGGGGGGGGGTACGGAGATACAGGGAAAACCGAGATGGACTGAGCGACAGGGGGGTGTACGGAGATACAGGGAAAACGGAGATGGACTGAGCGACGGGGAATATATATTTGGGGCACCCTGGCGTAGATAGGCATCATCTCATCATACAACGAAATACACACTCTATCTTTCCCAGCTCTTGGTCCCATACACACTTGCCGAGCTTTCATAGATCCACGGAATTGGTGTGGTTCCTCACGCACTCTTGCGGAGCCTTCATAGATCCACGCAATTTTTGTGGTTCCTCACGGCCGGTAGCCTGTTACATCCTCGAGCCAGAACCGCTCGTTCTCACGAATTCCCTTTGGATGTCGCGAGAGGTGCGGCGGAGTGTTGAAGATGGGCTCTCTGCCATCTAGCTCCGCCATTTCACCACACCGTGATCAAGCGAGTTTGGAGATGCACTTCGAGCCAGAGATCGATTGAACTCAGAGATGCACTTGGAGGCCGTTATCGTGTAAACTTAGAGATGCACTTGGAGGCCGTAATCGAGCGAGTTTAGGGATGCACTAGGAGGCCATGATCGTGCGAATGTGGAGGCCGTGATCGAGCGAGTTTGGAGATGCACTTGGAGGCCATGATCGGGCGAACTTGGAGGCCATGATCGAGTGAGTTTGGAGATGCAGTTGGAGTCCATGATCGATCGAGATTGGAGGAGTACATGGAGGTGGTCGATCTGGAGGCGGTAGATCGGGAGGGAGGCACGACGGGAGCTGAGACTCTATTTATTGGTTAACTCGTAATCGTGGGAATGTAGAGAGTTTAGTACAACAAGGTCTACCGAGAGATGAGAGATGACAGATGAGAGATGAGTGACTGGCTGGGAGCGGGAGACAGTCGATCGTGGGATGATGCAGTACTCGGTGTATGCAGTATTTGGTGTATGCTGTACTTGGTGTTAACTCATGATCATGGCATGGAGAGATAGAGAGGGATGACTTAACTTCGTGTTCTTAGGTGATGGTAGAGTTGAGGACAAGAAAGAGAGAGATGAGAGGAGATGCCGGAAATCATCATGAGAAACTGGAACTTACGAGAATTTCGTGTGCGAGTCAATTTACCATCCTCGATACGGCAGGTAAGAGTCCCGATCCGGCGGGTACGAACACCGATACCAGGTCTTTTAAACCCAATCAGGCAAGTCGTACCCCTGATTTCTCATATCCGCTCGTACCATATCATTCCCATCTTCATCCCCCATCTCTCTTTCTCGTCCACAACTCTACCATCATCGCAGAACACAAAGTTAAGTCATCCCTCTCTATCTCTCCATGCAATGATCATGAGTTAACACCGAGTACAGCATCCACCCAAGATTGTCTGTCTTCCCTTCATTCTCATGATTACGAGTTGACCCCTGAATGTAGCTTCAGCTTCCGGCGTGCCTTCCTACAGATCGACCGCGCCACCACCCAGCTCTCCATGAGAGCTTCAATGGTAAAGTCAACTCGTCACATTCCCATGGTTGCGAGTTAACTAACTGATGAATAGAGTCTCAGCACCCAGCGCGCCTCCCATCGACCGCCTCCAGATCGACCACATCCAAGTACTCCTCCAATCTCGCTCGATCATGGCCTGCAAGTGCATCTCCAAACTCGCTCGATCACGGCCTCCAAGTTCGCATGATCATGGCCTCCAAGTGCATCTCCAAACTCGCTCGATCACGGCCTCCAAGTGCATCTCTAAGTTCACACGATAACGGCCTCCAAGTGCATCTCTGAGTTCACCCGATCTCTGGCTCGAAGTGCATCTCCAAACTCACTCGATCACAGCCTCCAAAGTGCATCTCTAAGTTCACTCGATTGCCATCTTCAGGCGCACCTCGAATTGCTGTCAAGCACTGTCTGCAGCCAGCCAAGATTAACGTGTGTAGATGGATAGCTATATAGATACATTGATACTTAGATACTTAGATACATGGATACTTAGATACATAGATGAGAATACAAACTGAATACATGAGTTTTAAAAATCGTTGAACGATAAGTAGTAACTATGATTTCCAGGCGTACCAGCAGCGTTCCCAAAGAAGATGTTGTTTTTCCCAGACTGCTCTACAGCGATTCGAGGTGCTCCCAGGCTTGTTGCCAGCGCTCCCAGGTGCTCCCCTGGTTGTCACCAGACCTCCTATGTCCTTGCAGATTTGTCGCCAGCGCTCCTAGTTGTTCCCAGGCGCACCTGAAGGCCACTGCATTGGTCCAGTCAACTCTGGGATTTGACCACTCTGGGATTCTGGTCTGACAACTCCCAAACACTCCCAGAGGCTCTCAGTGACAAAAATACATTTTGCAGATGTTTTGCTGATGCATATTGTGATGTTAGCAAATCTTCTTGTGATTGTAACAAATACAAATAAGATACACGAAATGGCTTGTGGTTATGGGACCCTAAGCACGACTGCTGTGAGAATACAGCACCAAGTTTAAAGTCTCCCGCAGAGCTATGCAGAGGTCTCATCAGCTGCTCTCGAATCTCCCGCAGACCTGCGTAGAAGGTCTCAGATGCTCTCGAAGTCTCCCGCAGACCTGCTCAGAGGTCTCAGCTGCCCCTAAATTTGACTATCCTATAAGTCAAATATCGTAGCATCTTGGATGCACCTCCATAGCTGCAGGTGCTTTAAGGTGCACCTGAGAATGCTCTTGCAGCATCTGAGAGCACTTTGCTTAGCTCCAGGGGGGTCTGGGAGCATCTGGAAATTCTTAGGAGTAGTGGTGAGGCCGACTGGAGTGTCTGGGAGGTTTGCATGTGACTTCTGGACCGTTTTACATATTGAAGATATAATATGATGTATAGTATAAACCGCACAAAATCGCATGCGTATCGTAGTAATCTAGTCAATGCTTACTTCCAGAAGACCTCATAGTGCCACGTGTCAAATATGCTTTGAATACTCGTTCCAATAACAGGTTCTCTGTGAGTTGCACGTCGCGTAAGGGCATCTTTTGTTGAAATATAGACTGCTAGAAGCTTTATTGTATTCTATCTAAGAGGACCACAAGGCCAATATATATGAGAGTGCAAGTACGGCTGAATGCTATCAGCCCGTATCAGAGTCAACAGTCATCTCCGGCCATACGAGACACCTCCGCTCCGGCCATACAAGACATCACCGTCTCCGGCCATACAAGACCTCTCCGCTCCGGCCATACGAGACTCATCTCCGGCTGAGACCTGTATATGCAACATCTTTCCCGGTGTACTGCATTGCTTGATTAGATCTGATTAGGAAACAGAAGTCTCGCCCAAAGCCTTTTACTGAGTTCATATACCAGGCTCAATTGGGACTTAGTAGACTCGCTAACAGCCTGATACAGGGTTTATGTATTAGGCTCCATTGGGACTAGTAAGCAATCCAGTATACAGGATTGCTTTACTAGGCCCGATTAGGACTTAGTAGCCTCGTTAACTGCCTTATACAGGGCCCACACACTAGGACTAGTAAAGCAATACAGTATACTGCATAGCTTTACTAGGCCCGATTAGGACTATGGAGTCTCGGTAACAGCCTTATACCTAAGTATATTGAATTGCTAAAACTGGAACCAAGATCTGAAATACATGTTGCTCCTGCATCCGCAGAAGGGTCAATCCACTATAGGTTGCGCTATGTATACAAGCGCACACGTGCAGCTTATAGCAAGCTTCCCATCATATAATTGCACTCAATGCCTACCATACCCAAATAGCTTGTTTTTTGAATACAGTGGATTAGCTTTCTCTTGTAGGAGTGATGAATACATAGTGAAATTCAATGTGCAATTGATACTGACACCAGCTTTGACGGGGCTCCTGGTGGAACTCCACCACATGGCGCAGCCCCATAGATACTGCATGAGACTTAATTGTTCAAACCGTAATTGGTGATTGTGGTGTATTTTATTCGTTATTGGGGTGATTGTCAATTATGATCGGCAAATATGCTCCTGATGAATTGTGTTCGAGACGAGTGATCGAAGGTGACCTAAACAATATTCAGATGTCAAGCGTGAAACATGTTCTAGTCCATTCATGGAGGATATTACTACTTGGAGGGTACACACAGCATGGGCTGACCGGTTACCTGGGAGAGCCAACACATGGTTAATGTTCCGCAGGGATTGATCAATGATATGCATGCATCTATGCACGCTCAGCGTATACAACTTACCGCCAGTATTTCAATGTGGAAGTTGAGTACACACTGCATTGCCATGGCCAACATAGTAGCATACAGGGCATGAATGCTGAATTTTCTGCTGCTCAATCCGGCAATTTCTATCTTCAGCGAAGTACATAAACAATTGCTTTCATTTAGCTGAGTCTGACTTAATAGAGCCATTGAGCAACTAAACATGGAGAGTCTTCAGAGCAGACGGATCCCTGGCCCTGTGAAGATCGCACTGGGGATACTACATAACATACCACTGAAATTGATTTGACTGAACTGGATAACGGGGAAGGAGAAATTCCCGAGATGGGTGATATCATTGTACAGGTGGAGGTGAATAACATGGAGGAAGAGCGCAGAGAGGAAGAAGAGGCAGGTATGTACGGGGGGCGCCGGAAGTGGGCTTATATCCGCTGTTTCATTTTCGTGTATCCATTGTTCTCTGTTTCATCCTTTCACGGTGATTTCTCAGCGGGGACAAAGGGTAGTGGGATGAGCTCCGACATCTAGCAGCCTAGCCTGGAGGCGGAGACGATGTCTGGTCCTGTCATACTCTAGTATGAGTGAATAGAGTATGAATAAACAACAACAACAACGAAGAGACTGTTTCAAATGATGACACGGAGTACAATGTTACTGTGGAGTGTGGAGAGATAATTGTTGCACAAAGAACAGGATAAAACAAGCATCAATTTGGACTTCAGATGCCCGGTCTCAATCTCCAATCCAGCTTGTGTTCCAGAGTGCGATTGTCTTGCGTGGAATACTCGCAACACTTACCCAAAATCAGCGTAGTGATATGTATGTCATCTGCAGTTAACGAAAAGAAATTCAAGTATCTGCTAACAGAAGAACCAACTTCTAGAATCTTGAAATCCAGAATCCAAGAAACAGAAGACGGACTAGAATTTGATGACTATTTGTCCTGTGAACCAGCATGTTCAGTTCCTTTCAAAGTGCGCGAGATATATATGCATATCTTCCATCAGCAAAAAACATTTCCGTCTGGGCAGGATGGCTCCGTCAGAGTGGACGCGCTCCGTCACAGCCGTCAGAGACACCCCGGTGGCGGAAGCCTCCACGCCTGGTGTCAAGTCCACGCGTCGTGTCACATACCGCCCTCTGATCGCCGTTTCGGTGTTTCGTCTTGTTCCGTCGGTCCCCTATTTTAAACACACACTCTGGCATTGTGGCCAACTGTCACCATACGTCAGAATGGGTTCATTGGGTACGAAAATCTCTCCTCGCGTTCCATCTACATTAAGCTCGAGGAGCGTTGGCAGATGAGAAGATATGATACTACCCGGCCGTGAGGAACCGTGCAATTGCGTGGATCTTGGACAGAGCGAGAGAGAACAAAAGCTGGGAAAAATAGAGTGAGAATTTTCATTGTATTATACGAGGAGATGGAAATGAGATGATGTCTATCTACTCCGGGGTCTGCCGAATATATACTCCCCATCACTCTGTCCACCTCCGTTACCCCTGTATCTCCGTACAACCGCTGTCGCTCCTTGAAGATGTACTTGATCGAGTGAACTCAGAGATATTCTCCGAGGCCGTGATCAAGAGACTTTGGAGATGCACTTGCAGGCTATGATCGAGCGAGATTGGAGGAGTACTTGGAGGCAGTCGATCTGGGGGGAGGCGCGACGGCAGCTGAGACTCTATTCATTGGTTAACTTGTAATTGTGGGAATGGAGAGAGTTGAGTACAACATCCACTGAGAGATGAGAAACTGGCTGGGAGCGGGAGACTGTCGATTTTGGGATGATACTGTACTTGGTGTATGCTGTACTCTGTGTTAACTCATGATTAGGGCATGGCAAGATAGAGAGGGATTACTTAACTTCGTGTTCTTAGGTGATGGTAGAGTTGAGCACAAGAAAGTGAGAGATCGGGGGAAATCATCATGAGAAACTGGGACTTAGAGAATTTGGTGTGCGAGTCAATTGACCATCCCCGATATGGCAGGTATGAGTCCCAATCCGGCGTGAACTAACACCGATCCGTGGTCTTCCCAACCCAATGAGGCAAGTCTTACCCCTGATTTCTCATATCCACTTGTATCCTCCATATCATTCTCATCTTCATCCCCCATCTCTCTGTTTCTTGTCCACAACTCAACCATCATTGCAGAACACAAAGTTAAGTCATCGCTCTCGATCTCTCCATGACATGATCATGAGTTGACACCAAGTACAGCATACACCGAGTACAGCATACACCGAGTACAGCATACACCGAGTACAGCATACACCGAGTACAGCATACACCGAGTACAGCATACACCGAGTACAGCATCCACCCAAGATTGTTTGTCTACCCATCATTCCCATGATTACGAGTTGACCCCTGAGTATAGCTTCAGCTTCCGGTGTACCTCCCTACATGATTCCCACGGTCGCGAGTTAACTAACTGATGAATGGAGACTCATCACCCGGTGCGCCGTCCATCGACCCCCTCCAAATACTCGTCCAATCTCGCTCGATCACAGCCTCGAAGTGTATCTCCGAACTGGCTCGATTACGGCCTCCAAGTTCGCACGAGCATGGCCTCCAAGTGCATCTCCAAACTCACTCAATCCCGGCCTCCAAGTGCATCTCTGAGTTCACTCGATCTCAGTCTCCAAGTGCATATGCAAACTCGCTCAATCACGGCCTCCAAGTGCATCTCTGAGGTTACTCGATCTCAGTCTCCAAGTGCATATCCAAACTCGCTCAATCACGGCCTCCAAGTGCATCTCTGAGTTCACTCGATCTACGTCTCCAAGTGCATCTCAAACACGGTTGATCAAGTACATCTTCAAGGAGCGATGGCGGTTGGACAGAAATACAGGGGTAACGGAGGTGGACAGAGTGACGGGGAGTATATGATCACGGCCTCGGAGTCTAACCGCCTGCAGCCTGTCCAGATATAGCGTGTGTAGATGGGTAGCTATATAGATACATAGATACATAGATGAGAATACAAACTGAATACATGACAGTGATTCGAGGTGCTCCCATGCTTGTCTCCGGCGCTCCAAGTTACTACTCTGAAGGCCGGCAGGAATGCCCTCCTATGGTCTGATACTCTCCTGAAAAACGGCTTCAGCATAACTGCAGCCCCTGCGAAGAGTGTAACACACGTGTCGTTCTGATGATGCGTATACGTCACC
>Ga0307515_10003805_pt1 | contig 31568 bp, 8 predicted proteins | sample 17_EM_MG_FD_194513 | JGI IMG/M metagenome (GOLD analysis project Ga0307515, IMG submission 194513) | Populus trichocarpa ectomycorrhiza microbial communities from riparian zone in the Pacific Northwest, United States - 17_EM | ecosystem: Host-associated > Plants > Roots > Unclassified | place...
TATAAAAAGAGGTCCTCTAAGCTATATATACGGGCTAGGAAGACGTTAAACCTCTAGTTCTCCTTTATAACAGCCGTATAGTATATTATAGCGTTATTAAAGCGTCTTACTATAGGGTTCCTAATCTGGTCTTAGACTATAGTCTTAAATTCGTCCTATAGTAAAGGACCCTTATCCTTAGTGCCTAACCGGCAATAAACTAGTTAGGCGATTTTCTTCTCTTTTATAAGACCTTTAATGGCCTAGCGCGTGTGTTACTTATAGTTATAGTCAGCGTTATTAACCTTAAATTAGTTCTTAACTGCGGCGATCTACCGGTTAAAATGCTATTAAGTAATACCGCCAATATTAGGTAGTAACTTCTTAACTAGGGCGTTGAGGTTTATTTAGCGTATACGTTCGCCATATAACTTATACTCTTTACTAAAGAGGCGACAGGAGGGCTTTATTAAATTAATAATGCTCTATAAGTTAGCTATTTTCTTAGCTAGCTTATCTAGCTCCTTTATGTTAGCGGTATTAGGTAGGACGCTAGTAACTTTACTAAGCTTCTATTAAGCCCAGGTATATAAGTTAAACTAGTCTTTAGTATTCGTAGATATCTAATCGTTTTAAGATTTAGAAAATGGCTTAGATGCTACTAGTATACTTCTAGCGGTTTTATTTACACTAGATCCTAAGGCGTTCTATAGTTACATCGCTAGCGCATTACTATTAGATATAGGCGTTGGTTTTCTTTTTAGAGGCATTATAGAAAAATTAAACCGGCTATCCTCTTAAGGGGATTGGTAAGAATATAAATGCAAAGTAAGAATATAAATAGGGAGTCTAATAATAGAACAATAGGTATATTATATATATAGAGACGAATCCTTAAGGAAAAAGGAGGAGTCTATATGCGAGGTAGGAAGGGTTTTCCCTAGGTATATGCAGAGCACGTACCTTATAGGCGAGTTACCCCTAGGTTGCCCCAGGGTCGCCTATACCTTGCGGCTATATAATTATCTACTTAGGTTTTACCTAACACCTACTAATAAGGAGAGTGGCTAAGCCGCACTAACTAGACCCTTGTTTTCGTGGCGTAGCAAACCTTAGAGACTAACAACTTTTAAAGGAGGAGGATATTTATATCGGATATTCTTTTAATTAAATCCTAGTCTTTTATTTAGCTAGTTCCCGCTATAAGGCGGCCCCTATAGTCTATTAAATAAAGCCCCAAAGCCCTAATAGCTGCTTTAACCCCTAAGCGCGTATTAGTAACACTACCTCTAAACCCGCCTATAGCTCTATTAAGACGTATAAGGAAACTAAGCGTAAAGGTATAAGAGGCTTAGCAGTCGCTAAGGATATAAGCTGCTTAAAGACTAGTATAGTTTAAATAGTAGACAACTGCACTATAAATTAGACTATAAACTACGCAGTATATACTACCTCTATTTCTTATAGTAAGAATTTCCGCCTTACCCAAATATAAAGGAGAAGGTATTAATTATAATAAATTCTATTAACTTATTAAAAGCCTTAAAGAAACTATAATATAGTAGAGAAACATTACTATAAGCTAGAATAGTATTATTAAGAGTATTAGAAATAAACTAGTAGATATTAAATTAGAATAGTAAAGCCTTAAAAAGCTATCCGGTCCCTATAAGCGTAACTAAATACTCCCTTAGCTCTAATACAATTATAGGTATTAGTAGTACAAGCGGTTTCCATAGGCTTTATATTTATTTAAAGAAATCTTTTTAGAGCGTCTAATGCTATCTTATATTGGCTTAAGCGTCTTTTAGATAAACTTATTATTTAGGTATTTATTAACTATAATCTATTTAATTAATTAATTAGTTATTTTAAGGACGTATACTATAAGATCTTTAGTAGCAGAGTTAAATAGTTTAGGGCGAAGTAGGGTCTAATTTTAGTAAGAGCGTGCTTCTTCTAGGGCTAGCGCGTCTTATAAGTATTAGGTTAGAGTATTAGGCTTCTAACCTTAAATGCCTAGGCGGTATATAATTAAGAATTGGAAATAAGATAGATATTCTAATTAGCGGGCATAATAATAACTTAGCTATTTTATAGTCGTAAAGTATTATAGGTTCTTATAGTTGCTAAGGACCTTAATTAGAAATTTAGCGCCTTTTAGTTTAGGTTACTATTACTTAAAGCATCTAATAATAGCTAGCAATTCTTTATTATAGATTTTATAATTATATTTAGTAGGGCTTAGTTGCTTTAAAAGTATACTATAGGGTGTAATACTCCTTTTTTATTATATTAAGATAGAATGCCTCTAATAACATAATTAGATAAGTCGGCTTCTCTAACACTTATTTATTTTAGGTTAAAGTGTTAAAGTATAGGTATAGTAGTGAATATAGCCTTTAGGTAAGTAAAGGCCTTTTTATATTCCTTATTAAAGATAAAGGCTTTATTCTTTTAGGTTAGGGCTATAAGGAGTAAATCTAGGGCGGAAAAGTTATTAATAAACTGTTAGTAGAAATTGGCAAATTCTATAAAGGCTCTTACATCCTTAACGTTCTTAGGTTCTTACTAGTTTACAATTACTTTGACTTTCTTTAGGTCTATTTATATACCGTTTATAGAAATAAGAAGCCTAAGGTATAGGACTTCTATTTTATAGAATTTGTATTTATCTATATCTAATTATAGACTAGCTTCTTGTAGGGCTTATAAGATAAAATTAACGTATTTCCGGTATTCGGTTAGGTTATTACTATATATTAAGATGTCGTTAATATAAGCAGTATAGAAGATATCTAGGTAGGGATATAAGGTATTATTTATATAATATTAAAATAAGCTTAAAGCGTTTATAAGGCTAAAGGGTATTACTAAGTACTTAAATAATCCGTATTAGGTACAAAATATAGTAAGCTATTTATCTCTTTTTATAATACGAAGGTGGTTAAATATAGAGATAATATTAAGCTTTATATATAAGCGAGCCTTACTTAATTAGTTTAGCGTCTTTTATATTAGCGGGATCGGATATTAGTTCTTAATGGTAACAGCATTAAGAGCTTATTAGTCTACGTAAAAGCATAGTCCGCCGCCTGGTTTTTTAATAAAGATTACTAATATGGTTATAGGTAAAGAGCTTACTTTAATAAATCCTTTACTTAAGTTCTTGTCTAGATACTTTTATAGTACTTAGAGTTCGTTTTAGGATATTTTATATAGGGGTTTAAATCTAGGCTGCTTTCCTTCTTTAAGTATAATCTTATAGTTATATAATTGGTATTCTGGTAGCTTATTAGCTTCCTTTTATAAAAATACCTTTAGGCGGTTATAGTGCTTTACTAGTACCTTTATAGCAGGGTTAGTGTACTTCTTTAGTGCTAAGGCCTTCTTAATATTAGCTATAGTAATAGTAAAGATTGTATATTTGGGTTTCTTAGCGAGTCGCGCTAGCAGGGTAGCTCTAATTATGTAGATATCTAGGGCGTTAAGCGGGCTCCGGTTGTCTATAATTTTTTATTTAGCTTTAGGTTTAGTATTAGGTATAGAGTTAGTGTTAGATTTAAGTTCGGGTTCTTTAAGTATACTCTTTATAGTAGAGTACTAGTCCTTCTAGTATTTTTGTATAGTAAGCTTAAGCTTTTATTTAGCACGGGGTAGTATAGTACTTAGGGTCTGTTTGTAGGGTTTAGTGGAATTTTTAAATCCTTAATAGATATTAGTAGAAGTCTTATATTAGTAAAATTAGGTGGACTTCTTAGATATAGGGTAGACGTTAGTAGAAATTCTAGACTAGTAGATCTTAGTAGATTTTTTAGATTTTAGTTTAGGGTCTAAGCAGCAAGTTATAAGGTACTTTTGCCTATAATAAGAGGCGGTAAATAGAAGCTTAAGGTTATCTTAATTAATAGTTACCTTATATAGCTTTATTTAGAGTTATTTAAGGATTATTAGGTAACCTAGAGTAGTAATAAAAAGCCTAATTAGTTTTTTGTGGTTTAGGTATTAGAGTTTTAAGTATACTATATAGGTAATTTAGCCTAAGACCGTGCGTTTACCATTAAATCTAAATATATTAATATGCTGGCTAAGGGGGGTTAAGGTAAAACTATTATCTTATATAAAGATCTTATTAATAAATCCTATGCTATTAGCTCCTATATTAATTAGGACTTAAGTATTAGCTTATTAATTATTCTACTAAAGGTAATAGTTAATAGTTATACTATAATCCTAAGAGTTAGAGTTCGTAATATCTAAAGTATTTAACGAGATCCTAAGGTAGAGCCGTCCTGGATAGCGACTTAACTCTAGGATATACCTTTTAGTAGTAAGCGGGAAAGGGTTCCTATAAAACTTTAGTTATAGCTTTACCTTTATAAGTAGTGCTTATTAGATATAGGGCTAGAACTAGGTAAAAATTAGGGATAATAACTAAAAGATTAATGCGGTAAACGGTTACTAGTATTAGCTATTTATAAATTGTGTTTAGGTATAGGGACGGAGTAGTAATTAGAGAAGTAGGAGTTACTCCTATTTTTAAAGTAGAGGCCTAGCTTAATACGTTATTCTTATTTAAAAGACCCTAGTAGGGCGTATTCTGGGGTCCTAGTGTTAATATTTATAGCGTTAGGGTGCTTAAGCTAAGATAACTTAGCGGACGTTCGCGGGGCTATTATATTATATTAAGGAGCGTATTTTGGTATTAGGCGTAGCATATTATTATACCGTTTATTTATAATATTTGCGCAGGCATTAATGGCTCCTAGTAGGTCTATACCTATTAGGGAGGTTTTTAGTTTAGGGCTTAAGGATTTAATAAGGCTATTAACTAGTGCAGAGTTATTTTAGCTAGTTTTTTTTATATAATGGTTAAATTCGGAGAAGTATACTAGGAAACTTTTCGTTTCTTAAACTATATAGTTTATTTTCCTCTAAGTAGTAGCTTAGTAGTTTGGGTTACTATATATAGCTTTAAGAGGTGTAACTGGGCTTTATACTAAGTTCGGCTAAAGAGGTTTAATAGGGTTAGCTACCTCTCCTTTTAGTTAACTTAGGGCGTAATAGAGTTAGTTAGCTTTAGTTAGGTAGCGGTTAGCGTTACTAGTTAGCTTATTTTTAAACTAGCTTAGAAATAATTAGAGCTTTTATTATTTACTAGTAAATACTAGGGGATTTAGTAGTTATTTAGATTATTATAATATAGTAGTTAGCTTAGGGTAAGAGACTACTATAGGTTTAGGGCTTATGTTCCGCGTATTTATCTCTAAAGATAGCGGTCGGTCTTAAGGTCCTAGCGTAGGTATCTTAAGGGTACGGATTTCTTCTTAGAGGTCCTTAATTAATTGCCGGTGTTATACTTCTTACGTAGCTTATTATTAATTTAAAATAGCTTAGTTCTATATAAGGGCGTTTATAAAGGACTTCTATATCCCTACTAATTATTTTTAGAGTATAGATATAATACGAGTGGCCGTTATAGGAGTTTTAGGTTTGTTTTATATATTAATAGTAGTATAGGTGGTTAACGCAACGTAGTATTATAGAGTAAGTATAAGCGGCGATAATATATAGCAAGGTAGATATTATTAAGCTATATATATAAACTATATAAGGAGGTTAAGACGTTATATAAGGAAAGAAGGTAGGAAAATAGGAAGAAAGGGTATATATTATAGACTTAATTGCTTAGTTAATATATATACAGAGTAGAATAGAATTTAGGTAGTAGTCCTAGCAGAACTTAGTAGGATTTAGTAGAACTTAGTAGAACTTGGTAGAATATAGCAGAATGCGGTAGGTTGCCGTTAAATTACCATAGATTGCTATTAAATTACCGTCTCGTGGTCGGTCTCTAATTGCTAAGTTAGTAGAAATAGGTAGATGTGTATAAAGTATTATAGGGGTGTCCTATAACAGATATTTAGTATTAATACTAGAATAAAAGAGAGCCTAGGCAATATAGTAGTTAAAGATATTAAAGAAACGTTACTACTTAGGCCTAGGCTATTAAAGCTTAAAGTTAGTAATGGAAATCTATTAAAAATAAAAAAGCTTACCTTAATATAACTACTGCTTTTAGTACGTATATATTAATTATAAGGACTAAAGGTATTAGACCTTATATAGTAGGTCTTATTATAAGCCTCTAAAATCCTATTATTAGATTTTTAGTCTTTTAAGGACGTATAGGCAAAATTATTTAAATAGGATTAGTACTAGCTATAGGTTAGCGGAGGCTAAGGTTCTATATATAATGGTAGGGCTAAAATATGCTAAAGAATTAGCTTAAAAAAGCAGTTAGTAGGGGGATAAAGAGGCATATTAAAGTAATAATAGAAAAAAAGAAATTCTTAATAATATATTAAAGATATATCTAAAATTGGATAAAGGTTAATAATAGGAAGTAAGGTATTAAGGAAAAGGATTAAGCTTAATAAGTAAGGTATCTTTATACTTTACCTTATAATACCCTTTTGGCGTATAGACGTAACCTTACTAATATAACTCTATTACAATAGCGTAATTTAAAAAAAGAAAACATGCGTATAAGCTATTTAGCTATTACTTTCTTATAAAAACTAATTACGCGGATAAGGGAAGGCAATTAAGACATTAATCTTTAACGTCTATAGGTTAAATAATACCTAAATAACACTACAGTATTAAAGAATAACGTTGTAGATATTCTTAACAATCGTATAATAGCTATAGGTACTATTATAACATATCCTTTCTATTTACTAAGCAATAGAGCTACGTTAACTATACGGTATAGGACTACTGGATTTAAAAGTATATACACTAAATCTTAAAAGATAAGTCTCTTTAATTAACTAATTAATTACCTAACTATATATAATAGCTTAAGGGCGAGTACAGAAGCAATATATTAGTAATATAAGGGATTATAAAAATGGATTATAGATTATACCTTAATAGTTAAAGATGGCGGCGAGCTAAGGCCCTATATATTAAATCCTATTGCTATAGCTTTATATTTACCTTACCTGGCTACTTTTTTAGACTTTCTTCTTAAATAGATTATTAAGATATGGCCCTCTTAAAGACCTTTAAGTACGTCCTCTACCTCGCCTAATAACTTCCTCTTTAGGCTTATTAGTTTTACCTATTTTTAGATAACTACTTTATAAATATTCTATTGCTCTAGGTGCTTTAACGGCTTAAAATTGCTATAGCTGGCACAGCTTAATTAAACTTAAAGGCCTATTTAGATGTGCATAAAAGGGCTAATAAAAGGAAGGTAAGATTACTGTTTAACTTTATTACGGGAATAGTTATTAATTTAGTGCTTTTAATTATATAGTAGAACAAAAATTTAGTACATTTTTTAATAATGGCTTACTTCTGCAGTAATAAGGATGTTAATGAAGTTAATTAGCGTCGGCCGTAAGTATATAATTTCTTCCTTAAAAAGCTGGTAGTTAACGTTTAGGGTAATAATTTAATTAAGAAGTTAACGCTTCTTAGGCTCTTTATTAACTATAATAACTAAATAGGCGGTGTTAATATTTATAATTAGCTTTGGAGCTACTATACTACCTAAATTACTACTATATATACTTAAATGCCCTTATTCTTCTAGGCGCTTAATACGGCTATAATTAACGCCTATATTATTAGTAAGAAGATCTTTTAAACGTTAAGTAAACTCTTTTTTTAAACTTATTGCTGCTTTTATATATAACTAGCCTAGAACCTTATTATTATAGGTAGTTAGTAAATAGGTTTAAATAAGTAATATACTAAGCATTTTCTTTATTTAAGCTTACTAAAGTATAGGTAATATTAACCTAGTATTAGGCCTAGTTATAGAAATATTAAAATTGATTAAAGCATTACCTATGTTACTACTAAAACCCTACTACCTATAATTTGGCGGTGTAAAACGCGAACTTATTACTATATTAAAGGCTGTTACGGCACTAACCTAACGCATACTGTTTTATACTATCTCGTACTATTTCCTACTATTAGCTAGCCTACTACTAGTAACTTGGCAGCCGGCCCTACTGTTTATATATAATACCCCCTTTCTACCTTCTTCCCCTCTTTATACTATAACGTAGTTATTTAGTTTACTTTATTGCAGCACTATAATAAAGGCTATATAAAGATAAAGGGCTATAAGGGTTTACTAACGTGCTAGATATATAGATAAAAGTAGGTAAAGAAGCTTATATTAAAGGCAAGATAGATAATATATAAATATAAGGGTTATAGGCTTCCTCTATATTTATAGTGCTTTACCAACTTTTACTTAATAGACGATAATTAGGTAACTATTCTTAATCCTTTACTTCCTTACGCCTTTAATATTAAAACTCTAAAGCTAATTAAGCCTTTATATAGCGTATATCTTAGCCTTCTTTAAGCCTTTCTCTACTACATTTAACTAGGCCTTTATACTAAATAATTACTAATTAAACCGTTTAATTACTTACTGTACCTATGTTACGGACGCTTTAAGTACAATGTTACGACTACTTGGAGAGAAGTCGGAAAAAGCTAGTTGGTTAATATAAGCACGGTCTAGGATAGAGCCGATAGAGCCATATAACGAGGAATAGTAACTAAGGTTACGTGACGTAATCTATATAATCTGTAGAATTTATATAATCCGTAATAGAGCAGATAAAGTACACGTATATTACGTATAAGAAGAATTTATAGGAGTACGGTTGTGTATTTAAGGACCCTTAATCCCTACCTAGATAGTTTCCTTCCTTATAGTAATTCTTAGAATATAATTGGAGTTAATCTATTAGGCAACCACTCCACCAGTTATTATTACGTTATTAACTTTAATTTGCTTTACCTATACACCTAGCCTATTAATAAGCCTATTATAGTTCTTGCTACAAGGTTTCGTTATATAATTACTACCTAGTTATAGTAATAAATATAGAAAGTTGAATAATATGCTACCAAAAGCAGCCACTATAACGCCATTAACGGCGGCAACTACTTTAAGGTTAGGTAATACCAGTATAGCAGATACTAACTTGCAGCGACCTATAACAGTTAGATAATTATAAGAGATAGTTAACCAGTTAATAGAAAATAATGCGACGTTAAAAAATAGGATTAACGGAATAGGCGTAGTAAAGGTTAAGTTATTATTAATTAAAAAATTCTTAGGAGAAAGATTAAAGCTTAAAGGATTTCTTATATAAATGCACTTTAAGGTCGCGCAGGAAGGGGCTAAGCTGGCAATATTTATAGATTAAATAGCGTATACGGGATTATTTCTAATAGAAATGGCACTTAAATAGTTTAAATTTTACCTTATAGAGATATAAGTAAACGGAATAACAACTATAAACTAAGAAGTACAGTTTATGTTTTTAAGCTAGAATAGATTTGTAGAACAACTTACGCAAATATTTAGAGACCTAGAGGTAGTAATTATGGTGGAAAGAAAACTCCAAGATATTATACAACGAACCTTAGTAATTAAATACACAATATAGTTTTAGACGCTAGCAACGCAAGTTAAGTAGAATAATAAGGCGCTTATAGCACAGTATAAGTAAGGACTTAAGGCTAAAGTCTAAGGCGTAATTATCCTAATAGAAGATACGGATACCCTACGGGAACTAATAGATTAAGTAATTAAGATTAATAATTAGATCTACTAAAGGGAACAGGCCAAGAAAGAATAGGATAGAGTTTTATAGTTGTATAAGGCGTAGAGTACGCAATAACTAAGGCTAAATTAGAAACTATAGTATAGCGCAGAGCTAATAGACCTAAGTAGTACTAAAGAAGCCTATAAGAGATAGAGTAAAAAACTGTAAAAACCTAAAGGTTAAGGATCTAGTAATTATAGGACTAAGGAGCAAAGGCTAAACTAGGGATCTTAGTAGCAGAAGATATTTAGGCGGACTCTATAGTAAAGTTAATAGTTTAAAGACGGAGCTTATATAAATTATGGAAAACAAGGTTACTTTATAAGGGATTATAAAGATAGTTAGAGTTACTATATAATAAAGGAAACTAGACTAATAGTAGACGGCATATATATATAGAGGGATAATAGTATACTATAAGGAACAAAGGAATATTTAATTAGAAGTTTTACGTTTTATTATAATAATATATACCAAATTTATAAAGACACTAAGTACGGCGCAAGCTATTAGCTATAGGAGCCAAAATCTACTAAATATAAAGGAACTAATAAACTAGTTTATAGACCAGATATTAAGGATAATGAATTTAATATAGGCGAAACATTTTATAATAATAAGGCGATAAAGGCGGCTGTTACGAAGTAAGTATAAGCGATGATAATATATAGCAAGGTAGATATTATTAAGCTATGTATATAAACTGTGTAAGGAGGTTAAGACGTTGCGTAAGGAAAGAAGGCAGGAAAATGGGAAGAGAGGGCATATATTGTTAACTTAGTTGCTTAGTTAACACGTATATAGGCAGAATAGGGTTTAGGTTGTGGTCCTGGCAGAACTTAGTAAAATTTAGTAGGACCTGGCAGAATATAGCAGAATGCCGTAGATTACCGTTAGATTGTTATTAGATTGCCGTTAGATTGCTATTTTACGGTTAGTCTCTAATTGCTAAGTTGGTAAAAATAGGTAGACGTGTATAAGGTGTTATAGGGGTGTTCCGTAACAGTATCCCCCCTTTAAACTCGAGCTTCTGCAAGATGGGGCTGTGGTAGTTCTAGGTGGAGTTTATAAAAGTCTTCTGCGGCTTATATAAGCCCTATAGAGTTAACGGGTTCCCATAAGGACTTAGTAAAGCCTCTCTATTTTATAAGATATATATATTAGCGTTTCTGTTTATTATACTTAATATTGTTAATTCTTTTAATAAAGTATTTATTCTTACTATCCACTTTAACTAGTAGGGGAGGGTCTTATATCTATTTAGGCAGGGCGTTTAATATAGGGGTAGTAGGGCGGAGGACCGACGTATAGAATACGGGGTGGATTTTAACCGTATTAGGGAGCTTTAGTTAGTAGGTATAAGGAGAGATAACCTTTTTAACCTTATAAGGGCCAGCATTCTTCCAATTAAGTTTCTTAGTAGGTTGTTTTGTGTTTAGATTTCTTATATCTAGCCAAACGAAATTATTAATTTGGTAGGCCGGTGCTAGGGTTCGTTTCTTATTCGCTGCGGCTTTATAGACAGATTGAGCCTATATTATTTCATTAGTAAGGAACTGTTGTAGTTCCTCCATCTTCTCTATAAATTTATTTGCCTCTATAACTTATAAGGCGTAATAAGCGGGGTAAGGAACATTACTGAAGGCTTTAAAACCTATTTATAGGTACTAGCCGTAATTGGCTAGGAACGGGGAGACTTTTGTAATTTCCGAGACGGAGTTATTTGCGGTAAACTTGGCGAATATAAGCTAGTTAATCTAGTCATCCTATAAATACGACGTGTATATCCGAATATACCATTCCATTATAGCATTTACGTGTTCTATTTGGCCATCCGTTTCTAGGTAATATGTAGTAGATAATAGTGCTTTAATACAGAGTCGAGTAGTTAGTTCTTTCTAGAATGCCGAGATAAACTAGCTGCCTCTATCGGAGATAATCGTTTTAGGGAGTTTATAGAGTTTCTATATATAATCTAGGAATAGTTAGGCGACGGTAGGTGTTGACATATTAGGGCAGGCGATTAAGTGTCTTATTTTAGATAGTCGGTCTATAACTACCATAATATTCGTATAGCCTTTACTCTTAGAAAGGTCAACAACAAAGTTAATTAAGATATCCTTCTATCTTTAGTCTAGAACAGGTAGCGGCTTTAAAAGACCGTTATATGTCTCACGCGAGGCTTTAGCTCGTCGGCAGGTGTAGCAGCTAGAGATGTACCTTTATGTTATATTATGCATGTTTAGCTAATAATACTCCCGTTAGAGTAATTCTAGGGTCTTTCCTTGGCCCGGGTGGCTGGCGATAGGTAGATTATATACGTGTTTAAGGAGTTTAAGCTTAAGCTTATCGTGATTAGGGATAACTAGACGGTTTTAGTAGTATAAGCGGTTTCTACGGACTTCGCATTTACTTAGAGAAATCTTTTTAGAGCGTCTAATGCCATCTTATATTAGCTTAAGCGTCTCTTAAATAAACTTATTATTTGGGTATTTGTTAACTATAATCTGTTTAATTAATTAATTAGTTATTTTAAGGACGTATACCGTAAGATCTTTAGTAGGAGGGTTAAATAGTTTAGGGCAAAGTAGGGTCTAATTTCGGTAAGAGCGCGCTTCTTTTAGGGCTGGCGCGTCTTATAAGCGTTGGGTTAAGGCATTGGGCTTCTGGCCTTAGACGCCTAGGCGGTATATAATTAAGAATTAGAAACGAGATAGATATTCTAACTAGCGGGCCTAACAATAACTTAGCTGTTTTATGGTCGTAAAGTACTGTAGGTTCTTATAGTCGCTAAGGACCTTAATTAGAAATCCAGCGCCTTCTAGTTTAGGTCGCTATTGTTTAAAATATTTAATAATAGCTAATAATTCCTTATTGTAGATCTTATAGTTGCATTTAGCTAGGCTTAGTTATTTTAAGAAGTATGCTATAGGGTGTAATACTCTATTCTTGTTATATTAAGATAGGATGCCTTTAGTAATATAGTTAGATAAGTCGGCTTTTATAACACTTATTCGGTTTAGGTTAAAGTATTAGAGTATAGGCGCAGTAGTAAATATAACCTTTAGGTAGGCAAAGGCCTTCTTATATTCCTTATTAAAGATAAAGACTCTATCCTTTTGGGTTAGAGCTATAAGGGGTAAAATTAGGGCGGAGAAGTTATTAATAAACCGTTAGTAGAAATTAGCAAATCCTATAAAGGCTCTTACGTCCTTAACGTTCTTAGGTTTTTGCCAGTTCACGATTACTTTGACTTTCTTTAGGTCTATTTATATACCGTTTATAGAAATAAGGAGTCTAAGGTATAGGACTTCTATTTTATAGAACTCGCATTTATCTATATCTAATTGTAGACTAGCTCTATGCAGGGCTTATAGGATAAGGTTAATATATTTCTGATATTCGGTTAGGTTATTACTATATATTAAGATATCGTTGATATAAGCAGTACAGAAGATGTCTAGGTAGGGGCGTAGGGTGTTATTTATATAGTATTAAAACGAGCTTAGAGTGTTTATAAGGCCGAAGGGTGTTACTAAGTACTTAAATAGTCTATATCGGGTACGAAATGCAGTAAGCTATTTATCCCCTTTTATAATACGGAGACGGTTAAATATAGAGATAATATTAAGCTTTATGTAGTAACGAGCCTTACTTAGTTAGTTTAGTGTCTCTTATATTAACGGGATTGGATATTAGTTCTTAACGGTAACGGTATTAAGAGCTTGGTAGTTTACACAGAAGTATAGACCGCCGCTAGGTTTCTTAACGAAGATTACTAGTACGGCTATAGGCAATAAGCTTACTCTAATAAATCCTTTGCTTAGGTTCTCGTCTAAATACTTTTATAGTACTTAGAGTTTATTTTAGGACATCCCGTATAAGGGTCCAAATCTAGGCTGCTTTCCTTCTTTAAGTATAATCTTATAGTTATATAGTCGGTATTCTAGTAGCTTATTGGCTTCCTTTCGTAAGAATGTATCTAGGCGATAATAATACTCTATTAGTACCTTTATGGCAGGGTTAGTATGCTTTTTTAGTGCTAAGGCCTTCTTAATATCGGCTATTGTAATAGCGAAGATTATATACTTAGGTTTCTTAGTAAGTTGCGCTAGCAGGGTAGCTTTAATTATGCGGATATTTAGGGTGCCGAGCTTGCTTAGATTGTCTATAGTTTCTTATTTAGGTTTGGGTTCGGTATTAGGTATAAAGTTAGTGTTAGATTTAGGTTCGGGTTCTTTAAGAATCCTTTTTATAGTGGAATACCAGTCCTTTTAGTATTTTCGTATATAGAGCTTAAGCTTTTGCTTAGCTTAGGGCGGTGTAGTGCTTAGTACTAACTTATGGAATTTAGTGGAGTTTTTGGATCCTTAGTGTATATCGGTAGAAATCTTACGTTGGTGGAATTTAGTGGAATTCCTAGGTTAGTGGAATTTGGTAGATTCCTCGGGTACGGGGTGGACAGTTGTGGAAATTTTAGACTGGTGGATTATAGTGGATTTTTTAGATTTCAGTTCTGGGTCTAAGTAGTAAGTAGTAAGGCACTTCTGCTTGTAACGGGAGGCGGTAAATAGAAGCTTAAGGTTGTCCTAATTAATAGTTACCTTATATAGCTTTATCTAGGGTTATTTAAGGATTACCGAGTAACCTAGGGTAGTAACGAAAAGTTTAATTAATTCTTTATAGTTTAGGTATTAGAGTCTTAGGAATACTACGTGGGTAATACGGCCTAAGATGGTGCGTTTACCGTTAAATCTAAATACGTTAATATGCTAGTTAAGGGGGGTTAGGGTAAAACTATTATCTTACGCAAAGATCTTATTAATAAATCCTATGCCGCTAGCTCCTATGTTAATTAGGATTTAAGCGTTAGCCTATTAACTATTCTGCTAAAGACGGCAGTTAATAGTTATATATCACGTGTCTATACATTACTTGGCCGAAAACCCTGCAACTTAGGTATTTAACCAGATGTTCAACACGGTTAACAGTATTATCGCTTGCAACTGCACTTAATAGGTCGTTCTTTTTATTATAGATTGCTTGCGATTAGTGTTCTAAGTAGCCTATATAATTTATTAAGGCCTATAACCGACTTTTTAGCTAATAGCACCCGCTTAAAAACTCCTCGCTCGACCGCCCTATTATCTACCTCCTTATCTACTATCCCATCTACCAAATATACTATGGTTTTATCTTTAGAAGAAGAAAGAGCTAGGAAATAAGATAAGAGGGCCCAATAACTCCATAACCTAGAGATCTGAAAGAGAGAGTAGGAGGAATAGGTATAGATTTGAAAGATAGAATAGGAGGAACAGGCATAGATCTGAAAGACGGAATAGGAAGAGGAGTTTCACTAGGCAAGGCTAGCCGCTCTAAAGTAGCCTACTCTACTAGAGTACCCCTCTACCGCTAAGGCGGATGAATTAGGTAAGTCCTATAACCTGCCGGAAGGCTCGGGCACGCTTAAGCTTGACCTCCCTAGCCTAGCTAAAAGAGACCTTTATAATATATGGAAAGGATCCTTCCGCCTAGAGAATCTAGCATATTTATAGGTATACTCTAGCCGCCCAAACCTCTCTAATATAGCTACTATTAAAAACGGAAAACTTGTTTTAAAGAGACCTACTACTAGCCGTAAGGTCTATAAGAATAAGGAGGTCTGGTTTACTAGGTTTATAAACTATATAGTAATTGTAAGCACTTTCTGTATATACCTAACCAACCTCTATATAAGGATGTTGCTCTAGATAAATAAGATCCGCGACTACTCTATAACCTATAACTAGACCTCTATCCTAGACCTCGCACTTAACTACTATAGGTATATTATAAATCGCAATTAGCTTAAGCCTAGTAACTGGGATATACCTACTTAATTTAAGGCCCTATACTGCCGGGCGGTTAATATAAAGGTATAGAGCTAGGGGCTTAAAGTCCGTAGTATGGCATTAAAGAGATCGCGAAAGAATACCTCCCCTCCCCCTACCTCTAATAAGCCCTATTATAGCTAGAATAACTAGTAGGCTTATAGAGATAATCTATATTGTTACCGCTATATATGCTTTAAATGCGACAAAGATCACCTATTAAAGTTGTGCCCTAGGTAGCTTACTGCCGTAAGTAGTTAGACCTAGGATTTAATAGTGGATAAAGATATATTTCTAGGTTTAACTATCTAGATGGACCTATTATAGGCGCTAAGGCTTTAAGGCAGGCCTAATTTAGTACCTCTTTTTAAAACTTACTTATAAACGACTTTTCTGGCCGACTCATTATTACCCCTAAGGCCTCTCGCTTAGAGCACGCTTCTTTATAAGTACTCTGGAAATCTCCTAGCAATTTTATAAGGCATCCTTACCTACAGGGCAGAGATAGGTACCTCGTTACCTATGCTATCTAGTGTCTGCAAAAACTACCTCTCCTTATGCAATAATGAAGACCTTATCTCTAAAAAAATCGTTACTAACCTGGCCCTAGGCCGTATATAGGCCACTAACTCTGTAGTTACCTTACCCCTAGGCCTAGTGCCTAAGGTAGATAGCGGCTTCCGCCGTATTTACGACCTCTCCTTACCTAAGGGATTCTTAGTTAATGACTCTATTGACCTAGCCTGGGCAACACTATACTATACCTAAGTAGAGACTATACTAGTATACGTAATTATAGCTGGTAGGGGCTGCTACCTAGTTAAACAAGATATTAGAGATGCCTTCCGGATCGTGCCCGTCTTAGTGCGGTCGCGTTACCTACTCGGCTTTATTTGGAAGGGAGTTATATATATTAAATGCTATCTGCCATTTAGCTTACGAACAGCCCCATTTCTCTTTAACTTATTTGCTAAAGGTCTCTACTAAATCCTAGTATAACAGATTAACTCTACTATTAAGCACTACCTTAATAATTTTATATTTGTGGTTAAGTGTTTAACTATGCTGCTATTACTAAGGGAGGTATACCTTTCGGTTACTGACTAGCTAGGGGTACCCTAAAATAATACTAAAAATATTAAAGGTATAGAGGCTAAAGTACTGGGTTACACGATTAACACCGCGGTAATAGAGATAAAACTCTTACCAGTTAAGTAATAGAAAGCTATTAATTAGGTAACCAAAGCTCTTTAGATAGGCTAGCTATTATTATAGCAAGCCTAATAACTGGCGGGCCGCCTAGTATAGTGTGTAAAAGTTATCCGTCTTAAGCGCTCGTACTCTTACTTTTTATAGGACTTTATAATAAAATGGCCTATTAGGCTATCGAGATATACGCACTAGCGCCTCCCCCTAGAGCTTAAGGAAGACCTTAACCTCTGGCTTAAGGTTCTTATATTAAGTAACGGTATACTGTTCTTTAATGATAAGGAGAGGCTATAGTTTTACTTGTTTACTAACGCCTTATCGCTTAAAGGCTATAGAGGCTTCTACTTTAGCGGAGAGAATGGCTATTGGCCTGATTACGTGGCTTCCCTACCCTAGGCCTAGGCTTTTAGCTGTTACCCTTTGCTAGACTAGGCGGATAACTATATTAACCTAAAAGAAATATATGCTATTATAGAGGCATTTAAAAGGTGGTCATTGGTATGGTGGTATAGGTCTCTTTATATTTATATAGATAATATAGTTGCTTATAGCGGCATTTAGAATAATATTGTAAAAGGTTTTAGAAACCGATTACTCCGAGAGATACTTATATTCTTAATAATAAATAATATTACTATAACAACTATATGGGTCTTTAGCGCTAATAATAGGCTTACTAATACTCTCTCGCGATTTAACCGCGAGAAATTATTATTAATGTGCCCTAAGTGGCAAATGAATAACGGCTTCTTGCTAGATAAATAACGACTATATGGGTCTCTAGCGCCAAATAGGCTTACTAATATTCTCTTGCGATTTAACCGCGAGAAATTATTATTAATATGCCCTAAGTGGCAAATAAATAACGGCTTCTTACCAGAAAAATGATACCTCTTTAGGTGGCTATTAACTCTTACAGTTAACCTAGAGTCGTTTAATTAACCTTCCCTAACCTTTTAGAGCGAAATCGGTGGGTTTTACTACTTTTCGCTACTTATATAGTATGGCTTAGCAGCCAATATAAGGAAGGGCTACTCCTCCGCTATTAAGAGCTAGGAGGCCTTCTCAGCCCTAAATAGTTTATTACTGTATTCAGCTAAGAAGATGGACTTAGGGGAATGGATTACTTAATAAGCGTTTAGTACAGCCGCCCCTCTAATAGGTAGGGTTAAGCCAGAAACCCTCTCTAATTATGTCTTTATAATCCGATCTCGTTATATAGATCTAGGTTACTTAATTGCTGCCTTTAAAGACTATACTATTAAGAGGGCCCTAGTGGGGGCTATATTACTATTCCCATCTACTAAAAAGACTAAATTACCGATTATAAAGGATATTCTAGATAAGATTATTACACTTAGGCCCTATAAGGCGGATACAAATGTAGATGTGGCATTTACGATAGCGTTTACAGGTTTCCTATATATAGGAGAAATTACGTACCTAAATAGGAAAGCTAAGGACTTTAGCACTATAAAGGCCCTTTATAGCGACGTTAGGATCGCCCCTAATAGCTATTTAATGGTCTTCTACTTAAAATAGAGTAAGACAGATAAAACCCATAGTGGCGTTAATATTTAGATCGCCGCTATACCGGGAGATTATCTATGCCCCATAGCCGCAATGATATAGTTATTTAACTGTAACCCCTGGCCTTTATTAGATCTATTATTTAGTATTAATAATAGAGCTTTTTTGGCGCTAGTAGTGCGTAAGATTCTATTAACCCGCCTAGCCGCTGGCGGTATCCTACCTAACGGCTACTCCAACTACTTCTTCCGTAGGGGTGCAGCATAGTATATATATAATTATGGCTTCGCAGAGTTATAAACGGCGCAGTTAGGTTAATGGATATTAGATGCGGTTAAACTTTACTATAATACCTTAGAAACCGAACAACTTTAATTAAACTTGAATTTCTAGCGGAGTGTGCCTATACTGGCTATATAACGGTGCTGGAGGCGCGTTACCTAGTACGTCCTGCTATATCTGCAGAATATGGCAGAAGGTAATAGGCAGAAGATGGTAGAATATGGCAGAATGCGACTGGTAGAATATGGCAGAATATGGCAGAATATGGCAGAATATAATAGAATGCGACTGGCAGAATATGGCAGAACATGGCAGAATGCGACACTATACATATACTACGTCTATTGCACCATGTTAAAGCATACCAATATTAGTATATTGCCGCGATATTGCCGTAATATGCCGTATATTGCCATCTGCCGTTCTACTATGCTGCTAAGCCTAAGGTGGAATTAAGACTTTATACTTTTTAAACTATGGAAATTACCCCCGTTTTAACTTAATTCTTTATAGGTAGTAGGCGCTTCGCTAGTGGGCACTGGGTAGGATTTAGGCTAGATCTCCAAAGTTTAGGCTTAAAAAGCCTTATAAACGCTATGATATTGCCTAAATCCCGCCCTATAAGCCTGCACCCCCTATAATTAATATATTTAAAATGGACTATGACCTATTCATGCCGTGCGAGAGATAGATATCACGTGTCTATACATTGCTTGGCCGAAAACCCTATAACTTAGGTATTTAACCAGATGTTTAACACGGTTAATAGTATTATCGCTTATAACTGCACTTAATAGGTCGTTCTTTTTACTTACCTACCCCCCTTTTAATGTATATTAGATTAGATACTTGTAGTCCTGTTTAGGTCTAGCGGTAGGCTACCCTATTAGGGGCACCGGGTAGGATTTAGGCCAGATCTCCGAAGTTTAGGCCTAAAAAGCCTTATAAACGCTACGATATTGCCTAGATCCCGCCCTATAAGCCTGCACCCCCCACAATCAATATATTTGAAATGGACTATGACCTATTCGTGCCGTGTAAGAGATAGACTACGGTCCTAAGAGTTAGAGTTCGTGACGTTAAATGCGTTTAATGAGATCCTATAGTAGAGCCGTCCTAGAGAGCGACTTAGCTCTAAAACCTTTCTTTTAGAGGTAATTAGGGTGGGGTTTTTATGGGACGTCGGCTGTAGCTTTGTCCTTATAAATGGTACTTGCTAGATATAGGGCTGGAACTAGGTAGAGATTAGGGACAGTAACCGGAAGATCGATGCGGTAAACGGCTGCTAGTATTAGCCGTTTATAATTTATGTTTAGGTATAGGGATAGAGTAGTGGTTGGAGAGGTAAGAGCTACTTTTATATTTAAAGCAGAGGCCTAGCTTAATGCGTTGTTCTTATTTAGAGGACTCTAGTAGGGCGTACCCTAGGGTCCTAGTGTTAATATCTATAGCGTTAGGGTACTTAGGCTAAGACGATAACTTAGTAGATGTTTATAGGGTTACCGTATTATATTATGGAGCGGGTTTTGGTATTAGGCGTAGTATATTATTATATTGTTTATTAATAACGTTTACGCAGGCATTAAGGGCTCCCGGTAGGTCTACGCCTATTAGGGAGGTTTTTAGTTTAGGGCTTAGGGATTTAATAAGGCTGTTAATTAGTGCAAAGTTGTTTTAGCCTGTTTCCTTTACGTAACGGTTAAATTTGGAGAAGTATACTAGGAAACTTTTCGTCCCTTAAGTTATGTGGTTTATCTTTCTTTAAGCAGTAGCTTAGCGGTTTGGGTTACTATATATAGCTTTAAGAAGTATAACTAGGCTTTATACTAAGTTTGGCTAAAGCGGTTTAATAAGGTTAGCTGTATCTCCTCCTAGTCGACTTAGGGCGTAATAGAGTTGGTTAGCTTTAGTTAGGTAATGGTTAGCGTTACTAGTTAGCTTATTTTTAAGCTAGCTTAGAAATAATTAGAGCTCTTATTATTTACTAGTAAATACCGGGGGATCTAGTAGTCGTTTAGATCGTTTTAGTATAGTAGCTACTATAGGTTTAGGGCTCGCGTTCCGCGTGTTTATCTCTAGAGATGGCGTTTAGTCTTAAGGTCCTAGCGTAGGCATCTTAAGGGCGCGGACTTCTTTTTAGAGGTCCTTAATTAATTGCTAGTATCGTGCTTCTTATTTGGCTTATTATTAATTTAAAGTAGCTTAGTTCTGTTTAAGGGCGTCTATAAAAGACTTCTATATCCTTACTAATTATTTTTAGAGTGCGGATATGATACCGGCGGCCGTTATAGGGGCTTTAGGTTCGTTCTGTATGTTAATAGTAGTATAGGTAGTTAACGTAATGTAGTGTTACGGAGTAAGCATAAGCGATAATAATATATAGCAAGGTAGATATTATTAAGCTATATACATAAACTGTATAAGGAGGTTAAGACGTTGCGTAAGGAAAGAAGGTAGGAAAACGGGAAGAGAGGGTATATATCGTTAACTTGGTTGCTTAGTTAATACGTGCATAGGTAGAATAGGGTTTAGGTTATAGTCCTAGCAGAACTTAGTAGAATTTGGTAGAACCTAGCAGAATATGGCAGAATGCCGTAGATTGCCGTTAGATTGCCATCAGATTGCCGTTAGATTGCCATTTCGCGGTTGGTCTTTAATTGCTAAGTCGGTAGAAATAGGTGGATGTGTATAAGGTATTACGGGGGTGTCCTATAATAGCGGCTTACTAGGAGCATGTAGACCTTAGAGATATTATACTAAAGGTAGAGGATAATTCCACTATAAAATAGGGAATATTAGTAGGGATCGAGACCCTACTAGATATAATGTCTATCGCTTTACAAGATATAAGAAAAGTAGGATAGCAAACCACTTCGGCACTTAATAAAGGCAAAAGGTTAAAGACTTAAGATTCTTAAGATAAGATAAGGTAAGCTTAAGGACCTATAATAAATAATAACCAATAGAGTAGAGTAGTAGCTTAGTTTAAAGATATATAAATAAGCTTAGGACAGAGTTTCTTATAGGTATAAGACTCTTAAAATAAGATAAGTAAGATTTAAAACTCTTAAGACGAAATAAGAATACCTAAGCCTAGTTAGACTAAGGCTAGAGTAAAGCTTAAGAAAGAAGCAAGCTTAGGATTAAAGAATCTAAGAGACTAGGAATTCGGAGTATAAATAAAGGCACCTATAAATAAGAGGCAAGGCGCTTCTTTATAGATTAGAGAATCTATAATATAAATAGTAACTAGACTAGGAGATAGATATATAGACCTAAAGGACTTACTAGGGGAACATAGCGTTTAGCCTAAAGATTAAAAAGTTAATACTAGAATTAAGAAGTAAGAAGGCTTTGAGGATCTATCTATAAGATATAAACTAAAAGAAACCATAAAAGAATTTAGATAAAGAATTACCGTATAGCAAGAGTAGAAACTAAATAAGAGATCTAGTACGTTAGGCCGTATAAAGAACAAAGCACTAGTATAAAGGATTACTAATAGGCCTAGAGTAGGCACACTAAGAGCTAAGTGGCTTACTAAATTAGAATAAGAAGAGGATCTAGGGATTCCTACTAGGTTTAAAGAATAATATATAAAGAGCTATTACAACGCAGTAATAAGAAGATACTTCCTTATGGACAAACCGTATATACTCTAGCAGCTATACTAAAAGTAGTATAGGCAGAGGCATAATGACGAGTAGGAAGATTTCTATATATAATTAGACGAAAAAGTTATCCAAAACCACCTAATTATAGAGAAGGCTATAAGTTATATTAAAGGAGCCTTAATTATAATATTAAAAGATTTAGAAGAGTAATTAGAGGACTAGAGAAGCGAGAGGTAAATCTTAATACCTATAAATAAAGTCGTAACGCTTAGATTGATATAAGAAAGGTTTAAACTTAGGGATAAAGACAAGCTAAGAGTTAACCTAAGACACCTAGTATATTATACACTATTGTAGATAGCATGCATAGATAATATATATAATATATATAGAGCACCTAAGGACAAAAATTAGAAGTATCTAATAAGAATATATTAGATAATGGACGAGGCAAATTATAGAAACGCTAAGTATATATATAGTTAGCACCCTATAGAAGTGCAAACCTAAGGGGACTTAATACTTTAACTAGGAAGATTCCTTACGGAAGAATACTTAAACAGATAATAGTAGTGGGAATGCCTAAAGAATACGTATCTATAGCATATTAAAGACAAAAAGCGAACTAAGTATTAGCTAAAGTTGGACTAAGTATAAACAGGATTAAGCAGCTAATAGTTAGGAAAAGTAGAGGCCTATAAGACCAGAGGGAGCCAGTAGTAGAGCCTTAGACCCTTAAAGGAATTTAAAAACAACACCTAAATTTATAAGTTAAATAGCAAAATTAATAGTTTAAAGTACTAATAGATAGTGGAGTAATAAGGAACTATATCTTACTAGCAGTAGTTAAAAGAATGGGATTACTATATAGGAAAAAGGAGCACCCTTACCTATTAGTAACAATTTTAGGAGATCCGATAGCCTACGGAAGAGGCATTATTAATCTTAAAATAGGACCTATTTAGCTAACTATTAAAGAAAAATAAATTAAGATATCTTTTAATATATTACTATTAGGGAATAATAAGGCAGTATTAGGAATACCTTAGTTATAGAAATATAATCTAAAGATTAATTAGATTATAGGTTAAGTCGATATTAGAAATACTTAATAATATAAAATGCGACAATAAGCTAAGTTAGTATAGTACTAAGTAGGAGCAACCTATAAAGAAATAGAAAAAGGACTAAGTTATGTACTAAAAAGATACTATAAATATCGTAAGAAACTATAGTCGCCGGAAAGCGAAAAGCTGTTAAAATATATAGTATAGGACTATAAAATAGAATTAGAACCAGGAATAAGTCTAAGATTCTTTCCAATCTATAAGCTTACCGAAGAAGAGGGTAGAGCATTAAAAGAGTTTATCTAGGAAAACCTATAAAAGGGATATATTAGACCATCGCAGTTATTAGCAGGATATCCAGTACTATTTATACTAAAGAAAAATAGCAAACTAAGATTATGCATCGACTATAGATAGTTAAATAGCATTACTAGAGAGAACAGGTATTCTTTACCCTTAATTAGCAAAATCTAAGATAGGATAGGTAATGCGCAAATCTTTATAAAGATAGATTTAAGATAGGCGTACTATTAAATTAGGATTAAGGAAGGTAACGAATAAAAGGCAGCCTTTAGATTAAAGGAAGGACTATATAAGCCACTAGTTATGCAATTTAGGCTTATAAACGCACCAGTAACGTTTTAGAAGCGTATTAATAATGTATTAGAAGAATACTTAGATAAATTTGTTATAGTATACCTTAATAATATTATCATCTACTTAATAACTAAGGAAGAACATAGAGAACACGTTAAATAGGTCTTAAAGAGACTACAAGAAGAATAAATGCTAGTAGTAATTAAGAAATGCGAGTTCTTTACTAGGAAGACCAATTTTATTAAATTTATTATTAAACTAAACCAACTTAGTATAGATCTAAAGAAGATCGAGGCTATAGTAAATTAGTAGAAACTAGAGAACGTTACGTAATTAAGATTATTCCTAAGGTTTTGCAATTACTGCAGAAGGTTTATAGCGCAGTAGTTAAAAGATATTAAGCCACTTATACGGTTAATAAAGAAAGAAGAACTATAGGTATAGGGAAAGGAGTAATAAGGATTATTTAAAAAAATTAAGGAATTATTTACCTAAGAGCCAGTTCTTAAGATCTATTAACTAGGATTAGAGATGGTTATAAAGATAAATATATTAGACTATATACTAGGGGTATACTTTATATAAAAACATTAAGACGGATAGCACCTGTGGCATACTATAGTAGGAAGATAATACCACTAGAGTTAAACTATAACATCTATAATAAAGAGTTATTAGGTATAGTTACAGCACTAAAGAAATAGAGAGCATTCTTATAAGGTATAGAGGAACTATTTATAGTTAAGACAGATTATAAAAACCTAATAGGATTCCTAATAACAAAGAAACTTAACTAAAGATAGGTTAGATAGGCAGAAATACTTATAGAATACTATTTTAAGATTTAGTACACTAAAGGAACAGATAATACGCGAGTAGACACTCTAAGTTAAAAAGCTAAACTATAAAATAACGAAAAGCTATTAGGGGCTTTACTGCGAAAAGATATATACAGATTAATTAGGTATAATTATCCAAAAATTATAGTAACTTAGAAAGAATTAAACAAAGTTTACGAATTACTAGAAAGCTTTTAGGTATAAAGAATTCTAGAGGTATAGCTAAAAGATCTATAGACGGATATATACGAAAATTAAGAAGTGAAGTACATCCTAAGAAGCATAGCAGAGCAATTTATAAAAGATTTCTATAAGGGATTAACTTAAGAACATAATAGAGCTATAAGCTTAGTGTTAAGACTTTAAGAGGAGTATATTATTAATAGAATCTAGGGCTTAGCATAAAAAGTTATAAAGAAGTATTTAGATTATTAAAGAAATAAACTAATAAGGTATAAGCTGTATAGAGGGCTATAACCTATTAAAATACTAGAGAAACTATAGGGGGTTATATTATAGGACTTTATTATTAAGTTGCTAAAGTTAAAAGACCCTATTACCGGATAAGATTATAACGTAATTTTAGTAATAATAGATAAGCTTATAAAGTAGGGATACTTTATAATATATATAGAAGAAATCTTAGCGGAAGATATCGCTAAAATCTATATTAAAGAAGTATTTGTAAGATATAGAGCACTAAGTAAAATTATATTAGACAGAGATCTAAGATTTATAGCAGTATTTTAGAAGGTATTCTTAGCGGAGTAAAGAGTTAGAGCAGTAACTTCTACCGTATATTATTTATAGACAGACGGTTAAATAGAAAGACTAAATTAAACACTAGAATAGTATCTAAGGCACTATATTAATCACGTATAGAATAATTAGGTATTATTATTACCAGTTATATAATTCGCGTATAATATAACACCTTAAAAGGGAATAGGTATATCACCATTTAAGGGAAATTACGGGTATAAACTAAGGACATTATTATTACCACGTTAAGTAAAGAAAATAAGTAATATAGCTAAAGAAAGGATAAAGACACTAATAAATCTTTATATAAACCTTATAAAATTAGTAAAGAAAGTATAAGAAAGAATAAAAAGGTATTATAACGCTAAAAGATCTAAGGGACCAGATCTTAAGGAGGGAGATAAAGTATAGCTACTATATAAAAATTTTAAGAGTTAACAACTAAGTAAGAAGTTAGACCACGTTAGACTAGAACCTTTTAAAATTATATAAAGGATTTCACTGGTTATATTTAAGTTAAACCTACTAGCCAAAATAAAGATCTACCCTATACAGCATATTGTAATGCTAAAGCTAGTATATAGGAATGTTAAGCCACTAGCCTATAAAGTAGATATATATAAAGGACAAGAAGAAGATAAATAGTAAGTTTTAAAGATTATTAACTATAAGGACATTAACGATAAAATATGGTATAAGGTAAAGTAGATAGGCTATACTAAGACTACCTAGGAACTACTAGAGAATTTAAAAAATGTTATAGGAAAGGTATAGGGGTATCGGAAGAAATTAGGTTAGGTAGTATTAATAAAAAAGGATTACTAAAAAATAAGTCACCTAAGGGGGACCTAAGAAGAGCAGTTGCCGAGCTACTTAAATCTATTTTCTTCTCTGTTAAAAGAAAATCTATTTTTTTTATTACTAAGTTCCTATAGACCCTATTTTATAAGCTTCTACTCCTTAAAGCGGACCTTCTTACGCACTTTCTTAAGACGAATTAACCGAGCGGACACCATAAGATGAGACTTAAGGGCCCGTTACTAAGTATTGGCAGCCTCCTATTCTACATTATAAGAATAATACAACTCCGCTAAAGCAATAGACAGTTTATTATCTAGCTGCATAGCAGTAAATTAAATATAAGACCCTAAGATAAATTAACTAGGGAACTAGACAACTATTAAGAGTAATAGGTTATATATATTTAGCATTAGAGATAGAGTAAATATTACAGGACAAATAAATATTCGCTTTAGTGCACTTTAAGTAAGAGGACGGTTATTATAAAGATAGGTTTACTAACGCAATATAAACCAACCCCTTTTTTAAACAGCAAGAATATAGAGATAGTATAATCTCACTAAGAGATAGTATTATAGCGATAGTATGAATACAACGAACAGTCGAAGAAGAAGAAATTGCTTTAGGTATAATAAGCAATAATATTAACCAAATTAATTAGATAGATATTACACCTCTAGTAAACAACTTAGAGATATTAGAAATCTTTAAGGACAAAGATAAAAAGAAAGGAGATAGTATTATAGACGCTTTAAGTACAATATTATAACTACTTAAAGAAGAGTTAAAAGAAGCTAGTTGGTTAATATAAGCACGGTCTAGGATAGAGCCGATAGAGCTATATAATAAGGAATAGTAACTAAGGTTATATAACGTGATCTATATAATCTATAGGATCTATATAATCCGTAATAGAGTAGATAGAGCACACGTATATTACGTATAAAAAGGATTTATAGGAATACAGTTGTGTATTTAAGGACCCTTAGTCCCTACCTAGATAGTTTTCTTCCTTATAGTAATTCTTAGAATACAATTAGAGTTAATCTATTAGGCAACCACTCCACTAGTTATTATTACGTTATTAACTTTAATTTGTTTCACCTACACACCTAGCCTATTAACGAGCCCATCGTAGTTCTTGCTATAAGGTTCCGTTATAACTTAGTTTACCTTATTTAACGTATATAATACGTCCTCCCTTATAACCTTAAGCTGGTCCTATCTAAATAAGTTTAAACGGGTATTTATGGACGTAATTACGTGAGCTAAGCGAGCTTAGGAAACCCCTTAAATTCTACCTCTTTATATACGATTAGAAGAACAAGTCACCACCATCCCAAAGAGCATACAATACTATACGTATTTCGTGCCCCGGGATATGACTTACTTATACCATTAAGTTGGTACAAACAGGTCCTTTACTAGCTTATTTTTATTAATATTAAGAACGTATATAAAGTATATAGGTAGTAAGGATTTTCCTATATAATTAGCGGGTAGTTAATAGAGAAGGGCTAGGAACGTACAGTTATAACATTATATATTATAACTTTCTGCCCAGCTTCCTTAAAAATATTTTTTTTAATACCCTTTTTATAGTGGCCTTTTAAGGCATCCCTCTGTTAGATCGATTTTTGTGATTTGTTAGTGGGGTCCACCAAAATGCCACTAACTAGCCTAACCGAGGTGTGCTAGCTGAAGCAGGACGGCTAAATACGCCCCAATCAAAAATCGCATTTTGCCACACGAAGGGATGGGTAGCGCAAGGTCGTGACACGCACGTAGCTTAATAATATCTACTTCGCTATATATTATCGCGCTTTTACTTACTCCGTAATAGTAGGGTATATTAAGAAATTATTGAAATAAAAGCGATAAATACTAGCAAGCGAAAATTATAATAATTTATGATTGCATTGGAACGTGGTCGTAAAGAGGCCGAATAGCATCTAGGTTATGTTTAGAACAACAAGTATCTGACATTTACGTTGGGTGGATGGACTCGAATCCAATCGAGCAACTACGCGAGCGGATGTGACTTTTGCTAGGCCTTGTGCGGCGATGGCTAGCAGTTGAGCTATGTAGTCGAACTAACAGACGAATATCAGTTAGTAAGCCATGCTTCTAGTTAATCGGCCTAACAGAGCCTGCTTGCCTTAAACGCTTCTATCGCATCCGTTTGATAGGTCTCCAATATGCCGCCCTAAGCCAGATTAGACCCTCGATCTATCATAATCGATTAAGCTAGGGTTATGCACTACCACCGAGTCAGTTTTTCAGAGTCTCGAACTTTGACACCGAACTGCGAGGATTGCCTACAGTCGCAAAGAGAAACGTGTAGCCATCTATCCCCGGTTTCTGCTTCCGCTGAAGCATGGAATATAGACTCGAGCTGTGGCAAAGTCCTAGTGTAATGATAACGAGAGCATAGCCTACGGCTACGACAACATGATGATCCTTTGCATACGGTGCACTATAATCACTCATGGCGGACAAATATTAACTAGACAAACGTTGCTGAGAGTGCATGAGCTTAGGGTCGCCGTGTTTAAACGCTGTCGTCCTTCGAAAATGTGGGGACGACACAAAATGCTGGCTTCCCAGCGGAGTGGATGGCGGTGCAGCGCAGCATCAGAACAAGGGAGTAACACGTGTGGGCCAGCACCCTCCCTGCTAGCTCGAGCCAAAGCTGTTCATTCAATTTCGCCAAGTTCGCTAATGCGTCCCGATCACACTACGCGAAGTCACGGGTTTTTTCTCCTGGTCCTACGATTTGCTGAGCGGCTCACGGCTCGCGAACGAGGAGCAGGGATTAGGCACATTCCAGATGTGTCTCTGTCCCCACCCCAATTTTGCAAATATGCACGCTAGAGCGACGCCATTAGTGTCGCGGGGGAACCGGGATGGTGTCCAGACGCACTTTCTCGCCAGATGGTGCACAGCGAGATGCTGCATGCGAACCTCCAACCCGTGTGAGTAACTTGGTAGAGGGATGGTTGTTGGGGGCTGGAGGTCACCAAAGACTTAGACCCGTCCCACAACCCTCTTCAGACTCGTGCTCCTGATCGTTTGGGACCGCACAAATTTGTTCGTTGAATTATCAACCGTGTTGCACGTTTCACCATGGCTGACCGCGAGGTAATTGAGTTAGCCGTCCATAAAGACGCGGAGCGCGGCGACCCAGTGTCTCCTTCGATGAGTGAATCGTATGCAATTTCGAGGCGGCAGCAGTTGGATGTGAGTGTCCGGTGTCTGAACAAATGAAGCAGACAGCTTCTGACTGCCCTCTAGACGTTCATTACCGTGAAGCCTGCTGTGGCCTTTGGCCTGACGCTCCTCTCCACCTGGGAAGGCATTGGCATCACCATCGGCGCCGGCTTGCTCAATGGAGGCCCGACTGCCCTCGTATGGGGACTGTTGTTCGCAGCGATCGGGTCCACCGCAATTGCTCTCAGTCTTGGTGAGATGGCATCGATGTGAGTACTTGCGTGAAGGCCAAAGGCCTCCGTTTCGCTGATCGCTTCGAGAACTCCTGTGGTAGGGGCGCAATATCGCTGGACTGGGCTCTATGCTCCGCGTATCATGACTCCCGCTTTTTGGAGCTTGATTCAAGGTGAGTTTGTGCTCCTCGAAACGTACCGCACGAGAACGGAGCTAAAAGTTGGCAGGATGGTTGACGGTGAGCTCATCCTGGCCCTGTCCGATAACCCCAAAGCTCAGTCCACTCATATCCTCCTAGACCTTCGCCTGGATCTCCATCTCTGCCTCAACAGCCTACGTCTGCGGTGCAATGACACAAGGACTGATCGGGTTGAACAACCCCACGTACGTTCCCAAGCTATGGCACATCACGTTGCTGATGTGGGCATATCTCGCTCTCAATGTAATCCTAAACGTATATGGTAGGAGGCTTCTGGTTACTGTCGAGATGTTTGGCGGATTCATCCACTTGGCGTTCTTTGTAGCAACAGTTGTGACTCTTGCAGTCATGGGACCGAAGAGCTCTGCGTCATTTGTGTTTACAGAGTCGTTCTTTGGACAGAGCGGCTGGTCGAACAAGACTGTTCAGTGGTGTTTGGGTTTGCTAACGAGTACATCTCTTCTAACTGGTAAGATTAAGGATAATCTATTGCTGTGCCGACATGGCTAATTGCGCCTAGGCTTCGACGGAGTGCTCCACTTAAGCAGCGAGATGAAAGACGCACCAAGGAAGGTTCCACAGAGCATGGTCCTTAGCGTGCTCATCAACGCACTCCTCGCCTTTGCCTTCGTTCTCGTCCTGCTTTTCTTCATGGGCGACCCCATGGCAGCACTCATGACCCCCACCGGATACCCAGTGATCGAAATCTATCTTCAAGCAACCGGATCAATCACTGGCGCTACGGTATTAACCTGCTTTATAATCGTACCAGCTGCGGTGTGTCAGTTCAGCATCTTTGCATCCGTGACTCGTCTGGTGTGGGCATTTGCTAGGGATAAAGGCCTTCCATTTTCCTCTTTCTTCAGCGTTGTACGACCACCGCCCCTGTCTGAAGAGTCATTATAACTGATATCGAGCAGGTCCACCCAACGCTGCGCATCCCTATCCGCTCCCTCGGCCTTGTTGGGATCATCTGCGCCATAATCGGCCTCATTACTGTCGGCAGCACCGCCGCCTTCTTCGCCATCATCTCGCTCGGTGCTATCTCACTCTACATCTCCTACCTCGTTCCAATCCTCCTCTTCCTCCTTCGGAAGCTCGAAGGGCGGCATCCTACATACGGCCCGTGGAACCTGGGCAAATTTGGAATTCCCGTCAATATTTTTGCGGTTTGCTACTGCATCTTTGTCATTATTTGGCTGCCGTTCCCGTCGATGCTGCCGGTTACGGCGAAGAACTTTAACTATGCGGGGCCGATTATGGGCGCGGTTATTATTATTGCCCTAGCGGATTGGTTCATTAGTGGCCATAAAAGGTTCCAGGTCCCGACGGATCCTAACAAGGATTAGGCAGAAGGTTAGAAGCGGCGTGAAACAGGATACATTCACTAGAGGCGATAAGAAGTAGCAATAAAAGAAGGGTTCGTGTATGATGGACATGCATATGGAAGCAATAGTACAGATCGTGCAGAACCTCACCTTATTTCGCCTAAGGAGACCAAGTCTATTCAGAGGTCACTGCCAGAGTGCTAACAGAATCTGAATATGCCGCGAAGCGGCTTTTCCTAAAAATAAAACTGGCTTTCCCGGATGCTAGACCAATTTCTCGCCTCCATATCCCAATCAGCACACCTTCAATATCTCGCAACCTTGAACTCTACCATTGGCCCTTCCCTCATAACCCCTATACAATCCACCATCTGCCACTCATCCACCCTCCTCC